>Ga0265798_10003634_pt1 | contig 21768 bp, 17 predicted proteins | sample P3T30metagenome_FD_192430 | JGI IMG/M metagenome (GOLD analysis project Ga0265798, IMG submission 192430) | Plant litter microbial communities from East Loma Ridge, Irvine, California - P3 T30 | ecosystem: Environmental > Terrestrial > Plant litter > Unclassified | place: USA: California... | reverse complement strand
TTTAAGGAAGCAAAAGTGGGGTGCGAAGTTGCCTGATCAACGAAACTCTGCTAGGATGAAGCCACAACAAATTTGTCGGATGTCGGATGGTCGGACTGTCGGACGATTAGACAGTGTTTTTTTTTTGAATTTGTGTCGTGAAGGATAGAACATTGGACGTGGTGAAAGCCCAAGCTATGCAGGGGCTGATTAGTGCTGATGCCCCGCATGTTTATCGTCTGCAAACAACCACTAACTTACAGTATCATTACTAGCGGTATCAATCTTGCGCATGAGGAGTTAAGGATTCGTCGAGTATTGTCAGCAGGTGTGGGTTGTATTGGTTCTGGATTAGCATGTTACTTCATTTATCAAGTTGAGTATGAGACTAGTCGATAGAACTCTGTATAAATCAGGCTGCTCTGAAAAGCAACCCAGCAATAATGTTCATGATACAATACTGCATATGTGTGGCAGTGCAGTGTGGCGGCGGCAGGGCTGCAGGATGCGGAGATCTGGGGTGGCACGGTGGATGGTTCGGCGGGCGATGACATGGCCCGCAGTGGGGCCTTTCCTCATAGAGTTCTGCGGCTGCTGCGAAGCTCGAGCTTGTGAAGAATGCACAACCACGACTCACTCTCACCCTCACCTTCACTCTGTCGCCCACAATCTCCACTCCCAGGGGACATGTCGCAAGAAGCTGCTGCTGTCAATCAATCACGTGCGATCACTTGATTACTGTGACTCCGACTATACACCGAAAGTTCCTGGTAACGCGTTACCGACGTCGCATCAAATCTCAGCAATCATGGCGGGCAGTAGGCGGTCGGCGCAGGCCAATGCAAACGGCTATGCGATGCGCCAACGCGTGCTTCGCTCTTACCGCAACCCGCCGTCTGAGAGCGACGATGCCAGCGACAGTGAGCCGCCAGCAGCAAACACTGGAAACGAGGTATATTCCACCTCTTCTTCACCTACCAACACGTACACGTACACCCATACGAAGGATACCGGTTGCAGGCTCACTGACTCCATCTGCCAGCTGCCGCAATCGGAGCCTGCCAACAACTCACGCGACAACCCCTTCATAAGGGCTTCGCCTCGCCAAACGGTTGTCGGCAATAGCAGGCAAGCACCACGACCACTCCTTGCGCCCACGGTCGTCGAACAGCCTGCCTCAACCACGAATATTGACCTCCTACCCGCATCACGACTAGCCGCAGAACCGTCTGGGCGAGGAAGAGGCAACAGACGCTCTCTCTTCATGCGAAATCGCCGCCGTGGAAGCAGCGACCGACCAGTAGCCTCGCCCCCCAGAGGAAACGCTGCCACCCAGCAATTCGGCTTCGGCTACAGACGCGACAACATGCCCGACCCGTCTTCTTACGAATATGACCTTGCCATGGCTCTAGAGCAGGAGATGCTGGGCGAAGAACGTTCTCTCTCACAAGACGAGAGTGACCGACCAGACGCCTGGCGGGCAATACGCAGGCGGGCGTTTGCTGCGGGCGACCTGTTCACTGGAGGCTGGGATGATGCTGGTGATGACCCGGAAATACGCATCATGAAGATGAAGGAGCTCCAAAATGCAGGTCTTGACTCTTCCTCGCCTCACTCTTTCGGCTCCATGAGCGGTGCTCACAAGCGTTCTCGAGACCGATTCGAAGCCTCAGAGACAGGCCTCCAGCGCACTCTAAAATCACGCGGCGCTGTTGCAGTCGTGCTCTATCGCAATGCGATACCCAACGCCGAGGCCAACGACATCTGGCCACAGTGTCGCAGTGCGGCCAAGCTGCCCGTCCGATATTATCTCCTTGACAAGGACAAGCATTCATTTTCGGATGCGAGATACAAGCAGCGACCGCAGAAGATGGTGAAGAGGAAAGCAGATAAAGGCAAGCAGAAAGAAAGCGATTATGAGGAGCTCCCAGACGCTCACACTGGCCGGCCGAAGTGGGATCTGCCTGTCGAGCTTGTAGAGCTGATCGCTGGATACCTGAACCGCGATGACATCAAGTCGCTACGTATGGTGAGCCACGAGCTGAACTACCATATCTCACAAGTTATCTTCAAAACGGTTGTAGTGCCCTTTAATACCGAAATCTACGGCATGCTTGCACAAGGGCAGAAGCCTGACTTCAAGGGCAAAAACCGTGCGAAGCTCGAAAAGCCAGGCTACTCCTGGAAGAATTCCAACGGTGACGAAGTATACAATGGCCATGGACTGGACGTTTTTAGGGGTTTCGGCAGACATATCCTGAGATACGGTATGAGCTTCGAAGTTAGCGAAGATTCACTCTCGCAACCGCCGGCGAAGGCGCTCACTGAGAAGAAGACAAGCTTTTGGGGTGCCTATGATTGGCCTTTCGAGGAATATCGTCGATTTGATGCTGTAGCTGGGCTCGAGACAGCCGCTGACGAGACGCCGCGGATGAAGATCGCATTTTCAGAGCTCACCCGGATCAAAGAACTAGCCTTATCCGTCGACAGCGGTCTTGGATGGCTCAATGGGCCTGATCGATCCATACGTGCCCGGATCCTGCAGAGACCTCCTGCGGTATTTGGCACGTTGAAGGATGTTCCTGACCGACGAGCACAAGCCCAGCAAGAGCTCTGGAGCCACATGGAACGCCGTCATCAGGAATCTGGTCAAGACATCAGACTCGCGACGCTGTACCGCGCAGACGGACTCCGCCCTCCATCTGAGCTCGAGGAGAATGGCATGCTTGCGGACGATCAGCCAGAGATGCCTTACCTGGACTCGCACATCATACACGAAACAACACCCCACGACACCAACGAGACAACACTTCCGAGCTCATTCGATGATCCAGAAGTGCTTGATCGTTTTGTATTGACTCCGGCAACATCTGGCTCTGGTATACTGTTCTCTTCCACTGTCCCACCCAGCGATACTGCGCAGATGATGAGTCCAATAATTCCCGCCCACCTCACAAAAGCCCAAAAGGAGTGGCTGCTCGAAACTGAATGGGCCCAGCGTGCTTTCATGTCTTCATACATGCTTTCGATTATCGATAACCCTACAACCTTTACACCTGTTCATACTCTGAACATATCCAGGCTCTCGGACCGTTACTTATCGGCGCTGAACCGACCCGATTTCTGGAATGCGCTGCCAAACCTGACTAGTCTTACGCTTCTCGTAATTCCGGGTTGGAGGACTGTTCAAAAGGACGAAGCCGGCTTTGTCGACACGTCGAGGATCAACCCCATCACTGGTCTCGATCCGTTTTGTGAGCTACTCAGTAACCAAGTGGTGGACCGCCCTGGCATCCGAAATCTCACGCTTGGCTGGATTGGGGGTGGCGAGCACGCACAAGGACTTTATGCGAGGAACAAGCTCATCATGCCAGCCCCGATTATGCCATTGGGTTCCCGTACGGAGAACGCCGCTATCTTTGCTTCCGACATGACGACTGAAATGAACCCCGAGCGACTTCGTTCCAGTCTGCTGCAGTTCCCTCATGTAGAGAGGTTGACGCTCAAGAACTGTTGGATCAACCCCAGTGCATTGCTGCAGTTTGTCAAAATACACGACACGAAGAATTTGCAGCATCTTACTCTAGATTCGGTTTCGTTGACAGCTGTCTTGCGGCCGATTGGAAATGGCAACCAGGTTGCCGCACACGGAAACGCTCTAAACGCCCCCGCTGCCGGGTTCCTGGGCGCAAATGTCATGTTCAATGTACTGAATGGCCTCGGTGGGCAGGCTGCAGGCCAGGGTGGTGCGCAAGCTTTGCCCAACAACAACCAGTTGCTTCAGTGGCTCGTCCAGTCACTTCAGGCGCAATTGCAACACTTGCAAGCTAATGCCACCAACGCACAGACACAAAATCAAATGGCAGCTATCCAAACACAGCTACAACAGCAGATTCAGCAATTACAGTCCCAGGCCCAGGCTCAGCAACAAGCCCAGCCAGTCGTGCCGCCAGTCCAGAATGCTGTGCAGCCCGTTGCACAAACTCAACCTCAGATCGCCGCGAACCAACTAGCCGTTACTGCTCTGGCCACCCAAGTCCAAGCGATGCAACAACAAGCCGCTGTACCTGCGCAGCCAAACGCCGCGCCGCCTGCAAACCCTCAAGCGCTCTTGAACCAACCCCGCGAAGGCTCTTGGATGAGCATCATAGACATGATCTCGCCCGGCACGAATCTGGGAGACTTCGACTCCAACCATTCGAAAGCCGACCCGGACCGCCAGACCTCTCTGCGCTCAATCGAGTTCATCTCTTGCGGCTACGCTAAGCTTCCGCACACGACCTTCGACCAAGCCGCGATCGAGCACGGCAACGGTATCACTGCCGCGCTCCGTAACCCCATGTTTTCCAAGCGATCCAGTACGCTAATGCCGGCGATGCTGAGCGCTAAGTGGGCACATCTTGGTGAAATTGTGCAGGAAGTCGATCTCACTGAGCTGGCTGCGCTGGATGCAGGCTGGAACATGAAGACTGGTTGGGAGGATGCGGAGGAGGCGAGGGCTGTGGAGTTTGACGGCGCCTTGCCGGGCGGGACGGGGAGGTTCACGGGCAGAGTGCAGGCAGGTGATCGGATGAGGGATGCGGATGAGGCTGGTTCTGGGTCTGCGAGTTAGTGGACACCACCTGCCTTTCCTTGGTCCTGGTCTTGATGAGCTTTTTCTGACGTTGATGACTAGACCTCGATTCGCTGCCAGGGCTGATGCGCGGATTGAGAGTCGGTCTTTGATCATTTCCTTGCGGCAAGAACGGCGGTGCAACGATGTCAGGCGCCTCGTGTCTGCTTGAGAAGAGGATAAGAAGTGGTGTAGAAGGCTTGCATTTATGCTTTCTGTCATATGTGCTTTTCGTCGCCGATTACCACATATGGAGGATGGTGATTATGGGCCAGCGAGTACGGAGGACTAAATGTCTTAGAGAGTGTGTTAATATCAAAGTGTCGGCGCGCAGACGCCCTGCCACAAGTTCAACAATGTGTATGTCTTAACGAAAGTGAGGCTATGAAACGCTGTGTCTTCAAGATAATTTGCGACACTTCAATAAGTCTCATGCTGTCTAAGACACCGTCTCCTCCGGCATGATATATGAACGTACCATCATCTCCGCAATGTCCAGAGGACTAAACACCAAACACAATAACCCACAGCAATTCCAATCCAGATCAGATCACGAATCAATCTCACCCACAAACACAAACCATGCCCAACGCACACTACCCCCAGCACTCCCAAGCATCGTCCAAGATCATTCGACGGGCCAAGTTGCGCAAGCATAAAAAGAACGGCGCGGTGAAGGATAAGAGGGCGAAGCGCGATGTACGTATGCAGGGGTGGTGGAGGCGGAGGTGGTGGCGCTGAACGAGGAGGCGTAAATAAAGTAGGATGAGGGCGAAGGAGAGAGCGTGGAGAAGTAGTAGGTAGTGGTGATGGGTTAGTGACTTTGTCTTCACGTCTCCACACACTTTGTATCCAACTTCAAGTTAAATCAACGTCACACTGTAGTCTTTTGCCACATGGCATGTCTCCAGAACGATGCAAAAATAGCTATGCTCTCTCGTGGATCAACAAAAAGGTCAAAAACATACAACAGCGGGTATTCGCCAGTGGTCACCCACCTGACTACTAATCCGCCGGTACGTTGCTTATCTATAGCAGAGCAAACGGGATGCTGAGGTTTCAACGTCCTATGGTCGTATGTGAAAGATTGGGGTGTGGGAGGGAAAGATATTTGCAAACGTAACAGCCGCAGAGCAGGAATTGAGAAGGAACACGAAATCTTTCTCGGGAGGACATGTTCATGATTTAGGAGACCTCTTAAATCATTCCTGTGCTATGCAATGTGTGACAAATATTCATCTCTGAAGAAAGTAGTAGGTTAGAAGAAATGTAGAGGTCTTGGTGTTGAATGCAGTGCTTCGAAGCTGTGAACGACGAACATCAAATTACTGATCTAAGTGTGAACTATTCCCGTCCACTGCTTACATACTTATCATAAAATGTAATGAATGTACGACCATAGGGCTGAGATCTTAGTGCTCACAGTGCTTGCGTGCTGATGATTATGCACGCGGAGATGGAAAGGCTCGGCTAGATACATCGTACAATGCGCGTAGAAACAAGCTCTTTTTATTGGTGCAGACGTGCAATACATCTACCGGAAATACTGCCGGCGATGAGATGGATTGTGAAAGAGCGAAAGCCGCACAAACCTGCCGTGTGCTGTGCTGTAAAGATTCGACCCTGGTTTGCTCCTAGTAGTGGAGAAGCACCTATATGCTGCACTTGAACGGCATCTGCTAGTCTCTAAGATGCGCCGTTACAACTTTGTTCGTGTTGTCGCTGCGCAGAAAAGCTATTCCAGAGTAATGCGCGCCCTGTGCATGGTGTAAAAGGTAGAAAACATACACACGGTGGGGACTGGTGGGAAAACCAAGCGACCAGGATCAAAAATGTGCGGCTGAAATCCGCATCCTTCGGCTCGTGCCAATGTTATCAGCCTCGTTGGACCCGACGTCAAGCTTCTTGTACCCTTAGTACTTCACACAACCGTAACAATGTCAATCAACCCAGTGCACCAGGGTCCCCGAAGTCTTCTCGCATTCCGCAGATGTCGTCGCTGTGTTCAGGACCGGAAGAAGGTACGACGTCGAATGTTACGTAACATCTTATCTTCTGAACTGACTGGTCTGTAGTGCGAACGCATACCCGGGTTGTCGAATTGTAAACGTTGTGGTGAATTGAAACATGAATGCGATCCAGGCCGACCGTCCCAGCGTGCGCAGCGAAGTGCCTTGCGATACGCTCACCTGGCTGCATCTTCGCTTACCCACACGTCCGCTTTGTCAAGCCCGGGAGAGCCCGAGTCGTCAATGAGTGCGCAGTGCTCGAGAAGCAATAGTCAAAGATCAGATAGCGCATTCGTCAAAGATAAGGTCAATTCCAGCTCATCTTCCGACAGATCTCTTGCAAGCCCGCACACACAAGACATTCAAGAATCACAAAAACTCTCTGGCGTCTTCAACAAAGACGATAGGTTCTCGGACGTCTACGAACTTTCGCATGCTGCTTATCAACCTTGCCATAATGTCGAGGCATGGGCCGACGTAAGAGCAAGCAACGTGGTCGAACTCCCAATCATTCAAAGTAGCTATAAGACGGACGGAGCGTATGACCAAATCACTCCTCCAACAGTAAACGCATTGTCATCGAATGTCTGGAATGCAGATGGCGATGCCCAACACATGATGAGTTCCTGCCTCCTAAACATGCAGCCATGGCGTCACTTCATCCCAAACGCTTTTGAAAGGCAATTAGACCATCGACTAGACCGACTTTGGGGCAACCACAAAGCTTTCTCGAGAGGTGGATCCGGATGGCATCGCGTCACGACATTATTCGGCCGCACCTTTTCCGAGCTCTTTCGCATGTCGAAGCAATTGGCCGAGAATGTACGATGATTCCTCACGTACAAAAGAGAGTAACACTGCTGACTTGGGTCAGAATTCACTAGTCCGAGACACTAGATATGTATGCGGCATTGCAGATGCGCTGATGAACCCGAAACTCTCAAAAAGTGCCCGCGACGCGTATCTAGAAGCGTACGACCGCTACGACCGGGACGCCAACGCGAAGTTCTTCCAAGCTGTCAGCGAGTTCGATGGCAAAATGGCCGCGGGAGATAGTCCAGATGTGCTACCTATCTATATCGCCGCATTCCTTTACTACGCGGCTGGGGTAAGCAAGACCGTAATTCCTGATAGGAGGCATGCTGAAAATGTAGGCATGTATTCGGGGCGATATCGAGCTCGATAGAGCTATATGGGCGTTTGATTATTTCGACCGATACACTCGATGGTTCCCCATTCAGGTCAAAAGGGCACCTACGTCCGGTGACATCTGGGCGCTCGATATGCTTGTGAGTAGCTGATTGTAGCGATACTGCTTTCATCGCTAACGCGCTGAAGCTCGCAAATGACAGAGACGACCCGGGTATGAGAATAAGCTCGTCGATGTTCGCCTTGGGAAAGTCGAGGATCGAACTTGACAAGCAGGAAGGACTTTGCTAGTACTCGTTGCTACTTTTTTCTTGGCATAGTATCGATTGAAGACCCAAATGGAACATGTTCTCTGTGAGAATGTACTGTGTAGTTCATATGTCGGTTCATCACGAGTACGTCATGTGCTCCTTAGTCCCCTGCCAAGCCCCGCTATCGGTGGGTCAGTGGAAAGGCCTCTTCCACTGCGCTTTGCACTCACTCAACCATCAAGACATCCTGCAACGCGTTATTGCGCAAAGCGGCTGCGCAATCGCAAGAAAGAAAATTGCGACATTGAGACTTATCAAACTGCTGTACCTGTGTAAGTTCCTCCCACTTCTTTTCCTCTCGCTCGAGTGATGAATCCTGTACCAAAAACAAGTTTCAAGACGGATCGGAGAGACGCAGTCTCATTGAATGATCATTTCCTACTGATGGAGCATACACATATCGCGTTTTACTATCTGAACTTTGTGGATGCTTTGCTGATGCGCAATATAGATGCCGCATGAATCCCACGAGTCGCTTCGTGACCATTTACTCTTCAGCTCGCGCAGCATGATCTGTACTGTTAGCAATGAAGCGCAGGGAGAAGTATTACTTACGACGCTTCTTCTGTGGAGCGCCAGAGTTGCAGCTCTACACTCATCTATCGTCAGGTCCATGATTACAACGATGCGGTGCGATCGTTGTCGAAACATGCCCGGTACGACACGGGAACAATCGGTGGCTGCCATGCATATGTGCCCAGCTATACGGTCGCAAAAGGTGTCGCATGTCAGACTACGGTAACGTCCGGCGGCCATGCAGTAACCACATGTGCGACGCACTTTTGACCTCAGTCAAATATCGTAGGCGCAAGCAGCATGTCGTGCTGTCCAGCTGAAGCCCCCAGTGTTTCCGTGTCCTCACGCACAAGCCATTCAGCATGCTCCATAGCCCCAGCTGCATGGCCGAGTGCGACGACGCAATCTGCTGTGGTAGCGAGAAAGGGTAATTGCAGGTGACAGGTGAGAGGGCGCAGGGTCACACATTCCCTTGCACTGGCCATGATCGACGAAACATGGCGTTCATGCTGTTCCTGAATAATGACGGCTTTCGAGAAGAGCGGGAGAAGGACTGCTTTGAATGGATCCCATGTTTTGTTGATTCATGCGAGATATGAGACTGGGAGGGCATTTGAGCGAACAGTCGAGTCCTTGCATGTCAACGTTGCGCAATCTGTCGGCTAGACGTGTGTTATGCCGTTGAGCTGGTAGCGCATCAATGTGTGTCTGCATCCTCTAGCTCGGATTGAGCAATATGCAGTGGCTACTGAGTATCTCATGACCAGCAGCCAAAGACATGCGCGTCGATTGCGACATGTCGCGGTCAGCTACATGCTGTTAATGCAGTGCAGTGGGGTTGCGACTCAAGCACCCAACCATCCGGAGACGAAAGATCGCTCGTCTCCCTTGGACAGGGACTTTGTGTACGCGATTATTGGTGGATGTTGTGCCACTGCAGGAAGTCTGTAAGTGGCGGCCACTTATTGAGCTGTAGATGACTCGGGCACGCCACAAGCAAAATATGCACCTGTAATTAGCAGTAGTCAAGTCTCCAAAGGTACGGGCGCACGCCAGCAGTAGCTTTACTATTGAGAAAAAGCATTGAGAAAACACGACTCGAGTCCGCAAACTACATGGTATTTTTGTAGACAATGCGCCCGGGTACTTGTTCCAGCAAACAGCAGATGCACGATTCCACCATCTGTATGATCGCCATCCACATCCAGCTGCCGGCATAGGCGATGACGCCCCACAGCGCACTGCGATGTGATGAGCCAGGAGGCGTCACGGGGAGCCCGCATGTGTCGATCCGGTTCCAAAATATACGTGTGGCCCCTGCGCCTTGTGGTTCTGCATTTGCTTGTTCAAGCCCTGAACTGCTTCTGACTCGCGCGTGTGCCGACGCCGAAACATCGATTCATGGCCTGTGTGTGCTGGTTTGACGCCATGACACGAGCAAAAGAATGTAACCATGTCTGGGCTGATAGAAGGCGCTGTCAGTATGTGCGGCTGTTCAGTGCTGATGGAGTGAAATAATGAGGCGAGAAGGATTCGTGTACCAGGGTGTCATGTCTAGGGTAGGAAGGAGCCATGACAGTGACACAACGACACTACACTTTGGGCGGGCATGGGCGCAGAGAATTCTAGCTGTCGCTTCCAAGGAAGTTGTGGTAGAGTGGGTAAGTTTTTCTTGGTGTTACTAATCGACAATATGCTACAATGCTGCCCAACATCAGCCCAATAACACTACAGCACCATTCCCAGCTTCCAAACTTGATCAAAGTCGCAGTTTCAATAGCAGACATGGCCAGCGCCCACCTCAAGGTCGAGTTGATCGACAATTGAATCCCAGCTTTCCTGCTACGTGTCGTCCATCATCACCGGACTTCCCCCGTAAACAAGGGTCTTCCGGTGAATTCCATAAGCCTATCCATGCATCGGTCCCATCATACCGTTCGTCCAGCCATATCGCCGTTCATTGTCGTTTATATGAAAGTGAGTTACCAACGCCCGCATTGGTACACACCCCGCACCACTGCTCTCGACCGAAAAAGTAACCATGAACTTGGCCAAGTGTGCGCCTCGATGCTTCATGCTCGTATCCCCAGTCGCCGTCCACAAATGCGCATCGTCGTGGCATGAAGGCGATGATCGTAGATCATGTTCCTTCTCTTATTCCCACCCTAGCATTAAGTCGACCAAAGAAGAAAACGACGCGATGCAGCCACCCGAACAAAAGTGCGCATAGGAATGTGACAAAGTGAGATAGGAAATGCCGTATGCAGAATGCTCGACAGATGATCGGCGGATCAAAAATGACGCCTACTGCCATCTATGGAACATAAAAGAAAGAAACGGAAGCACGGAAGCGCCTATGCGATACATATACAGAAAGAATTTTATACGTTTGCGGAAGAGGTAGCTGCTGTAGAAGTCTGATAGTGCTCGGGCGTGCGCAAGCACACCTTTCCGGAACCGAAGCCAGCCTCGCGCGGGAGAAATGCGTGTGGATGACGACGGCGTCTTAAGTGGCGTCACTAAGAACCGCCACAAAAAGGTTCGTGGTCGTGAAGGAGGGGTCATCATCGCCTGCGCGCTGTGGATGAGGGACGTTGTGCCGAAGAGCCAGCGCCGACTTCTTCTAGGAGATCGAGACACGAGGTCAACACTGTGTGTTCGTTAGCCAGTCGTCACAGTCGAGACCAGAGGATGGAACTGACTCGCTATGATCTCCTCTTCCCACACGCCCATCTGGTAGTCTACCAGACCGTGCTTCTCCATGTTGTCGCAATGCTTGACGAGTTGCGAACCCATCTTTTCGAGAGTATCGTAGTCGATCAAGGTCTTGGGCGGTTGTGGTGACTGGCGCGTGTTGACCATTTCCTGCAACGAAGCCTTCTGCTTTTGTAAGGTCGCAAGCCAGCAAGTGTTGAACTCTTCCCACAGCTTGAGGCGCTGCGTGTAGTGGTGCTCGTCGTCGCGAACTAAGCCTGTAGTCAATTCAGCTGCTCGTTCCACATTGCGCCGCTGGGCAAACTCACCCAAAGTCTCCGCGTAGTGCAGCACCCAGTCAGAGAGCATGGACAGCCCTTGCGCCGCTTCGCTGAGACGGCCGTCCCGCACGTGCTCGAAAGTTCGCTTGAGCTCCGTCTGGTATCTGTTGTAGAAGTCGTCGAACTCGTTTCCAGTGCTCTGCTGATCGCTGTACGAGCCCTGTGAGTAGCCTGCCTGGGCTGTCGATTGGTGTGGATCTGACATGCCTGCGGCGGAATAAGCTGGCGTAAGCGACTCTCGTCCGACTTGGGCTTGTGGGGTCGTATATCCCAAAGAGGGGTACTGTGAAGGAACGCTCTGGGGTGCAAGAGCAGAGGCAGGCGCACTCGTAGGGCCGCTCTCGTAGTATTGCGGTTGTGCGACCCCAAAGCCGGTGCTCAGGACTTGTATAGCCGAGTCCCTGTTTTGCTGATACTGTTCCACAGGCTCATACTGCGAAGATCCTGACGTCGGACCTTGCGCACTAGCTACGCCGTACATGACATTGTTGCCGTAGGGTGAGTACTGTTGCGGTGTGCGTTGTTGCGGCGACTGTTGCTGACTGCCGTAGTCTTGGGCGCCGTACGAGACGTTCGAGGGCTGGATGGACGATCCAAACTGCGAGCCTTCCCCGTAAGCGTAACCATACGATGAGCTGGCGCGGCCGCCTGGCGCAGAGGTGGGTGGGGCAGGTGCTGTCAAGGGCGCCTGCCTAAACCGATCGGATGCGCTTACCACGGGGTATGAAGCTTGTGGTGGAAGGAGCGTGCCTTGCTGGCTCGCGTAACCTGAGGGCCGTGGCCGACTGTCCATCCCACTCAGTCCCTTGAACTGCAGGTCGAAGGGTGGTTCAAGAGCCCGATACCCCAAGGGCGACACTGGAGGAGTCGCGTAGTTGGCCAGTTTGAGAATCGGTATCGGTAAAGCTGTTCAAGGGCGGTTGAATCCTGGTGGAGCGATGACGTTGGGACGGCGTGGTGGGGTCCCTCTGTGCAAGAGCTGCGCTGATTGGGATGGCAGGTCTGAGGTACGGTGCTGGACAGAGTTCCGAAAATTTGGTGAGGGTGAATGTGACGTCCAAACTGATGGCCGAGAATACTCGAGGCTCCGCAGATGGATATAAACACAGCCTTAGCGCGTTGCCAGCACCGCGATCGATGGAGCCCAAGGCGACAGAGCCGAAGCTTGCGCGAATCTTCTGACGCGTGTGAGGTATCCAGGGTATCCTCGTTCTGCTTGCAACGAAGAAGAATCCGGAAATGCGACCGCCCGATGTGGAAATGTTGGAGAAACACGTGCTGGCAGTGGACCAGCTTGGTAGACACGTAGCCACTAAATGACAGGAAATGGTCCGACAGTAGCACGCGTGGAGAACCCTGGGTGCAAAAGCAGCTGGTGGTGAGGCGAATAACGTGCGTGAGATGTTTGAAGGGTTCAACCTTGCACACAGCTCGACACGGCAGCGAGTCGGACGAAGAGGAGGCCAAACTAAGAGGTAGTCTCAAACAGCTCAACGTTCCGGCAGCTTAACGGCCCAAACGAACAATGGTCTATTTACGATTGTCGTAGGGCTTGCGCACTGGTCGACGAGCGCAACGCTGGATCGAAGTGAAGCGTTCGGTCCGAGGCCAGACGAAAAGTGCGAAACGAGCAAATTGGTAAGCCTCCGCGCAGGCCCACAGCAAGAGGAATGAACGGGCTTTAAAGAAATGGCAAGGAACGTGCAGCAAGCGTCACCACGACCAGCGGACGAGGAGCTCAACTAACGGCGGCGGGCGGCAATATCCAGGGCTGCAACTCGGAAGAGCTCTGGGCGAAGGATGGGTATGGTGGGGGATGTGCAAGCCGGCTGGGGCAGGTGAGAGGTGACGGGAGGGGGAAGTGAGGGCGCAAGAGAGCCACATTGGGAGAGCATTGGGCAGAGTGTGGGAAGAAGGAACTCGCCCACGCGCCACACGCCGGCGAGCAGTTTGTAAATACCTGAGCCGGGGTATTTTTTCGACTAGCCTAGGCATCTGTAAAGAGTGGGTGTGGCTCACGCCAGGCGGGCGGCAGCTGACGAGTGAGAGCCTTGGGCTGGGAGTTTGGATGACAGTACCTGAAGTCTCCGAATGCGAGCGTGTCAAGCCATGGCGGGGCTAAGAATACCCTGGTACGCATGGTTACAAGATCGGCCTGTGGATCTACAGATGCCAGTCTGGCAGCCATTTCTGCAGGGGATGGTCGCGTCTGGCGGTCGGATGGGAGCCGGACTGCTGTCGTTTGCGCGCCTCTGAGACTACGGGCAGGCACATCATCGTCATGTGCGTGATGCCAACCAGAAACATCTGGAAAAAGCAGAGCATCTCGCCGGCGATTCCGCCGTGTGCGGCTCCACTCCACAGTCGGCCGGACGTCGCCCTGCACTCCTTTGCTTTGCTTTCCCCAGCCAGGCTTGGCGGGAAATAGCAACCCGTAACATTTGGCAGGAGCGTTCGTTCTGCATTCGTCAATAATATCGAATACCACAGACCCCCTCCAGCTGAACACGAAAGGGGCCGAAACTGCATGGCCCATTCAATGATCAGTGGCAGGGTCCCGGCTATGTTTCATCACCACGTTGTTCGGCACTCACACGCCGGAGTCGCTGATTCGTTTGCCCGCTGCCAAATCATCAAACAACCTCGAACCTCAAGAGCTTCATGCCCGTCCTCGCCTCTGGAGGCCTCACTGTTGCCGTCTGGCAGCGTCTTGGCGCAGCACTGGGTCATGTTTTGGAGCCCAGGGAGTCAGGGGCAGAGTTCGGTATCGACAGCTCGATCAGGCCTTTCTCTCGATGCAAGATCCCGCTCAGTCGCAGGGGTGCCATCGCGGGCGATCGCTCTCCACTCACACAGCCTCGCTGTGCAGATCCCGCCTCACAACTCTAATCGAGGCGTACATCCGCACGCGGCCTGACGTAGTAAACAAATCCTCAAACACGCGACTTTACAGAAGTCTACGAGTCGTTTTCTCTGCGAATTCACGATGAGCAGACCACCCGGAGCTCCGACCGATTGGCTCGCACAGCTCCCGTCATCTTCCAGGCACTAAGCACACGTCCAAGCTCACTCCTGCGACACACCAGCCACTACAAACTTTAGTGACATGTCCAGACATCAACTTCAGGACCTCTGTTTGGGCTGTACCGCATCGTGCGTGCCTCTCGGCAGCATGAATTACACAGTCACGTGCCTACTAGGGTCCTTGCTCGAAATGCAAACTTCTCGAAGAGCACTAGTAGCATCGCGCGTCATGAAACTGCAAGCAGTCCACTTAACAAACGAGACGAGAATGCGTCATTCGATCTAGTAGACGATCACTGATCGTCCCGGGGCCAAAGCTCTCACATCACGACAGCCTTTTGATGAGAGGGAACACGCTTCGAGAAGGTTTCATTTCCTTCGAAAACAGTTTTAACTTTGCAGAGTGCGCAGCCACCATTTCGTTTTCAATAATGGGCTACTGCATCATTCCCGGCGCTTCACGACTCGTTGTCTCATTTCGCGATTGTGGTAGGGCAGATCTGCAGGGGTCCGGTTGCTCAATCTCAAGATGAGATCTTTGAACGGCGGCCTTACTGCTTCGAGCAAGGTCACCTTTTCACCTTTCACGCTCACGAGAGATTATGCTTTAGCCGTTGAGGCCGCTTCCGCAATTGAAGTCAATCATGAAAAACACGCGATTGGCCTGCTTGGATAAGGCACTTGAGCAAGGCACTTCACACTTCTTCCGTGCAGCAACTTGATGAAAGGGTTGCACCGTCTTTGCGATTTTAGCCTTCTTGGAACCCGGCGGGACTATCGATAAGATTGATCACGACCAGGTCTCTGGCTGTTCTGCAAACCACTCGACTCTCGATTCAATGAATCGCCGTGTGGTCAATGCGAAAACGATGCTCGGCGAGTCGGCGAGATCTATCGTTGCCATGGACCTGACTCCACAGGCAAGGGTGCCCATATCCATGAGGACTGACAACGGCATTACTCATGTCAATGCGAGTAGACGTTTGTCCGGTCAAAAGACTCATCTGCAAACCTTCAGCACGAAGTTGCTGAGGTCGACAGCTGCTGGAGATTGATGCAATGAGCTGAACACATCTGCAATCAAATCTACAGCCCTGCTCCTCATGATACAATGCTGCCGAGGCATTAGAAAGGAAAACCAGCAAGCCATCAATTTCACAGACACCTTACACAATCATTGGCTGTGGAGCACCATCCCTGGACAGCTTTGAAACCGAACACTGAACAGGTGTTTGCTTTTGATACCTGTCAGCAATGGACAATATGCGATGTCTGCCGCACGACATCTTCTTGCGCAACAGCACACGACATCTGCATGCACAACAGCAGAAGACTTCGCAGCACAAAGCTGCCCATCGTCAGCCCTATAGCGTGGACGTACAGAAAGTAACGCTGTTGAACAGTATGTGATATACAGAATATGTACAAAAGAGCAACCCCTCATCGCTTGACCCAGGTCGGCATCTTGCGCGCCTTGACATGACCAGGCTTCTTCCTCTCCACCTTGCGCGGATCGCGAGTCACGCAGCCAGCTATAATGCAGTCAGCGTTATAGTTCGGTTATGCAGGGCAGGCCGCGTGCAGAATGCGGGAATCGGGTTGAAACTGATGTGAAGCGCACGTGGTGTGCTGCTCGCATGGAACATCATGCAAATAGACCGCGTTGATGTACTGCAGCGGGAACGGGAGGGAAGGAAGGGGTCAACGTACCTCGACGCAGGGCAGGTTTCAGCGCCGGCTCGTGGACCAGCAACGCCTTTGCGACCGCCAGAGTCAATGCCTCCGCCTGGCCCGTCAAACCGCCGCCCTTGACGAGCGCAAACACATTGTACTTGTCCAGCCTGTGTGTCGCTTTCAGTGCCCAGATGGCGCTCTCGCGGTGGTGCAGGCGCCCAAAGAATTGCGAGAGCGACTTTCCATTGACCAGCGCCTCGCCCTCGCCATCCACCAGCCACGCCACTGCCGATGACGTTTTCCGGCGCCCGACGCCCTTGGAGCGCCCGAGTTCGTCGATGACGCCGGGCTTGGGCTGCACGTCGCCGGGCTGGTGCGGCTTCTTGTAGCGCAGCATGGCTTGCAGGACCTCGTCGGGCATGAGCGACGGGTGGATGCAGTTGAGGCGGCGCAGGATGTGCAGCATCTTGTGGTAGCGCTGCGTCTTGACGGGCTCGTTGGTCATGATGCGGTACTGGTCGATTGTCTTCCAGGCTACCTTGGGCGCTTCGGCGGTGGGGATGGTGGGGAGGGTCGCGACTTTGCGGAGGAGGGCGGACAGCGAGAGGAAGTCGTCGGTGAAGGTGGGCTTTGCGCTGAAGTAGGAGGGCGATGCGGGTACTACGCGTAGAGTGCGGAGGATGTTCTTTTCGCCCTTCTTTCCGCCTTCGCCGTCTTCATCGCCGAACTCAAACGGCGATGCTGCTTGGAAGGGCTCCTGCGTCTCTTCTGCGATTTCTGCATGGCGTGCGGCGGTGGTTGAGATGCATCGTGACCGTGATATCGGGGTTCGCCGTAGTGCCCGCTGGCATTGAGGTCTAGTTCTGCTTCCCAGGCACTCGAACGTCCTCCACACGCTTCGTGAGAGCTCCCTGCTGGCCATGTCTCCTCCAGTAAGCCCGAATGAAGTGAATTGTGCAGTGAAGGGACTCCGCGATGCACGTTGCTGCACGGATGCTACAGCTTGCGTGCCAAGCCTGCGCTCGGGCAAACTAATTTGCGAAAATCTTCATTGGGCAGCGGCCTCACCCCACCTCGCTCCCAAACAAACTTTGTCCTTTTTCTTCCTCTCCTTCTTCCACACCTAAACACTTTGATTGCCAACTTCATTCACGGTTAAGCCAGCAATCATGTCTTTCGGAAAACTCTACAGCTACGCGGTACGTCTACAATTCCACGGCCAGCACTATGCGAGCACATTCTGACTGTCCACCAGGGTAACCCGCGCACGACGTGCCTGCTCGCCGTCGCAAAGGAGAACGGCCTCGAGGTCGAGTTTGTCGACACCGAGCCGGCCAAGGGCGTCTCCACTGAGTACCTCAAGCTCAACAAGCTCGGAAAGGTGCCCACCTTTGAGGGCGCCGACGGCTTCGTGCTCTCCGAGTGCATTGCCATCGCTGTCTACCGTAAGTGCCCCGCCTTGCCTGCTTGTGCGCGTGTAATGTGATGAGATATTTTATCATTCAGTTATCCCTGTCTGAAAACTATTGTTGAGAACTCTGTACTCTGATTTACTACTACGACTTCTGTTCAACTACGTCAATTTGGGAAGTGACTCACACTAAAACTATACACACAGTGGCCTCGCAGAACGAGAAGACCAGCCTCCTCGGCAAGACCAAGCAGGACTACGCCACCATCCTGCGATGGATGTCGTACGCCAACACTGAGGTGCTCACGCCCCTCGGCGGCTGGTTCCGCCCCATCATCGGCCGCGACCCATACAACAAGAAGAACGTCGACGACTCACAGAAGCAAGCCCTCAAGGCCGTCCACGTCCTCGAGGAGCACTTCCTGACCCACACATACCTTGTCGGTGAGCGCCTGACTCTGGCCGATTTGTTCTGCGCCAGCATCCTCGCCCGCGGCTTCCAGTACTTCTTCGACAAGCAGTGGCGCGACGCCAACCCCAACGTCACCCGGTGGTACGAGACGGTATACAACCAGGCCAGCTACACCGCCGTCGCTGGCAAGCTCGAGTTCATCGCCGAGGCCATCAAGAACGTTGCACCAAAGAAGGAGGGCGGTGAGAAGAAGAAGGAGACGCCCAAGGCCGCCCCCAAGCCCAAGGAGGAGCAGGCCGAGGAGGAGGAGGATGCGCCAGCGCCACCCAAGGCCAAGCACCCTCTCGAGGCTCTGCCCCGCGCCACATTCGTCCTGGACGACTGGAAGCGCAAATACTCCAACGAGGAGACCCGCGAGGTTGCCCTTCCCTGGTTCTGGGAGAACGTCAACTTCGAGGAGTACTCGCTGTACAAGGTCGACTACAAGTACAACGACGAGCTGACCCTCACATTCATGACCTCCAACCTGATTGGTGTGTACTGCTATCTTCCTATTGTAACATGAGCTAACTCCTCTAGGTGGTTTCTTCGCTCGTCTGGAGGGCAGCCGCAAGTACCTCTTTGGCTGCACGTCAGTCTTCGGCGAGTCCAACGCCTCCGTCATCAAGGGCGCTTTCCTCGTCCGCGGACAGGATGCCCTCCCCGCTTTCGACGTCGCCCCCGACTACGAGAGCTACGAGTTCACCAAGCTCGATCCCACCAAGGCCGAGGACAAGGAGTTCGTCAACGACCAGTGGTCGTGGGACAAGCCCATTGTTGAGGGCGGCAAGGAGCTCCAGTGGGCTGACGGCAAGGTGTTCAAGTAGATGCTTCTTCTCTTCGACGTAGGGACGGGTTTGGTTCGGTTATGATGCGGATGATTAACGACATGGGTATGAGGATGTGTGTCTGTCACGAACAGAACGAGCGAGCAATTTGGTAGACTAGCGATCTCTGCCACTGCCCGGATATAGAGGCTCAAAAATGCTACAAGATATCCACGCTGTTGCTGTTCACCAACTTTCCTTTGACGCCTTGTTACGTGATGCAGCGTGCATGCAGTACCCCGCAAAGCACATCCACCGTGCAGGGTGTGACATGCAGCGTGCATGATCTTAGTCCGCCTCATTCCACACATCACGTGCGAAAACACACGCCCCAGGTCTCGGCCAAGCGACACATTCCCTCGAGGCTCAATGTGGGCGGGGCGCGTTGTGGCGCCTGCAGGTGACGGCGCTGATTGGCCGATTCGTTCAGCCGGCGTTGTTCTTTCCCTTGCGCTGTTCACAGCCTGGATGCGAGCGGACAAAGTAGGGACTTTCTTTCAACGTCTGCACTTGCACTTGCGCATTTCTTCACTTCAGCTTCTTTTTGGGCCACTTGATGTGCAGTTGAAGCTTTGTGGCTGCTGCGCATTACATTCTGATTCCTCGGTGATTTATACGGCGATCAAGAAGTGGACCGCAACACGGATCCGAGCGCATGCGCGTCGAACGGCACAGAGACATTTGGGCGCATTCTTCTCTGTCAGTGTGATCACGCGACTGTGTGAGTAAGAGTAGGAGAGTTCCGCGCGTAGCCTCAGGTCAGGGTCAGAGGCAGCGTCACTAGCTATTAGGTACGCGCAGGAAGGTCACTGTCAGCTTGTTGGTGGATCCCACGCTGTGGAACGGGTTCGGTCCCGTGTGTGCGAATTGTACAACGCTATTTGGTGTGTGGTTTGCGCCGAAGGAGGGAAACGTGGTTAAAAGACAAACGTGCCGCGAAGCAAGCAAGATCAAGAGTATATACTTGAAGAGAAGGATCTACGCTGGTGGCTGAGACAGGCGCAAAGAGACTGAGACAAACTGCAGATCTGGCAGAAGGAACAGCGGGCATGAAGGATGACGGGCGAGAAGTCCGGCGGAGCTCTGGACATTCGCATGAGCCTGCGATACAGGTCATATGCCTGGGCTCAGGCGGTGGACCCAGCGAGGACAACGTAACCGGCTTCCTCGTGCGCTCGACTGCGACAAATTGGTCCAAGAACTCCGTCATCGCCGTAGATGCTGGATCTGGTCTTGCTGCGATTACCCGCATACTCGAGAACGACTTCCCGCTTGTGTCGGATCCAGACGCGAGGCTACATCAACCGCCGAAACCGCGCAATGGAGATGAGAATGGGAATGGAGAACCTGCGGAGACGCCGTCGCCGGGAACTGTCAATGTCTCACTTTCAGACGACGAGTCGGATGAGATTGGCACGCCGTGTTCAGAGAGAGAAGTGCCCATGACTATTACGACGCTCAAGGAGGGCGCTTTTGCTGGACTACCGTTTCCGCATGCCAGTGCTCGAGCGAATGCGCTACATGTCGTTCGAGAGCACATCTCGACATACCTCATCACGCATCCGCACATCGACCACGTATCAGGCTTCGTCATCAACACGGCTGCATTCCACAACACATCTCGACCAAAGCGACTCGCAGCCCTCCCCTTCACCGTTGACGCCATCAAAACACACATCTTCAACAACATCATCTGGCCGAACCTCACAGACGAAGAAGGCGGCGTCGGCCTAGTAACTTTCCAGCGCCTCGCGGAAGGCGGTAACATTGCGCTCGGTGAAGGCAGCGGACGAGGCTTTATCGAAGTATGCGACGGGCTGGGAGTCAAGGGGTTCAAAGTCAGTCATGGCCATTGTATGCGTGGCCCAGGACACATGCACCGCGGCTCGAATGCGAATTTGCCCGAGACACCAGGCCTCCAACACTCTGCCACTGCACACGCAGACGAAGGCCGCTCGCTCAGTTTCTCCCTCCCCACGCAGAGCGCCCCAGGCACACCATTACCCACGCCCGGTCGACGACCCAGCGCCATCGCGATCCCAGATCACTGCACCGTCGATTCCACCGCGTACTTCATCCGCACAGAATCCACACCCACAACGCCCAAACGCGAGGTCCTCATTTTCGGCGACGTAGAGCCCGACTCGCTCTCGCTCTCCCCCCGCACAGCAACCATCTGGGCCGAAGCCGCGCCCAAAATCGCAGCTGGCATCCTAACCGGCATATTCATCGAAGTGTCCTACACCAACGCGCAAGGCGACGCTGTGCTATTCGGACACCTTGCGCCGCGGCACTTGTTAGCGGAATTACAAACGCTGGGCGAGATGGTCAGGGAGAGTAAGAAGGAGTATGAGCGCGAGAAGGAGGAGCGCAAGGGGCGGAAGAGGAAGAGGGTGGGACTGAGTTTGGATGGGGTGGGTGAGAAAGACAGGAAGAAGACGGTTGTGGTGGCCAAGGGGGTGGACACGCCGACGGGCATGGGGAGTACGGACGACGAACATATGACGTCTGGGACACATACACCCACACCTACATCCCTCCAACATGCGCCCACGGCCCCAGCTACACTTGGTCTCTCGACCGTGTCCGCGGATCATAATCGCGCGCTGCTGGCTGCGGCGTTTGATGCCCCGCTCAAGGGCGTCAAGGTCGTCATTATACATGTCAAGGATACGTGTAGTGATGGGCCGCTGGTGGGCGATCAGATATTGAAGGAGTTGGTGGAGGGGGAGGAGGAGATGGGGAGGGGTGGGACGGGTTTGGGGTGTGT
>Ga0265798_10003632_pt1 | contig 21777 bp, 18 predicted proteins | sample P3T30metagenome_FD_192430 | JGI IMG/M metagenome (GOLD analysis project Ga0265798, IMG submission 192430) | Plant litter microbial communities from East Loma Ridge, Irvine, California - P3 T30 | ecosystem: Environmental > Terrestrial > Plant litter > Unclassified | place: USA: California... | reverse complement strand
CATGCTGTGCAAGAAGAACGCCTCGATCTCCGGCGCCGAAATCGGCTGCCAGGGCGAGGTCGGCGTGGCCTGCGCGATGGCGGCGGCCGGCCTGGTGGCGGCCCTCGGCGGCTCCAACGAGCAGCTGGAGAACGCGGCCGAAATCGGCATCGAGCACCACCTGGGCATGACCTGCGACCCGATCGGCGGCCTGGTGCAGATCCCCTGCATCGAGCGCAACGGCATGGGCGCGATCAAGGCCATCACCGCGGCCTCGCTGGCGTTGAAGGGCGACGGCACCCACTTCGTGAGCCTGGACGACGTCATCGAGACCATGCGCCAGACCGGGGCGGACATGCAGGTGAAGTACAAGGAGACGTCGCTGGGCGGGCTGGCGATTCATGTGGTCACGGTGAACCATGCCGCTTGCTGATCGGGTAGGGTGGACAGCTTCGCTGTCCACGCGTTCGAATCACGCATGCGCCGCTTGAACGCGTGGACGGCACAGCCGTCCACCCTACGCCCACCAGTCATGAATCTGAACAATATTCGGTAAAAAGACAATATTTCCGCGGCCGGACTATAATATTTGACTAACGCCAGCCAACCCGGATCTCTACCGTATGCACTATGTGTCCACCCGCGCAACGAGCGCGTCCGCAGCACGTAATCCCCAATCCTTTTCCGATATCCTGCTGGGCGGCCTGGCGCCGGACGGCGGGCTGTATCTCCCGGCCGACTACCCGCAGGTGACCGGCGCCGAGCTCGATGCCTGGCGCACGCTGTCCTATGCCGACCTGGCCTACGAGATCCTGCGCAAGTTTGTCACCGACATCCCGGATGCCGACCTGAAGGCGCTGACCGCGAAGACCTACACCCCCGAGGTGTACCGCAACGCGCGCGAGGGCGAGTCCAGCCAGGACATCACCCCGCTGCGTGTGCTGGAAAGCGGCGAGCAGGGCACCCTGATCCTGCAAGGCCTGTCGAACGGCCCGACCCTGGCCTTCAAGGACATGGCGATGCAGTTGCTGGGCAACCTGTTCGAGTACGCGCTGGCCAAGAATGGCGACGAATTGAACATCTTCGGCGCCACCTCCGGCGACACCGGCAGCGCCGCCGAATACGCGATGCGCGGCAAGCGCGGCATCCGCGTGTTCATGCTGTCGCCGCACAAGAAGATGAGCGCCTTCCAGACCGCCCAGATGTTCAGCCTGCAGGACCCGAACATCTTCAACATCGCGGTCGAAGGCGTGTTCGACGATTGCCAGGACCTGGTCAAGGCGGTGTCGAACGACCTCGAATTCAAGGTGCGCCAGAAGATCGGCACCGTCAATTCGATCAATTGGGCGCGCGTGGTCGCTCAAGTGGTTTATTACTTCCGCGGCTACCTGAAGGCGACCAGCTCGAATGACCAGAAGGTCTCGTTCACGGTCCCGTCGGGGAACTTCGGCAACATTTGCGCCGGCCACATCGCGCGCATGATGGGCCTGCCGATCGACAAGCTGGTGGTCGCCACCAACGAGAACAACGTGCTCGACGAATTCTTCCGCACCGGCGTTTACCGCGTGAGGAAGAGCAGCGAGACCTATCACACCAGCAGCCCGTCGATGGACATCTCCAAGGCATCGAACTTCGAGCGCTTCGTCTACGACCTGGTCGGCCGCGACGCCGAGCGCACGCACGCGCTGTTCAGGAAAGTCGAGACCCACGGCGGCTTCGACCTGTCGGGCGCGCCGGGCAGCGATGGCGACGAGTTCAAGCGCGTCGCCGGGTACGGCTTCCAGTCCGGCAGCTCGACCCACGAAGACCGCCTCGACACCATCCGCGCCGTGTTCGACGACTACGGCATCACCATCGACACCCATACCGCCGACGGCATCAAGGTCGCGCGCGAGCACATCGAACCGGGCGTGCCGATGATCGTGCTGGAAACCGCGCTGGCCGCGAAATTCAACGAGACCATCCTGGAAGCGCTGGGGACGGACGCCGCGCGCCCGGCCGGCTTCGAGGACATCGAGAGCCTGCCGCAGCGCTTCGTCGTCATGCATCCCGAGGTCGCGCAGATGAAGCAGTTCATCGCGGCGCATACGGGGCTGGCGCCGGGAGCGGCGGCGTGAGCGGCGCGACGCAGCCGGCGCAGGTCAAGGAAGGCGCGCAGCCAGCGCAGGGTAAGGAAGGCGCGCAGCCAGCGCGCCGGCCAATGCTCGCCGTGCGCGAAGCGCTGGACTTCCTGCTCGCGGCCGCTCGCCCGGTCGACGGCATCGAGCACGTGGCCACGCTGGAAGCCAACGGCCGCGTGCTCGCCGCGGACCAGGTCTCGCTGCTGGACGTGCCCTCGGCCGACAACACGCAGATGGATGGCTACGCCGTGCGCGCCGCCGATTGCGCGGGCGGATCGGCGCGCCTGCGCGTGGCCCAGCGCATCCCGGCCGGCAGCGTCGGCCAGCCGCTGGAGCCCGGCACAGCGGCGCGCATCTTCACCGGCGCCCTGATCCCGGAAGGCGCGGACGCGGTCGTGATGCAGGAACAGTGCGAAGTCGATGGCGACCATGTGATCGTCAGGCACGCGCCGCTTGAAGGCGAGTGGATCCGCCGCCGCGGCGAGGACGTCCGCAATGGCGCCGTGATCCTGCCAGCCGGCACCCGCCTGCGCGGCCAGGAACTGGGCCTGGCGGCGTCGGTCGGCCTGGCGACGCTGCCGGTGCGCCGGCGCATGCGCGTGGCGGTGTTCTTCACCGGCGACGAGCTGGCGATGCCGGGCGAGCCCTTGACCCCCGGCGCGATCTACAACTCGAACCGATTCACCCTGCGCGGCCTGCTGGAAAACCTGGGCTGCGAATTCACCGACTACGGCATCGTGCCGGACTCCCTGCAGGCCACGCGCGACACGCTGCGCGAGGCTGCCCGCGCGCACGACCTGATCATCACCTCGGGCGGCGTCTCGGTGGGCGAGGAAGACCACATCAGGCCGGCCGTGGAAGCGGAAGGGCGCCTGAACATGTGGCAGATCGCGGTCAAGCCGGGCAAGCCGCTGGCCTTCGGCGAAGTCCGCCGCGAGGAAGCGGTCCAGGACAGTGCTTGCGCAAGCGGTGCCCCCGGCACTTGCGTAAGCAGTGCCCCCGGCACTGCTTACTTTATCGGCCTGCCCGGCAACCCGGTGTCGAGCTTCATCACCTTCCTGCTGTTCGTGCGGCCCTTCCTGCTGCGCCTGCAGGGTGTGGAGGGCCCGGTCGAGCCGCGCCGCATCGCGATGCGCGCCGATTTCAGCTGGCCGAAGCCGGACCGCCGCAACGAATTCCTGCGCGTGCGCATGAACGATGGTGGCGGCCTGGACCTGTTCCCGAACCAGGGTTCGGGCGTGCTGACCTCCACCGTGTGGGCCGACGGCCTGGTCGACAACCCGCCGGGACAGGCCATCGCGCAGGGCGACCTGGTGCGCTTCATCCCCTTCGCATCGCTGCAGTATTGAGGACAGTTTGTATGGATATCAATTTGCGTTTCTTTGCCAGCGTGCGCGAAGCCGTGGGCAGCTCGGGCGAGCAGGTCGCGCTGCCGGAAGGCGTGACCACGGTCGGCGCGGTGCGCGACTTCCTGATCGCCCGCGGCGGCGTCTGGGCCGAGGCGCTGGCGCACGAGCGGGCGCTGCGCATGGCCTTCAACCACGTCATGTGCGAGCCCTCGGCCCCGGTCAGCGCCGGGGGCGAGGTGGCCTTCTTCCCGCCAGTCACCGGCGGATGATCATTCCGTCGTTCCCGCGCAGGCGGGAACCCAAGTTTGGTGGCCTACCGGCAGCGCTTATGAATTTGGATTCCCGCCTGCGCCGGGAATGACGTGTGGCTCGTCACGCCACCGTCTTTTCCGCCAGCGCCAGCAGCTTCGCGCAATTGGCATTGCGCTCCCCGTAATCGCGCCAAGCCGTATTGCGCGCGATGTCCTGCCACTTGCGCAGCGAGGCGCCGTTCAGGTCCACCGTGCGTCCGCCATTGCCGGTGAACAGGGCCGCCACCGCGGCATCGTCGGTCTGCGCCGACTTGCGCGCGAAAGCTTCGAGGTCGGCGCCGATCTTCATGAGCGTGGCCTGCTGGTCGCGGCCCAGCCGGTCCCACGCCGTGCGCGAGATCAAGAGCGGCTCCAGCATGAACCAGTAGGCGCCGCCGCGCGCGGTGGTCACGGATTTCGAGACTTCGTCGAGGCGGAACGAGATCAGCGACGAGGACGAGGTCATCGCCGCGTCCAGCATGCCCTTGCGCATGGCATCGCGGATTTCGTTGGAGGGCAGGCTGACGACGCTGGCACCGGCTTCCTTGAGGATCATGTCCATCGCATCGGAGCCGCCGCGCACCTTCATGCCGGCGGCATCTTCCGGGTCGATGATCGGCTTGCCGCGCGAGGCGACGCCGCCGGCCTGCCAGATCCAGCTCAGGATCACCAGGCCCTTGTCGGCCAGCACGCGGCTGAATTCGCGGCCGACCTCGGCGTCCTTCCAGGCGTAGCCTTGTTCATAGGAGGTGACCAGGCCCGGCAACAGGCCGATGTTCACTTCAGGCAGGTCGGCGCCGGCGTACGACAGCGGCACCAGCGACAAATCGAGCTGGCCGCGGGTCAGGGCCGGGATCTGGGCTTCGCTCTTCATCAGGCTGGAAGCCGGATAGATCGAGAATTTCAGCTTGCCGCGGGTCGCGCGTTCGGCCTGGGCGGCGAACATGCGGCACAGGCGGTCGCGGAAGTCGCCCTCGGCCACGTTACCGCCGGGAAACTGGTGAGAAATCTTGAGGTTCGTGGGCTGGGCCCATGCAGCTTGAAGCCAGAGCGGACTGGTCGCGATCGCGCCCAGCAGTGTCCTGCGAGTCATTACCGACATATACATCCTCCAAGATGGTCTTGCTGACTACCGGATGAATCGTGTACGCCGCCGAGTGCCGCCTGGAGCGTGCATCGTTCGCATTGCTGTGCCGTGTTGAAGGCATAAGAATAGGCTTGGCTATTTTTATGTCAAGACAATAATTGAGTGGATAACGACGCAGCGCAACATAATCCATGGCGCGTGAAACCGGCGTCCATGCAAGGTGAATGAGCATGCGCCGCGCATGCTTCTGATGCAAGCACGGCAATGACAAACGCCGCGGCCATGCTGCGCCGCGGCGTCGATTCCGGCCGAGGCCGCCTGGATTACAAGGCCTTCAGGAAGTCGCGGATCAGGCCCTCGACCATTTGCGGCTGGTCGATCATCACGAAGTGGCGCGCCGGCGCCACCGGTGCCACCCGCAGGCGCGGCACGCCCTCGGCCAGCGCGCGGTAATAGCCGGTCTTGGCATCCTCGGTGATGCCGCGCTGGGCGTCGTCGAGGTCATGGAAAGGCACGATCAGGAGCACCGGCGCCTGGATGCGCTCGAGGCCGGGGCGCAGGTCTTCGTTCAGCACGTCCGCCACGTACTGGCCGACCGAGGCCGGATCGCTGCGCGCGGACAGCTTCGCCAGTTCGTCGGCCTGGCCCATGTCGAGCACGCCGACCGTGCGCATGTAGACCTGCTGCTGGCTTGCAAAGGCCGTCGGCGCGGCGGTCGCGACGCGGGCGCGCATCGACTCGGCAAACTGCGCGCGCTGGCCTGGCGCCATCATTTCGGTGCCGGGCATGACCGGCAGGCCGTCGATGCTGACCACGCCGCCCAGCAGCGCCGGCTGGTCCTCGGCCACTGCGAAACCGAGGATGCCGCCCAGGCTGTGGCCGACGATGACCGGCTTGTCGAGACGGCGCGTGGCGATCAGCTGTTCGACCGCGCCGCGCGCCGCGGCAAAGGGTTGCGAAGGCGCGGCCGGGCGGCCGTCGAAGCCGGGCAGGGTCAGCACGTACACCGGATGGGTCGCCGCAAAAGCGCGCACCGTGCCCTGCCACGCCCAGCTGCCGCTGGCCAGGCCCGGGATCAGGATCAGCGGGCGCCCGGCCGCCGTGCCGTGGCGTTCGACCAGCACGCCATTCACCTCGAAGCGTTCGGCCGGGGCGAGGGCGGCGGCGAAGCGGTTCGGCGCTTCGGGCGCCTGCGCCGCTTTGCCGGGCTGGAAGGCGCCGAGCGCCAGCAGGATGGCAAAGGCGAGTAACACGGGACGGCGAGCGGACAGGTTTTTGCAGAATTTCATGGTCACTCCTGGTCAGGTAGGAAAATCGCTTCGATCGGTTGCTGGAACAATTTCGAGATCGCGAACGCCAGCGGCAGGCTCGGGTCGTACTTGCCGGTCTCGATGGCGATCACGGTCTGGCGCGACACGCTCAACAGCTCGGCCAGGTGGGCCTGGCTCCAGCCCTGGGCGGCGCGCAATTCGCGGATCAGGTTCTTCATCGTTCCATCCACTTGCGCACGAGGTTGACCGCGCCCCAGCTCACGCCCATCACCATCCAGACCGTGAACATCGACAGCTTGGGAAAGCCGGCGGTCTCGAGGAAGCCGTAGCTGAAGCTCACCGCACCCGTGATGGCGAACGCGATGCCCAGCGATTCCAGCATGCGCAGGCGCTGGTATTCGTCGATGCGCGCCACGTGGCGCACGATGGCGCGGATCATCAGTGCGAAACCCAGCATCGGCAGCATCAGCAGCGCGGTGCGCAGTGGGCCGTCCGCCATCGGCCGGGCGAAGGTGATCGAGCCGAGCAGCAGCACCACATAGACCGCGATCGCGATCCACAGCTCGGCGAAATAGGCGCGTGCCACCTGTTTTTCGTACATGTTCCGTCTCCTCGATGTAAAGTATGCTTTACATCCTAGACGCGGCCGATGCCGATGTAAAGCTTCCTTTACATATTATTTTCCGGCCGCGCTTCGACTACAATGCGGCTCTTTCGTTTTCCGCCAGTGCCATGTCCGATTCCTCTTCATCCTCCCGCCGCGCCATCGTCGTCGGCGGCGGCCCCGCCGGCCTGATGGCCGCAGAAGTCCTGGCCGCGGGCGGCGCTGGAGTCGATTTGTACGACGCCATGCCGTCCGTCGGGCGCAAGTTCCTCCTGGCCGGCAAGGGCGGCATGAACATCACCCATTCGGAAGCCATGGATGCCTTTGTCGCTCGCTACGGCGCGCGCAGCGGTGAGGTGGCGCGCTGGCTCGACGGCTTCACGCCCGGCCAGGTGCGCGAATGGATCCACGGCCTCGGCATCGACACCTTCGTGGGCAGCAGCGGGCGCGTGTTCCCCACGGAGATGAAAGCGGCGCCGCTGCTGCGCGCCTGGCTGCACCGCCTGCGCGAATCCGGCGTGCGCTTCCACATGCGCCACCGCTGGATCGGCTGGCAGGGCGACGAACTGCTCTTCATGACGCCGGAGGGCGAACAGCGCGAGCGCGCCGATGCCACCGTGCTGGCACTGGGCGGCGCCAGCTGGGCGCGGCTCGGGTCGGATGGCGCCTGGGTGCCGCTGCTGGCGCAGAAAGACGTGCCGGTGGCGCCGCTGGTGCCGATGAATTGCGGCTTCGACGCCGGCTGGACCGAACACTTCGCCAGCCGCCACGCGGGCGCGCCGCTGACCACGGTGGCGCTGGGCGTGGCCGGCCCGGACGGCAAGCCGGGGTGGCGCAAGGGCCAGTTCGTGGTGACCGCCACCGGCATCGAGGGCGGCCTGGTCTACGCGCTGTCGGCGCCGATCCGCGACCAGATCACGGCGCGCGGCCAGGCCACGGTGTGGATCGACCTGCTGCCCGACCATGCGCCCGAGCGGGTGCTGGCCGAGGTGACGCATCCGCGCGGCACGCGTTCGATGTCCAGCCATCTGCAGAGCCGCCTGGGGATCAAGGGCGTGAAGTCCGGCCTGCTGCACGAGTGCCTGTCGAAGATGGAATACGCGGACCCGGTGCGGCTGGCGGGGGCGCTCAAGGCGCTGCCCTTGACGCTGCTGCGCCCGCGCCCGATCGACGAAGCGATCAGCAGCGGCGGCGGGGTGTGCTTCGAGGCGCTGGACGGGCCGTCCGGCATGCTGCGCGCATTGCCGGGCGTGTTCGTGGCCGGCGAGATGGTCGACTGGGAAGCGCCGACCGGCGGCTATTTGCTGACCGCCTGTTTTGCCGGCGGACGCGCCGCCGGCCAGGGCGCGCTGGACTACCTCGCCGCTCAATCCCGGTAACTGACACTCCCGCTGCCGTGACGCGTCACGTTGCGGTTGTCCGGGTTGCCATACACCGTCACCTCGCCGCTGCCCGACAGCTCGACGGTGGCGTTCTGGCGCGCATAGATGGCGCTGGTGCCCGAACCGGTGTGCTCGAGGTGGACGTCGTCGGCGCGCAGGTGGCGCGCATCGAGTTCGCCCGAGCCCTGGGATTCCGCATGCAGTTCGAGGCTGGCGCCGACCAGGGTCAGGGTGCTGGCGCCGATCGAGGCGGCGTTCACCCGTTCGCTGTTGCCGCCGTTGACTTCGAGGTTGGCGCTGCCGCGCACCACGGCGTCGATGTCGCGGTAGCGGCCGTTGAAGCGCATCGAGCCGGCGCCGCTCAGCACCAGTTCCAGGCGCTCCCCGGCGAAGCCGCTCACCGTGTGCTCGCCGCTGCCGTTCACGTTCAGCGAGGCCAGGCTGGGCAGGGTCAGGTTGACTTCGATCGGTTGGCGGTGGCGCAGCAGGATGCCGCGCGGGCCGATGTGCAGGGTGTTGCCGTCGACTTCGGTGTCGATGTTGGCCAGCAGGCGCTGCTCGCCGCGCACCTCGAGCGAGGGCGTGGCGCCCTGGCGCAGCACCAGGTTGACCGGGCCGGACAAATCGATGGCGTTGACGCCGGCGTCGATCTCGCGCTTGTCGGTGGCGAGCAGGCGGCTGCCGGGGCTGGACGGGCCGTTGCTGTCCTGGGCGCGCAGCATGCTATAGGACACGCCGATCAGCACAAAGGCGAGCAGCAGCAGGGCGAAGCCGGTTTTCAGGAGTGCGCGCATCTCAGCCTCCCTTGAGCAGGGAGCGGTTCATCTGGAAGTAGCGCTTCAGGCCGATCCAGGTGTAGCGCGAGACCACCAGCGACAGCAGGAACAGCACGATCCCGCCCAGCACCATGCCGAGGCCGACCAGGGTCTGGGTCACGCGCGACTCGGCATCCATGTCGGTGGTGATGCGCAGCGAGCTGTCGGCCACGGCCTCGGCGCCGCGCAGCACGCGCGAGTCGGCGCGCGGACGCTCGTCCTCCGGATCTTCGCTCAGGGCGCGCCGGGCCGCCGACGGCCGTTCCTGGATCACGTTGATGCCCCTGCCGCCGATCACGATGCGGGTCTGGCGTTCCTCGCCATCGACTTGCGCCAGGTCGGCGAAGCGCGCCGGCCAGTCGAGCAGCAGCTCGTTGGTGCCGGCCAGGCCGCTGGCCGTGGTGGCGACGCCGGCCAGGTAGAAGACCAGCGCACACAGGTAGAGCGAGGCCAGCAGCGAAGCGTAGACCAGCGCCGGCACGATCATGAACAGGTTGAAGATGGCCAACCCGAGCGCCGATACCGTCAGGCGCAGCAGGTTGGCCGGGTTCTTCTTTTCGGAAAACGCGTTCAGCGCGCTCAGGTGGCTGCTGGCGCGCAGCGTCATGGCGACCTTCTTCGGGTCGTCGAGCTCGCGCGCCACGTCGTCCTCGCCGCGGCCGCTGCCTTCGCCGTCGACGAAGCGCTGCTCGTACCAGGCGAGGGTTTTGGCCTGGACGTCGGGCGGCAGGCCGAGCATGGCACGCTTGAGCGCGTCGAGGTATTCCAGTTTGCCCATCTAGATCGTATGGCTCAGTTGTGGCTCAGTTGTGGGTCACGGCGAGCATGGTATGCAAGGCCGGGTTGCGCGCATGCGCCGGATCGATCACGCCGGGGCGCAGCAGGATCGCGGTGGCCGCGGCCACGAAGGCCAGCAGGGCAAGGGTGCGCAACCCGAGTCGCATGTTCATTTGTCATTCCGCTCACGCTCGTTTCGATGCTGACAGCTTACGCAAGACGACCAGGCCGCGCCACGGCCGTGCGACAGGCTGCGCTTTTCGCGGCGCAGGCCGCGTCCTGGCACGACAGCCGCGCGTGCCGCCGCAGGCTCATGCAGGTGCGCCGACGGCCGCGCCGGTAGCCACGCCGGTAGCCACTGCGGCCGCCGCCAGGCCGCTGCGTATGGCGGACTCCAGCGTCGCCGGGTAGTCGCAGGCGGTGTAGTCGCCGGCCAGCGCCAGGCCCGGCAGCGGCGTGGCGTTGCCCGGCCGCTCCAGGCCCGGGGTACAGGCGAAGGTGGCGCGCTTTTCGGTGATGACCTGGTGCCAGGCGGGTTGCATCAGGGCGTCGTTCCCGAACGCGGCCGCCAGCTGGGCGGCGACGGCCGCCGCCAACTCTTCGCGCGGCAGCGCCGCCGCATCGGAAGCGCCGCTGATCACCACCGCCAGCAAGCCTTGCTGTCCGGCGTCGAGCTGGCCGCGGTCGAACACGAACTGGCCCCAGGCGCCCTGGCCAGGTTCGTCCAGCAGCGCGCAGAAGGGCAGCGGCAGGCGCACGGCGGGGGCGTACTGCAGGTAGACCGTGGAAATCGGCTCGTAGGCGAAGCCGTCGAGCCGGGCGCACAGGGGCTCAAGGCCCGGCAGCGCCCGCAACAGGCCGGCGGCCTGCCAGGGCGCGACCGCCAGCACCACGCCATCGAACTTGACGCAGCCGCCCGCGGTCGTGACGCGCCAGCGGCCGTCCTCGTGGGCCAGTGCGTCGACGCGCGCGCCGGTGACGACCCGGCCGGCATGCCCTTCGATGTGGCGCCGGGCGGCGACCGGGAACAGGGCGTCCAGCAGCAGGCGCGGCAGCAGCATGTCGGAGGCGGCGCGTTTCGCGCCCAGGCTGTCGCGCAGCACGGCCAGGAACACCCGGGCCGAGGCCTGTTCCGGCGCGGTGTTCAGCGCGGCCAGGCACAGCGGGCGCCACATCTGGCGGATCAGGCGCGGGGTCTGGTCGAAGCGCTCGAGCAGTTCGGCCACGCTGCAGTCCTCATTCAGTTGCCAGTCCATCCAGCGCGCGCTGGTGCTGAAGCGGGCCAGCGCCATCTTGTCCTCGCGCGCCAGGCCCCTGGCCTTGAGCAGGGCGGCCAGCATGTGCAGCGGCGCCGGCAGGCGCGGCGCCACGAAGTCCATCAGGCCCTGCGCAGGCGGGTAGCGCATCTGCAGGGGCAGGCGCAGCAGGGCCTGGCGCGGGTCGATGCCGACGCGGCGCAGCAGTTTGAGGGTGGCGTCGTAGGCGCCCAGCATGATGTGCTGGCCGTTGTCGAGCTGGCGCCCGTGGGCCTCGACCGAGCGTGCCCGCCCGCCCAGGGTGCGCGCGGCTTCGTACAGGGTCACCGCATGGCCGGCATCGGCCAGGGCGACTGCCGCGGCGCAGCCGGCCCAGCCGCCGCCGACCACGGCGACGGCGCGGCCGGGCGCCTTCTTAATTGCGGACATAGGTCTTCCACGCCAGCCACAGCTTGCGCAGCGGCGTCAGCGAGATGCGCTGGCTCAGCACGTGGAAACCGTCGCGCTCGACTTCGTCGAGCAGGGTGCGGTAGATCGCCGCCATCATCAGGCCGGGACGCTGGGCGCGCCGGTCCGCCTTCGGCAGCAGGGCGAAGGCTTCGTCGTAGACGGTGCGCGCGCGGTCGGCCTGGAACTTCATCAGCGCCTCGAACTTCTCGCTGTGGCGCGCGTTCAGCAGGTCGGCCGCGGTGACGCCGAACTGCTGCAGCTCGTTCACCGGCAGGTAGATGCGGCCCTTGCGCGCATCTTCGCCGACGTCGCGGATGATGTTGGTCAGCTGGAAGGCCAGGCCCAGCTTTTCCGCGTACTGCAAGGTTTGCGGGTCGGTCACGCCGAAGATGCTGGCCGACAGGATGCCGACCACGCCGGCCACGTGCCAGCAGTACTTGCGCAGGCCCGGGTAATCCAGGTAGCGCGACTGGTCGAGGTCCATCTCCATGCCGTCGATGATCGCCAGCAGGTGGGCTTCCTTCAGGTCGTAGGCGGCCAGGTGCGGCTGCAGGGCCAGCATCACCGGGTGGGTCGGCTTGCCCTCCGGTGCGTACATGCTTGATACCTCGCTGCGCCACCAGGCCAGCTTGATGCGGGCGATCGAGCCGTCGGCGGTGTCGTCCACGGTATCGTCGACTTCCCGGCAGAACGCGTACAGCGCCGTGATCGCGCGCCGGCGCTCCGGCGGCAGGAACAGGAAGCTGTAATAGAAGCTGGAGCCGCTTTGCGCGGTCTTTTGTTGGCAGTATTCGTCGGGAGACATATTAAAAATGCATATTCGCGGACCAAGTCCGCTATTCTATATCTGATGGGTGGCTCGAAACAGGCTGCGTGACGGATTTACATCCTGAGGGCACGCCAGCCGATCACGAACCAGTCGGGGCGCCCCAGTTTGGGGCGGCGGCGGAACACGTCGTAATTGGCGCGTTCGATGCCTTCCAGGATGCGCAGGCCGCCCTGCACGACCATCCGCAATTCCCAGCCGATGCGCCCCGGCAGGCGGGTCGCGAGCGGTGCGCCTTCCAGCATCAAGGCCCGCGCGCGCGCCGTTTCGAACTGCATCAGGGCGCGCCAGGCCGGGTCGACGCGCGCCGCGCGGATGCCGGCTTCCTCCACGCCGAAGCGCCTCAGGTCTTCGAGCGGCAGGTAGATGCGGCCCTTGTCGATGTCGATCGCGACGTCCTGCCAGAAGTTGATGAGCTGGAGGGCCGAGCAGACCGCGTCCGAGGCGCGCAGGCTGGCCGCATCGTCCACGCCGTACAGGGCCAGCATCATGCGCCCGACCGGATTGGCCGAGCGCCGGCAATAGTCGAGCAGGTCGGCGTAGTTTTCGTAGCGCGCGGTCACCACGTCCTGCTTGAAGGCGCTCAGCAGGTCGCGCATGGGCTGCAGGTCGAGCCGATACTGCGCGACCACGCCGGCCAGGCGTGTGAACATCGGCTCGGTGGGCGGGGTGCCGGCGGCGATGCCGTCCAGCGCCGCTTCATAGGCGGCGAGGGCGGCCAGGCGCTGCGCGGGCGCGGCGTCGCCTTCGTCGGCCAGGTCGTCGGCGCTGCGCGCGAACGCATAGATCGCTTCGACCGCCGGCACCAGGCGGCGCGGCAGCAGGATCGAGGCGACGGGGAAGTTTTCGTAGTGGTCGACAGCCATGGGTGGATTGGATGATATTTGCACGATTATAATTGCTGGGCTAAAAATCAAGAACCATCCTGGGCCACGGGCCAGGACCATAGAGGACGACACCGTGACAGCCGAGCGCTTCGCCACACCGATTTCACCGCTTTTTTCATCGTTTGTTTCACCCGTTTCTGCTGCGCCCCGCCGCCTGCTGGCGGCCTTCATTGCCGCGGCCCTGCTGGCCGCCTGCTCGAAACCGGCGCCGCCGGCCGCGGAAGTGCGCCCTGTACGTACGATGACGCTGGCCGCGGCGAGTGCCGGCAGCAGCGCCGAGTTTTCCGGCGACGTGCGCCCGCGCTATGAATCGCGCCTCGGCTTTCGGGTCGGCGGCAAGATCAGCGCGCGCAAGGTCGACATCGGCAGCACCGTCAAGCGCGGCCAGGTCCTGATGCAGCTCGATCCGCAAGACCTGCGCCTCGGCCAGGCCCAGGCGCAAGCCAGCCTGCGCGCGGCCCAGACCAACCTGGAGCTGGCCCAGGCGGAACTCAAGCGTTACCAGGATCTGCGGGCCCAGAATTTCGTGGCCCAGGCGGTGCTCGACCAGAAAATCGCCAGCGCCCGCTCCAGCCAGGCGACCGTGGAGCAGGCGCGCGCCGCGCTGAGCGAACAGGCCAACCAGACCGGCTACGCCAGCCTGGTGTCCGACACCGACGGCGTGGTCACCGCCATCGACGCCGAGGTCGGCCAGGTGGTGGCCGCCGGCACCCCGGTGGTGCGGGTCGCGCGCACCGACGAGAAGGAAGTCGTGATCGGCGTGCCCGAAGACCAGGTCCAGGCGCTGCGCAAGGTGAGCGAGGTGAAGGTCAGGCTGTGGGCCGACCCCAACCAGAGCATCCCGGGCACGATCCGGGAGGTCTCGCCGATGGCCGATCCGGCCACGCGGACTTATATGGTGAAGGTGACGGTGCCGGCACGCGAGGACGTGCGCCTGGGGATGACCGCCGTGGTGCAGCTGGTGCACCGGGCCGGCGCCGGCGATGCGTCGCAGCTGAAGGTGCCGCTGTCGGCGCTGGTCCAGGACAAGGGCGTGAGCTCGGTCTGGGTGGTGGAGAACGGCGCGGTGCGCCTGGTGCCGGTGCGGGTCGGCGGCGTGGCCGGCAACGAGGTCGTGCTGGCGCGGGGCGAAGGCAGGGACCAACTGCGGCCGGGCCAGGTGATCGTGACGGCCGGCGTCAACCTGCTCAAGAATGGCCAGAAGGTCAAGATCCTGACCGCCGACGTGGCACGCCGGGGCGATGCCGAGGCGGAGGCGGCCGGGCGGGCCGATGCGGGCGGAGCGCCGGCTGCGGCGGCCGATGGCGTGTCGGGTGGTTCGGCCGCGGCTGGCGCTGCGGCGGCCGGCGGACCGGTGGCGGGCGGGCCGGCGGCACCGGCCACGGCGGCCGGCAGCCTGGCGGGAGCTGGCCCGGCGCCTGCTGCTCCGGCGGTTGGTGTTCCAGTGGCCGGCGCAACGGCGGCCGGTGCGGCGCTGGGCGCGGCGGCGCTCGCGGCTGCCTTGCCGGCGAAGGATGACGCCAAAGCCGTGGCCGGCCAGTCCGAGCGCCCGGCCGCTCAGCAGGCCGCCCTCGATGCGGGCAAGCCTGTCGCGAAGGCCGGCAAGAAGCCGGAGCGGACGCCGGCCAGGAAGGAAGCCGCCAGGCGCCCCAGGAAACCGGCGGAGAAACGCAGCGCAAAGCAGGCCGCAAAGCAGGCACCCAAGCACGCCGCCAGGCGCGGCGACAAGGCCTCCGCCAAGCGTAGCGACAAGCATGGACGCAAGCACGCCGCCGCTTCCGCGGGAGCCGCGCAATGAGGGGTTTCAACCTGTCGCGCTGGGCGCTGGAAAACATCCCGCTCACGCGCTACCTGATCGCGGCCCTGCTGATCGGCGGCATCCTGGGCTACCAGCAGCTGGGCCAGGACGAGGACCCGCCCTTCACCTTCCGGGCGATGGTCCTGACGGCCTACTGGCCGGGCGCCACCGCCGTGCAGATGGCCCAGCAGGTCACCGACAAGCTCGAGCGCAAGCTGCAGGAAACGCCCTCGGTCGACAAGATCTCGAGTTTCTCCAAGCCGGGCGAGACCACCATCATCCTCGAGCTGAAGGAATCGACCGCGCCCAGGGACGTGCCGCCGACCTGGTACCAGGTGAGGAAGAAGATCGGCGACATCGCCGCCACCCTGCCGCCGGGCGTGGCCGGTCCGTTCTTCAACGATGAATTCGGCGACACCTATGGCTCGATCTTCGCCCTGTCCGGCGACGGCTTCACCTATGCCGAGATGCGCGACTACGCCGACTTCGTGCGCCAGCAATTGCTGGCGGTGCCGCTGGTGGCCAAGGTCGAGCAGTTCGGGGTGCAGGAAGAGCGGGTCAACATCGTCTTCTCGCAGCAGAAGTTCGCCCAGCTGGGCGTGCCGATGGAATCCATCATCAACCAGATCGCCACCCAGAACGGGGTCGAAGCCTCGGGCGTGCTGGTCACGCCGGGCGAAAACCTGCAGGTGCGCGTGACCGGCGCGCTGCAGAACGTCGGCCAGCTGGAAGACCTGAGCCTGCGCGCCGGCAGCACCACGTTCCGCCTGGGCGACTTCGCCACCATCCAGCGCGCCTACCAGGACCCGCCGCACGACAAGATGCGCTTCAACGGCAAGGAGGTGATCGGCCTGGGCGTGTCGATGGAAAAGGGCGGCAACATCATCCGGCTGGGCGAAGGCCTGGAGGCGGCGGTGGCGCGGGTGCGTGCCCAGCTCCCGGTAGGCATCGAGCTGGAGCGCGTGTCGAACCAGCCGGCGGCGGTGACGGCCTCGGTCGGCGAATTCATGCACACGCTGGTCGAGGCGGTGGTGATCGTGCTGCTGGTGTCCTTCGTGGCCCTGGGCCTGCACAGCAAGCCGAAGCTGCGCCTGGACGTGCGTCCGGGCCTGGTGGTGGCGCTGACCATCCCGCTGGTGCTCGCGATTACCTTCGTGTTCATGCGGATTTTCGACATCTCGCTGCACAAGGTGTCGCTGGGCGCGCTGATCATCGCATTGGGCCTGCTGGTCGACGACGCCATCATCGCGGTCGAGATGATGGTGCGCAAGATGGAGGAGGGCATGTCGCGCTTCGAGGCGGCCACCTTCGCCTACACCTCGACCGCCTTCCCGATGCTGACCGGGACCCTGATCACGGCCGCCGGCTTCCTGCCGATCGGCCTGGCCAAGTCCGCCGCCGGCGAGTACACCTTCTCGATGTTCTCGGTGAACGCGATCGCGCTGGTGGTGTCCTGGGTGGTGGCGGTGACCTTCACGCCCTACATCGGCTTCATCCTGCTGCGCGTGACCCCGCATGCGCCCGGCGAACCTCAGCACGACGTGTACGACACGCCGGCCTACGCGCGCTTCCGGCGCCTGGTGAACTGGTGCGTGGAATGGCGCATGACGACGATCGCGCTGTCGCTTGGCGTGTTCACGCTGGGCGTGTTCGGCTTCAAGTTCATCGAAAAGCAGTTCTTCCCGGATTCCAGCCGCCCCGAGCTGATGGTCGAGATGTGGCTGCCCGAGGGCAGCAGCTTCGCGAAGAACGAGGCGCTGGCGAAGAAGTTCGAGGCCTTTGTGCGCAAGCAGCCGGAGCTCGAGAGCGTGACCAGCTACGTCGGCACCGGCAGTCCACGCTTCTACCTGCCGCTGGACCAGATCTTCCCGGCCTCGAACGTGTCGCAGTTCGTCGTGCTGCCCAAGACCCTGGCCGGGCGCGAGACCCTGAAGCGCAAGATCGAGGACGTGTTCAAGGTCGACTTCCCGGAGGTGCGCGGGCGCGTGAAGCTGCTGCCGAACGGGCCGCCGGTACCTTACCCGGTGCAGTTCCGCGTGACGGGTCCGGACATCGCCACCGTGCGCCGCACGGCTGACCAGGTCAAGGACATCATGCGCGCCAATCCGAACACGGTCGGCGTCAACGACAACTGGAACGAAGCGGTCAAGGTGCTGCGCCTGGACCTCGACCAGGACAAGCTGCGCGCGCTGGGCGTCACCTCGCAGACCGTGCGGCGTACCGTGGCCACCGTGCTGTCCGGGACCACGGTCGGCCAGTTCCGCGAGTCGAACCGCCTGATCGACATCGTGGTGCGCCAGCCGGTCGAGGAGCGCTCGTCGATGTCGGTGCTGGCGGGTACCAATATCCCGACGCCCTCCGGCAAGCCGGTGACGCTGTCCCAGGTCGCGCGCATCGAGTTCGTGTGGGAGCCGGGCGTGGTGTTCCGCGAGGGCAGGGAATGGGCGATCATGGTCCAGTCGGACGTGGTCGACGGCATCCAGGGGCCGACGGTCTCGAGCCAGGTGGGCGACAAGCTGGCCGGGCTGCGCGCGGCGCTGCCGGCCGGTTATGCGATCAAGCTGGAGGGGGCGGCGGCCGACAGTTCGGAAGCGGAAGCCTCGATCACGGCCAACGTACCGCTGGTGCTGTTCCTGGTCTTCACGCTCCTGATGCTGCAGCTGCACAGCTTCTCGCGCTCGCTGTTGGTATTCCTGACGGGTCCGCTGGGCGTGGCGGGGGCGGCGATGGCGTTGCTGGCGCTGGGACGGCCCTTCGGCTTCGTGGCCAACCTGGGCGTGATCGCGCTGTTCGGCATGATCATCCGCAATTCGGTGATCCTGGTCGACCAGATCGAGACCGACATCGCCGCCGGCCTGCCGGCCTGGGATGCGATCGTCGAGTCGGCGGTGCGGCGCTGCCGGCCGATCCTCTTGACAGCGGCCGCGGCGGCCCTGGCCATGATTCCGCTGTCGCGTTCGGTGTTCTGGGGACCGATGGCGGTGGCCATCATGGGCGGTTTATTGGTGGCGACGGCGCTGACGCTGCTGTTCCTGCCGGCGCTTTATGCGGCCTGGTTCCGGGTAAAGAAACCGGCCTAAGTAGTAGTAGGGTGGACGGGTTCCCCGTCCACGCGGTGATAGGCATCTCAGTAAAATTACGTGCACGAAATCGAAGCCGATAACAATCGACGCGTGGACGGCATAGCCGTCCACCCTACCTAAGTAATTGATATAACGAATAAAAATCCCTGCAATAAAAAACCGGTAACCCGGCGGCACGCGACGATTTAAAAATCGTCCAATGCTGTCAGAAAATCCAGTAAAATATCGGGTTGAAGTAGTAAGCCCCTAAACACAGAGGAGTGCAGGGCGGCCGGTTCACTGTCGGGCGCCCTTTGTTTTTGTGGCACATGGCAATCCTGCGCGAGGATGGCGAAATTGGTAGACGCACCAGGTTTAGGTCCTGACGCCAGCAATGGTGTGGGGGTTCGAGTCCCCCTCCTCGCACCACGAATAATTATTTTTTTGGACGATTTTTACAATGGCAACTGCAGTCGAAAACCTGGGTAAACTCGAGCGTCGCTTGACGCTCTCTTTTCCGCTGAGCGACGTACGTACGGAAGTTGAAAAGCGCCTCAAGCAGCAGGCCAAGACCGCTCGCGCCCCGGGCTTCCGTCCGGGCAAGGTGCCGCTCAAGATGGTGGCGGCCCAGTACGGCTACCAGATCGAATCCGACGTGCTGAACGACCGCGTCGGCGCCGCCTTCAACCAGGCCGCGACCGAAGCCGAGCTGCGCGTTGCCGGCATGCCGAAAATCGAACCGAAGCAAGACGCACCGGAAGGCATGCTGGCCTTCGACGCGACTTTCGAAATCTACCCGGAAGTCAGCCTGCCGGACCTGGCGGCCGTCGAAGTCGAGACCGTCAAGACCGACGTCACCGACGCCGAAATCGACAAGACCATCGACATCCTGCGCAAGCAGCGCGTGCACTTCCACGCCAAGGGCGAAGCCGGTGAGCATGGTGACGGCGGCGAAGCCGTGGCCGCCAACGGCGACCGCGTGACCGTGGACTTCACCGGCGTCATCGACGGCGTCGAGTTCCCGGGCGGCAAAGCTGAAGACTACGCCTTCGTGCTGGGCGAAGGCCGCATGCTGCCGGAATTCGAAGCCGCGACCGTCGGCCTGAAAGTGGGCGAGTCCAAGACCTTCCCGCTGGCCTTCCCGGAAGACTACCATGGCAAGGACGTGGCCGGTAAGACCGCCGAGTTCACCATCACCCTGAAGGGCCTGGAGTGGGCGCACCTGCCGGAAGTCGACGCCGAGTTCGCCAAGTCGCTGGGCATCGAAGAAGGCAACATCGACAAGATGCGCGAAGACATCAAGCTGAACCTGGAGCGTGAAGTCGGCGCCCGCATCAAGGCCCGCAACAAGGAAGCCGTGATGGACGCGCTGGTCAAGCACACCGAGATGGACGTGCCGCAAGTCATGATCGCCCAGGATTCCGAGCGCCTGGCCGAGCAGACCCGCCAGGACATGGCGCAGCGCGGCATGGACGTCAAGAGCCTGCCGTTCCCGGCCGATCTGTTCGCCACCAAGGCCGAGCGCCGCGTGCGCCTGGGCCTGATCCTGTCGCAGCTGGTGTCGGACAATAACCTGCAAGCCACCCAGGAGCAGGTCAAGGCGCAGATCGAAGACTTCGCGCAAAGCTACGAAGACCCGAAGGAAGTCCTGAAGTACTACTATAGCGATCGTCGCCGCCTGAGCGAAGTCGAAGCTCTTGTATTGGAAGAAAACGTCGTTAACTATGTGCTTGGCAAGGCAAAGGTGACTGCGAAAGACATCGCCTTTGACGAACTGATGGGAAGTGCTGCTGGACAAGCATAATCTTCCTTAAAGTTAACGAGGCTCAGAAGACCCGACGCTTGCGCGGCGGGTCTTCTGAGTGAACAAACCTCTTAAAGGATAGTGACAGGTATGAATCGTAATCCCGCATTGGATACCCAAGCCCTCGGCCTCGTGCCGATGGTGATCGAGCAGAGCGGTCGAGGCGAGCGCGCCTACGATATCTACTCGCGCCTGCTGAAAGAGCGCGTGATTTTCCTGGTCGGTCCTGTCAACGACCAGATGGCCAACCTGATCGTGGCCCAGCTGCTGTTCCTGGAAAGCGAAAATCCGGACAAGGACATCTCGCTGTACATCAACTCGCCGGGTGGTTCGGTATCGGCCGGCCTGGCGATCTTCGACACGATGAACTTCATCAAGCCGGACGTCTCCACGCTGTGCACCGGCCTGGCCGCCTCGATGGGCGCCTTCCTGCTGGCGGCGGGCGCCAAGGGCAAGCGTTTCTCGCTGCCGAACTCGCGCGTCATGATCCACCAGCCGTCCGGCGGTTCGCAGGGCATGGCGTCGGATATCGAAATCCAGGCCAAGGAAATCCTGTACCTGCGCGAGCGCCTGGCCCGCATCATGGCCGACAACACCGGTCAGACCATCGAGCAGATCCACAAGGATACCGACCGCGACCGCTTCATGTCCGCCGAGGAATCCGTTGAGTACGGCCTGATCGACCGGGTGCTGACGAGCCGCGGATAAGTCATCAACGCATGTTGCTCAAAAACGCCCGGCCGCGACAGCGATCGGGCGTTTTATTTTTAAATCGGGTAGCATGACATTGTGCGCACTTGTTGCGTCCTCGTATTAGCGTTATATTCATAGCAACTCAACAGAAACCTGCCCCATGTCTGACAAAAAATCCTCAAGCGGCGAAAAACTCCTGTACTGCTCGTTCTGCGGCAAGAGCCAGCACGAGGTCAAGAAGCTGATCGCGGGACCTTCGGTCTTCATCTGCGATGAGTGCATCGACCTGTGCAACGACATCATCCGCGATGAGACCTCGAACGTCGAAACGGTGGCGGGCGCCAAGTCCGACCTGCCGACGCCGCACGAGATCAGCGAGCTGCTCGACCAGTACGTGATCGGCCAGCAGACGGCCAAGCGCATCCTGTCGGTGGCGGTCTACAACCATTACAAGCGCCTGAAGCATCTCGGCAAGAAAGACGAAGTCGAGTTGGCCAAGAGCAACATCCTGCTGGTGGGCCCGACCGGCTCCGGCAAGACCCTGCTGGCCCAGACCCTGGCGCGCATGCTCAACGTCCCGTTCGTGATCGCGGACGCGACCACGTTGACCGAAGCCGGCTACGTCGGCGAGGACGTCGAGAACATCATCCAGAAGCTGCTGCAGAGCTGCAATTACGAAGTCGAGAAAGCCCAGCGCGGCATCGTCTACATCGACGAAATCGACAAGATCTCGCGCAAGTCGGACAACCCCTCGATCACCCGCGACGTGTCGGGCGAGGGCGTCCAGCAGGCGCTGCTGAAGCTGATCGAAGGCACCATGGCGTCGGTGCCGCCGCAGGGCGGGCGCAAGCATCCGAACCAGGACTTCGTCCAGATCGACACGACCAACATCATGTTCATCTGCGGCGGCGCCTTCGACGGCCTGGCCAAGGTGATCCAGGACCGTTCGGAAAAGAGCGGCATCGGCTTCGGCGCCACCGTCAAGAGCCAGAGCCAGCGTTCCTCGAGCGATGTGCTGCTCGACGCCGAGCCGGAGGACCTGATCAAGTTCGGCCTGATCCCGGAACTGGTCGGTCGCCTGCCGGTGGTCGCCACGCTGTCCGAGCTGACCGAGGAAGCGCTGATCCAGATCCTGATCGAGCCGAAGAACGCCCTCATCAAGCAGTATTCGAAGCTGCTCGACATGGAAGGCGCCGAACTCGAGATCCGTCCGGCGGCCCTGCATGCCATCGCCAAGAAGGCGCTGGCGCGCAAGACCGGCGCCCGCGGCCTGCGCTCGATCCTGGAGCACGCGCTGCTCGACGTCATGTACGAGCTGCCGAGCCAG
>Ga0265798_10003631_pt1 | contig 21779 bp, 19 predicted proteins | sample P3T30metagenome_FD_192430 | JGI IMG/M metagenome (GOLD analysis project Ga0265798, IMG submission 192430) | Plant litter microbial communities from East Loma Ridge, Irvine, California - P3 T30 | ecosystem: Environmental > Terrestrial > Plant litter > Unclassified | place: USA: California... | reverse complement strand
CGGGCGCGTTGATCGCGTCGCCCACCTGGCGCAGGGCCGTGGCGCTGGCTTCGGCCAGCGCCACGATGGCGGCGGCTTCGCCCTGGGCGCGGTTGATCTCGGCCTGCTTCTCGCCTTCCGAGCGCGCAATCGACGCTTCCCGTTCGCCGCTGGCGATATTGATCTGTTCCTGGCGCCGCCCTTCCGAGGCCGCGATCAGGGCCCGCTTCTCGCGCTCGGCCGTGATCTGCGCCTGCATCGCGTGCAGGATCTCGGCCGGCGGCGTCAAATCCTTGATCTCGTAGCGCAGCACCTTGACGCCCCAGTTGGCGGCCGACTCGTCGATCGCGTTGACGATGTGGGTGTTGATGTGGTCGCGCTCTTCGAAGGTCTTGTCGAGCTCCATGCGGCCGATCACCGAACGCAAGGTGGTCTGGGCCAGCTGGGTGATGGCCTGGATGTAGTTCGACGAACCGTAAGAGGCGCGCATGGCGTCGGTCACCTGGAAGTACAGGATGCCGTCGACCTGCAACTGCGTGTTGTCGCGCGTGATGCAGACCTGCGGCGGGACGTCGAGCGGGATCTCCTTCAGGCTGTGCTTGTAGGCGACGCGGTCGACGAAGGGCACCACGATGTTCAGGCCCGGGGCCAGGGTTGCGTGGTATTTGCCGAGGCGCTCGACCACCCAGGCATTCTGCTGCGGCACCACATTGATGGTCTTGAACACGAAGACCAGGGCGATGGCGAAGATCACGATCGCGACCAGGCTGAAAGACAGTTCCATGTGCGTCCCTTTTTACAGTGAGTTGTCGGTTAGCGTCGGGCCACGATCAGGCGGTTGCCCTGGACCTCGACGATCTCGAAATCGCCAGGCTGCGGCTCGATCCCGGCACGTAGCTCGACGTCCCACAGGGCGCCGCGGTACATCACGCGGGCGCGCCGGTCCTGCCATTGCGGCACTGTCACGCGCTGGCCGATATCGAGGTTGATGCTGGGGTCGTTCGCGGCCTGGCCGCGCCCGGGGCGCGCGTAGCGGGTGCGGCGCAGGACCATCGTGGCGCCGACGCCGACGATGGCGGCCACCAGCGTCTGCAGGGGACCGCCCGCGCCGAAGTAGGCGGCGATCGCGCCGAACAGCAGGCCGATCGCGATCATCAACAGGTAGAACGTGCCGATGAACAGCTCGGCCACGATCAGGATGCCGGCGCCGATGAGCCAGTACGTCCAGTCTGACATCGCAGGGTCTCCTTCTTCGTTATGGGATAAAAAAACCCTCGCTACCCGGAGTGGGTAGAGAGGGTTTGTCGGACCGCGCGGCGCTCTGCGTCGGTCGTGGTCGAGGGCTCGGAAATCGGGTCATCCTCGCCAGTGTAGCACCGCCCGCGCCGCTTGGGGCAAGGCGGCGCCCCGGATCAGGACTGGGCCAGTTTCTGCCAGGTCTCGATCACCGAGTCGGGGTTGAGCGACATCGACTCGATGCCCTCGTCCACCAGCCACTGGGCGAAGTCCGGATTGTCCGACGGCCCCTGGCCGCAGATGCCGATGTACTTGCCCTGCGCGCGGCAGGCCTTGATCGCCAGCGACAGCAGCGCCTTGACGGCCGGGTCGCGTTCGTCGAAATCCTTGGCCAGCAATTCCATGCCGGAGTCGCGGTCCAGGCCCAGGGTGAGCTGGGTCAGGTCGTTCGAGCCGATCGAGAAGCCGTCGAAGTACTGAAGGAACTGCTCGGCCAGGATCGCGTTGGACGGCACTTCGCACATCATGATCAGGCGCAGGCCGTTTTCGCCGCGCTTGAGGCCATTCTGCGCCAGCAGGTCCACGACCTTTTCGGCCTGGCCCAGGGTGCGCACGAACGGCACCATCAGCTCGACGTTACTCAAGCCCATGTCGTTGCGCACCCGCTTCATGGCCGCGCATTCCATTGCGAACGACTCGGCGAAGTCTTCCGCCAGGTAGCGCGCCGCGCCGCGGAAGCCCAGCATTGGATTCTCTTCGTCCGGCTCGTAGCGCGAACCACCGATCAGCTTCTTGTACTCGTTCGACTTGAAGTCGGACAGGCGCACGATGACCGGTTTCGGCCAGAAGGCGGCGGCGATGGTGGCGACGCCCTCAACCAGCTTGTCGACATAGAAGGCGCGCGGCGACGCGTGGCCGCGGGCGACCGATTCCACCGCCTTTTTAAGGTCGGCGTCGATGTTCGGATACTCGAGGATGGCCTTCGGGTGCACGCCGATATTGTTGTTGATGATGAACTCGAGGCGCGCCAGGCCGACGCCGTTGTTGGGTACCGACTGGAAGTCGAAGGCCAGTTGCGGGTTGCCGACGTTGAGCATGATCTTGGTTTTGATCGGCGGCAGTTCGCCGCGCGCCACCTCGGTGACCTCGGTTTCGAGCAGGCCGTCGTAGATCATGCCTTCGTCGCCTTCGGCGCACGAGACCGTGACCAGCGTGCCGTCCTTGAGCACATCGGTCGCGTCGCCGCAGCCGACCACCGCCGGCACGCCCAGCTCACGCGCGATGATCGCCGCGTGGCAGGTGCGGCCACCGCGGTTGGTGACGATCGCCGCGGCGCGCTTCATGACCGGCTCCCAGTTCGGGTCGGTCATGTCGGCCACCAGCACGTCGCCCGGCTGCACGCGTTCCATCTCGCTCGGGTCGGTGATGACGCGCACCGGGCCGGCGCCGATCTTCTGGCCGATCGCGCGGCCGTGGGTCAGCACGGTGCCGGTGCCCTTCAGGTGGAAGCGCTGCTGGGCGTCGGTGGCTTTCTGCTGCGATTTGACGGTTTCCGGACGCGCCTGGAGGATGTACAGCTTGCCGTCGCGGCCATCCTTGCCCCACTCGATGTCCATTGGACGGCCGTAGTGGTTCTCGATGATCATCGCGTACTTGGCCAGTTCGATGACTTCTTCCTCGACCAGCGAATAGCGGTTGCGCAGCTCGATCGGCACGTCGACGGTCTTGACCGAGCGGCCGGCCTTGGCCTCGCTGGTGAATTCCATCTTGATCAGCTTGGAGCCGATATTGCGGCGGATGACGGCCGATTTACCTTGGGCCAGCATCGGCTTGTGGACGTAGAACTCATCCGGATTGACTGCGCCCTGCACCACGGTCTCGCCCAGGCCGTAGCTCGAGGTGATGAACACCACGTCCTTGAAGCCCGATTCGGTATCGATCGTGAACATCACGCCCGCGGCGCCGGTATCGGAACGCACCATGCGCTGCACGCCAGCCGACAGCGCCACCTCGGCGTGGGTGAAGCCCTTGTGCACGCGGTACGAGATCGCGCGGTCGTTGTAGAGCGAGGCGAAGACGTGCTTCATGGCCTCAAGCACGTTGTCGATGCCGACGACATTCAGGAACGATTCCTGCTGGCCGGCGAAGGACGCATCCGGCAAGTCTTCGGCGGTGGCCGAGGAACGCACGGCGAACGAGACTTCGGTTTCCGAGCCGGCGAACAGGCGCTCGTAGAACTCGCGGATGTCCTGTTCCAGGCGTGGCTGGAACGGGGTTTCGACGATCCAGCCGCGGATCTCGGCGCCGGCAGCGGCCAGCGAGCGCACGTCGTCGACGTCGAGATTGTCGAGGCGGCGCGCGATGCGTTCGCCGAGCGAAGCGCCGCCATCGACACTATGGTCGAGGAAGTCGCGGAAGGCATCGGCGGTGGTGGCGAAGCCGGTCGGCACGCGCACGCCGGCGCCTGCCAGCTGGCTGATCATCTCGCCGAGCGAGGCGTTCTTGCCGCCGACCGACTCGACGTCGGTCATGCGCAGATCCTCGAACGAGGCCACGTACACCCGTGTGGCGTCATCGGGCTTGAATGCTGGAGTAGCTAGGTTAGTCATGGTAAAACACCCTTACTTGATGATGGAAAGCTGTTGGCGCAATGGGCGCACAAGCGGGGGCGTACATGACGTGTTCTTGTTATTCTGGCCCGCGTGCAGCACAATGCAAAACCCGTTGCCGAGCATTCTACCCTGCACCACGGTGATGTGCAGCGCACTTTTGATGCATCTTTGTCAGCAAAGCATTCCGATCCAGACACCATGACCGACGATTCCCTGCCCCCTCCAGTCACCGCTTCCCGCACCGTGTTCTTCGTCTCGGACGGCACCGGCATCACGGCCGAGACCTTCGGCCACGCCGTGCTGAGCCAGTTCGACCTGCGCTTCCGCCAGATCCGCCTGCCGTTTGTTGACTCGATCGAAAAAGCACACGACGCCGCGCGCCGTATCAACGAGAGTTTCGCGCTGCATGGCCAGCGTCCGATCGTGTTCTCGACCCTGGTCAAGAACGACCTGTCGAGCGTGATCCGATCGGCGAACGGCATGCACATGGATCTGTTCCAGACCTTCGTCGCCCCGCTCGAGCAAGAATTGGATGTCAAATCGACGCACACGATCGGCCGCATCCACAACGCGGTCGACACCGAGGAATACAAGAACCGCATTGAAGCCATCAACTTCTCGCTGGCCCACGACGACGGCCAATCGCACAAGAACCTGGCCGAGGCCGACGTGATCCTGGTCGGCGTCTCCCGCTCCGGAAAAACGCCGACGAGCCTGTACCTGGCGATGCAATACGGCCTGAAAGCCGCAAATTATCCGTTGATCCCCGACGACTTCGAACGCGGCAAGCTTCCGAGCTCCCTCCCCCCGTTCAAGGCAAAACTGTTCGGCCTGACGATCACCCCCGAGCGCCTCTCCCAAATCCGCAACGAGCGCCGCGCCGGCAGCAAATACGCCTCCCTCGAAAACTGCCGCTACGAAGTCAACGAAGCCGAGCACCTGATGCGCCGCGAAGGCATCCGCTGGCTCTCCTCGACAACAAAATCCATCGAAGAAATCGCCACCACGATCCTCCAAGAAATCAAACCCGACCGCCGCGAATACTAATCCTCAATTAGGGTCAGAGTAGAATTAATTAGTAAGATTTCTTGCGGACCATTACCCAAGCATCAGCCAATTTCGACTTGCTCGAAAGCCCGTGCAAACTAATTAGGGTCAGAGTCGAATTGTTTGACAACTTTGAGGAATTGCTCGGCAATTCTACTCTGACCCTCATTGTTTTTCGCCCTTCGCGCACCATTACCCAAGCATCCAGGAAATAGACTGACCCAGAGAAATAATTCTCTGTATTTGTTAGCGCTATACCCACCAACTTTAAATAGGGTCAGAGTCGAATTGTTTGATAACTTTTATGGATGAGTGCTTAATTCGACTCCGTCCCTAATTATCCTGAAGGAAATTGGTCGATAATTCTACTCTGACCCTAATTATCTATGACCCCAATTTGGGAAATTGCTCAATAATTCTACTCTGACCCTAATTGAGGGGTTAGAAGAATTGGCGCCAGTCGGCGAGCCAGGTGGGGAAGGCGGGGGCGGACATGGGGTTGGCGATGTGGTAGCCCTGGGCGTAGGTGCAGCCGAGACTTTGGAGGAAATCCCAGTCCTGGCGGGTTTCGACGCCGACGGCGACGGACATGCGATCAAGGCTGTGCGCGAGATTCAGGCAGCTGCGTAATACCGTGCCGAGGGGGCGGCGTTTGGAGGCGCCGTCGACGAAGCTGCGGTCGATTTTCAGTTCGGTGAAGGGGATGCGCGCGAGTAGCTGCAGGTTCGATCTGCCGGTGCCGTAGTCGTCGATCGCCAAGCCGAAGCCCATCATGCGCAGGCGGATCAGGCGTTCGATGAAGTCGGGGTTGGTGTTCAAAACCGAGGATTCAGGGATTTCGAAGGTGATGTAGGCGGGGGGGACCTTGTGGCGCTCCAGCGAAGCCACGATCTGGCGCACGAAGGCTGGGTGGGCAAGCGTTTCGGGGGCGATGTTCAGGGAGATCGGGACCGGGATGCCTTGTTCCTGGAACCAGCGGCAGTGCTCAACCGACAGCTCGATCATGCTCCAGTCGAGGAAGTCGATGCGGCCGCTTTCTTCCAACGCTTCCATGAAGGATGCCGGGCCCAGCACGCCGTGCTCGGGGTGGCGCCAGCGGGCGAAGGCTTCCAGGCCTTTTACCTGGCCGGTTGCGAGCTCGATCTTCGGTTGGAAGAAGGGTTCGAACTGGCGCTTTTGCAGGCCGATGCCGATTTGCTGGAACGAGAAACGCGGGCCGCCCGGCTTCTTGGGCGGGCGCGCCAGGGGCGTGTAGTTGTCGAGCAGGGGCTTCAAACTGGCGGCGCTGACGGGGCTGGGGATCGCGCCCAGCAGGGCGATGCCGAAGGACTGGGCCAGCGACTCGATCGAGAACAGCAGATCAGGCGGATGGGCGCCGGTGATCACCAGGCGCGCGGGGCTTTTGACCTCGCCGAGCTTGCGGATCAGCGCCAGGCCGTCCACGCCGGGCAGGTCGAGATCGATGATCGCGATGTTGATCGGCGGCGCCAGGCCGGCTTCCAGCGCCTGCAGCGCGAGATGCCCGTCGGCGACGTCGGTGACGCGGCTGGCGCCCATGTGGCTCAGCATGTCGACCAGCGCCCTGCGCTGGGCCGTGTCGGCTTGCGCCACCAAGATATGCAAATGCGGCAAATGCGCGATGTCCATCGTTGCTCCAGTCTCCCAGCCGCAAGCCTACGCGATGCGCCGGAAGCCGTCCATATATGTCTACGCCTGCTGCTGGCGCAGGCCCTCGAAGAAGCACACCGCCGCGCAGGCCGCGACGTTGAGCGACTCCACCTGGCCCGCGTGCGGCACTGCGACCCGGTGCGTGGCCAACGATAACAATTCATCGGATACGCCCTGCCCTTCGTGACCCAGCACCCAGGCCACCGGCTGGCGCAGGTCCATCGCGTACAGGCGCTCGGCCGCGTAGCCGCTGGTGGCCAGCACCGGCACCTTTGCCGCGCGCACCAGCGGAGCCAATTCGACTTGTTCAAAGATGTCGAGCACGAAGTGCGCGCCCATCGCTGCGCGCAGCACTTTCGGCGACCAGCAGAAGGCGGTGCCGGGGCTGCAGTACACTTGCTTGATGCCGGACGCCGCCGCGCTGCGCAGGATCGAGCCGACGTTGCCGGGGTCCTGCACGCCGTCGAGCAGCACGCTTGATCCGACAAGCCCCGGTACGCTGGAAGGCTGCGGCGAATCGATCACGAACAGCAGGTGCACCCCGTGTTCAACCTGGCTGATGGCGTTGAACAGCGCGTCCGGCAGCGCCGTCACGGGCGCGTGCAGGCCGTCGCAACGGGCGACGATCGCCTGCACTTCGGGATTGCCGAGCGCCCCTTCGGATACCACGCAGTGGCGCGGGGCGCCGCGCAGCTCGAGCCAGGTCTGGCACAGGTGCACGCCGTCGAGCAGGCTCTGGCCGGCCTTGCGCCGCGCCTGCGAACTGGTGGCCAGGCTTTTCAGGTCTTTATAGAACGCATTGTCGCGCGAGGTGATGGTTTTCATGCTGCTTCAAAAAAGACTATTACCAGGCTGCGCAAACAGGTCGACCTGCAGCAGGTTGCGCACCGGCGCGAACGAACGGCGGTGCGCCGGCGACGGGCCGTGGGTGCGCAGGCGCTCCAGGTGCAATGGCGTGCCATAGCCCTTGTGCTGGTCGAAGCCGTACTGCGGGTACAGGCCATGCAGCTGCACCAGCGCCGCGTCGCGCGCTGTCTTGGCCAGGATCGAGGCGGCCGAGATGGCGTTGACCTTGTCATCGCCCTCCACGATCGCATGCGCCCGCACATCCATCTGCGGGCAGCGGTTGCCGTCGATCAGGGCCAGGGTCGGCACCGTATGCAGCGCCTCCACCGCGCGCCGCATCGCCAGCATGGTCGCCTGCAGGATGTTGATGCTGTCGATCTCCGCGCACGAGCATTCGGCGATGGCCCAGGCCAGCGCATGCTCGCGAATCAAGGGCGCCAGCTCGTCGCGCCGCGCCTCGGTCAGCTTCTTCGAATCGCGCAGGCCCTCGATCGGGCGGCGCGGGTCGAGGATCACGGCGGCCGCATACACCGGGCCAGCCAATGGGCCGCGCCCCGCCTCGTCGACGCCGCACACGATGTCGAGATCGGTGAAGGGCCTGAGCCGCTTGGGCAGGCCCGGATACAGGTTGACTCTCTTCTTGCTCATATTACGTCCCAGGCACTAGCGGTGCGCGGCCTATCACTTTCAATACCGCTTCGGCGCTTTCGCGCGCGCTGTCGCGCAGCAGGCTGTGGTGCATCTCGAGGAAGCGCGCGGCCAGGCGCTCGCGTCCCGCGCCATCTTGCAACTGGGCCCAGATGGCGTCGGCCATGGCCTCGGGCGTGGCCGCATGCTGGATCAGTTCCGGCACCAGGAATTCGCGCGCCAGGATATTCGGCAGGCCAATCCAGGGCTGGTAACCCATATGGCGCATGATCGCGTACGAGGCGGCCATCACTTTATAAGCGATCACCATCGGCTTCTTGAACAGCGCCACTTCCAGGGTTGCGGTACCGGAAGCGACCAGTACCGCGTCGGCAGCGGCGATCGCCGTGTGCGAACCGGCGTCGGTGATGATTAGCTCGACATCCTGCAGGCCGGCCTTGACGATGATCTCGTCGAAATAGGCGCGCTGGCGCTCGCCCACCATCGGCACCACGAAACGCAGGCCAGGATCGCGCGCGGCGAGCAGCTTGACCGCGCGCACATAGGGCTCGGCCAGGTATTTCAGCTCGCCCATACGGCTGCCGGGCATCACCGTCACCACGCGGTCGTCGGCAGCCAGGCCGAGGGAGCGGCGCGCCGCAGCCACATCAGGGACGAGCGGAATAGTCTCGGCCAGCGGATGCCCGATATACGTCACCGGCACCCCTGCCTCGCGATAGATCGATTCTTCAAACGGGAAAATCACCAGCATGTGCGACACCGCGCGCTGGATCTTCTTGATCCGTCCGCCGCGCCAGGCCCAGATCTGCGGCCCGATGAAGTGCACGGTCGGAATGCCGGCCCCACGCAACTGCTCCTCGAGGCCGAGATTGAAGCCGGGATAATCGGCGCCGATGAAGGCGGCCGGCCGCTCAGCGATCAAGCGATCGCGCAAGCGGTTCTGGATCCCCTTCAGCTCGCGATAGCGGGGAATGACCTCAAACAGCCCGCGCACCGTGAGCGTGTCCATCGGAACCTCGCTCACCATCCCCTGCTCCATCATGCGCGGCCCGCCGATACCGTGAAAACGCGCATCCGGCAAATGCGGACGCAGCCCCGCCAGCAGGCGCGCAGCCAGCATGTCGCCGGACGCTTCGCCGGCTACCAGGGCCAGGGAGATATCAGCGGACGATGCCACGGGTGGCGCTACCGAGGAAGTCGCGCAGCAGGCGGATATCGCCGCTGGCGGCCGGCAGGCGCTCTTCTTCGGCTTGCAGGGCGGCCTTGGCCTCCTCCAGCGTCAGGTTCGAGCGATACAGCAGCTTATAGGCGCTGCGGATGCCGTCGAGCTGCTCGCGGCTGAAGCCGCGGCGCTTGAGGCCCTCGAGATTCACGCCGCGCGCACCGGCCGGATTGCCCGACACCAGCACATACGGCGGCACGTCCTGGGTCAGACTGGTGTACATGCCGATGAAGGCATGCGCGCCGATCTTGCAGAACTGGTGCACGCCGGCATAACCCGACAGGATGGCCCAATCGCCCACCTGCACATGCCCAGCCAACTGCGCATTGTTCGAGAAGATCGTGTTGCTGCCCACCTGGCAGTCGTGCGCCACGTGGACATATGCCGAGATCCAGTTGTCGCTGCCGACGCGCGTGACACCTTCATCCTGCACCGTGCCCAGGTTGAAGGTGACGAATTCACGCACCGTATTGCGGTCGCCCACTTCGAGACGGGTCGGCTCGCCATTCCACTTCTTGTCTTGCGGCGCGCCGCCGATCGAGCAGAACTGGAAGAATTTATTGTCCTTGCCGATCGTGGTATGGCCTTCGATTACCACGTGCGGGCCGACCACGGTGCCGGCGTCGATGCGCACATGCGGCCCGATGATCGAATACGGGCCGACCTCGACCGAGCTGTCCAGCTGCGCCTGCGGGTCGACGATCGCGGTCGAATGAATCTTGCTCATCTTGCTGCTCCCTTACTTGCGTTACTGCGCCGCTGCGTCCGGGCCTTTCATGGTCGCTTCAGCAGCGCCGCGGATGGTGCACATCAGCTCACCCTCGACCGCCACCTTGCCGTCGACGGTCGCCACCGCCTTGTACTTCCAGATGCCGCGCGCAACGCGCAAGATCTCGACTTCCATGCGCAGCTGGTCGCCCGGCTCGACCGGACGCTTGAAGCGCGCGTTGTCGATGCCGACGAAGTACACCACCGAGTTCTCGTCCGGCTTCACGTTCATGGTCATGAACGACAGAATGGCCGCGGTCTGCGCCATCGCTTCGATCATCAAGACGCCCGGCATCACCGGCTTGTGCGGGAAGTGGCCGTTGAAGAATTCTTCGTTGGCGGTCACGTTCTTGATGGCGACGATGCGCTTGCCCAGTTCGACGTCCAGCACGCGGTCGACCAGCAGCAGCGGATAGCGGTGCGGCAGGTATTCCTTGATCTGGGTGATGTCGAGGGTCTTGAGTTCTGGAGTGGTCATTTTTTTTCTTCTGTCAGGGTTCTGATGGTTTTCTCGAGCGCGCGGATCTTGGCGCGCATCGAATCGAGGTTGCGCACGATCGCGGCGCTACGCTCCCATTCGGCATTCTTGGCCAGCGGGTAGAAGCCCGTGTACTGGCCCGGCTCGAGCACCGAGCGCGACACCATGCTGCCCGAGGAGATGTGCACATTGTCGGCGATTTCCAGGTGACCGAGCACCATGGCTGCCCCGCCAAAGGTGCAGCGGCTGCCGATCTTGGCGCTGCCTGCCACGCCGACACAGCCGGCCATCGCGGTATGCGCGCCGATATGCGTGTTGTGGCCGATCTGGATCTGGTTATCGAGCTTGACGCCATCCTCGATCACGGTGTCGTCCAGCGCCCCGCGGTCGATCGTGGTGTTGGCGCCGATATCGACGTCGTCACCGATCAGCACGCGGCCGGTCTGCGGGATCTTGATATACACGCCCGCTTCACTGGCGAAGCCAAAGCCGTCGGTGCCGATCACGGCGCCCGAATGCAGGATGCCGCGCTGGCCGATGCGGCAGCGCGCGTGGAACGTCACGTTCGCGAACAGGTGGGTATGCTCGCCAATCACCGCCTCGCGGCCGATGAAGCAGCCGGCGTCGATCACCACGTGCGCGCCAATCACGGCGCCGTCCTCGATCGTCACGTGCGGCCCGATGTGCGCGGTCGGATCGACCATCGCGCCGGGGTCCACCACCGCGCTCGGATGCACACCCGGCGCCGGCACGTGTTCGGTCAAGGACACGAAATACTGCGCCGCGCGGGCGAAGTAGGCGTAGGGGTTGGTGGTGACGATGCGCGTGCCTTCATAGGTCGCGGCCACGGTCGGGTCGTCCAGCGGCGACAGGATGAGTGCCGCGGCCTGGCTCTGCGCGGCCAGTGCGCGCAGCTTGCTGTTGCTGAGGAAGCTGATGTGCGAAGCGCCGGCCGTGTCCAGGGGAGCGATCGCCGAGACCTCGAGGTCCGGGTCGCCCACCAGCTGTCCGCCGAAGCGCTCGACCAAATCGCCTAGTCGAATGCCCATCTCGGTCTTTCCAGTGTGAGTCAAAAAACGGTACTGCCTTACTTGTCGAGCAGCTTGAGGATCTTGTCGGTGATGTCGACGCGCGGGCTGACCCACGCCGCCTCGACCAGCACCGCGTCGAGTTTTTCCTGCTCCGCGACCTGCTCGACCAATTTATAGGCCTTCTGCGCGATCGCCGCGCGTTCTTCGTTCTTGCGCTGCTGGAGATCTTCCTGGAACTCGCGCTGCATGCGCTCGACGTCCTTCTGCATGTTGTACAGCTCGCGCGCGCGGCGCGGGCGTTCCAGTTCCGTCAGGCCAGGCGCCTCGGCGTCGAATTTCTCGGACGCTTCCTTGTACTTGCCGACCATCTCCTCGACCGCCTTCTGGCGCTTCGAGAACTCGGCGGCCAGCTTGGCGTCGGCCGACTTGGCCATCTTGGAGTCGGTCATCAGGCGTTCGGTATAGACGAAACCAATGCGGCTGGTCGTCACCTGTGCCTGCGCCAGCGGCGCAGCGCACACGGCGGCCAGCACCACCGACGCGCCAAGCGCCGGACGGCACACGGCGCCGAATCCATCAGGGAGCGAGTCAATCAGGTTTTTCAGCATAAGTCTCTCGCAATCGTTCTACAGGTCGCCGTGGGCCGCTTAGAAGCCGGTACCCATCTGGAACTGGAAGCGCTCCAGGCGGTCGCCCGGCAGCGAATTCAGCGGCTTAGCATAACTCAACTTGAGCGGACCCACCGGCGAAATCCAGGACAGGCCGATACCGGCCGAGTAGCGGAACTCGTCGAGACGGATCTTGGCGTCTTCCTGGAACACCTGGCCGCCATCGACAAACGTGAACCAGCGCAGGCTGCGGTCGGTGCCGCTGCCCGGGAACGGGAACTGCAGTTCGGCGTTGGCGATGATGCGCTTGGAGCCGCCGATCGCATCGTAGTAGCGCGGATCGACCACGCCCAGCGACGAGCTCTCGTAGCCACGCACAGAACCGATACCACCGGCGTAGAAGTTCTTGAACACCGGGTAGGCGCTACCGCCGATGCCCTTGCCGTAATCAAGCTCGCCGCGCAGGGCCAGCGTCATCCAGCGCGTCAGTGGACGCCACCATTGGTGCTCGTACACCGCGCGGTAGTACTTGGCGTCGCCGATCGCGTCGATCTCGAAGTTGGCGCGCTGGTAGCGGCCGCGGGTCGGGGTCACGGCGCTGTCGCGCGTGTCGCGGCCCCAGGCGGCAGTGAGCGGGATCGCATTGGTGATGGCCTTGCCGACACCGCTCTCCGGGCCGCCATTCTGGCGCACGAAGGTTTGATAGATCGTCGGCGAGGTCAGGTCGGTTTCCAGCTCGGTGCGTTCCAGGCCGGCGCCGAAATACACGGTGTCCGATTCGGAGAATGGCACGCCGAAGGTCAGGTTGCCGCCCATCTGCTTGACGGTGTACGAACCGATGTTCAGTGCCGGCGGACGCGAGGTGCGCAGGTACAGCGAGAACGCGCGCGAGATGCCGTCATCCGTGAAGTACGGATTGGTCTGCGAGAACGCGATCGTGCGGTTGTATTTACTGGTATTGAGTTCGATGCCGACCGTGTTGCCGCTACCGGCGAAGTTGGCCTGCGAGATCGACGCGGTAAACGTGAACTTCTCGGACTGCGAGAACGCGCCGCCGATCATGAAGTTACCGGTCGGTTTTTCTTCGACCGCGATGTTCACGTCGACCTGGTCCGAGGTGCCCGGCGACTCTGGCGTCTCGACCTTGACGTCCTTGAAGTAGCCCAGGCGGTCGACCCGGTCGCGCGAGAGCTTCACGCGGTTGGCGTCGTACCACGAGCTTTCGAACTGGCGGAATTCGCGGCGGATCACTTCGTCGCGGGTCACGGTGTTACCCGAGATATTCATGTGGCGCACATAGGCGCGCTTGCCAGGATCGACGAAGAAGGTGAACGCGACCTCGCGCTTGTCGCGGTCGAGTTCAGGATTGGCCGTCACGTTGGCAAACGCGTAGCCGAAGGTGCCCAGGCGGTCCGAGATCAGCTTGTTGGTCGCCTCTTGCAGGTCGCCGACATAGGTCTTGCCCGGCTGGAGCATGATCAGCTGCTTGAGCTCTTCTTCGCGGCCAAACATCTCGCCCTCGAGTTTTACACTCGAGACGGTGTACTGCTCGCCCTCGGTGATATTCAGGGTCAGGTAGATGTCGCGTTTGTCCGGCGTGATCGACACCTGCGTCGATTCGACGTTCGCTTCCAGGTAGCCGTGATTCAGGTACCAGGACTTGATGGTCTCGAGGTCGCCGGTCAGCTTCTGCTTGGAGTACTGGTCGGCCTTCGAGTACCAGGTGAACCAGCCCGACGGGCGCAGTTCGAGCAGTTGGCGCAGCTGCTTGTCGCTGAAGGCCTTGTTGCCGATCAGGTTGATGCCCTTGATCTTGGCGACGTCGCCCTCGTCGATATTGAACATGACCGTCACCCGGTTACGCTCGATCGGGGTGACGGTGGTGGTGATCTTGACGCCATACAGGCCGTGCGACAGGTATTGGCGTTTCAATTCCTGTTCAGCGCGATCAACCGAGGCCTTGTCGAAAATGCGGGTCTGGGCCACGCCGATCTCGGACAGCGCCTTGACCAGCATGTCCTTCTCGAATTCCTTGGTGCCGGTGAAATCGACCGACGAGATGGCGGGACGCTCTTCGACCAGCACCACCAGCACGCCGTTTTCTTCCTCAAGGCGGATGTCCTTGAAAAAACCGGTGGCGTACAGTGCCTTGATCGCGCTCGATGCCTTGGCGTCGTCGAAGGTCTCGCCCACGCGCACCGGCAGATAGCTGAACACGGTGCCGGCTTCGGTACGCTGGATGCCTTCGACCCGGATATCCTTGACGACGAACGGGTTGGCGGCCAGCGCATTGCTAGCGCAGAGGGTCAGCACGGCCGCGCCGATCAAGCTGCGACGAATGAACGGCAGGGCGAAACGATCTGGTTGTGATTTCATTGGCTGGATCAAAGGGTCAGTCATTTGGACAACGATTGCATTTTATTCTTGCCGGTGCATTCCATGGAACCGCGGGCCGCTAGAGCAGCCGCACCAGGTCATTGAAGACGGCGAGCGCCATCAGCATGAACAGCAGGCCGACCCCGGCGCGCTGCGCGAACTCGCCGACGCGCGGTGGAAGGGGACGCCCGGTCAAAACTTCCAGCGAATAATACAGTAAATGGCCACCATCCAGAACCGGAATTGGTAACAAATTCATTACTCCTAAGCTGATACTAATAAAGGCGATGAACTGTAAATAGCTCACGAGGCCTATTCTCGCGGTCTGTCCGGCATAATCGGCGATGGTAATCGGACCGGTCACATTCTTCCATGATGCCTCCCCGGTAATCATCTTCCAGATCATTTTTAGCGTCATCACACTGGTCTCCCAGGTGCGCTGCGCGCCGCGAACCACGGCCTCGATCGGGCCGGAACTGACGGTCACCATCTCGGGCGCCTGCGCCACCATGGTCTTGATCACGCCGCGGCCGTTCGCATCGGGCTCCGGCACCAGCGACAGCGCAAGCGGGCGGCCCGCCCGCTCGACCTCGAGCGCGATAGCCTTGCCGGGCGAAGCGCGCACCGCCTCGATGAAGGCGATGCCGTCGACCACCGGCTTGCCATCCAGGCGCAGCACCAGGTCGCCGTCCTGCAGCCCGGCGCGCTGCCCTGCCCCATCCGGCATCACCTTGTCGATGCGCGGCTGCGGGCGCCACAGGTCCAGGCCCAGCTCGGCCATCACATCGGTTTCCACATCCAGCTCGCCGACCACGGCCGCCGGCAGCGTCGCACTGTAGGTGCCACCGTGAGGGCTTCGCAAATCCAGGCGCGCATCCGACTTGTCGACCGCCGCATGCACCACCTGCCAGCGCAACTCGGTCCACGAACGCACCGCATTGCCATTCACGGCGAGCACGGTGTCGCCACCGCGCATGCCGGCTTTATGGGCCTGCGAGGCGACCGGCGCTTCGCGCAGGCGCGCCGCCGGCTCGTCCACGCCATGCATATACAGCGCGGCCATCAGGCCGATCGCGAGCAGGAAGTTGGCCAGCGGGCCGGCGGCGACGATGGCGATCCGCTTCCACACATTCTGGCGCGTGAACTCGCGATCGAGGTCGGCCTCGTCCACGGGCGCGGTCTCGGGGTCGCGCGCATCGAGCATCTTGACGTAGCCGCCCAGCGGCAAGGCAGATAACGCCCACTCGGTCTGGTCCTTGCCGAAGCGGCGCGACCAGACCACGCGGCCCATGCCGACCGAGAAACGCAGCACCTTGACGCCGCAGGCACGCGCGACCAGGTAGTGGCCCAGTTCGTGGATCACGATCAGGGGGCCGAGCGCCAGCACGAAGGCCAGCACGGTGTAGAGCATGGTCATGGCGAAGGGTCCGTGAATCAGCCTGGCAGGCGCGCCGCGATGGCCGCGACGAGGTCATTGGCGGCGCCGCGCGCCAGTGCGTCCTGGGCCAGCACCGCCTCGATCGAGGAGGCCGGGCCGTGCGGCACGTCGTCCAGCACCTGGCGCACGACGCGATCGATATCGCGGAAGCCGATGCGGCGCTCGAGGAAGGCTTGCACGGCGACCTCGTTAGCGGCGTTCAAAAGACTCGGGGCGGTACCGCCGGCGCGCAGTGCGTCGAAGGCCAAGGCCAGGCAGGGGAAGCGTTCGAAGTCGGGTTTCAGGAACTGCAGTGCCGCCATTTGCGTCAGGTCGAGCTGGGCCACGCCCGAGTCGATCCGCTCCGGATACGCCAGCGCGTTCGCGATCGGAGTGCGCATGTCCGGGTTGCCGAGTTGGGCCAGCACCGAGCCGTCGACATACGACACCATCGAATGGATCACGCTTTGCGGGTGGATCACGACCTCGATCTGGTCGGCCGGCGCGCCGAACAGCCAGTGGGCCTCGATCACTTCCAGGCCCTTGTTCATCATGGTCGCGGAATCGACCGAGATCTTGCGGCCCATGACCCAGTTCGGGTGCTTGCAGGCTTCGTCCGGGGTCACGCTTTCCAGGGACTCGACGGCGCGGTTCAGGAACGGGCCGCCGGACGCCGTCAGCAGGATCTTCGACACGCCCGACGCCGCCGGCACCCGCGCATACGAAGCTGGCAGCGACTGGAAGATCGCATTGTGTTCGCTGTCGACCGGCAGCAGGGTCGCCTTGTGCTCGCGCACCGCGTCCATGAACAGCTGGCCCGACATCACCAGCGCTTCTTTATTGGCCAGCAGGATTTTCTTGCCGGCGCGCGCGGCGGCCAGGGTTGGCGCCAGGCCGGCGGCGCCGACGATGGCAGCCATCACGGTGTCCGTGTCCGGGCTGGACGCGATCTCGCACAGCGCCTGTTCTCCGTGTTCGACGCTGGTCGGCAGGTCGGCGATCAGGGCCGCCAGTTGACTCGCGGCTTCAGGACTGCCGACCACCGCGCGCTGCGGGCGGAACTGGCGGCAGGCTGCGGCCAGTTGTTCCACCCGCGAATGCGCGCTCAGCGCATACACGCGATAGCGATCCGGGTGGCGCGCCACGACGTCGAGGGTCGAGGCGCCGATCGAACCGGTGGCGCCGAGAATGGTAATGCCTTGCATGGAAACTTCCTTCTAGAGCCGGGTGGCGATCAGGGCCGCCAACGGCAGGACCGGCACGAGTGCGTCGATCCGGTCCAGCACGCCGCCGTGGCCAGGCAGCAGGTTGCTGCTGTCCTTCATGCCGGCGCGGCGCTTGAGCTGGGATTCGAACAGGTCGCCGACCACGCTGGCGACGACAATGAGGGCGATCACGGCCAGCATGCCGGCCCAGCCGAAGCTGGCCTGCACCCGCACCGCGAAGGTATTGGCCAGCACTTCGCCGCCCAGCAGCACGGTGAGCGAGGCCAGCACCAGGGTAACGATGCCGCCGCCGATCGCGCCTTCCCAGGATTTGCCGGGCGAGATCGATGGCGCCAGTTTATTCTTGCCGAAGGTCTTGCCGCATACATAGGCGAAGATATCGGCCGACCAGACGATCACCAATACCGACAGCAGGAACAGTGCCGAATACTGGAACAGCATCACGATCGCGGCGAAGCACGATACCAGCGAGATCGCATACAGCAGACTGAGCAGGGTATTCGGGGTGCTGGCCAGCGGCGGCAGGCCGAGCTTGAGCGTGGGGGCGAAGCGCAGGGCCCACAGCAGCGCGCCGATGGCGAACCAGAAGGTCGGGTCGCCCTGCTCGCGCATGAAGAACGCATAGCCGAAGGCCAGGGTCCAGGCCACCGCGATCACGACCGCGCTCTTCGCGCCCGGGTTGAACAGGCGGAAGCACTCCCAGATCGCCGCCCCGAAGAACACCGAGGCGACCACCGCGAACGCCGTGGGATTGTTGGAGTACAAAACCGGCAGCAGGACTGCCAGCAGGACGAGCGCGGTGATGATCCGGGTCTTGAGCATCAGTTGGTCTTCTTCGCTACCTGGTCGCCGGTCTGGCCAAAACGCCGTTCGCGCCGCTGGTAAGAGCGAATCGCCTCGTCCAGCGCCTCGGGCGTGAAATCGGGCCAGAAGGTGTCGGTAAAATGCAGCTCGGAGTAAGCGAGCTGCCACAGCAGGAAATTCGAGATGCGCTCTTCGCCGCCGGTACGGATGAACAGGTCGGGCTCGGGCGCATAGGCCATCGCCAGGTACTGCGCCAGCATCTCTTCCGTGAATTCGGTCACGCCCGGGTTGGCCTGCACCATCTTCCCCGTTGCCTGCATGATATCCCAGCGGCCGCCATAGTTGGCGCACACGGTGACGGTCAGGCGGGTATTGCCGGCGGTACGACGCTCGGCATTGGCGATCATCTCTTGCAGCTTGGGATCGAAGCGGCTCAGGTCGCCCACGACTTTCAGGCGAATATTGTTGGCATGCATCTTCGAGACTTCGCGCTCGAGCGCCGTCACGAACAGGCGCATCAGCAGCGAGACCTCGTCGGCCGGGCGGCGCCAGTTCTCGGACGAGAAGGCGAACAGGGTCAGGTACTCGACCCCGCGCAGCACGCAGGCCTCGACGATGCCGCGCACGGCTTCGACACCCTTGACGTGGCCGGCCACGCGCGGCAGCAGGCGTTTAGTGGCCCAACGGCCATTGCCATCCATAATGATGGCAACATGGCGCGGCACGGCGGGCGTGTCGGGAACGGCAGTGGTCGAGCTTTTGAATATCATAGATCCAGCAGAGTTGCGCCAGCACGGCTGCGTCTTCATCGACGCCTTGGCCAATCAGAATTGGACAATCATAAGGTAGGCGGACCGGCCGCGGCAAGTTGCCGGGGCCGGTCCGCAAGAAAAGCCGGGTGGCCAGGCCTTACACCGTCAGGATTTCTTTCTCTTTCTCGCCCAGCAGCTTGTCGATGTCGGCCACGGCCTTGTCGGTCAGCTTCTGGATTTCGTCCGAAGCGCGGCGCTCGTCGTCTTCCGACGCGGTCTTGTCTTTGACCATTTTCTTGAGCGCTTCGTTGGCATCGCGGCGGATATTGCGCACGGCGATCTTCGCATCTTCGCCTTCCGATTTGGTCAGCTTGACCATTTCTTTACGGCGCTCTTCGGTCAGCGGCGGGGTCGGCACGCGGATCATCTCGCCCTGCGACGACGGGTTCAGGCCCAGGTCGGCATCGCGGATGGCTTTCTCGATGGTCGCCAGCATTTTCTTTTCGAATGGCTGGACACCGATGGTGCGCGCATCGACCAGGGTCAGGTTGGCGACCATCGGCAGCGCGGTCGGGGAACCGTAGTAATCGACCATCACGTGATCGAGGATGCCGGTGTGGGCGCGGCCGGTGCGGACTTTGGCCAGGTCGGCCTTCAGGGTCTCGATCGACTTGACCATGCGCTCTTGCGCGTTCTTTTTGACGTCAGCCAGGGACATGCTGCTCTCCTTATTGTTCAGTAAATATTAAACGTGTACCAGTGTACCCTCGTCTTCACCCATGATCACGCGGGTGAGCGCGCCGGGTTTGACGATGGAGAACACCTTGATCGGCAGTTTCTGGTCGCGGCACAGCGCGAAGGCGGTGGCGTCCATCACCTGCAGGTGCTTGGAAATCGCTTCGTCGAAGGTGATGCTTTCGTAGCGGGTCGCGTGCGGATCCTTGTTGGGGTCGGCGCTGTAGACGCCATCGACCTTGGTTGCCTTGAGGACGATCTCGGCCGAGATCTCGGCGCCGCGCAGGGCGGCCGCGGTATCGGTGGTGAAGAAGGGGTTGCCGGTGCCGGCGGCGAACACGACGACCTTGCCCTCTTCGAGGTATTGCAGGGCTTTCGGGCGCACATAAGGCTCGACCACCTGCTCGATGGCGATCGCCGACATCACGCGGGCCGTAATGCCGACGTGGCGCATGGCGTCGGCCAGGGCCAGCGCATTCATGACGGTGGCCAGCATGCCCATGTAGTCGGCGGTGGCGCGGTCCATGCCCTGGGCGCCCGGGGCGACGCCGCGGAAGATATTGCCGCCACCGATCACGACCGCCACCTGCACGCCCAGCTTCGCTACCTCTGCCACGTCAGCCACCATGCGCTCGATGGTGGCGCGGTTGATGCCGAACTGGTCGTCGCCCATCAGGGCTTCGCCCGACAGCTTCAGGAGGACTCGTTGGTAGGCTGGTTTTGTCATGGAAGCGGCTCCTAATAAGATGTTTCGAATTCGGGTCTGGCCGACGCCTCTTGGGCGGGCCTCATCAGTCCTGAGACGGATGGATTGTACGGCGGGTGGGGACCATGGGTCGCGCTGCTGGACTGCGCGCAAACCTGGGTCTCCGCCTGCGCGGGGACGACGTGATGGAGGTACGGACTACCGGAGCCTTCTTCGGCCCGCACCCCACAGACGTCGTTCCCGCGAAGGCGGGAACCCAAGTTCATGGCGCAACCGCAACACCATTTGCGGCCACGACACACAAACCACCCGCCTTAAAAAAACGGACCTTGCGGCCCGTTCTTTTCGATTACTGCTTGTTGGCAGCCATCTGTGCTGCGACTTCTGCTGCGAAGTCGTCGACCTTCTTCTCGATGCCCTCGCCCACCACGTACATGGTGAAGCCCTTGACAGTGGTGTTCGACGCTTTCAGGTATTGCTCGATCGACTGCTTGTCGTTCTTCACGAATGCCTGGTTCAGCAGCGACACTTCTTTCAGGTACTTCTGGACCGAACCGTCGATACGCTTGGCGACGATTTCTTCCGATTGCGGCTGCTTGCCTTCGGCGACAGCTTTCTCGGCGTCTTCCTTGGCTTTCAGTTCAGCAACCGAACGCTCTTTTTCGATCATTTCTGCTGGAACCTGGTCCGACGACAGCGACACTGGCTTCATTGCAGCGATGTGCATGGCCAGGTCCTTGCCGACTTGCTCGTCCGCGCCGTCGAATTCGACGATCACGCCGATACGGGTGCCGTGCAGGTACGACGCCAGCTTGCCGGTGGTCTCGAAACGCTGGAAACGACGCACGGTCATGTTCTCGCCGATCTTGCCGATCAGGCCAGTACGCACGTCGTCGAAGGTCTTGCCGTCGTGCGGCAGGGCTGCCAGGGCAGCGACGTCGGCCGGGTTGTTCTCGGCGACCAGCTTGGCGGCCAGGTTGACCATGGCCAGGAATTCTTCGTTCTTGGCGACGAAGTCGGTTTCGCTGTTGACTTCGACCAGCGCGCCGACGTTGCCGGCGATATAGGTAGCCACGACGCCTTCGGCGGTGATGCGTGCCGATGCTTTCGATGCCTTGCCGCCCAGCTTGACGCGCAGGATTTCTTCAGCACGGCCCATGTCGCCTTCGGCTTCGGTCAGTGCTTTTTTGCATTCCATCATTGGCGCGTCGGTTTTCGCGCGCAGTTCGCCTACCATCGCTGCAGTAATCGCTGCCATGTTGTTTCTCCTAAATGTTTGTCCGGTTGCCGGTCGCAAAGTGCGTCCCGCGGATATTCAGCTTAAAAAAAGGGGGGCTCGTGTGTGCGGCGCCCCCTTCGATGTGTCAGCGGGCACGGAGCCCGCCGTCACTTATGCCTGCTCGGAAACTTCGACGAAGTCGTCGCCGCCAGCCTTGACCATTTCAACGACGTCGTTGGTGGCGTTGGCACGGCCTTCCAGGATCGCATCGGCGACGCCGCGTGCGTACAGGGTGATCGCTTTCGACGAGTCATCGTTACCTGGGATGACGTGGGTCACGCCTTCTGGCGAGTGGTTGGTATCGACGATGCCGATGACCGGGATGCCCAGCTTGCCGGCTT
>Ga0265798_10003629_pt1 | contig 21783 bp, 2 predicted proteins | sample P3T30metagenome_FD_192430 | JGI IMG/M metagenome (GOLD analysis project Ga0265798, IMG submission 192430) | Plant litter microbial communities from East Loma Ridge, Irvine, California - P3 T30 | ecosystem: Environmental > Terrestrial > Plant litter > Unclassified | place: USA: California... | reverse complement strand
GCGCACTCGCGCTGCAACTGCGTGCCGCCAACGGCATCGGCAGCGGCGCCAACGCGCTGGAAACGGCCGTCGGCAGCCTGACGGCATCGGCTGGCGCGGCCGGCATGTTCCTGCACGAGCGCGACGGCCTCGTCACCGGCACCCTGTCGGCAGGCGGCGACATCGTGCTGGGCGCGGACAGCGGCAACCTGGTCATCGGCGGCGCGGTGTCGTCGCTGGCCGGCAGCGTGACGCTGGCAAGCGGCGGCGACCTGCTGCAGAACGGCGCCGTCAGCGGCGCCGGCGTCGACCTGCGCGCCGGCGGCACCATCGCCATGGCCGAGGGCGTCACCACCAGCGCGGCGGGCAATGTCGCCTACCTGGCCGGCAGCGTCCTGCACATCGGCGCCATCGACGGCGCGGCGGTGAGCCTGACGGCGGCAGCGATTGCCGACTCGGGCAGCGGCAACGTCGATGTCAGCGCGGCGCGCCTGCACATCACCACCACCGCCGGTAACGCGGGTACGCCGGGCGCGCACCTGCAGCTGGCGGTGGGCAGCCTGTCCGCCACCGTGGCCGGCAGCCTGTACCTCGACGAAGCGGACGACATCGATGTCGACGGCGTAACGGTCACGGGCGCCTTCGCGCTCGATGCCGGCGCCGACATCCGCGTCAACGCCGGCGTGCAGGCGGGCGGCGAGCTCAGCCTCGGTGCCGGCCGCGACCTGCTGCAGGCGGCAAGCATCGCCAGCAGCGGCGCGGGCGCCGCCATCGCCGTCACGGCCAAGCGCAATGTGAGCATGAGCGAGACGGGCAGCATCGTCTCGAATGCCGGCGATATCCTCGTTGCCGCCGGCGGCAGCGTCACCGTCGGCAGCATCGATGCCCGCAGTGCCGCCGACCGCGCCGCTTCGTCGCTGTCCGGCCAGGCCGGCTGGGGCACGGCGTCGATCACGGCAGGCACGGCGATCGCCGATGGTGAGGAAAGCACGCCGTCGACCGACGTCCATGCCGGCACCCTGAACCTGCGGTCGGCCCTGGCCGGCAGCGGGGCCAATGCGCTCGAGACGGAAGTGGCAGCGATCAACGCCACGGTCGGCAGCCTGTTCGCCGTCGATGCCAGCGCACTGCGCATCGACGCGCGCGGCAGTGTCGATCTGCGTGCGGGCGGCGATGTCGCCGTCGGCCTGATCGACGGCGCCAGCGTCAGCATCGCCAGCGCCGGCAGCATTGTCGATGCGTCCGGCGATGCCGGCACGGATATTCGCGCCACCAGCGTGCAGCTCGACGCGGCCAACGCGATCGGCGCACCCGGCAAGGCGCTCGATATCGCCGCGGTCACCTTGTCGGCACGCGCCGGCAATGGCGGCGCCTACCTGGCGCAAACGGGCAACCTGTCGGTGACGGGCTTCGCCAGCGCCGGCAACCTGGTGCTGACCGGCGACGCCGGCATCACTGTGGACGGCGCCGTGTCGTCGGCCGCCAACCTGCTGCTGAGCGGCGTGGACCTGGCGATCAAGGGCAGCCTGGCGGCCGCAGACGCTTCGCTGATCGCCGGCGGCAGCATCGCCGGCGGCACGGTCAGCGCCGTCAACCTGCGCCTGCAGGCCGGCGGCGCCGTGCAGCTGAGCACCGCAGTGGACCGCCTGTCGGCGTCCGGCGCTGCGCTGTCGATCGCGGAACTGGACGACGTCACCATCGGCGCCGTGCCGGCCGATGCTTCGCAGCCGGGCCTGTTCAGCGCCGGCGACATCCTGGTGTCCGCCGGCGGTGCGATCACGGTCGACGCCGGGCAGTCGGTGTCCGCTTCAGGCGCCAACGACATCCTGCTGCAGGCCACGGGCGGCGATCTGCTGCTCGGCGCCGGCGCCACGGTCGCTTCGGCCGGCAACGTCAGCCTTGCAGCCGGGGGCGACCTGGTGCTGGCGGCAGGCGCCGCCATCGCCGGCAGCGGCGGCGGCGACATCGTGCTGCTGGCCGGGGGCGCCATCGCGCAAGCGGCCGGCGCCGGCATCGGCGGCGCAGGCCACAGCGGCAATATCGCGCTGCAGGCGGCGCAGGACATCACCCTGTCCACCGTCACCACGCGCGGCAATGTGGCGGCAGCCAGCAGCGGCGGCGCCGTCACGGCCGCCGGCAAGCTGACGGCCGCCGGCGCGCTGCTGTCGGCAGGCACCGGCGTGCAGGCGCTGGACCTGGCGGTGGGCACGGTCGGCGCACGCGCAGGCAGCGGCGGCATCGCCCTGGCCGGCAACGGCGACATCACGGTCGGCCTGGTCGCCGTCGATGTCAATACCGTCGGCGCCGGCGGCACGGTCTCGCGTGCCTCGGCCGGCCAGCTGGCTGAGCTGCGTACCACGGGCAAGGGCCCGGTGGCTGTCGACGCCGCCGGCCACATCGTCGTGGGCGGCATCGCCACCGGCGGCAATGTGCGCTTGGGCGCAGGTGGCGACATCACCGGCAAGCTCAGTGCGGCGAGCCTGGATGTCCACGGCGGCGGCGCGGTGCGTCTGGATACCGCCGTGGCCACCGTCACGGGTGCCGGTCATGGCGTCTACCTGACGGAAGCGGACGACCTCGTCATCGATGGCCTGGTCTCCACCGGCGATCTGGAAGCGGCAAGCGCCGGCGGCAGCATCCGCCTGCGCGGCGCCGCCAGCAGCGCCGGCGGCAATGTGCTGCTGGACGCCGCCGACATCGATGTGCAGGCGCAGTTGCGCAGCGGCGGCAGCATCGCGCTCGATGCGGGCCATGACATGCTGCAGGCGGCGGACATCGATGCCGCTGGCGCCATCGCCGTGAAGGCGGAGCGCAACATCGGCATGGCTGCGGGCCGCGCCCTGAAGGCAGGGACGGACCTGAGCCTGGCGGCCGGCGGCGACGCCAGCCTGGGCGTGCTGGCGGCCAGCACGGTCGCGGTCAGCGCCGGCGGCCTGGTTAGCGACCAGGCGGGCAGCAGCATCCATGCGGCCAGTGCGGCGCTGACGGGCCAGGGCATCGGCGCCGCCGGCAACGCCATCGACGTCGCCGTCGGCAGCCTGCGCGCCAACGCGGGCGCCGGCAACCTGTTCGTCGATGCGGCCGGCAGCGTCCGCATCGACGGCGCCAGCGCCGGCGGCAAGGCCGTGCTGGCCAGCAGCGGCGACCTGTCGGTGGCAGGCAATGTCGCCACCGGCGGCAACCTGCTGCTGTCGGCGGCCGGCAAGCTGGCCATCGACAGTGCGGTCAGCGCCAGCGGCGGCAGCATCAGCCTGCTGGCCGGCGGCAGCCTGTCGCAGTCGTCCAGTGTGCGTGCCGACGGCAGCATCGACGCTCAGGCCGGCGGTGCCATCGCCATGGGCGACGGCAGCGTCAGCCAGGCTGGCGACATCCGTTATGCGGCGGGCGGCGACATCGTCGTCGGCCTGCTCGACGCCGGCAGCGGCAAGGTCAGCCTGGTTGCCGGCGGCATGATCGCCGACGCCCAGCCGGCCGGCGCGGCGCAAACCGTCAACGTCAAGGCCGCTGGCCTGCGCATGGCGGCCGGCGGCGGCATCGGCGCCGCCATCAACAGCATCGAAACGGCGGTGGGCAGCATCAGCGCGTCGAGCGTCACGGGCAGCATCAACGTGCGCGAGCTGGACGGCGCCGACTTCGGCGGCGCCGTGGCGGTGACCGTCAAGCGCATCGATGCGGCAGGCAATGCGGCATCGGTGAGCGATGCGGCGCAGTCGGGCATGTCCGCGCCTGGCGATGTGGCGCTGTCCTCGGCCAGCGGCGCCATGCTGTTCAGCCAGATGTTTGCCGGCAGCGCCAGCCAGACCCTGAGCCTGGGCGGCGAACGGATCGTTGTCGCCGCCGACGTCGCCGGCAACGGCGGCAAGCTGCAGCTTGCCGGCGCCGACGGCAACGCCGACATCGCGCTGGGCGGCAGCGGCGCTCTCATCGACCAGGCGGCGCTCGCGCACCTGGCCGGTTTCGACACCGTCACCGTCGGCAGTGCGGCGGCAGGGCAGGACATCGCCATCGATGGCCGCGCCACGCCGGTGCTGTTCAACGATGCGCTGGTGCTGAACGTATCCGGACCGGGCAGCATCGTCACCGTGGCCGGCCAGCTGGTTGCCGAGGCGCTCGACGCCAGGGGCGCCGTGGTGGTCGACGGCAGTGTCCTGGTCAGGGCCGGCAATGGCGCGGCCACCGGCGGCAACATGCTGTTCGAGCAGACCATCGATGGCGCCGTGGCCGGCAGCGGCTACCTGGCGCTGTCCGCGGGCGGCGACAATGTCGTCGTCGACGGCGCGGTGGGTTCGCGCGTGGCGCTGGCCGGCCTGACCGTCGACAACGCCGCCGACGTCCGCTTTACCCAGGCCGTTACGGTCGACGGCGCGGTCGTCATCAACGCCACCGGCACGGTGCGTTTCGACGGTCCGCTCACGCTCACCAACGGCTCGCTGGTGATCCGCGGCGCCAGCGAAGTGATCGTCGGCGACGTTATCGTGCACGGCGAGGCAGGGGTGTTCGTCATCGAAGCCAATGCGGTCACGCTGCATGGCGACGTGCAGGGCGCGGACACGGTGCTGCTGCGTCCGACCGACATCGGCCGCGACATCGTGGTCGGCGGTGTGGCCGCGGACGGCGGCACCGGCAACGGCTACAGCATCAGCGCCGAAATGCTGGCCCACCTGACCAGCGCCACCCAGGTGGTGATCGGTACGCAAGGTGCGGACGGCCACGCGGCCGCCGGCGCCGGCAAGGTGACGGTGGCGGCGATCGACTTTGCCGCCATCACCGCCGCGCCGATCCAGGTCTACGGCAGCAGCGTCACCGTGGCCGCCGGCGCGGGCAGCCTGATCGCCGCCAACGGCCTGGTGCTCGACGGCCGCGACGGCGTCGTGCTGCACGACAGTGTCGGCAGCGTGGCGGGCGAGGTGGCCGTCTACAGTGCCAGCGGCGCCATCCGCATGGATGCCGACGCCGCCGTCACCGGCAGTGCCGGTGTCAGCATCGTCGGCGCCGGCGACGTCGAACTGGGCCAGGTCAACGGCAAGAACGTGGTGGTGCGCAGCGGCGGCGTGATTGCCGATGCGGCCCGCGACGGCAAAGCCAACATCACCGCCGATACGGTGGCGCTGTACGGCTATGGTCCGAAGCTGGGCAGCGGCGCCGACGCCGTCGAAGTGAAGGCGGCCTCGATCTATGTCAGCGCGCCGTCAGGCATGGTGGTGCAGGACACGGGCGCCGACGGCCGCACCCACTTCTACCTGCTCGACGGCGCCACCATGTACGAGCAGGCGGTCGGTATCGGCGAGGTGGTCCGCACCACGGCCGATCCAGCCCCTGCCGGCGTGGCGACGGCAGCCGTCGCGAGCGTCTTCGACCCGGCCAGTTTCGCGCCGGCGCCGGTCGTCGCGGGTACCGGCGTGCAGGTGTCCAGCCACGCCGCTGTCTACCTGGGCCAGGTCGCGGCGCCGGAGGAGGCCGGCACCGGTGCCACCCTGACCGCCAGCAGCCAGGGCTTGCAGCACGCGGTATCGGCCGGCAGTTTTGCGTCGGGCGCCGCGGCTTCGGATGCGGCAGCCTTCGATTACTGGCTGGAGGACCTGGTCGTGTAGTGAAATCCGCCGCACCGGCAAGCCGGGACGTCTGGCAGGTCCCGGCGCACCCATCACGGGCGTCAACATCGCTGTTGGCGCCCGTGTTGTTTTTAGTTCTGTTTTCAGTAAAAAAACATAATCTACTGTCAAGAATTAGTTTCTGACGGTCAATGTAGATCAGAATTGCGATAGTATCTCGGCGGCGTCGGGCCACCGGCGCGCCCGATCAGATGGCTGGTTCACAGCCACGACGAGCCTGGAAGAGCACTCAAGCGGATAACCTCCCCAACATGAAATTTTCTGTCAAAAAACGCGCAAATTTGAAACTTCGTGACGCTTTTCGTGTTGAAGCCCTTGAGCCCCGCGTACTGTTATCGGCCGACCCCATCATCGGCCTGGCCGCCGTCATGCTGCCGGACGACAGCGGCCACGATTTTCTGACCCACGACGCCTACCAGGGTGCCCCGGCAGTGGACGACGCGGGCCACGCTGCCGCCGGCCAGGCGCCGGATGTGCACATGGCGGCACCGGCCACGGACCCGGCAGCAGCGACCGCCGCCGCAGCGCCGACCGCCACCACGGCGGCGGCACCGGCACCGGCAGCGACCACCACCATCAGCTCGGCCGATCCGACCCGCACCATCTTCCTCGGCGACGATGCCGACGGTGGCCTCGACAGCAACGGTGCGCTCTACGTCAGCAACGCCGCCCTGGGAGAGCTGGGCAAGGGCTACAGCCACATCCTGATCGGCGGCGCCGACAGCAACGCCCACATCGTCATCGGCGACAGGAGCGGCCAGCAGGACATCCTGCTGCACGAGTCGCTTACCCTGATGAACCCGCAACAGGGCGGGGAAATTTTCATCAACCAGAAACTGACACTGGACGGCGGCAGCGGCCTCACGATTTTCGGTTCCGGCCACACCACCATCGTCTCGAGCGCGGTGAACGCCTCCTTTGCGTACATCAACGACTCGGTCAAGATCGATGGCAGCAAAGAGCCGGGCAATGCCATCATCCTGACCGCCAACAACGGCGACATCCAGATCGGCGGCCAGTCCTCGCACAGCCTGAATGGCGACGGCGTCGCGCCCGACGACTACCTGGTCCTGTCCGCGACCGGCAACATCCACGTGCTCGGCACGGTGGGCAACACCGATCCGCTCGAAGGCCTGGCCATCACCCAGGCGCACGACGTCGTCTTCGACGGCGCGGTCACGGTCAACGGCAACCTGGACATCCATGCCACCGGCGCCGTCACCTTCAACCAGGCGGTGCACCTGACCGCCGGCACCCTGCACATCACCGGCGCCAGCCTGATCAAGTTCGCCGGCGGCGTGGTGGTCGATGGCGGCGGCGACATCTTCCTGGAAGGCGACGAGATCGATGTCAGCTCGGGCGAGGGTTCGGTGGTGGGCAGCGGCATCCTGACCCTGCGTCCGGCCACGGTCGGCATGAATATCGACGTCGCCGGCCCGCCGCTCGAAAACAGCGCCGACCTGAACCTGTCGACCACCGAACTGGCCGCGTTCAGCAATTCCTTCAGCAAGATCGTGATCGGCCGCCAGAGCGGCCTGCATGCCGACCCGCTGGCCGGCGACGTGCGCATCGGCGCCATCCAGGTGGCGCAGCAGTTCAGCGTGCGCGACCAGCTCGAGGTGTACGGCAAGAACATCAGCGTGGCGGACTTCGCCAACGCCGGCTACCAGTTCATCGTCGACGGCAACCTGACCCTGGACGCCTACAACGGCATCACCATCGCCAATACCGTCGAAGCGCACAATGCCAACGTCACGCTGTACGCACAGACGGGCGCCATCAGCCAGGTCAACGGCACCGGTGCCGACGGTATCGGCAGCGAGGCCGTGCGCGGCTTCGACATGCATGCGCATGCCGGGGGCGGCATCAACCTGCCGTGGCTGCAGGTGAACACCGTCACGGCCGTCAACACCGGCGACGGCGATCTGACCATCGGCAACCTGGCACGCGACGGCATCAACGGCATCGGCGGCGCCCTGCAGGTGGACGAAGTCAGCCAGACCAGCCTGCTGGGCGATGCCATCGGCATCAGCACCAGCGCCGGCGGCATCACCATCGCCGGCGCCGGCGTGCACACCGTCAGCGGTGGCGCGATCGGCATCACCGCCGGCGGCGCCGCCAGCCAGATCGTCGTCAACCAGGACATCGGCGGCACCAGCGGCGCCATCGGCCTGAGCGCCGACGGCACCATCAACGTGGCGCTCGGCACCATCGCCGACAGCGGCGCCGGCGCCATCAACCTGGCCTCCGCCAGTGCCGACATCAACATCGCCCGCGACGTCAGCTCGGCCGGCGGCCTGGTGCACCTGGGCGCCGGCGGCGCCGTCAGCATGGCCAGCGGCACCCAGCTGCGTTCGCTCGATGCAGGCGGCGACACCGGCGCCGTCACCGTCAATGCGGTGGGTGCCATCACCGTCTCCATCATCAATGCCGACGGCGCCATCGGCCTGGCCAGCAGCGCCGGCGCGATCGTCGACGGCCTGACCGGCAACGGCATCAACCTCGATGGCGACACCGCCACCGCGACCCTGGCCGCGGCAACCGGCATCGGCAGCGCCGCGCCCCTGTATACGCGCGTGGCCGCGCTGGGCCTGAGCAATACCGTGTCCGGCAATGTCTTCATCCGCGAAGCGACCGCCCTGCGCCTGCTGGGCGCCAGCCTGGCCGGCAGCGGCGCCAGCCTGGCCGTCGCCACCGTCGATGGCGGCATCGTCGTCGAGGGCGTCGTCAACAGCGCCGGCAGCGCTGCGGGTACGAATTTCGGCAATATCCTGCTGCAGGCGGGTGAAGCGGCCGAGGCGACCGCCGCCGATATCGAGGTGCGCGCCAATATCGGCAGCAACCAGGGCAGCATCAGCCTGGCCGCCGCCGACAGCGTACGCATCGACGATGCCGGCACCGGCGCGCCGCTGATCGAAGCACGCGCCGCCGGCAAGACCATCGACATCGCGGCCGACGGCGCACTGTTCATGGAAGCGGGCGCGCGCCTGCAGACCAACAACGGCAACATCCGCGCCGAAGCCCTCGGCGGCGACATCACGCTCGGCATCGCGAATGCCGGCAGCGCCGCCATCTCGCTGCGCGCCGCCGGCGGCAGCATCCTCGACGGCCAGGCCGACGACGCCGCTACCCGCGTCGTCAACCTCAGCGCCGCCAACCTGCGCCTGCAGGCGTCCGGCAGCATCGGCAGCGCCGCCGGCACGCTGGAAGTGCAGGCCGGCGTGCTGGCCCTGGCGGGGCGGGCGGGCTACCTGCTCGGCACCAGCGCCATGAGCGTCGGTTCGGTCGCCGCCGTGGGCGTCAACCGCATCGCGGCCGACGCCACCAGCAGCGCGGCCGCCGATGGCGCAGCCCTGGCCGGCGCCGCCACCAGCAACGGCGACCTGGTGCTCACGGGCGCCGCCCTGTCGCTGGACCAGGCCATCGCCGCCACCGGCGGCAACCTGCGCGTGGAAGCGGCGGGCACGCTGACGGCCAATGCCGCCATCGGCGCCGGCAACAGCGTCACCCTGCTGGCGTCGAACCTGATCACCCAGAATGCGTCCGCCGTCATCAGTGCCGCGGCCGGCACCATCGACGTCGCCAGCAGCGCCGGCGCGATCCTGATGGCCGATGGCGCCCGTGCCCTCACCAATGCGCAGAACATCCGCTACCAGGCGGCGTCCACCATCACCGTCAGCCAGCTCGACGCCCGCGCCGGCAGCGACCGCGCCGCCGGCAGCCTGGCCGGCCAGGCCGGCTGGGGCGCGGTCAGCGTCAATGCGGGTGGCGCCATCGTCGACGCCACCGAAGCCGGCACGGCCACCGACATCTACGCCGCCAGCCTGCGCCTGAACGCCGGCGCCGCCATCGGCAGCGCCAGCGACGCCCTCGACATCGAGGCAGCCACCCTGTCCGGCGCCGCCGGCGCCGCCATCTTCCTCAACGAAGCCAGCGCCGTCACGGTGGGCACCACCGCTGCCGTCACCGCCAACCGGGTGCTGCCCGACGGCAGCGTGACCGCCTCCACGGTGACGGATCCGGCCGGCTCGAACCTGAACAGCGCCCAGCAACTGGTGCTGCAGGCCGGCGGCAGCATCACCAGCGTTGCCGGCGGCGCGATGTCCGCCGGCGCCAACATGCTGCTGGCGTCCGGCGGCGACATCGTGCTGGGCGCGGCTGTCTCGACCAGCGGCGCCACCGGCAACATCAGCCTGAATGCCGGCCGCGACATCCTGCAGAACGCGGCGATCGCCGCCACCGCGGCAGGGCAGAGCATCGACCTGGTCGCAACCCGCGATATCGCGATGGCCAACGCCACCACCACCACGGCGAGCGGCGGCAATGTCGCCCTGCACGCGGGCGGCAGCAGCACGATCGAAACGATCGACGCAGGCGCCGGCGGCATCAGCATCGATGCCGTCGGCAGCATCGTCGACCAGGACGCCGACGGCGACGGCGAAGCCGACCTCATCGCCGCCAGAGTGCGCCTGAGCGCCGGCGGCGCCATCGGCAGCGGCGCCAACGCCATCGAGACGACGGTCGGCGCCCTGAGCGCGCGCGCCGGCAACGGCGGCCTGTTCATCCTCGAAACCGACGGCCTGGTTCTCGACAGCGTCACCGTGCAGGTCAACCGGGTCGACACCACCGGCGCCGCCGCCGCCACCGCCTACGCCGCCCAGCCCGACGTCGCCGCCACCGGGGCCGGCAATGTGGTCGTGCGCGCCGGCGACCTGAGCGTCAACGGCGGGGTTGCCGCCGCTGCCGGCAATGTGCTGCTGCAAGCGAGCACCGGCAAGCTCACGCTCAACAGCGCCGTCGCCAGCGCCAGCGGCGCGGTCAGCCTGGCCAGCGGCGCGGCGCTGGCGCAAAAGGCCAACGTCAGCGGCGCCAGCATCGATGTGCTGGCCGCCACCGGCATCACGATGGACGACGGCGTGGCCGCCGTCGCCAGCGGCAACGTGCGCTACCAGGCCGGCACCGTACTGGCCGTGGGCAGCATCGGCAGCACGGCGGGCGCCGTCAGCATCGTCGCCGGCAGCGTGACCGACTCGGGCACCACCGACACCGACATCAGCGCGGCTGTCCTGAGAGTACAGGCCGGCGCCGGCTTCGGTGCGGGCGCGGCCCATTTGCAGACGACGATCGGCACCCTGGCCGGCAATGCCGGCGGCGATGGCCTGTTCATCGACGAAACGGACGCCCTGCAGATTGCCGCGATCGCCGACATCGGCACCGCGCGCGTGGCGGCCGACGGCAGTCTTTCCCAGGTCACCGACATCGGCTTCGCGGGCCTGGCCGGCGGCAGCGTGAACGTCGCCAGCGGCGGCGCCATCGGCATCGAGGCCGCCGTGACCGTGTCCGGCAACCTGCGCCTGCAGGCCAATGGCGCGGCGAGCGACATCAGCATCAACCAGAACGTCACCAATCTGGGCGGCAGCAGCAGCATCGCCGCCGGCCGCGACCTGCTGGTCAACGCCACCGTGCGCAGCGACGCCGGGGCCGGGTCGCTCGACCTGCAGGCGGTGCGCGACATCGCGCTGGCCCAGGGCAGCAGCGTCAACGCGAGCGCAGCCAACATTGCCCTGCTTGCCGGCCGCAACGCGACCATCGAAACGGTGTCGAGCAGCAGCGGCTCGGTCAGCGTGGTTGCCCAGACGGGCGCGATCGCCGACGGCGATGCTGCGGGCGACGCCGAAGTCGACCTGCAGGGCAGCAGGCTGCTGCTGCGCGCCGCCACCGGCATCGGCGCCGGCAACAACCATCTCGAAACCAGCGTCACCACGCTCAGCGCCCAGGGCGGCAGCGGCGGCGTGTACCTGACCGAAACCAACAGCGTCACCGTCGACACGGTGGCCGTGCAGGTCGACCGGGTCGACGCCACCGGCGCCGCTACGCCGACCGCCAGCGCGGCCCAGAGCAGCCTGGCGGCGACCGGCAGCGGCAACCTCGTGCTGCGCTCGAACAGCGGCGTGATGACGATTTCCGATGCGGTCAGCACGGCCGGCGGCAACCTGCTGCTGCAGGCTGCCAGCGGCGGCCTGGTGATCAACGACGCCGTCAGCGCGGCCGGCGGCACGCTGTCCATCAACAGCGCCGGCAACCTGGCACTGAAAGCCGGCATCGCCAACAGCGGCGCCGGTACCATCGACCTCATGGCGGCCGGAGCCCTGTCGATGGACGACGGCACCGGCATCGCCGGTGCCGCCAATATCCGCCTCAGTGCCGGCACGGTCATGACGGTGGGCGCCATCGCCACTACCGGCGCCGTCGACATGTCGGCCGGCGCCATCCTCGATTCGGGCAGCGCCGACATCGACGTCAGCGCCGGCGCGCTGCGCATCGTCGCGCAAGCCACCGGCGGCAGCGGCATCGGCAGCGCCGCCCAGCACCTGCAGGTGGCGGTCGGCACCCTGGCCGCTTCCTCCGCCGGCAACGCCGCCGGCAGCGGCGTGTATCTCGACGCCGTCGGCGTTGTCGCCATCGACAGCATCGCCGCCATCGCCGTCAGCCGCACCAATGCCGACGGCAGCACCGGCACGCTCGGCTCCGCGCCGGGTTCGGACCTGAGTTCCGCTGGCGCGCTGGTGTTGACGGCCAGCGGCGCCATCACGGTCAACCAGGGCAGCGCCAACGGCAGCGGCGTGAGCGCCGCCGGCAACCTGCTGCTGAAGAGCAGCGGCGCCAGCGCCGACATCCGCCTGAACGCCGAAGTGCTCAGCACGGGCGGCGCGATCAGCATCAGCGCCGGCCGCGACCTGCTGGCCGCCAGCAGCATCATCGCCGGCGGTGCCGGCGCCAGCATCGACGCGGCCGCCGTGCGTGCCTTCGTCATGGGCGAAGGCAGCCTGCTGCAGACCGGCGGCGGCAACGCCGCGGTGCGCGCAGGCGCCGACGCCACCATCGAAACGATCGATACCGGCAGCGGCGCGGTGTCCGTCGCCGCCGGCGGCAGCATCATCGACCAGGACGGCGCCGGCGACAGCGGCGTCGATATCCTTGCCGGCGCCACGCAGCTGAGCGCCGGCCTTGCCATCGGCAGCGCCGCCAGCAGCCTGGAAACCCGGATCGCCACCCTCAGCGCCAACGCCGGCGCCGGCGGCGTGTACATCAGCGAGACCGACGGCCTGGCGATCGACAGCGTGACCGTGCAAGTGGCACGCGTGGACGGCGCCGGCGCGGCCGCCCTGACGGCCAACGCCGCGCAGGCGAACCTCACGGCCAGCGGCAGCGGCAACATCGCCGTCAGCGCAGCCGATCTCACGATCGGCGACGACGTTAGCAGTGCGGCCGGCGCCATCCTGCTCAACGCCCGCACCGGCAGCCTGACGCAACACAGCGCCGTGACGAGCACCGGCGGCGCCATTTCGCTGCTGGCCGCCGGCGCGCTGGCGCAGAAGGCCGCCATCGCCACCGCGTCGTCGGTCGACCTGGCCTCCAGCGGCGGTGCGATCGCCATGGACGACGGCGCCGTTACCAGCGCCGGCGCCAACGTGCGCTATGCCGCCGCCGGCACCCTCAGCATCGGCGCCATCGTGTCGGGCGCGAATGTCAGCCTGTCCGGCGCGACCATCGTCGATGCCGGCGGCCTGGAAGTGGACGTGACCGCGGCCGCCCTGCGCCTTGCCACCAGCGGAGCCGGCGACGTCCGCCTGCAAACGGCGGTGGCCACGGTGGCCGCCGGCGTGGCGGGGGGACTCTCCCTCGCCGACAGCGACGGCCTGGCCGCCGCCAGCCTTGCCGCCATCGGCGTGAACCGCCTGGCGCAGGACGGCAGCAGCAGCGTGGTGCAGGATGGCGCCCTGTCGGGACTGGCCGCCGGCGGCAACCTGCTGGTGCAGACGGGCGCCACGGGCGACCTGAGCGTCGCGCGCAGCGCGCCCGTGCTCGCGGCCGGCAACATCACCCTGAACAGCGCGCGCGATATCCTGCAGAGCGGCGCGATTACCGCGGCCGGCGCCGGCAACAGCATCGACCTGCTCGCAGGCCGCGACATCGTCATGGACGATACGGCGACGGCCGGCACCGATGCCGGCAACATCCGTCTGGAAGCCGGCGCGGGCGCCGTCACCGTGGGCGTGCTCGATGCCCGCAGCAGCGCCGACCGCGTGCTCGCGCAAGCGGTCGGCCAGGCCGGCTGGGGCGCGGTCTCGATCAAGGCTGCCGGAGCGATCGCCGACAATACCGAAGCGGCCACCGCCACCGACATCTACGCCGGTGCGCTGCGCATGGCCTCCGCCAGCGCGGGCGCCGCCGCCAATTACCTGGAAACGGAAGTCCTGACGCTCAGCGCCGTCACCGGCGCCGGCGGCCTGTTCGTGCAGGACGCCAGCGCCCTGGCCATTGCCGCCAGTCCGGCAATCGGCGTCACGCGCGTCGCCTTCGACGGCAGCACGCTGACCGTGAGCGACGCGCCGCAGGCCGGCCTCGCCAGCGCCGGCGCCACCGTCGTGAGCAGCGCCGGCGTGTTCACCGTGAACGCCCCGGTCGCCGCGGCCGGCAACCTGCTGCTGCAGTCGCTGGACGACCTGCTGGTCAACGCGGCAGTCGCCAGCAGCGGCGGCAGCGTCAGCCTGAACGCGGCGCGCGACATCGTGCAGAACGCGTCCCTTGCGACGGCTGCCGCTGGCAAGACGATCGACCTGCAGGCCGGACGCAACATCGCGATGGGCGCCGGCAGCAGCGTGTCGACCAACAACGGCAACATCCTGTTGCAGGCAGGCGGCGACATCGTGGTCGCGACCCTCGCCGCCGGCAGCGGCAACGTCGGCGTTAATGCCGGCGGCAGCATCCTCGACCAGGACAGCGCAGGCGACAGCCGCCTGAACATCGGCGCGGCCGGCCTGCAGCTGAAGGCGGGCAAGGCCATCGGCGCCGGCCTCAACCACCTGGAAATCAGCGTGTCTTCGCTGTCGGCAGCGGCCGGCGCCGAGGGCATGTACCTGGACGAAGCGGACGGCCTGACGGTCACCGCGCTGGCCGTGCAGGCCCAGCGCATCGACGGCGCCGCCGGTGCCACCAGCACCGCCAACGCGGCCCAGGCCGGCCTGCGCACCGCCGCCAACGGCAATATCGTCCTGCGCAGCGCCAGCGGCGCCGTGACCCTCGACGATGCCGACGCCAATGGCGGCGCGATCGCCGCCGGCGGCAGCGGCAACGTGCTGCTGTCGGCCGGCGCGATCAAGGTCAACGCCGGCGTCGCCAGCGCCAGCGGCAACGTCTCGCTGCTGGCCGCCGGCGCCATCGCCATGGCCGGCAATGCCGGCATCGGCGGCGTCCAGGTGCGCCTGGCCGCCGGCACCAGCGTCGCCCTCGGCAGCGTCAACGCCATCAATGCGTCGATCGTCGCCGGCAGCGGCGCCATCACGGCCGCCGGCGGTTCGCAGGCGAACGGTTCGGTCAATGTCAATGCGGCCAGTCTGCGCCTGGAGGCGGGCGGCGCGATCGGCAGCGGCAGTGCGCGCCTCGCCACCGCCGTCGGCAGCATCGCGGCGAGTGGCGCCGGCATTTATATCAGCGAAGCCGACAGCGTGAGCGTCAACGTCATGCCGGCGGTGGCGCAGGTGCAGCCGGACGGCAGCAGCGGCGCGGGCAACGATGCCGCGCTGGCGGGCCTGGTCTCCAGCGCCAACGGCAGCGTCGTACTGAGTGCCGGCGGCGCCGTCGCCGTCGCCGACGATGCCCTGGTATCCGCCAGCGGCAGCGGCAACGTGCTGCTGCAGGCACGCGGCGGCGCGCTGGCGCTCGGCCGCAACGCCGATGTGCTCTCCGGCAGCGGCCACGTCACCGTCCTGGCCAGCGGCGCCGTGTCGATCGCGGCGGGTGCCGATCTGCGTACCGGCGGTGCGGGCGACATCGACGTCGACGCCGGCGCCGCGTTCACCCAGGCGGACGGCAGCGTCATCGCCAACGACGCCGGCAGCATCCGCCTGCAGGCAGCGGGCAATGTCCAGCTGGCCTCCATCGCCAGCACCGGCAACCTTGCCATCACCTCGGTCGGCGGCTCGATTGCCGACGATGGCGACGCCGCCGTCGATGTCGCCGCCGAAGGCTTGCGCCTGTCGGCCGCGGGTGCCATCGGCAGCCTCGGCGCGGGTGCCAAGGCGCTCGATATCGCCGCCGGCACCGTCAGCGCACGTGCCGGCAGCGGCGGCATCAACCTGTCGGAAGCGTCCGATATCGTGGTGGGCGACGTCACCGTCACCGTCAACGCCGTCGATGCGGACGGCAACCTGGGCCTCGTCACAGCGGCGCGTCAGGCCGACCTGCGCACCGCCGGCAACGGCGCCATCGTGCTCGACGCGGCCAACAGTTTCATCATCCTCAACGAGGGCAGCGGCGCCACCGACGGCGCCGTGGTCGCCGACGGCAGCGGCAATGTGCTGCTCAAGGCCGGGGTGTCGATCATCGCCAACGCCGATGTCGTTTCCGGCAGTGGCAACATCACCCTGACCGGCACCAGCCTGATCGACTTCAAGGCCGATGCCGACATCCGCACGGGCGGTGCCGCTTCGATCGACGTCGAGGCCTCCACCGGCGCGGTCCAGCAAAACGCCAGCAGCCTGTTCACCACCGGCACCGGCAATGTGCGCCTGCTGGCAGGCACCAACCTGACCGTCGGCGACATCGTCACCGCCGGCGATGTGTCGATCACCGCCGTCACGGGCTTCATCCGCGATGCCGATGCCCTGGTGGCCGGCGTCAACGATGCCGATACGGACATCAGCGCGCGTTCGCTGCGCCTGTCGGCCGGCGCCGGCATCGGCGTCGTCGATCTTGCCGGCTCGGCCGGCAACCTGCTCGAGACCCGTGTCGGCACGCTCGGCGCGCGCGCGGGCGGCGCCATCGGCATCGCCAACACCGGCGACCTGAACATCGACAGCGAAGTGGCCGCAGGCGCCGCGCTGACCCTGGACGCCGGCAACGGCAGCCTGCGTATGGCCGGCACCGCGACCGTCAGCGCAGCGGGCAGCAACCTGCGCCTGCATGCGGCCGGCGACATCGTGCTTGGCAACCTGGTGGCGGCCAACGTCAGCCTGGTGGCCGACGGCGGCGGCATCGTCAACGCCGCAGGCAGCAGCACGAACGTCAGCGCGACCACGCTGCGCATGCAGGCGGACGACGCCATCGGCAGCGCCGCCCGCCAGTTGACGACGGCGGTCGGCACCCTCAGCGCCGTTTCGCGCGGTACCGATTCCGCCGGTATTCATGTCCTCGAAGCCGATGCCCTCACCATCGGCAGCGCCGGATTCGGCGTCGATGCGGTGCAGACGGGCTTGCGCGCCGACGGCGCCAACGCCGCCATCGCGGTCGAGGCGGGCGGCGCCATCGGCATGGCCGGCACGGTCGCCGCCGTGGCCAGCGGCGCCATGTCCCTGCACGCCGGCGGCGGCATCACGCTGGGTAACCTGACGGCGGCCACGGTCGCCGTGACGGCCGACGCCGGCGCCATCGTCAATGCCGCCGGCAGCAGCAAGAACATCGCCGCCAACAGCGCGGTGCTGCGGGCCAGCGGCGCCATCGGCGCCGGCAACCGGGCCCTGAGTACGGCACTGGGCACGCTGGAGGCCAGCGGCAGCGCCCTGTACGTGGCGGAAGACAATGCCATCACCCTGGGCGCGCTGACAGCCGGCACCGGCAACCTGGTGGTCAGCACCGCCGACGGCGCCATCGTCGCCGGCGGCGCGCTGGCCGCCGGGCGCAATGTGCTGCTGGCGGCGAACGGCGCCGGCGCCGACCTTGTCCTGGACGGCAAGGTCGGCAGCGCTGCCGGCAGCATCAGCCTGCGCGCCGGCCGCGACCTGTTCGCCAACGGCGAGGTGCGCGCCAGTGCGGCGGCGCAGACGATCGACCTGGTCAGCGGCCGCGATCTGGCGATGGGCGAGGGCAGCAGCATCGCCACCGTCGGCGGCGCGGTTCTGGTCGCCGCCGGCGGCAACGCCGGCATCGAGACCATCAACGCCGGCAACGGCAACGTCGGCATCAGCGCCGGCGGCAACGTGTCCGGGCGGGGCGCGACCGGCGGCAGCGACATCACGGCCGCGGGCTTGCGCATCAGCGCGGGCGGCGCCATCGGCACCGCGGACAAGCGCATCGAGACCAGCGTCGCCACCATTGCCGCCAGCGCCGCCGCGGGCGGGCTGTTCCTCGCCGAGCAGGACGGCATCACCATCGGCAGCGTCGACGTTGCCGCCGGCCGCATCGACGCCAGCGGCACCAGGACCACGGTGGCCACCGGCGTCCTGGCCGGTCTTGCCGCCGGCGGCGAGCTGGCGCTGGATGTCACCGGTCCTGCCGGTGATATCAGCCAGCAGGCGAATATCAGTGCCGGCGGCAGTGCGCAGTTGACGGCCGGCGGCGCCATCGCGATGCAGGACGGCGTGGCCACCAGCGCCGCGGCGATCGTGTACCGCGCCGGCGGCGACATCGTTGCCGGCCTGCTCGATGCCGGCACCGGCAGCGTGGTCCTGGCCGCAGGCGGCGACATCGCCGATGCCCAGGCGAGCGCCGCGGCGCAGACCGCCAACATCCGTGCGGGCAGTGTGCAGATGCGCGCCGGCGGCACCATCGGCACGCCGGGCAACGCGATCGAAACGGCCGTGACCAGCCTGTCGGCGAACGCGGGAGGCGACATCGCCATCCGCGAAAGCGATGGCCTGGCCATCGGCGCGGATGGCTTGTCGGCCGCCGCCGGCAACGTCGTCGTCAGGCTCGATGCCGGCACCCTCGACCTGGCGCAGGCCTTCACCAGCGCGGCCGGCAAGGATCTGACCCTGGCGGCCGATCACGTCGTGTTCGCGCAGACGGTGCGCGGCAACGGCGGCAGGCTGACCATCGGCGCCGCCGACGCCACCGGCGACGTCGGCGCCGGCACCGGTGGCGTGATCGACCAGGCCTCGCTGGCGCACCTGGCCGGCGGCTACGCGCAAGTCGTGCTCGGCGCCGGCGTTGCGGGCAGCGGCCAGGACCTGCGCCTGGACGGCGGCACGGCGCCTGTCGCCTTCAGGGACGACCTGCTGATGAACGTGACGGGCAGCGGCAGCGTCATCACCGTGACCGGCGCCGTCAACGCGCAAAGCATCGATGCGCGCGGTGCGCTGGCGGTGGAAGGCAATGCCGTCATCAGTGCCGGCAACGGCACGCTGGCGGCGGGCGGCGACATGCTGTTCGAGCAAACCATCGACGGCGCCGCAGGCGCGGCTACCGGTGCCGTCCTGGCGCTGGCGGCAGGCGGGGACAGTGTCGTCATCCAGGGCGCGATCGGCGCCAACGTGGCGCTGGCGGGCCTGAGCATCAGCAACGCCGCCAACGTCAGCTTTGCGCAGGACGTCAAGGTCGACGGACCGGTCGTCATCGAGGCCACGGGCATCGTGCGTTTCGATGGCGTGGTCACGCTCGGCCACGGCTCCCTGACCATCCGCGGCGCCAGCGAAGTGGTGATCGGCGATGTGGTGTTCCACGGCCAGGCCGGCGAGGTCGTCATCGAAGCGAACACGCTCACCCTGAACGGCGACGTCCAGGGTGCCGGCACGGTGCGCCTGCAGCCGACCGACATCGGCCGCGATATCGTCGTGGGTGGTGCCGGCGCCGCGGGCGCCTACCTGGTCACCAACGACCAGCTGGCCCACCTGGCCAGCGCCACTGAAGTGCTGATCGGCACCCAGGGCGCCGACGGCCACGCGGCAGCGGAGGCGGGCGCCGTCACCGTCAGCGCCATCGATTTCGCCGCCTTCACCGCGGCGCCGATCAGGGTCTACGGCAGCGTGGTCACCCTGGCTGCCGGCAGCGGCGTCCTGCATGCCGCCAGCGGCATCGTCATGGACGGCCGCGACGGCGTGGTCCTGCACGACGGCGTGCGCAGCGACGCCGGCGACATCCGCGTCTACAGCGCACGCGGCACGGTGACGATGGACGGCGACGCCACCATTGCCGGCAGCGCCGCGGTGAGCATCGAGGCAGCCGGCAGCCTGGACATTGGCCTGGTGCAGGGCAAGACGGTGGTCCTGCGCAGCGGCGGCACCATTGCCGATGCCGCCGCCGACGACAGGGTCAACGTGACGGCCGACAGCGTCTCCATCATCGGTTACGGTCCGAAACTGGGCAGCGGCAATCCGGTCGAGGTGCAGGCGCCGGCGATCTACATCAGCGCACCGACCGGCATGGTTTTGCAGGACACGGGCGCCGACGGCCGCACCCACTTCTATCTCCTCGACGGCGCTACCATGTACGAGCAGGCGGTGGCCACCGGCACGACGGCGCGCAGCACCGCAGCGCCATCGGCGGCAGCGGTGACGGCCGGCGCCGACGCCCTGCAGGCGGTGTCCGCGTCCCCGGTCACGCAGGCGTCGTTTGCCGCCTTTGCCGCCCATGTGTCCAGCACCGCGAGCTACCTGGCCGCGGCGGGCAGCGGGGAGGCGCCGGCGGACCACGATGCGCAGGTGCTCAGCGCCAGCGCCGACGGTTTGCAGGCCGCAGCAGCGCCGGGACCCGCCGCCGCCGACATGGACTACTGGCTGGAAGACCTGATGCTTTAAATGCGGCGTTGTATGCGGACGACGCGATTTTGACAAGGTTTCGTTCGCAAACTTCAAATTAATTGCTGTGAAGATCAATTCCTTGACAGCAAAAGACAAAGACTCGACACTAGCCCGCTGAAATCGGTGGCCGCTCAAGGTCGAACTGTAAAATGGAATCGCCAAATGACACAGGCTGCTAACTCTTTCTCGAAACGACAGTCGTTGCGCTACGCTGCGATGGCGGCGCCGGTGCTGGTGCTGGCCGTTGCCTGCGGAGGCGGAGGCGGGGGCGGAGGGGGAGGCGGCGTCGCGCCGGCGCCGGCGCCGGTGGCAAAAGCGGCCGTGCTGGCCGTCTCCAGCCCGGTTGCAAGCCAGGCCGCCAGCGGCCAGTCGCAGCTGGTGTTTCGCGCCACCCTGCTGGCCGAGCCCAGCTTCCCGGTCGACATGAGCTACACCATCACCGGCGCCAACGGCGGCAGCAGTTGCACCGCCGGCGTCGATTACGTCATCACGCCCGCCAGCAATGTCAGCGTGGCCGCCACCGGCAACAGCGGCACGCTGTCGCTGGCGTCGGCCGCGTCCGAGCGCCTGATTACCGTGCAGGTGTGCCCGGGCAGCGGCGCCACCGACAAGATCCTCGCCATGCACTGGGCCGATCCTGCCAAGAGCGGCGACGTCACCGGCACCATCCGCGCCACCGCCAACCTGGCAGTGGAAAAATCGAAGCGCCTGAACGACACCGGCATTACTGCCTGCGCCAACGGCAGCGCCAACACCGCGGCCTGCCCGCAGCCGGCGTATCCCGGCCAGGATGCCGACTACGGCCGCGACGTCAGCGTCGCCATCACCGGCGTCGGTGCCAACAAGGTCAGCGCTTTTGCCCTGTCCAGCCTCGCGGGCGGCGCCTGCGTGCAGGACAGCGTCACCGGCCTGGTCTGGGAGAGCAAGAGCGCCAGCGGCCTGCATGCGGCGGCATCGACCTACACCTGGCTCTCGAGCGGCACCGCCAACGGCGGCGCGTCCGGCACCAGCAATGGCGGCGTGTGCACGGGCAGCGGCTGCGACACCGAGAAATTCGTCGCCGCCGTGAATGCCGAAGCGACCTGCGGTTTCACCGACTGGCGCCTGCCGACGGCCGATGAACTGGCCGGCATCGTCGATGCCGGCGCCACCGCCGCACCGACCATCCGTCTCCAGTTCGCCAACCAGGCCGCTGCCGCTTACTGGACCGCTTCGCCGAAAGCGGGCGATGCCAACGGCGCCTGGGTGGTCGATTTCAACAGCGGCGCCGTCGGTGCGCTCGTCAAGAGCTCGGCCAACCGGGTGCGCCTGGTGCGCGGCCATTGATCGGCCAGGCGCTACCACACCGATTATCCGATTCCTGACACGGACTGACATGAAACAACGCCACGCACGCTTCGCAACGCTGTCCCTGCTGGCCGTCCTGCTGGCCGCCGCCCCGCTGGGCCAGGCCGCCTGCAACGGTGCCAGCATCAACGCCGATACCCCCGATGCCCGCTTCACCGTCGCCAACGACACCGTCACCGACCTGGCCACGGGCCTGGTCTGGAAGCGCTGCGCCGAAGGCCTGAGCGGCGCCGGCTGCGCCACCGGCACCGCCATCACCGGCACCTGGGCCGAAGCGCTGGCGCGCGCCGCCGCCGTCAACGCCGCCCCGGCCACGCTGGGCGCCGGCA
>Ga0265798_10003628_pt1 | contig 21784 bp, 14 predicted proteins | sample P3T30metagenome_FD_192430 | JGI IMG/M metagenome (GOLD analysis project Ga0265798, IMG submission 192430) | Plant litter microbial communities from East Loma Ridge, Irvine, California - P3 T30 | ecosystem: Environmental > Terrestrial > Plant litter > Unclassified | place: USA: California... | reverse complement strand
CGCCGGCTTACCGCAACGGCAGCGACTACCAAGCTAAAACCAGTGACTTTCCGTGGGCCACTTTTAGCCAGAAAACAGCTAAGCCTAACCTGCTGGGCAACCTGACCTTTGGCAGCCGCTACGGCAAAGACCAGCGCCTAGGGGTGCTACTGGCCGGCTCGTACCAAGGCCAGACCCGCGGCTCGGATGGCTATTTCTACGAAACGGGTATTACCCAAGACAACTACCCCGTGCTGCGCACGCTGCACGTGCAGCAGTACTCGACCCGCCAGGAGCGCCTAGGTCTCAATGCCAAGCTCGACTACCGCCTCGACAGCCGCAATACGCTACGTTTCTACGGCGTGTACCTGCAGCTCGACGAGGCCCAGGCGCGCTTCGAAACCGATACTACTTATAAGGGCAATGCCCGCCCCGACGTGGACCGCCGCCTGCGCTCGCGCTTGCAGCGCCAGGGCCTCGCCAACGGTACGCTGCAAGGCGAGCACCAACTCACAGAAAAGCTGTCGGCGAGCTGGTCGCTGGTGTACTCGCGGGCTACCAACAATGTACCCGACGTGACCGAGCAAGACCTAAAGCTGACCTCGGCCGGCAACCGTTACCAGGACGTGAGCCGCATCTGGCTCGACAACCACGACCAGGATAAAGCCGCGTACCTCAACCTGAAGTATGCGCTGGCCGAAGGCCTGGAGCTGGGCCTAGGTGGCCTCTACCGCGACAAAGACCGCACCAACCGTTACCTCAGCTACCAGCTGCGCGCCTCGGGCCAAACGGCGGTGAATGAGCAGGATATCAATTCGGAAGCCTATACGGTATTCAACCCACAGGGCATTTACGTAGGCAATAATAACTACTCGGCCACCGAGCGGATAGCTGCTGGCTATGGCCAGGTACGCTTGGTGCGCGGGCCGTGGGAGATTTTGGGCGGACTGCGGTTTGAGCACACCAATCAGCAGTATGTCACGAGCTTGCCGGTTACGGAGGCGGCTTATAAAGGCCGCCAGCTATACCCTGACTACCTGCCCAGCCTGCACCTGCGCTACGCCCTGAGTGCGCGCCAAAACCTGCGGGCGTCGTACTTCTCGTCCATCAGCCGGCCCAGCTTTTTTGAGTTGACGCCCCACAACAACGCAGGCAGCGTGAGCGAAAGCAACGTGTACCCCGAGGCGGGCAACCCCTACCTGCGCCGCACCCAAGCGCAGAACCTCGATTTACGCTACGAATTCTTCGGGGCTGGCAACGACCAGGTGATGGTGGGCGCGTTTTATAAACGCCTGCAGAATCCGATTGAATACGCCCTTACCAACCCCTTGCAGTACGACCCGACTACCGGCCAGGTAAGGCCCGCAGCTAATACTACCGCCGTGGTGTACCAGCCCATCAATGCGGGCACGGCCACCAACTATGGCTTTGAGTGGGTGGGCGTCAAGTTCTTCGGCCCGATTGGGCTGTCGACCAATTACACCTTCACGGTATCGGAAATCACGACCAGCAAGTCTCGCAATGCCACGGTCGGCGACGCCAGCCTGAACGTGATGCAGAAGCGCTCGCTGCAAGGCCAGTCGAAGCACGTCGGCAACGCTTCGCTGCTCTACAAGAGCCCGGCCCTAGGTCTCGATGTGCAGTTAGCCTACGTGTACACGGGAGCACGCATCGTGCAAGTGGGCCAGTTTCTGGGCCTTGACTATTGGCAGCGGGCACAGTCGCAGCTCGACTTTTCGGCCGAGAAGCGCCTTACCTCAGCCGACAAGCGTTTTGGGCTAACGGCCTACGTGAAAGTGCAAAACCTGCTGAACACACCCTACCAGGTTGATATTCTGGCTCCCGGCGCGCCCGCTGCAGCGGGTAGTCCGGCCACCGTCAGCTATCCCTTTCAGGGAAATGCTGACCGGGTATCGGTGGTGAATCAAACCTATAAGGCTTACTACCTAGCGGGGCTGCGCTTTCGCTTTTAACGGATTGACCCCACCCCCTCCCCTCCGGGAGAGGGGAGCTTGACGACTGGTTGCGTCCGCTTATGTCTACTTGCGGTCGGCTCCCCTCTCCCGGAGGCGAGGGGCCGGGGGTGGGGTTACCCGCGACCAGGCTAGTAAAAGCAACATTCAATTAAGCAACGACTTATCTATGCGCCCTGCGCTACTCTCTACGGCCGCCACACTCTTGCTGGGCAGCGCGCTGCTTTCGTCCTGCGAAGAGCTTATTGACATTGCTGCGCCCGTGCAAACGGTGGGGCAGGCCTTCAGCGGCGACACGCTGCGCAGCCCCATTAAGGGCACCATTGCGGGGCGCACGGCCCCGTATTACATGGTTTCCGACGTCACCATTAACGATGGCGACACGCTGCTGCTACAGCCGGGCGTGAAGATTCTGGTGATTGGCAAGCCGAAGTCGGCCAGTACGTTTGGGCAGGCTACCAATAACCCGGGTTTTATCGTGAACGGCTCGCTGCTGAGCCTCGGCACCAAGACCCAGCCGGTGGTGATGACCATTGCCGACGACCTGAAGGGCGACCCGACGCAGGTGCAAAGCGCAGCCACCGACCCAGCTTTCAAGGGCTACTGGGGCGGCATCAATGCCGATGGGGCGTCGCTGCTGGTGCTGCGCCACACCGACCTAGGGTACGTGGGCGGCCCCTACGGGGCCAACGCGCCCACCGGCTATGCCGCCGGCGACCCTAAAATCGGGGTGTCGATGCTGGCTAAGAAAAGCAACGCTATCTGCGTGCTGGAAGACAGTTACTTCCATGGCAGCGTCGATGATTTTGTGCGGCTGCAAAGCTGCAAGTTTAGCATCATGCGCAACCGCTTCGAGAAAGCCGGCAAGACTGGCGGCGAGGCGGTTAACCTCAAGGCCGGCTGCGTGGGCGATGTGGCCTACAATACCTTCGTGGGGGCGGCTACCAATGGTACCAAAGTAGCCTCAGTGGCCGCCGCGGCCGTGCAAACCAACGTGGCTACTTACAACAACACGTACCTCAACTGCGGTTACCGCCAAACCAAGTCGGGCCGCGGGGGCTCTATCAACTACGAGGTGCAGGCGGCTGGCAAAGTGTATAACAACTTGATTGTGAATTGTCGCTTTGGTCTGCGCCTGCGCTCCGACTCGCCGCCCGATGTGGCCAACCTGCAGTACGACCACCAGTACTACTACGGCAGCACCAGCTACCACGTAGCGGAGTTCAACGCCGCCACGGCCGGCTCGACCACCGCCAACAAGCCCAACGACATGCGCGGCGCGGCCGGGGCCAATGACCCTAAATTTGTAATTGCTGACCTAGGGACCGCCGCCGGCACCACCGCTGCCCCTAGCACTGCCATCCAGTGGGCTAACTTTCTGAACCCGACCAGCAACCTGCGCCTGCAAGGCAGCTCGCCAGCCATCGGCAAGGGCACAGTTGCCTTTACGCCGCTCAATGCCGTGGGCAACTTCAGCGTACGCGGCCTGTTTACGCCTACCAGCACCGCGCCGGGTGCCGACGCGGGGGCGTACCAGTCGGGCAACGTGGGCAACCAGCAGTAATTTTCTGAGAGCTTAGAACGAAGACCTTAGAGCCAGTGCGCCCGATAAAAAGGCTGAAACTAGTTGATAAGCTTTACTCTTCTTCTTTAAATTCTAAGTTCTTGGCTCTAAGGTCTTAGTTCCAAAGTACATGTTTCTTCCTACTCTGCGCACCCCAGCAGCAGCCCTGCTCCTGAGCGCGGCTGCGCTGTTACCCACCGGTTGCCAGCACGTTGTCCAGGCCACTAGCAACACCCCAACCGTTGGCCTTGCGGCCGATGGCACCAACACTGGCCCCGGCGTGGTGCGCCCCGTGATAGTGACCCAGCCAGTGCGCTACGACACCGACGACCCCGCCATCTGGGTAAATGCTCAGGACCCGGCTAAGAGCCTGATAATCGGCACCGATAAAGATTCGGATGGTGGGCTGTATGTCTTTGACTTGCAAGGCAAGGAAGTGCCCGGCAAATCGGTGCACGGCCTCAGGCGCCCCAACAATGTGGACCTGGCCTACGGCCTGAAGCTCGGCGGCCAGCCCACCGACTTTGCCCTCGTAACGGAGCGCGAAACTGGTAAGCTGCGCGCCTTCCGCCTGCCCGATATGCGGCCCCTCGACCACGGCAACCTCGACGTCTTCGTGAACGCGCCGGCCGAGCAGCGAATGCCGATGGGCGTGGCCATCTACACCCGGCCCGCCGATGGGACCATGTTCGCGGTGGTGGGCCGCAAAACCGGACCTAGGGAAGGCTACCTGGCCCAGTACCGCCTGGCCGACGATAGCCAGGGCCAGCTCACCATGACGCAGGTGCGCACCTTTGGCGCCTGGAGCGGCAAGAAGGAAATCGAGTCCATCGCCGTGGATAACGAGTTGGGTTTCATCTACTACTCCGACGAGGGGGTAGGGGTGCGTAAGTACTACGCCGACCCCGCCAAAGGCGACGCCGAGCTAACACTGTTTGCCAAAACCGGTTTCACCGAAGACCACGAAGGCATTTCCATCTACAAAACCGGCCCTAAGACCGGCTACATTCTGGTATCAGACCAGGGCGCTAGTCAATTTCGCTTCTTTCCGCGCCAGGGCACCGCTGCCGACCCCAACGCGCACCCCGAGCTACGCGCCGTGAAAGTAGCCGCCCATTTTAGCGATGGCTCCGACGTGACCAACGTGCCGCTGAATGCCCAGTTTCCGCACGGCCTGTTCGTGGCCATGTCCGACAACAAAACCTTCCACTACTACCGCTGGGAGGACATTTTGGGGGAGGACGTGAAAGCAGTGGAGTAACCCTAAAAGACGTAAGTGCAGCCCTTAACCGTGCCATGCTTAGCGGGTCTCAGCACGACGCGTTTAAGATGGATTTAGAATTTCAATTTTCGGGTCGTGCTGAACTTGTCGAAGCATCCCTATCGGGCACGTTTGAGCCACTCAACGAAGCGAGAGAGATGCTTCGACAAGCTCAGCATGACAAAAGTGGTGTTTCCCCAATGGCTAAACATGCTCTTAGGGTGCAAAAGCAGCGCTTCCCTCAGCAGTTGTGAGTCGTTGAGAACAAGCATGATGGCCAGGATGGACGTTTACCTATGTTCAACGGTTATCCGCAATTTGTTAACGCATATACAACCTAGCCGAAACTGATTGCGCTAAGCTAAAGCCCAATTTTGCCTACCGAAAGTACCAACCCGGTGGCCATGCTTAAGCTCTTGCCTTCTACGCCCTTGCATCGCTGGCAGCTCCGCACGGCCGTGAGCTTATTTGTGGGGTACGCCGCTTACTACCTGTGCCGGTCTAACCTGGCGGTAGCCGCGCCGCTGCTCCTCCGCGAGTTTGGCAGCCGGGGGCTTAATAAGGAAATGCTGGGGCAAATTGCCTCGCTGGGCGTGCTGTGCTACGCCGCGGGCAAAGTAGTGAATGGCGTGCTGGGTGACCTACTAGGCGGCAAGCGCATTTTTTTGCTCGGCATGGTAGGGGCAGTGGCGGCCACAGTGGCATTTGGGCTAGGACAGGGCGTAGCGGTGTTTTTTGGGGCGTGGGCACTGAACCGTCTCGTGCAGGCTATGGGCTGGGCCGGGCTGGTCAACATCACGGCCAACTGGTTTTCGTACCGCTCCTACGGCAAGATAATGGGGGTGCTCAGCCTTAGCTACCTAGTGGGCGACATTGCCGCCAAGCTCATCCTAGGGCAGCTGCTGACGCTGGGGGTGGGCTGGCGCGGGCTGTTTGGGGCAGCGGCGGGCATCCTGGCGCTGGTAGCGCTGGCCAACTGGTGGACGCTGGCCCCCACGCCCGCCAGCGTAGGGCTGCCCGCCCCGCCCACCAACCCCGATAGCCTGTTTAACACTGACGCAGCGGCCGGGCAGCCTGCCTCACTGGGGGCCTTGTTGCGGCCGTATTTCAGCAGCCCGGCGTTTTTGCTGATGCTCATGCTATCGTTTGGCCTCACGGCGTTGCGCGAAGCACTTAGCTTTTGGGTGCCAACGTATCTAGTCGAGGCCGCGCACCTTTCCGAAAGCGCCGCCTCGCAGTACAGCGCGCTATACTCGGCTTTTGGCATGCTCTCTATCCTAGGCGCGGGCTACGTTTCTGATACCTGGCTGCGCGGGCAGCGCGGGCCGCTACTGCTCGGGGCCTGCCTGGGGCTGGTGCCCGTGCTGGTACTGATGGCCCAGCCGGCCAGCAGCCGCGTGCTGCCGCTGGTGCTCACCTCGCTGGCGGGGCTGTTGCTCCTAGGTCCCTACTCCTTCTTGGCCGGCGCTATGGCCCTCGATGCCGGTGGGCGGCGGGGGGCAGCCACGGCGGCGGGCCTCATCGATGCGGTGGGCTACGTGGGCAGCACCGGTGCCCTGTGGCTAACTGGCCGAATGGCCGAGCGCCAAGGGTGGGGGGTGGCCTTTCTGGCGCTGGCCGTGCTAGCTGCCAGTACGGCCCTAGCCGCCTGGGTTTTCTATCGCACGCAGGAGCAGCGGCCGAGCCAAGCAGCGACCTTAGGGGCTACCCCAGTTGTTGACCTATAGGAAAAATTAGACCATAATTAGGTAACGTTTTCGTGACAATAGGCTAAGGCCAGCGCCTGAACTTTGCTAATAAATAATAGCATCTAACCAGCTGCCGCTTTGGCCACTGGCCTGAACAGTAATGGACTTGATTAGCAGCTAGCCCAAGCCGGCTATCACTTTTTAGGTACCACGACACCCTTCTGCTTGGCCGCTGGGGCACGCCTTGGCGATTCGCTGAACGCCGCCCGGCTAGAGCTTTCTCTTTTCATTTTGTGGTAATGGCTGACCAAGTGGTAGTAACTCCTCAGCAGGCAGTAAACCAGGTATTTGGCTTGTATGAAACCCGGGGTGGCGACGACTACATCGGCGAGCCCGTGTCGCAGCTCGAGCACATGTGGCAGGCGGCCGCGCTGGCCGAGGCCGCCGGGGCCGACGATGAGGTGGTGCTCGCCGCCTTTTTTCATGACCTAGGGCACCTGTGCGCCCCCGACCTGGCCGCCGACTCGATGGCCGGCTTCGGGGCCGTGAACCACGAGCGCCTGGGAGCCGACTACGTGCGGGCGCGGGGCTTTTCGGAGCGTGTGGCCCGGCTAGTCGAGAGCCATGTGCTGGCCAAGCGCTACCTCACCTACAAGTACCCCAGCTACCTGCGGCAGTTGTCGGAGGCTAGCCTGGCTACGCTGGCCTTTCAGGGCGGCGTGATGAGTGCCGCCGAGGCCGCCGCCTTCGAGCAAGACCCCGATGCCGACCTCATGCTGCAGTTGCGGCGCTGGGACGAGCAAGCCAAGGAAACCGACCAGCCCGTGGGCCGGCTCGACCACCTGAAGGCGCTGGCCCTGCGCCACTTGCAGCGCGCTTAGCCGGGCAGTGCCTACTAGTAAATCTTCTCTCCTTTTTTCTCCTTCTATGCGCAATCGTTACAAGAAGTTCTCGGCAGTGGGGCTGGGGCTAGTGTTTGGCCTGGCACCCCACCTAGGGTTTGCCCAAAGCCCCATTGGTGGCACCATCACCGACGACCACAAGCAGCCGCTGCCCGGCGTGAGCGTCGTTATTAAGGGCACCAGCAAGGGCACGACTACCGACTCGGACGGGCGCTTTGTGCTCGCTACCAGCCCCGGCGACGTGCTCGTTATCAGCTCGCTAGGGGCCGTGTCGCAGGAAGTGACGGTGGGCAGCCAAACCACGCTGAGCCTGACCCTGGCCACCGACAACAAGCAGCTCGATGAGGTGGTGGTAACCGCCCTAGGGGTGAAAAAAGAAACCCGCAAAATCGGCTACGCGGTACAGGAAGTAAACGGCGAGGACCTAGTGCGCGCCCGCGACCCCAACCCCATCACGGGCCTCACGGGCAAGGTAGCGGGCCTGAGCGTGGGCCCGTCGGCTGAGCTGCTGCGCGCCCCCAACGTACTGCTGCGCGGCAATGCCGTGGGCCTATATGTAGTTGACGGCTTCCCCATCGACACTGATACCTGGAACATCAGCCCCGACGACATCGAAACCTACACCGTGCTGAAAGGGCCGGCGGCGGCGGCGCTCTACGGTAACCGGGCGCAGTTCGGAGCTATTCTGATTACCACCAAAAAGGGCAACCGCAACAAGAAGGGGTTCACCGTCGAGCTAAACAGCAGCAACGTGCTGCAATCGGGCTTTCTGGCGTTTCCGCGCTTGCAAAACTCCTACGGGCCGGGCGAAAACACGCAGTATCAATTCGTAAACGGCAAGGGCGGCGCACCGGGCGGCGTAGATGGCGACTACGACGTGTGGGGGCCCTACTTCGCGGGCCAGCTAATTCCGCAGTACGACTCGCCCATCGTGAACGGCGTGCGCCAGGGCACGCCCTGGGTGGCGCGGGGCGCCAACAACCTGCGCAATTTCTTGCGCACCGGCTTCCAAACCAACAATAACATCTCGCTGAGCGCCAACGGTGATACCTACACCACGCGCTTTTCGGTGTCGCAGCAAAAGCAGAATAGCTACATCCCCAACAATGGGCTTAACATCATCAACTTCAACCTCTACGGCTCCTTCAACCCGAGCCCGCGCTTTAAGGTAGAGGCCAACGTGAACTTCAACCGGCAGTTTACCGACAACTTTCCCGACGTAGACTATGGCCCCAATAGCTTGATTTATAGCTCGGTGGTGTGGACTGGGGCTGACTGGGACGTGAACGCGCCCGACATCCGGGGTATTTGGCAGCCGGGGCAGGTGGGCACGCAGTCGGTATTTGCTGAGTATCAGCGCTACCACAATCCCTGGCTGATGGTGGAGAAATGGCTGCGCGGCCACTACAAAAACGACACTTACGCCTACCTCACCGGCAACTACAAGATTGACGACCACCTGAGCGCCACCCTGCGCACCCAAATCAGCACCTACGGCCTGCTGCGCACCGAGAAGATGCCCTTCTCGGCCCACCCCTACGGCCGCGAGGGCAACCTAGGCGACTACCGCGAAGACCGCCGCAACTTGTTCGACAACAACGCCGAGGGCTTTTTGAGCTACAACTACGACCTAGGCGCCAGCAAGTTCTTTAACCTGAGCGGCCTGGTGGGCGGCAACGTCCGCAACTTCACCTACAACTCGAACTGGACCTCGACCGACTACCTCACCGTGCCCGAGGTATACGCGTTCAGCAACTCGCTGAACCCGGTGCAGAGCACGAGCTTTAGCTCGCAGATGCGAGTGCTGAGCGCCTACTACTCGCTCGACCTAAGCCTAGGGCGCTACGCCACCCTGTCTACCACGGGCCGCATCGACCGCACCTCGGCCCTGCAAAAGCCCGTTAGCTTTTTCTACCCTAGCGTGTCGCTGGCTACGGCCGTGTCCGACTACGTGACGCTGCCCACGGCCATCTCCTTCCTGAAGGTGCGTGCCTCCTACGCCAACATCCGGGGTGGGGGCACGGCCAATACCATCGGGCCGGCGCCCTTCAACTCCATCACCGTGTTTGGGGGCAGCACCGGCAACTCGCTTTATACCAACCCCCTGGGCTACGGCAACGCCTACGAGTCGCCCTACAACGGCCCCGACTACTCGCTGCAATCGTTCTACACTACCAGCAAGCCCTACAACAACCAAACGGCCGGCTACGGCACCAACAACCTCTTCACGCCCGGCTTGCAGCCGTTTACCCGCGTGAACTACGAGCAGGGCGTGGACATCAAGTTCCTGCAAAACCGCCTGGGTCTGAGCGCCACTGCCTTCCAGTACATCGACGGGCCGACCATCTTGGCCAACCCGATTTCGACCGCTACGGGCTACAATACGCAGTACATCAACGCCCTCAAAACCAAGAACGTGGGCTACGAGCTAAGTTTGACCGGCACGCCCGTGCAAAACGCCAACGGCTTTGGCTGGGACGTGCTGGTGAACTACTCGACCTTCAAGCGCACGTACTCGGAACTGCCCCCCGGCCAGGAGCTGTACCAGACGTTTTTCCGGCAGGGCGACCGCACCGATAAGTTTTACGGCTCGGCCTTCGTGCGCACACCCGATGGCCAGATAGTAAACGATGCGGGCGGCAAGCCCCTCACCAACCCCGTGGCGCAGTACCTAGGCGACCTGAACAACAAGTTCAACTGGAGCATCTACAACAAGCTGCACTACAAGTCGCTGGGGCTGGCCTTCCAATTTGATGGCGCCGTGGGCGGCGTCACTACCGACTACATGTTCCGCCAAACCATGCGCGGCGGTCGCAACGCCCTCACTGCCGAAGGCGCCCTCGGCGACGCCCGCTACCAAGACTGGCAGCAGTATGGCAAGGCCGGCTACACCGGCACCTACGTGGGCGAAGGTGTGCAGGTGGCCAACGGCGCCAGCATCAACTACGACTCGCAAACCGGCCGCATCCTGAATGCCGAGGCGCTGCAGTTTGCGCCCAACACTACTAAGGCTTTCGTGCAGGACTACGTGAGCCGCTACTACGGCGTGGCCGAGGCCAGCCTGATGAGCAAGACCTTCGGCAAGCTGCGCGAAGTCACCATCAGCTACGACCTGCCGCGCACGCTGCTCGCGGGCAGCTTCATTCAGAAGGTATCGGTGTCGCTCATTGGCCGCAACCTGCTGTATTTCTACGGCGACAAGCGCTTCAAAGACGTGGACCTCGACCAGTACAACGGCGCCATCTCACAAACGGGCCTGCAATCGCCCACCGTGCGCAGCTACGGCCTGAATCTGAACGCTACCTTCTAACCTAAGCGGCTGGCTTTAAAGGCGGTCGTCATGCTGAACGCAGTAAATCCTCACGCTAGAGATTGCTCGCCATGCGAGCGGCTTCACTGCGCTCAGTACGACCCAAAAAAGCGGCTCTAACCATATCGCTACGATGAAAAATATCTTTAAAACTACGGCCTTGCTGGGGCTGCTAGCTCTAGGTGCCACCAGTTGCAACAAAACGCTCGATGAGCTGACTATCAACGAAAACAAGCCTAACTCCGTGCCAGCTTCGCTGCTGCTCACGGGCGTGCTCAACGATGCCTACGAAGCCCCCAACGGCAGCTACGAAACCTGGAACCAATACTACCTCAATAACTATGACTACTACGGCAACAACCGCTACGACTTTGGCAGCGGCACGGCCTACTACACCACCCTCAAAAACGTGGGCCTGATGGAGCAGCAGGCCCTGGCCGCCGGCTCGCCGGCCACCAACCCCTACGCCGCGCTGGGCAACTTCTTCCGGGCCTACCTCTACACCCGCATGAGCCTGCAAATGGGCGACGTCTCCCAGAGCCAGGCCCTGCTGGGCCTCGAAAACCTGACGCCCGCCTACGACGCTCAGAAAGCGGTATTTGTGCAGGCCTTCAAGTGGCTGGAGAGTGCCAACACCGACCTAGGGACGCTCATTGCGGGCGGCACGACCACGGTAGCCGGCGACATCTACTTTGGCGGCGACCTGAAGCAGTGGCAGAAAGTAGTGAACACCCTGCGCCTACGCCTGCTGCTGAACCTGAGCAAGAAAAACGGCGACGCCGACCTCAACATCGCCGGGCAGTTTGCCAGCATCGTAGGCAACCCCACCAAGTACCCGCTCCTGACGAGCAACGCCGACAACATGCAGTACGTGTACGTGGCGGCTACTAACAACTTCTACCCCAACAACAACCGCAACTTCGGCCAAGACGGCTCGCGCAAGAATATGTCGGCCACCTACGTGGGCCTGCTCACGCAGCTGCAAGACCCGCGCGTGTACGCCACCTGCGAACCCGCCCGCTACTACGTCGATAACCTCAAGCAGAGCCCGACCGATTTTGCGTCTTTCGTGGGCGCCGATGCCGGCCTCGACCTAGGCATCATGTACAACAACGCCGGCCAGCAGCGCTACTCTTTTCTGAGCCGCTACCGCTATTTCCGCACCCTAGTGGGCGAGCCCACCATCCAGATTGGCTACCCCGAGCTGTGCTTCAACATTGCCGAGGGCATCAACCGGGGCTGGGCCACTGGCAACGCCGAGACGTGGTACACGGCGGGTATTCAAGCTTCTATGGCCTCGTATGGCTTGCCTGCCAATGGCACGTACACCGCCTATTTCTACCGCCCCGGTTCAACCGATGTGACTTCTACCTCGAACTACGACACCTACAACATCCCCGTCAGCTTCGCCACCTACTACGCTCAGCCCAGCGTGAAATACGCCACTGGCAGCACCGGCCTGACGCAGATAGTGCAGCAGAAGTACCTGGCTCTGTTTCGCCACTCGGGCCTGGAGGCGTACTATAACTACCGCCGCACCGGCGTGCCCACTTTCACCACCGGCCCCGGCACCGGCAATGGCGGCCGCATTGCGCAGCGCTTCCAGTACCCGACCTCAGAGCGCACCGCCAATACCGCTAATTACCAGGCCGCGCTGCAAAGCCAATACGGCGGCAACGACGATATTAACGGCGTGATGTACGTGCTGAAGTAAAGCACATAGTAACAACCTAGGTACGGCTGGCTCCTGCCCTCTGCGTGCGAGTGGGGCAGGAGCTAAGCACTAGTTATATCTTAGAAATGAAGCTATTCCCTAGTTTGCTAACGGCCGGCCTTGCCGCGCTAGCGCTGACTGCTCCGGCCCAAACGCCCAAGCTGCGCACCGAAAACGTGGTGCTCATCACCCTCGACGGTATGCGCTGGCAGGAGGTGTTTGGCGGGGCCGATACGGCGCTTTTTCGCCAGAGCAAGCACTACTTCACCGACCGTAAGGCCCTACACAAAGACTTCGGCCAGGCCTCGCCCGAACAGCGCCGGCAGGCGCTGATGCCCTTTCTGTGGGGCACCGTGGCCAAGCAAGGCCAGCTCTACGGTAATCGCCCGGCTGGCAGTTCGGTGAATGTGACCAACACCATGCGCTTCTCGTACCCCGGCTACAACGAAATCCTGACCGGGTCCGCCGACGATGCTCGCATCCACAGCAACGACCCGCTCGACAACCCAAATAAATCGGTGCTGGAAGTGCTCAACCAGCAGCCCGCTTTCAAAGGCAAGGTCGCCACTTTCGGCTCGTGGGACGCCTACCCCTACATCCTCAACGAAAAGCGCAGCGGCCTGCCCGTCAATGCCGGCCAGCGCCAGGCTACCGGCCCCGGCCTCACGCCCGGTGAGCTGCTGCTCAATCAGTTGGAGGTGGCCTCGCCCAGCCCATTTGGCGAGGAGCGGCTCGATGCGTTTACCTACGGCTACGCCTTCGAGTACCTCAAAAAGAAGAAGCCTAGGGTGCTCTACATCGGCTTTGGCGACACCGACGACTGGGCCCACGGCGGCGAATACGGCGCCTATCTGCACGCCGCGCAGTACACCGATGGCTTCATCCGCCAGCTCTGGGAATACCTGCAAAGCGACCCCCAGTACCGCGGCAAAACGACCCTGCTTCTCACCACCGACCACGGTCGCGGCCAGGCCGGCACCCAGTGGGAAACCCACGGCAAAGAAGTAGCCGGCGCCGACCAAATCTGGTTTGCCGCCCTCGGCCCCGACACGCCCGCCCTAGGTATGGCCACCACCGGCCAGCTCTACCAAAACCAAGTAGCCGCTACCCTGGCCGCCCTGCTAGGCCAGGCCTACGCACCCACGCCCGCCACCGGCAAGCCCGTAGGGGCGGTGCTGGGCAAGAAATAAGATTGGTGAATAGTAGGTAGCGCACCAATTTTAATGCCTGTCATTGCGAGCGTAGCGAAGCAATCATACCCAAAAGGCTCGTCGTGATGCGATTGCTTCGCTACGCTCGCAATGACAGGTGTTTTATCAAAAGTCTTTATGAAAAGCTCTTTTCTACTTCTAGTGGCCAGCCTGCTGAGCCTCAGCGCGGCCCACGCCCAGCCGCGCGCCCGCAAAGTGGTGTTCATTATTGCCGACGGTATTCCAGCCGATGTACTGGAAAAGGCACCCGCGCCGAACATCAAGAAAGTCATCGCTACTGGCACCTACCTGCCGGCCCACGTCGGCGGCGACCTGGGCACCTATACCCAGACGCCGACCATCTCGGCACCCGGCTACATGGACCTCATTACGGGCACCTGGGGCTACAAGCACAACGTGTGGGACAACGCCGTGAAGGCCCCCAACTACCAGTACAAGAATATTTTTCGCTTGCTGAAAGATGCCCGGCCGGCCGCCAAAATCGGCATCTTCTCGACCTGGCTCGACAACCGCACCAAGCTGGTAGGCGAAGGCCTGCCCGCCGCGGGCAACCTGAAGTTTGACTACCATGCCGATGGCTACGAGCTCGACACCGTGGCTTTTCCGCACGACAAAGGCAGCCTATACACCCATAATATCGACGAGAAAGTGGTGGCCGAAGCCGCCCAGTGCCTCCGCCAAAACGCCCCTGACCTTTCGTGGGTGTACCTCGAATACACCGACGACATGGGCCACCGCTACGGCGACAGCGAGCAGCAGCGCCGCGCCGTGGGCTACGTCGATGAGCAAGTGGGCAAGCTGTTGGCGGCCATCCAGGAGCGCACCCAGCACCATGCCGAAGATTGGCTACTCGTGCTCACCACCGACCACGGCCGCGACGCCGCCACCGGCCGCAACCACGGCGGCCAGTCGGCCCGCGAGCGCGCTACCTGGCTGGTGCTGAGCGATAAAAAAACGAATGTCCACGCTCAGCACCCGCCCGTTAGCATCACCGATGTACTGCCCACCATCGCCCGGTTTATGCAGCTGCCCTTACCCCAGGCCACGCAGCGCGAGCTCGATGGCGTGCCACTCCTAGGCCCGGTCTCGCTGGCCGCGCCGCAGCTAGTGGCAGCTTCCGACAGCCTGCGCCTGCGCTGGACGGCCCTAGGTGGCAAAGCAGAGAAGGTTAAAATCTGGGCCGCGCCCACCAACAAGTTTAAGACCGGGGGCGTGGATGAGTACGTGCTCCTGGGCACCGTGCCATTGGCCCGGCAACGGGCGGCCTTCAGCCGGGCTGCGTACCCAGCTGAGTTCTATAAAATTGTGCTCGAAGGCGAGCGCAATACCGTTAATACCTGGCTCATGCCCGCTGGGCCACCTAGGGCCAGTGGCGCCGACTAAATATATTTATAAAATCCGGCCTGCTCATCTAGCGTCCGCTTGCCGAAGCATCTCTGCCGCTTCGTTGAACGGCATTGCAACGAAGCGGCAGAGGCTCAGCAAGACAGCGTAAAGTTGATTGCTTAGTTTTAATTACGCTCCGTAGTAGAAGCGCAAGCGGAAGGATGCCTGTGTCTTAAGCCGCTACCAGCCCCTTTTGTAGCACCTCCTGCAGCTCGGCTAGCGAAGCCAGCAGCCCATCATTAGGGTAGGGGGCCAGCTGCTCGCGGGTGTGGGTGCCGTTGACCAAGCCCAGGCTGCGGGCGCAGCCGGCGCGGCGGCCCGATTCCAGGTCCGAGGGCGTGTCGCCCACGTTCCAGACCTGGCCTGGGTTGGTGATACCGAATACCTGCATGGCCTTCGCTATCATGAGGGGCGCGGGGCGGCCCTCGGCCACTTCATCGCTGCTGATAGACAAGTCAATAACGGCGTGCCGGTTGCCGCGCCGCTGGGCGTCGAGGTTCACGTCCCAACCTAGGCGGTGCAGAATGATGTCCGTCACCTCGCGGTAGAAGCCAGTGGTGAGCGCAATGCGGATGCCTTGGCTTTTGAGATAAGCAAACAGCTCCAGGCAGCCCTCGGTAGGCAGCACCGGCTGGGTGCGGTAGTGTGCCTCCAGCACCTCCCGAAACACCTGGTACGAGTGGTCAACGTGGCGCGTGAGCGCAGCTGAGTCCACGGCTGCGCCTAGCTGCTCGCGCCAGAGCTGCTCAAACACGGCCCGCTTGGCCTGCCCTTGCACGGCCAAAATGCGGGCGGCCGAGGCACGCAAGCCCGTAGCGGCGGCGGCCTGGGCAAAGCAGGCTTCTACTTCGTGGGCATCGCGCACGGTGGTGCCGGCCATGTCAAAAACCAGGAGTTGCAAAGCGTTCATCTAGTTAAAGCTAATGTTTACTAATATGCAACAAATGTACGTGCCGCTGCCGCCTGCCTTTATTGCCGGGGGCTCACCTTTAGGTTACGTTTTTGTGCCGAACTTGCCCGCATGAAGCACGACAAGCTGAGTTTAATCGGCCTCCGCATCCTGGAATTGCGCAAGGCCAAAAAGATGAGCTTGCGCGAACTGGCCAAGCGCAGTGGCCTATCAGCCGGGCTGCTCTCCAAAATCGAGAACTTCCGCACCGTGCCCTCGCTGGGCGTATTAGTCGAAATTGCCAACTCGCTTGAGGTCGATGTGGCGGTGCTGGTTAAGAACATCAACGGTGGCCCGGCCGCGCCCTACTTGCTCGTACGTGCCGGCGAAGGCCGGCCCGAACAGCGTGAAGATTCTAAGGGTTTGCTCTATAAGTACTTGCTTTCGCAAGATGTAGCCGGGTATACGTTGCGCGTCAACGAAGTACACATCAGCCCGCAGACGTATCGCAAGCCACTCTCGACCAATGCGCTCGAACTAATCCACGTGCTGGAGGGCACGGTGCAGTACGGCTTCAAAGACGAGCAAGTGAACCTAGCGCCAGGCGATACGCTGTACTTCGATGGCTTGGCAGCGCACTCGGTGCGCAACGATACCGAGCAGCCCGCCCGCCTATTTAAGGTGTACTTGCTGCGCCCTACCGAGTAAAGCCAACCTAGGGCTCGGCAGAAATAACGCAGGCATAACGCCTGTTTATGTTTCATGGAAGGCAACGGGTTGTAGGTTTGTACTGCGGCACCTTACCAGCCGAACTACCATGCACAACTCGTATGATGTACTAGTGGTGGGCGCGGGCGCCCTAGGTGCCTTCCACGCCTACTTTGCCTTGCAGCGCGGCCTGAAGGTGCTATTGCTCGAAAAAGACGCCCGCCCGATGGAGGCCACCGTGCGCAACTTCGGGCAGATTATCACCTCGGGTATGGCCGAGGGCGAGTGGTTTGACTACGCCCGCGTGAGCCTCGACACCTACCAGAAAATCCAGGCCGAATACGACATTTCCATTCGCCAGAACGGCTCGCTCTACCTGGCCTCGACGCCCCTCGAAATGCAGGTGCTAGAGGAGAAACACGCCCGCTACCAGGCCCTAGGTTACCCCTCACGGGTGCTCACGGCGGTGCAGTGCCGCGAGCGGCTGCCCGCCGTACAAGCCAGCTACTGCGTGGGCGGCCTGCTGTTTGAGCAGGAAGTGACTGCCGAACCCGACCAAATGATTCACCGCCTGCTGGCCTACTTGGTGGCGCGCTACGGGCTCGACTACCGCCCCGCCACGCCGGTGCGCGAGGTCACGGCCAGCGACGCGAGCGCCACCGTCATTGACGTGCGCGGCCAGCGCTACACCGCGGCCCAGGTGCTGGTGTGCACCGGCCGTGACTGCAAAGCGCTATTCCCCGACGTGTTCGCGCAGAGCGACTTGCAACTGGTGAAGCTTCAGATGCTGGCCACCTATCCGCTGCCACAGGTGGCGCTGCCGGGCTCGGTGCTCACGGGCCTGAGTTTGCGGCGCTACGCGGCGTTTAAGGCGTGCCCGTCGTTTGGGCAACTGCTGGCCGAGGACATGAACGCCGACCTGCACGCGTGGGGCATTCACATCTTGTTTAAGCAGGCAGTAGATGGCTCTATCATCATCGGCGACACCCATGAGTATGCCGACCTGGCGCAGGCCGACGACCTGGATTTTAACAACGCCGACCACCTCAACCAACTCATGCTCACGGAGGCCCGCCGCATTGTGCACCTGCCCGACTGGCGCATGCAGCGCGCCTGGAACGGCTACTACACCCAAAGCAAGTCGGACGAGGTATTCCAGCACTCGCCTGACCCGCGCATTCATATCGTCACGGGCATCGGTGGCAAGGGCATGACGAGCGCCTGCGGCTTTGCCCAGCATAGCGTAGCGCAGTTAGGGCTAGGGTAGAAACTGTGGAGCAACTGCGTAAGTAAACATTGATGACGCGGGGCTGTGCCCCGCGCCATCGGCGCTCACTCGCACAGCTTTTCGGTTACTTAAGAGTCTATTCCTAAAACCAGAGAACGGCCTTGCTTACTTAAGCAAGGCCGTTCTCTGGTTTGCGGCGTGTTTCAGGCCAGCAGCTCACCTAGGTAGCGAGCGTGCAACTCGGGCGCAAGCGCCTCAGCGGCCGGTGTTGGACTGGCCAGTAGGTCGGCGTACACGAGCAGCGGCGGCACGCAGCGCGGGTCGGTCGGCGCAAAGCAGGTAGCTGGCGCAAACGCATTAAGGAGTTCGATGGAGCCTTTGGGGCTAGGCACTAGGTCGAGCTGCCGCACTAGCTGCGGGCGAGGCAGCTGGCTGTAGAGCGTGAGGCTAGTAGGCGGCGCGGGGCAACCTAGAAGCATATGTGCCGCGGCCTCACCACCCCAGAGGCACTCGGCGGGTAGGGTCCGCTGCGCCCAATCGGCCAGTTGGGTAGGGCAGCGTGGGCGGTAGCGCTGCGCATTGAGGCGGCGGCGCAGGGTGCCGACGTAGTGCGTGAGCCAATATCGGGCCGGCGCGGGTAGCAGCAGCGGGCTCACGCCCAGGGGCGCCTCATCGTGCCAAAAACCCTGCGCGGCCAGGCTGCGCAGCACCTGCCGCACTACCTCTACTGGCAGCTGGGTGTGCGCCGCCAGCCGCGGCACCGAGTAGGCTGCCAGGTCGGGCGCGAGTACCAGCTGAAACAGCAGCCGCAGCAGCTGCACGTGCCACGCCGGGCTCGACACCACCAGCTCGGCGGGCGCGGGGGGTGTGCGGCTGTGCGTGCGGGCCAGCAGCTCGGGGTGCTGAAACCAGGCATTGCCCGCCGCGTCGGCGTAGCGGGTGCCCTGCGCCCGTAGCTGGGCACCTAGGGCGCGCGGCACATGGTCGTACACCAGCAGCGTGGGGTAGTCGGTGGCTGCCGGGTAGGGTGGGGGCGCCCCCGCCACCGAGGGCGTGGCCAGCAGGCGCACCACCGAGCCTATCTGCCACACCTGGGCTTCGGGCTGGCTGGCCGCCCACGCCCGCACGGGCAGCGCCAAGCGGCGCTGCAAGCACTGGCGCACGCGTTCCAGCAAGCCGCTGGTAGAAGAAAAAGCTAACGTAGCCACCTGATTAACATAGGCAGTGCCCGCGCCCGGAGCCGAAGCTGGCGCGGTTGCCAAATTCCTTTTAGAAACAGAAAGCCAGGGCCGCACGGCAGCCCTGGCTTTGGTACAGCGTGGTGCTAGGCCAGCACCCTAGGCAAAGAAAGAAGCTAGTAGTCCGTGTTCTGCGGGTCGAAATTGGTCCAGCCGGCCAGCCAGTTGGTAGCCCCGGCCGCGTTAGGGTCGGCAAAGGCGCCGATGTAGTTAACCTTGGTGAAGAAGCTGTCGGTGAGCTTGCTGTCGGTGAAGCTGGCGGGTACCACCGGCGCCGCCGTACCTACCGACACGATAGGCGAACCCGTGCGCGGCGTAAAGCCAGGGGCCGTAAGGTTGAACGGATTGAGCAGCTGTACGTTGTCGGCGGTAGCGTAGCGGCGGTTGCCGTTGGCCGCGGCCTTTAGCCAGGTGAGCGGTCCTATAGCTGCGCCCCAGGCCGAACTGTCGCCGCTCATGACATTGTTGGTGGTGAGGCTGCCTGCTCCGCCAGCCGCGCCACTGATGTAGAGGATACTGCGCTGGCCCGCCGTTGAATTAGACCCCGTTAGTGCGCCGGCCAATATATTGTTCTTAAAACGTGCGTTGTCCTGCGAAATGGCGGTGGCCGTCGGATTGCCGTCGATGAGCAGGTTAGTGGGATAGCCCATAAACACCGAGTTCATGATGCTCTCGGCTGAGTTGCGGCGGATGTGGGCGCCGGCCGTGTACTGCGGGCTGTAAACTGCCGCACCGGGGTTCAAGATGGGGCCTACCAGCGTCATGTTTGAAAATACGGCCGAGGTTTGGGGCAGGTTGGTCGTGCCGCCGCTATCGTTGTCCGATTCAAAGGCCTTCGAGCCAGACTGGTCAGCCTGCAGCGGGTCGCGCAGCGACACGCCAAACTGCACCTTGCCTGAGTAGCCGTTGTCGGTATCAAAGTCATCATCAAAGGTGCGGTGAGCCACTAGGTATTTGGCGTTCACGTTGCCGCCAAACCACTCGAAAGCGTCATCGCCCGAATACGATACCTGCACATGGTCTAGCGTAGTGCCGCTGCCTACGCCGGCCAGCGTCAGGCCATTCACTTCATTATTGGGCGAGAAAGCAACGCCGCCAAATTCGATGCGCACGTACTGAAATACCCCTGAGTTGTCGGCTGCATCGGTGCCCCCGTATTTAGTGGAGGGTCCTCCCTCAATCTGAGGCAGCGTCCCATTTACTATAGAGTTCACCGGCGCATTGCCCGCAATGATAACCCCGCCCCAGTCGCCGTAGTTGCGCGAGCCTTTGGGCTGGTTAGAGGTGAAGATGATGGGCTTGGCTGCCGTGCCCATGGCCATAATCTTGGCGCCGGGCTCGACGATGAGGGCACCCTTGGTATCCTTGTCGCCGAAGATGATGGTGCCGGGCTCAATAGTTAGTGTCGCGCCTTTGCGTACATACACATAGCTCTTGAGTAGGTATCTATTGTTGGCCGTCCAAGTCGTGTTGGTCGTGATGCCCGAGTTGGCATCGTTGCTGCCCTGCACCGTTACGGTCGGTGCGGTGGGGCCAGTGGGGTTGGTCGGGTTCGTGCTGGTGCCGTTGCCCTGGAGGTTAGGTGCCGGCGTGATGTCCTTCGTTTCGCAAGCGGCCAGGCCGAGCAGCGTGGCGAGCAGGGCAACGGAAAGGGTGTTCTTTTTCATGAGAAAAAGCTGAAATGAATTTGAGTTTTAACGGCTAGACTAATAGGGCAGAAGGCGGAGTGCGAAGCGGCTCAACTCCCGCGGAAGGTACCTAGGGCACCGGCGTGGCCGGGCGCGGCTGCAGGCTAAAGCGCAGGCCTAGGGTGTAGTAGGTGCCGCGGCGGTAGCTCGCCAGCGAGGGGTCGGCGGCGGTGTACTTGCCATCGCGGGCGTAGTCCTGCACCAGGTTCACGCGCTGGTTCAGCAGGTCTTGCACGCCGGCATTAAAAGAGAGGCTCGGCGTAATGGTCTTGGTCAGCGACAGGTCGATGGTGTGGCGCGGCAGCTCCACCACGTCGGGGTACTGGTCGGAGCCCGCGAACAGGATGCGCGGCCCAAACACGTTGTAGAGCGCCGTCACCTGCCACGAGTTGTCGGGGGTGTTGAAGTACAGGCCGCCGTTGTACACGTAGGGCGACTGGCCTTGCAGGGCGCGCTTGCTGTTCCAGGACACGAAGCCATCGCCTAGGGTCACCTGGCTCTTGATGAGCGAGACGTTGCCCACTACCGAGAGGTTTTTGAGCCGCTCATCCACAAAGGCCAGGTTCTTTTTCACGTCCAGCTCCACACCGTAAGCGTAGGCGCTCGGCGCGTTGGCGAAGGTGTAGGCCAGGTTCGTGGTCAGCACTACCGTGTTCTCGATGGGGTTCGAGAAGTTCTTGTAAAACGCCCCGATGTGCACCAGCTCGCCGGGCGTGGGGTACCACTCGTAGCGCAGGTCGAAGTTGTCGATGCTGGCTACCTTGAGCGGGGTAGTGGGGTTGAGGTACAACGAGCCGTAGTTCAGTACGTTGAAGTCAAAGTCGTAGTAGAAGAACGGCGCCGCTTCGCGGAACTCGGGCCGGTTGAGGCTGCGGCCGTAGGAGGCGCGCACCAGGTTGGTGGCGTTGAGATTATAGCTCAGGTTGGCCGAGGGCAGCACGAAGTTGGTGGGCACCTTCTGGCTCACCGGCTGGCCGTTGAGGCCGGTTTCGATAAACTGCACGTTGCGCTCGTAGCGGGCGCCGGTCACCAGCTTCAGCTTGTC
>Ga0265798_10003627_pt1 | contig 21784 bp, 17 predicted proteins | sample P3T30metagenome_FD_192430 | JGI IMG/M metagenome (GOLD analysis project Ga0265798, IMG submission 192430) | Plant litter microbial communities from East Loma Ridge, Irvine, California - P3 T30 | ecosystem: Environmental > Terrestrial > Plant litter > Unclassified | place: USA: California... | reverse complement strand
GGAGGTGTTGGGGCGCGGTCTGGTGACTGGTGTCACGCAGATGCGCAGCGGGCGATCGGGGATGCGGATGGTGTTCGATCTGGCCGAGCCGGCGATCGTCACCGACGGCGGGTTCGACTCCGACGGGCGGGAGCTGACGCTGGCGTTGCGCACGGTCGATTACGATCAGTTCGCGGAAGCCGGGATCGCCGGGCCGCTGAATTTCTTCCCGTTCAATTTCGGCGCAGGCTCGCGGCCCAAGTACAAGGTGTCGGTGCCGGTGCCGCCCAAGGCGCGGGGCATAAAACTGCCGCGCGTGCAGGGCGACGACACGCGGCCGCTCGTGGTGATTGATGCGGGACATGGCGGTGTCGACCCGGGCGCGATCGGGCCGAACGGGCTGCGCGAGAAGGACGTGACGCTGAAGGTCGCTAAGGCGATCCGCGACGAGTTGCTGGCGTCGGGGCGGGTGCGCGTGGCGCTGACGCGGAACGACGACCGCTATTTGATCTTGCGCGAGCGGTACGGCGTTGCTCGGCGGCTCAAGGGTGACCTGTTCATCTCGATCCATTGCGACAGCACGGGTTCCGAGAACGCGACCGGGGCGACGGCGTACACGTTGTCGGAGGTGGCGTCGGACAAGGAAGCGGCGCGGCTGGCGGCGCGCGAGAACAAGGCGGACGTGATCTCCGGCGTGAACCTCGGCGAGGCGCCCGCGGACGTGTCGTCGATCCTGATCGACCTGACGCAGCGCGAGACGATGAACGCGTCGGCGACGTTCGCGCGGCTGCTCGGGCGGGAGGCCAAGCCGTTGATGCCTTTGAAGGCGAACTTCCACCGGATGGCGTCGCTGATGGTGCTGAAGGCGCCGGACATGCCGTCGATCCTGTTCGAGACGGGGTATATCTCGAACCCGCAGGACGCGGCGTTCCTGGACAGCGAAGAGGGGCGGCACCGGATCGCGGAGAGCGTGACGCGGGCGGTCGAGGTGCATTTCGCGCGGCGGATGGCAACGCGGTAGGTTTGGGTTGCGGGTTGGGCGAGGTCAGCCCGCCCTTCCTTGTTCTCCCGCGAAGGCGGGAGCCCAGTCTGGACTCCCGCCGTCGCGGGAGAACACACTAGTGACGGTCGATACGGTTTCCTCACGCCCCACATCATGTCACAAGTCGCCCGAATTGCTTTGAGGCTGACCAGATGACCGACGCGACGCGGGGCGTAACCGACACGGGCCCCGAGACCAGCATGCGCGAACTGACGTTCCGCGGGATCGTGCTCGGCGGGATCATCACGCTGCTGTTCACTGCGGCCAACGTGTATCTCGGGCTCAAGATCGGGCTGACGTTCGCGACGTCGATCCCGGCTGCGGTCATATCCATGGCGGTGCTGCGGCTGTTCAAGGATTCGACGATCCTCGAGAACAACATCGTCCAGACGATCGCGTCCGCCGCGGGCACGCTCGCGGCGATCATCTTCGTGCTGCCCGGCCTCGTGATGATCGGCTGGTGGCAGGGCTTCCCATTCTTCACCACCGCGGCGATCACGATGTTCGGCGGCGTGCTCGGCGTGCTGTTCTCGGTGCCGCTGCGTCGTGCGCTCGTCGTCGACACCGTGCTGCCGTATCCGGAAGGCCGCGCGGCGGCGGAGGTGCTGAAGGTCGGCGCAGGTAGTCGCGAAGGCGGCGAGGAGAGTGCGCGCGGGCTCGGCATCATCGTCGCCAACGCGGTCGTCTCGGCCGGGTTCGCGATCCTGACGCAGACCAAGCTCGCCGCCGCGGAGGCCGCGACGTGGTTCCGCGTCGGTGCAGGCGCGACCGGGATCTCGGGAGGGCTGTCGTTCGCGTTGCTCGGCGCAGGGCATCTGGTCGGTATCTCGGTCGGCATGGCGATGTTCGCGGGCGTGGTGATCGGCTGGTGGATATTGCTGCCGATCCTGACCTCAGGCGGCAGCGTCACTGGGACCGCGGAGGTGATCGCCAACACCGTGTTCCGCTCGGACGTCCGCTTCTTCGGCGCTGGCGTCATCGGCGTCGCGGCGATCTGGACGTTGTTGAAGATTGCCGGGCCGGTCGTCGGCGGCGTCCGTTCGGCTCTCGCGGCGTCGGCGGCGAAGCGGGGCGGCGAAGTACTGGCTCTCGAAGAGCGCGACATTCCGATCGGGATCGTCGGGATCGGCTCGCTGGCGATGCTGGTGCCGATCGGCATCCTGCTCTGGACCGTGTTGCAGGGCGGGCCGCTGGAGGCGTCGGCGATCGGGTTGATCGCGGGGAGCCTCGTGTTCATCCTCGTCATCGGCCTCGTGATCGCGGCAGTGTGCGGGTACATGGCGGGGCTGATCGGTGCATCGAACTCGCCGGTGTCGGGGATCGGCATCCTCGCCATCCTCGCGGCGTCGATTCTGCTGGTGTCGTGGTTCGGTCGCGCGGTCGAGCCGGGGACGACGCAGGCGTTGGTCGCCTACGGGCTGATCGTGACGGGCATCGTGTTCGGGATCGCGACGATCTCGAATGATAACCTGCAGGATCTGAAGACCGGGCAGCTGGTCGGCGCGACGCCGTGGAAGCAGCAGGTGGCGTTGCTGATCGGCGTGGTGTTCGGGTCGATCGTGGTGCCGCCGGTGTTGAACCTGCTGGGGAGCACGCTCGGGTTTGCCGGTGCGCCGGGGGCGGGGCCGAATGCGCTGGCGGCACCTCAGGCGGCGTTGATCTCGGCGCTGGCGAAGGGCGTGCTGGGGGGGAACCTGAACTGGGCTATGATCGGGTATGGGGCGCTGACCGGCGTGGTCGTGATCGCGGTCGACGAACTGCTGGGCAAGGCAGGGAAGCTGCGGTTGCCGCCTCTGGGGGTTGGGCTCGGGGTGTATCTGCCGATGTCGGTGACGTTGCCGGTTACGATCGGGGCGGTCGTGGGGTTTGCGTATGATCGTTGGGCGGACCGGGCTCGGGATCCTGAGCTTGCCAAGCGGATGGGGGTGCTCACTGCGACGGGGATGATCGTCGGGGAGTCGCTGTGGGGCGTTGGCTTTGCGGGGATTGTGTATCTGACCAACAAGGAGACGCCGCTGGCGCTGGTTGGCGATGGGTTCGCGAGCGTGGCGCTGGTTGGCGGGACGCTGTTGTTCGCGGTGCTGACTTGGGTGATGTACCGGCGGACGATGGCGGCTTCGCGCTAGGCACGTGCCCTCACCCTTCCCACCCGGTAAGCGCCGGGCGGGCCCCTTCCCTCTCCCCGAGGGGAGAGGGAGTAGAGAGTTTGTTTCCCCGCGAAGGCGGGGATCCAGACTGGGCTCCCGCCTTCGCGGGAGAACAAGGAGCAGGAGATGCGCTCTGTTCTAGCGTACCACCCCGGCGGAGGCCGGGGCCCAGTTGGGGGGCGTTGCTAATTGAGCAATGCGCTTCGTCACTACAGCCTTGCCAACTGGGCCCCGGCCTCCGCCGGGGTGGCGGCTTAATGCCGGGGTGGTGCTAACGCGTGGGAGAAGGATGGCGTCCGTCTTGACGCCCCGTCACTTCATCGCAGCAAGCATGTCCTTGATCGGCACGAACGCGAAGCCCACCGAACTGTCCGCGATCCCGTACGGCATGAAGATCGTGTCGCCGTGCTTCAACGCACCGCAGCTATAGACGACGTTGGGGACATACCCCTCGCGGTCCTGATCCTTCGCGGCCAGGATCGGCTGGCTCGTCCGGCCGATCACTTTCGACGGGTCGTCCTTGTCGAGCAGCACCGCGCCGATCGAATACTTCCGCATCGCGCCGACGCCGTGCGTCAGCAGCAGCCAACCCTCGTCGAGCTCGATCGGTGGGCCGCAATTGCCGATCTGCACCAGTTCCCATGGATATTCGGGCGTCAGGATCTTCTCGCCGTCGTCCCAGTCGGTCAGCGTGTCCGACTTGAGCAGGAAGAGGTTCTCACCGTCCTGCCGGCCGATCATCATGTACTGGCCGTTCACCTTGCGCGGGAACAGCGCCATGCCCTTGTTGCGCGCGGCGGGGCCGGTCATCGGCACGAGGTCGAACGCGCGGAAGTCGCGGGTGCGCATCAGTTCGGACTGGATCACCGAGCCGTTATACGCGGTGTAGGTGCCGATCCACTCGTAATCGCCGTCCTCGTGCTGGAAGCGGACGATGCGGAGATCCTCGAGGCCCTTCGACTGCGCCTGCGTGATCGGGAAGATCACCGTGCCGCTCAGCGTGCTGTCGCGGTGGCGGTAGACGGTGACGGGGCCGATCGGCATCTCGTCCTCGCCGCTGCCGACCGCATCGGTCGCGGTCGCGAACGGGGGTTCCGGCGCAAGCTTCATCTGGTTTTCGCAGGTGATGATGCCCTCGCGGAACGCCACCGACGAGATGTGACCCTCGCCGACCGCGCGCAGCGACATCAGGATACGCATCGAGCCCGGCGGCATGCCCGACTGGTCGAAATGCGGCACCGCGCTAGGGTTCATCAGCGCGGCGGCGGCATAGCTGTATTCGTGACAGAAATACGCGCCGATCAACTGGCGTTTCTCGTCGCCGATCTCCGCGCCGTTCAGCCCGAGCATGTCCTCGATCTGGTCGTAGCGCGTCATGAACACGCGGCGCGTCTGCCAGTGGCGCGCCTCGAAATCCTTCAGCACGACCTCGAGCTGCGCGCGCGCCTGTGCGGGCGACATTTCCAGCACTTCGCCGACGAGCCGCTCGGTGCGGCTCGGTGCGCCGCCATGACCGCCCCAGGCGATATGGAACGGCCGCACGACGACACGCGAAGGGTCCGCGTGCAGCCGCAGCTGGTGGTTGAACAGATCCATCGTAGCAGTGCCCCGCGTCGTTCCACTCAGCGCACCGTCGCCTGTCAGGCTGTCACTAGCGTGGCTAGGCGACGACGCGCGCCGCTCCTGCCACGCTTTGCGCTGCCTTTGATACCCCTGAAATCGCACAGCTTGCGAGTTGGAGCGCCAAAATCGACTCGGCACCCTGGTTTCGGTTGAGCCCGGTCGGCATCAGGCCGTCATAGCAACCGCCGTCCGCTACGCTCGCGAGCGGCAGGTCGAGGTCGTTGACGCCGAGGAACCAGCCGTAGGCGCGCAACGCCTCGTCACGCCAGCGCACGTCGCCGGTCGCGTCGTACGCAGCAGCGCACGCGTCGACGGTCGCCTGCGCTTCGAGCGGCTGCTGGTCGAACTGCAACGGCTCGGCATAGGGTCGGTTGAAGCTCTCCGACCCGACCGCGCGGAAACGGCCCTCGGGAGAGGTCTGCTTGGCGACGATCCAGTCGAGCGTGGCGAGGCCGCAGTCGATCAGGTCCTGACGCCCGAGCGCCTGGCCTGCCCGGATCAGCGCCTGCGGAAGGCGCGTATTGTCGTAGGCAAGGACGATCTCGAACCACTGCCACTCGGGGCGGCGCGCCTTGGCGAGCAGGTCGAGATGGACCTTGGGGAAGGCTTCGAGGATCGACAGCGACAGCTGGTGACCGGGCTTGGCTTCCAGCATCGCCGCCGCGCCGAGCATCGCGAACGCCTGCGCGCGCAAGGAGCCGAGTTCCAATGCCATCGACGCGGTCGAATCGAACATCGCGGTCGCCCAGTCGCGGTGCTTGGCGGCCTGCGCATCGCGCGCGGTGACGCCGAGCGACCAGAGCGTGCGGCCGTTCGAATCTTCCGACCCCGAATCCTCGCACCATGTGCGATCGAAGTTCATGAAGTTGCGGAACCGGCGCGTGTCCGGGTTCCAGGCGTATTGCACGAACGACGCGTAGATCGTCATCCACTTGTCGCGTGTCACGTCGTCGAGACCCGGTATCGCGCTCATCAACATCAGCGCGCGGCAGTTATCGTCGATGCAGTAGCCGTGGCGACGATCGGGAATCGAGTAGATCGAATGCTGGAGCATGCCGGTCGAATCGCTCATCCGCTCGACCGCGGCGAAATCAGGCGTCAGCTGCTTCAGCGGGGCTGGCACCTTGGCGAGGCGAAAAGGGCGCGCCGCCACGATCGCACGGATCTCCGTCATCATCGCCTCGGCGAGCTTCGGCCAGATCATCGTGCGGCCGCGCGCATAGGCACGCTCGGCCAGACGGTTGCGATCGCGGTCGTTCGACATCAGCGCATCGATCTCGCGCGCGAACGCATCGACATCGCCGAAGGGCACGAGCACACCGTGACCATCCGCGAGGATCTCGGTCGCGTGCACGTACGGCGTCGAGATGACGGGCTTGCCGACGCCGATCGCGTAGCTGAGCGTGCCCGACGTGATCTGCGCGGGGTTTGTGTACGGAGTCACATAGACGTCCGACGCCTGGAGATAATCGAGCAGTTCGCCATGCTCGAGGAAGGCATCGACGAACGAGACGTTGTCGGCGACGCCCTTCTCGGCAGTGAGCGCCTTCAGCTTGTCGCGGTACTTCTCGCCCTCGTACGCGACGAGGTTCGGGTGGGTCGCGCCGAGCACGACGTACAGCAGGTCGGGATGCTTCGCGATCACCGCAGGGAGCGCGTTGATGACCGTCTCGATCCCCTTGTTGGGCGCGAGCAGGCCGAACGTCAGCATGACTTTCCGCCCTTCCCAGCCGAACTTGTCCTTCAGCACGGCGGGATCGAGCAGGTCGCGATCGGGCACGCCGTGCGGGATCATGACGATCTGGCGCGAATTGGCACCGTAGACACGCTGGAGGATGTCGCGACCACGTTCGGCCATGACGATCACGCGAGCGGCGCGACGGAGCAGGCCCTCGAGCACGCGACGCTCGTCGGCGTTGGGCTTTTCGAGGATCGTGTGCAGCGTGACGATGACGGGCAGCGTGGTGCGATCGAGCAGTGCGAGGATGTGCTCGCCTGCCGGGCCACCGAAGATGCCGTATTCGTGCTGGAGCCAGATCGCCTGCGCGCCGCTGGCCTCGATCTTCCGTGCGGTGTCGATGTATGACGACAGATCAGGCTCGGGGATCGTCCCTGTGACTTCGGCCGGATAATCGTATTTGCCGGGGTGATCGTCCATCGCGTAGACGTCGACGGCGATCTCGGGGAAGCGCGCGCGCATGGCCGTGAAAACGTCGGTCGTGAAGGTGGCGATGCCACACTGTCTCGGCAGGAAATTACCGATCAGCGCCAGTCGCGCGATATTCCCACCGTCCGCCGGTTTCACCATACCCTGTCCCTCGTTTGAGCGCGCACTTCTGGGAAAACCCGGTCGCGCATCCATTTGAACGGTTCAGGTAGCATAAAGTTTCATCACATACTGCAGTGCAGCACGGCAATACTATCAACCCAGATCAAACCGGTTTTGCGCGTGCCTCATCCGCGACCGCGATAAGAGGCGACTCCCTGGTCCGGCAGCCACAGATCGTGCGGCGGTGCACTCGATTGCCAGAACACGTCGATCGGGATTCCGCCGCGCGGATACCAGTAACCGCCGATGCGCAGCCACACCGGCTTCATCTCGTCGAACAGGCGCTCGCCGATGCCGACGGTGCAGTCTTCGTGGAACCCGGCATGGTTGCGGAAGCTGCTCAGGAACAGCTTGAGCGACTTGGACTCGACGATCGTCTCGCCGGGGACATAGTCGATGACGAGATGCGCGAAGTCGGGCTGGCCGGTGACCGGGCACAGCGACGTGAACTCGGGCGCCGCGAACCGCACGAGATACGTCCGGCCCGGGCGCGGGTTCGGAACATAATCGAGCACGGCCTCTTCTGGAGAGGCGGGGAGGGCGCTGTTCTGGCCGAGATGCAATGGGTTCTGGGGAGCGGTCATGTGCCGCCATGTAGGATGCGATGACGCGCAAGAAAACCACACTCGTACCGATCCTCGGCGACCAGCTCACGATCGACCTCGCCTCGCTGCGGGACTGTGATCCTGAAACCGCGATCGTGCTGATGATGGAGGTCGACGGGGAGGCGACCTATGTCCGTCACCACAAGCGCAAGATCGCGTATATCCTGTCGGCGATGCGGCACCACGCCGAGGCGCTGCGCGAGGCCGGGTGGACGGTAGAATACACGCAGCTCGACGACCCCGATAATGCAGGCAGCTTCACCGGCGAGATCGCGCGCGCGGTCGAGCGGCATGACCCGGATCGGATCGTCGTCACCGAGGGCGGCGAGTGGCGCGTGATGGCGATGCTCGAAAGCTGGGAGACGCTGTTCGGCATCCCGGTCGAGATCCGCAGCGACGACCGCTTCCTCGCCAGCCATGCCGATTTCGAGACCTGGGCGGCGGAGCGCAAGTCGCTGACGATGGAATGGTTCTATCGCCAGATGCGGACGCGCACCGGGCTGTTGATGACCGCCGGCAAGCCCGAGGGCGACCGCTGGAACTTCGACAAGGAGAACCGCAAGCCCGCCAAGAACGACCTGCTGATGCCGCGCCCGCTAGTCTTCGCGCCGGATGCGATTACGAAGGACGTGCTGGCGCTGGTGGCGGAGCGGTTCGCCGAGCATCCGGGGAGCCTCGACGGGTTCGAATACGCCGTGACCGCGAAGGATGCGGAGCGGCAGGCGGCGAACTTCTTCAAGCACGCGCTGGCGCAGTTCGGCGATTACGAGGACGCGATGCTCACCGGCGAGCGGCACCTGTGGCACTCGATCCTGTCGCCCTACATCAATTCGGGGCTGCTCGATCCGCTCGACCTGTGCCGGCGCGCGGAAGCGGAATATCGCGCCGGTCGAGCGCCATTGAACGCGGTCGAGGGGTATATTCGCCAGATCATCGGCTGGCGTGAATACATGCGCGGGATCTACTGGCGCGAGGGGCCGGACTATGTCGAGCGCAACTTCCTCGATCACCACCGCGAGCTGCCCGGCTGGTACTGGACCGGCGAGACCGACATGCACTGCCTGCGGGAGGCGATCGGCCAGACGCTGGAGACCGCGCACGCGCACCATATCCAGCGGTTGATGGTGACGGGCAATTTTGCGCTGCTGATCGGCGCGGACCCGGCCAAGGTGCACCTCTGGTATCTGGAGGTGTATGTCGACGCGTATGAATGGGTCGAGCTGCCCAATACGCTGGGGATGAGCCAGTTCGGCGATGGCGGCTTGTTGGGGTCTAAGCCGTATATCTCGTCGGGCGCGTATATCGACCGGATGTCCGATTATTGCGGGACGTGCCGGTATAACGTGAAGCAGCGGATCGGGCCCGATGCGTGTCCGTTCAACGCGCTGTACTGGGATTTCCTCGCGCGGCACGAGGACAAGCTCGGGCGGAACAACCGGCTGGCGATGCCGTATCGGAACTGGGCGAAACAGTCCGAGGCGGACCGTGAGGCGACGCGTGCGCAGGCGGCCGGGTTCCTCGCGTCCCTCGACGCGAGCGGCCCGGCTGGCTACTGACCGATCGAGCACAAGGAGCCGCATATGGACGCGTTGGTAAGCACCGATTGGCTGGCGAACGAACTGGGCGCGAGCGATCTGAGGATCGTCGACGCGACCTACGCCGAGGGGCGCGATGCGGCGGCGGAGTATGAGGCCGCGCATATTCCCGGCGCGGTGTTCATGACTTGGGCGAACTTCGCGATACCGACAGCGACCTGCCCAACATGCTGCCCTCTGCAGATAAGTTCGCGAGCCAAATGCAGACGCTGGGGCTCGGCGATGGCAGCCGGATCGTCTTGTACGACAGCTCGCCCTGGCACACGTCGGCGCGAGCATGGTGGATGCTGCGGCTGTTCGGCGCGCACAACGTTGCGATCCTCGATGGCGGGCTGGCCAAGTGGCAGGCCGAGGGGCGCGAGACCGCATCGGGCAAGGATACGCCGCGGCATCGTCATTTCACGACCTGGGCGGACCTGAAGGGCGTGCGCGATCTCGACCAGATGAAGGCGAACGTCGCAAGCGGGGCGGAGCAGGTACTCGACGCGCGCTCCGGGGCACGCTTCACGGGTGCGGAGGAAGATCCGAGGCCGGGGACGGCGCCGGGGCATATTCCGGGGTCGAAGAACCTGCCGCAAGGTGCGGTGTTCAACGCGGACGGGACGTGGAAGACCGGCGACGCGCTGAAGGCCGAGTTCGACAAGGCCGGCATCGACCTGGCGAAGCCGCTGGTGATGACCTGCGGCTCGGGGATCACGGCATCTGTCCTTGCGTTCGGCGCGCACCTGCTCGGTAACGACGCGGCGCTGTACGACGGCAGCTGGTCCGAATGGGGCGGCGATCCCGAGACACCCAAGGCGACAGGCACAGTATGAGCGACACGAACAAGCCGGTCGGCGACGCGACCAAGGTCGTCCTCGCCGGTCGTCGCCCGGAATGGACTCAAGGGATCGTCAGCCCGCCGGTCTGGCGCGCCTCGACCATCCTCTACGATTCGGTCGGCCACCTTCGCGACAGCGCCACGCGCGATACGCATCACCGCCTGTTCTACGGGCGCAAGGGTACGCCGACGCAGTGGAGCCTCGCCGACGCGCTGACCTCGCTCGAGCCCGGCGCGGAGGGGACGTTCCTCTATTGCTCTGGCGTCGCGGCGATCGCGGCGGCCCTGCTGTCGGTGCTGTCCCCCGGCGACGAACTGCTGCTGGTCGACAGCGCCTACGACCCGACGCGCGGCATGGCGGGCGGGCTGCTCAAGCGGTTCGGGATCACCACGCGCTATTACGACCCGATGATCGGCGCGGGCATCGCCGACCTGATCGGCGAGAAGACGCGGGCGATCTTCATGGAGAGCCCCGGCTCCTTGAGCTTCGAAGTGCAGGACGTCCCCGCGATCGTCGCCGTCGCGAAGGCGAGGGGGGTGACCACCCTGCTCGACAACACCTGGGCGACCCCGCTGTTCTTCCCCGCGATCGAACGCGGCGTCGACCTGACGATTCTCGCCGGCACCAAGTACGTCGTCGGCCATTCGGACGTCATGCTCGGCTCGGTCACCGCCGCACCCGGGCATTTCAAGAAACTGCGCGAGACGAGTTTCCAGCTCGGCCAGGTCGCCAGCCCTGACGATTGCTGGCTCGGCAGCCGCGGTCTGCGGACGATGGCGGTCCGCCTCACGCAGCATCAGTCGAGCGCGCTGACCATCGCGAAGTGGCTCCAAGGCCGCCCCGAAGTCGCGCAGGTCCTCCACCCCGCGCTTCCCGACTGCCCCGGCCACGACCTGTTCGTCCGCGACTTCAAGGGCTCCAGCGGCCTGTTTTCGTTCGTCCTGAACGGCGGTGACGAAGCGTCCCGCGCCGCCTTGATCGACACGCTGCAACTGTTCGGCATCGGCTATAGCTGGGGCGGTTTCGAAAGCCTCGCCATCCCCGCCGACCCGCAGCGCCACCGCAGCGTCACCAAGCGCGACGCCGCAGGCCCGATGGTCCGCCTCCAGATCGGCCTCGAAGACCCCGCCGACCTGATCGCCGATCTCGAAGCCGGGCTCGCGGCCTTCACCGCAGCGCGGACCTAGGCGATTTTCGACCAAGTCGCGCACGCGGGGGAGGCCACCGAAGCACCGATCTTCGCACCCGCGTTCCAAGCCGAACTCGAAACGCTGTTCCGCTGGCGCCGCGATGTCCGGCATTTTCGGCGCGACCCGCTGCCGACCGGGTTGCTCGACCGGTTGCTGGAGATCGCCAACGCCTCGCCGTCGGTCGGGCTCAGCCAGCCCTGGCGGTTCGTCACGATCGATGACCCCGCCCGCCGCGCCGCAGTCCGCGCGGACTTCGAGGCGTGCAACGCGGCGGCGTTGACGACGCAGGAGGGGGCGAGGGCAGCTAGCTACGCACGGCTCAAGCTTGCCGGGCTCGAACGGGCGCCGTGCCATGTCGCGGTGTTCGTCGAACCCGACCCGGAGCAGGGCCACGGTCTCGGCCGCCGGACCATGCCCGAAGCCGTCGCCTATTCCGCGGTGATCGCGGTCCATACGCTGTGGCTGGCCGCCCGCGCGCAAGGGATCGGCCTCGGCTGGGTCTCGATCCTCGACCCGTCGCGCATCCGTGGGATCCTCGACGTGCCCGAGACCTGGCAGCTCGTCGCATATCTCTGCATCGGCTATCCCGAGACCGACGCGGTCGTCCCTGAACTCGAGCGCGAAGGGTGGGAAAACCGAAGCCCGATTAACGCCATAGCGCGCTGAACGCGCGTTGGATGCGACGGCTGCCTTTTAAATAAGTGTGGCGGTTGCGCAACATGCGCGCTGTCAAAGCCCGGTTGTACGCAAGATTCGCTTGTGCGGCGCACCATGGGCTGTCATCGCGGTGTCACCGTTGGAAAGACCGCACTGGGGTTTGGCCCCGAAAGATGCGGCGTTCACGGATGCAGGGCGGACATCGACTTCCGGTATCGAAAGGGAAACGATGCGCTTCACCACACTTCTTCTCGGCGGCATTGCTTTGGCTGCCGCAACGCCAGCGTTCGCACAGGATGCGGCTACGGCGCCTCCCAAGGAGGTCACCGTCTCCGGCTCGGTCGGCCTCACCAACGACTATCGCTTTCGCGGCGTGTCGCAATCGGACGAGAATCTCGCCGTCCAGGGCGGCATCACGATCGCGCACAAGAGCGGCGTGTATATCGGCACCTGGGGTTCAAACCTCGCGGGCTGGGGTACGTTCGGCGGTTCCAACATGGAGCTCGATCTGATCGCCGGCTACAAGACGCCGATCGGTGGCGGCGGCGCGATCGACGTCGGCGCGACCTGGTACATGTATCCGGGCGGCTTCGACAACACCGACTTCATCGAGCCCTATGCCAAGCTGTCGGGCACCGTCGGCCCGGTCGCGTTGCTCGCGGGCGTCGCCTATGCGCCCAAGCAGCAGGCGCTCGGGCCTTGGTATGTCAACGGCACGTCGGCTGCGAACGGGGTGTACGACCGCGTCAACGCCAAGGACGACAACCTCTATCTCTGGGGCGATATCAGCAGCGGGATCCCCAACACCGGGCTGACCGTGAAGGCGCATGTCGGCCATTCGAACGGCAACAAGGGCCTCGGGCCGTTCGCGACCAGCGTGTCGCCGACCGGCGAGTATTGGGACTGGCTGTTCGGTGCGGACTACGTGATCCCGACGACCCCGCTGACGCTGGGCGTGGCGTATGTCGACACCGACATCTCGAAGCGCGAGTCGGCGTATCTCCAGCCGAGCTTCAGCCGTGGCCAGGACGGCACCGGCTCGATTGCTGGCGGCAAGGTGCTGGTGTCGCTGACCGCGGCGTTTTGAACGCCTGAGGAGAGGGCGCGGCGAGCTTTCCGCGCCCCTCAACCTGAAAGCTTGTTTCCCCGCGAAGGCGGGGACCCAGACTGGGCTCCTGCCTTCGCGGGAGAACAAGGAAGGGAAGCTAAGGCTTCCACTGGCATCTCCTGCTCTTCGAATCTTTAGGCACGAAAAAGGGCGGCCCCGCGAGGAGCCGCCCTTCTTTCGTCAGCCGCTAGGACCTACTCAGTTCGCGGTGGTCTTCGCGTCCTGGCCGTCGCCCTCCGGTGCGGCGACGATGTCGCGCGTCGTCGAACCCTTGTCGACGACCGTCGTGCCGGGATCGCCTGCGCTGGAGCGGATGCCGGGATCGTCATTGTCGGCGCCCGCATCAGCGACGACACCCGACTCGGCCGGGCTGCGCGCAGCGGCCCCACCGAACAGCGCGTCGAGCGTCTGCGCGTTGGCCGCGGTATCCTGCGGGCGGGCGGCGCCGGGCTGCGGCGGGACCAGCGCGAAGTCGGGCGGGATCACCAGCGGCGCCTGGCGCGCGACGGCGAACTCGTCCGGACGTGCGCGATCGAGGCTACGGCCTGCCCCGCAACCCGAAAGCAGCGCGACGCATGTGAGGCCGGCGGCCAGGGGTACGAACTTACGCATGGGAATTCTCCACAGGGGGCTTCTCGCGCACGAGGAGCGCCCGAACAAGCAGGACGAGCACGCCGACAGTAATCGCTGCATCGGCGACATTGAAGACCAAAAACGGACGCCACTCGCCGATATGCAGGTCGCAGAAATCGACCACGTAGCCGAGCCGGATCCGGTCAAGGATGTTGCCGACCGCGCCGCCGAGCACGAAGCCCAAGGCGACCTGATCGGCGGGGTTCTTCTCGCGCGTCATCCACACCGCGACGCCGATCGCGATCGCGCCGGTCAGCAGCACCAGCGCCCAGCGGGTCAGGTGCCCGTCGGCGGGGAGCAGGCCGAGCGAAATGCCGATGTTCGGCACGAAGCGCAGGTCGAAGAACGAGGTGATCGTCTGCGACTCGCCGAGCGAATCGATCCCGAGCGGCTTGGTGACGGCCCATTTGCTGAGCTGGTCGGCTAGGAACAGCGCGATCGCCGCGCCGAACCCGGCTTTTGGCAGGTTACGCATCGGCCACCACCTCGTCGCACCGGTTGCAGAGCTCGCCATCGACCGTCACCTCGGGGAGGTGGCGCCAGCACCGGCCGCATTTGTGGAACTCGGTGCGCGTCACGGTGACCACGTCGCCCGGCGTGACCTTGGCGACGATGAACGCTTCGGCGAGCGCGTCCGCATCGAGCAGCATCGACGGCACGGTGATTTCGGCCTCCAAGCTGGAGCGCACGGTCTTTTCGCGGCGGAGTGGTTCGATCGCCTCGGTGACTTGAACGCGTAGCTGGCGGATCTCATGCCATTTGCGGCCGACCACGTCGTCGGCGTCGAGCGACGGTAGCGTCGGCCATTCGAGGTAGTGGACCGAGCTGTCGTCGCTCGGGAAACGCGACTGCCACACTTCTTCCGCGGTAAAGCAGAGCACCGGCGCGGCGTAGCGGACCAGCGCGTGGAACAGCACGTCGAGGACGGTGCGGTACGACCGGCGCTTGATGTCGCCCGGCGCGTCGCAATAGAGCGAGTCCTTGCGGATATCGAAGAAGAACGCGGACAGGTCCTCGTTCGCGAAGTCGGTCAGCAGGCGCGTATAGCGGTTGAACTCGTAGGCTTCGGCCGCCTGGCGCAGCTCCGTGTCGATCATGCCGAGGCGGTGGAGCACGTAGCGTTCCAGCTCGGGCATGTCGGACACGGCTACGCGCTCCGACTCGTCGAAGTCTTCGAGCGCGCCGAGCATGTAGCGGAACGTGTTGCGCAGCTTCCGATACGCGTCGGAGGCGGTGGCGAGCACTTCCTTGCCGATCTTCACGTCGTCGAAATAGTCGGTCGAGGCGACCCACATGCGCAGGATGTCCGCGCCGGACTCGCCGATGATCTTCAAGGGATCGACGACGTTGCCGAGCGACTTCGACATCTTCCGCCCCTGGCCGTCGAGCGCGAAGCCGTGGGTGAGGACCGCGTCATACGGTGCGCGACCGCGCGTGCCGCAGCTTTCGAGCAGCGACGACTGGAACCAGCCGCGATGCTGGTCCGAACCTTCGAGATACAGATTGGCCCGCGTACCTTCGCCGTAGCGCGCTTCGACGGTGAAGACGTGCGTGCAGCCGGAGTCGAACCAGACGTCCAGGATGTCCTTGACGACCTCATAGTCGGCCAGGTCGTAGTCAGGGCCGAGCAGCGCCTGGTGACCGTCGGCGTACCAAGCGTCCGCGCCGTTCTGGCGGAAGGCTTCGACGATGCGGGCGTTGACGGCCGGGTCGTTGAGATACTGGCCGGTGAGGCGGTTGACGAACAACGCGATCGGCACGCCCCAGGCACGCTGGCGCGAGATGACCCAGTCGGGGCGGCCCTGCACCATCGACGTGATCCGGTTTTCGGCGCGCGCGGGGATCCAGGTGGTCGCCGCGATCGCGTCGAGCGCGATTTCGCGGAGGGTGGCGCCGTTGCCTTCTGCTTCTGCTCCCCTCCCGCTAGCGGGAGGGGTTGGGGGAGGGGAGGCGTCGAGCGCAGCATTCGCGGCACTGCCCACCCCTAGCCCCTCCCGCAAGCGGGAGGGGGACTCGGTGTCGCTCCGGTCCATCGGGATGAACCATTGCGGGGTCGCGCGGAAGATCACTTTCGCCTTCGAGCGCCACGAATGCGGGTAGCTGTGCTTGAAGTCGTCGCTTGCCGTCAGCAGCGCACCAGCCTCGCGCAGGTCGGTGCAGATTGGGCCATCCGCGCTAACGAACTTCTTGTTGATGACGCTGCCCTGGCCACCGAGCCAGGCCCAGTCGGCACGGTACATGCCGGCGCCGTCGATCGCGAAGACCGGGTCGATGCCGTATTGCTTGCAGAGTTCGAAATCGTCCTCGCCGTGATCCGGCGCCATGTGGACGAGTCCGGTGCCCGCGTCGGTCGTGACGAACTCGCCGGGGAGGAACGGGCGCGGCTTTGCGAAGAACCCGCCGAGTGCGTGCATCGGGTGCCGCACGGTTGCGTCGGTGAGCGCAGAACCCTTCCCGCGCCAAAGGATCGCAGCGCCACCCTCCTCTCCGTCACCCCGGCGGAGGCCGGGGCCCACCTCACCGCGGTCTCCCCCGTTGGTAAGTGGGTCCCGGCCTCCGCCGGGATGACGGGAGGGGAGGGTACGGGCAAAGAAGCTGTCGATCAGCGCCTCGGCGATCAGGAAGCGACGATCGCCGTCCGCCAGCAGAACATACTCGATCTCAGGCCCATAACTCAGCGCCTGGTTCACCGGGATCGTCCACGGCGTGGTCGTCCAGATCACCGCATGCGCGCCGACCAGTTCGGGCGCGTTCGGCGCAGAGTCGATCTCGAACGCCACGTCGATCTGCGTGGAAACGATGTCCTCATACTCGACTTCGGCCTCGGCGAGCGCGGTCTTTTCAACCGGCGACCACATCACCGGCTTGGCGCCGCGGTACAGCTGGCCGCTCTCGGCGAACTTCAAAAGCTCGCCGACGATGGCGGCTTCCGCCTCGTACTTCATCGTCAGATACGGATCGGCCCAGTCGCCCATCACGCCGAGCCGTTCGAACTCGGCCTTCTGCACGGCGACCCATTTCTCGGCATAGGCGCGGCATTCGGCGCGGAACTGGTCGACGGGGACGTCGTCCTTGTTGAGCTTCTTGGCGCGATACGCTTCCTCGACCTTCCACTCGATCGGCAGGCCGTGGCAGTCCCAGCCGGGGACGTACGGCGCGTCCTTGCCCATTAGCGACTGCGAGCGGACGATGATGTCCTTCAGGACCTTGTTCATCGCGTGGCCCATGTGAATGTCGCCGTTCGCGTAGGGCGGGCCGTCATGCAGGATGAACCGCTCGCGCCCGAGCCGCTGTTCGCGCAACCGGTCGTAGATGCCGAGCTTGGCCCAGCGCTCCAGGATCGCCGGCTCCTTGGCGGCGAGGCCCGCCTTCATCGGGAAGTCGGTCTTCGGCAGGAAGACGGTGTCGCGGTAATCGCGGGCGGGCGCGGGAGTATCGGTCATAAGTGGGCCGGGCTGTAGCCGGTAGCGGCTCACGTTGCCATCCCTGTCCCGCTCTTGCTCCCCTCCCTGGAAGGGAGGGGCTGGGGGTGGGTTGGTTCGGAATTGCCGTCACGTCCGCCAAGCGGCCGACCCACCCCCAACCCCACCCTTTAAGGGAGGGGAGGAACCCAGGATCGTGCGCGCTCTTTCGCAGTCGGCATCCATCTGCGTCGTCAGGGCTTCGAGACTGTCGAACTTCGCTTCCGGGCGGAGATATTCGATCAGCGACACCTCGACGCGACGGCCGTACAGATCCTCCGAGAAGTCGAAGAAATACGGCTCCAGCAATTCCTTCGGCGGATCGAAGCTCGGGCGGATGCCGAGGTTCGCCGCGCCCTTGAGCACGCGGCCGTCCTCCAGTCGCCCGGTCACTGCATAGATCCCGTACGCAGGGCGGAGATAATTGCCCATGTCGAGATTGGCGGTCGGATAGCCGATCGTGCGGCCCAGCTTGTCGCCGTGCTGCACCACGCCCTCGATCGCGAACGGCCGCGTGAGCAGGCGCGTCGCGGTCGCCATGTCGCCGTTGCGCAACGCGTCGCGGATGCGCGTGGAGGAGACGGTCTCGCCGTTCAGCGCGACCGCGCCGACGGTCTCCGCGCGAAACCCGTGGACCGGGCCGCGCGAGGCGAGCGTGTGGACGGTGCCGGCCTTGCCCTTGCCGAAGGTGAAGTCCTCGCCCGTGACGACGCCCCCAATGCGGAGATTGTCCTCGAGCCGCTGGGCGATGAACTCCTCGGCGGTCAGCGCGGCGAGATCGCCGTCGAAGTGGAACACCACCATCGCGTCGGCGCCGGCCTCCGCGAACAACCGCTCGCGCTGGTCGAGCGTGGTGAGGCGGAACGGCGCGGTGTCGGGGCGGAAATGCCGGACCGGATGCGGATCGAACGTCGCCACCAGCGCGGGGCGACCCTCCGCTTTGGCCCAGGCGATCGCGCGCGCGACCACCGCTTGGTGACCGAGGTGGAATCCATCGAAATTGCCCAGCGCGACGATCCCGTTCGCAAGATGCGAAGGAATGGGCGCGCCGCCGTCGAGCCGCTGCATGGAGGCGGGCTATAGGGAGGGTGGAAGAGCGGCGCCACACCTCTTGTCACCTCGCGCAACTCGTTCTCCCGCGAAGGCGGGAGTCCAGTCTGGGCTCCCGCCTTCGCGGGAGAACACGTCTCAGGGGCGGGTGAGGGTGACGAAGCTATAAGCGGGCCGTTGCTTTTCGCCTAAGTGGTCCTCGCGGGCGATCTCGCGCCAGCCCTCGAACGCGGGGACGACGGCGTCGCCTTCGGGTTCGTCATGGACTTCGGTCAGTTCGATCCGGTCCGCATGGGGGAGCAACTGCGCATAGATCTGCGCGCCGCCGATCACCGCGACGTCGTCGCCCGCCATCGCCAGCGCTTCCTCGACCGAATGCGCGACCTCGGCGCCTGGAGCCGTCCAGCCCCCCCGCGTCAGGACGATATGCCGGCGGCCGGGGAGGGGGCTGGGGAAGCTCTCGAACGTCTTGCGCCCCATCACCATCGGCTTGCCCATCGTGAGCGCCTTGAAGCGCTTTAGGTCGGCGGGGATGCGCCAAGGGAGTTGCCCGTCGCGGCCGATGACGCCGTTGCCGGCGCGGGCGAGGTAGAAGGTGATCATGTCAAGGTCATGCCGGAATGAGGGGAGGGGGGCTACACTTACGTTTAAGTCGGCATACTCCACCTAACGAGCAACCACCCCGGCGGAGGCCGGGGCCCAATTGGGAAACGCTGCTGATGGGCGCCGCGCCCCGTTACTCCGACCTTTCCAATTGGGCCCCGGCCTTCGCCGGGGTGGTAGATAAACGGTGTGGTTCAACCCGGCGCGTGTTCCTTCACATACGCCTCGGGATCTTTCTCGACGACCTTCACCCCGTTGAGATGGTTCGCCTCGAACGCCGCAAACCGCACGCCAAGCTCATGCCGCTCCTCCAGCGTCGCATGCTTGCGAAAGTCGGTCAGGCCCTGGCGCTCTTCCTCGGCAAGGTGATCGCTGTTCGCCTTGTTGCACTCGCCGACCGCCTCGAACCACGCGTCCGAGCCGACCGGGTGCTTGTCGACCGCCTCGCCCGTCTCGCGAATGTCGTTGTGATCCTCAATCGCGTCCTCGGTCTCCTCGGCGGCCGAGTCGGCATCGTTGCCACCGGTGCCGATCTTCATCAGCCGCGGGTAGAAGAAGCGCTCCTCGGCCTCGGCATGCGCGTCGAGCAGGTTCTTGAGGCGAGTCCATAGAGCCGACAGCGCCTCGGTGTCCGTGGCGTCGATCGAATCGATCTGAGCGAACAATGCGCGCTGCTGCGCGTGTTCGTCGAGAATGAGCTGTGTGATATCCATGCGCATCAGAACCGCACAGCGCAGGGGCGGTTCCTATTGCGATTCGGTCGCGCGGCGCTGCCGCGGGGTCGCTCTCTGTTCAGACCGCGACGGGGGCCTTGATGTGCGCCTGCGCGACGTAATCTTGGAGGACGAAATCCTCATACTCGTACGCGTCGATCGAGTCCGGCTTCCGCAATATCTCAAGGCGGGGGAGAGGCCCCGGCGAGCGCGTCAGTTGCAGTTGCGCCTGCTCGAGATGGTTCGAATAGAGGTGGCAATCGCCGCCGGTCCAGATGAACTCGCCGACCTCCAGCCCGCATTGCTGCGCGAGGATGTGCGTAAGCAACGCGTAGCTGGCGATGTTGAACGGCACGCCGAGGAAGATGTCGCCCGAGCGCTGGTAGAGTTGCAGCGAAAGCTTGCCGTTGGCGACGTGTGTCTGGAACAGGCAGTGGCACGGCGCGAGCGCCATCGCGTGGAGGTCGCCGGGGTTCCATGCGCTGACGATCTGGCGGCGCGAGGCGGGGTTGGTCCTGATCTGCGCGATCAGCTCGGCGATCTGGTCGATATGGCAACCGTCCGCGGCGACCCAGTCGCGCCATTGCTTGCCGTAGACCGGGCCGAGATCGCCATTCTCGTTCGCCCACTCATCCCAGATCGCGACTTTCCGGTCCTGTAGCCAGCGGACGTTGGTGTCGCCGCGGAGGAACCACAGCAGCTCGACGATGATCGAGCGGAGGTGGAGCTTCTTGGTGGTGAGCACGGGGAAGCCCTGCGCGAGATCGAACCGCAACTGCGCGCCGAACACGCTGAGCGTGCCGGTGCCGGTGCGGTCCATCGTCTCGACGCCGGTCGAGAGCACGCGGTCCATGAGGTCTAGATATTGGCGCATGCTGGGGGCGTAGCGGTGTAGCGGCGGCGGCTCAAGCCGATGTGGATGCGGTTGCGCGTGCAGCCCCGCGGGCTCGGACGCAGTCGGGTATGTGCCGCCGTCGTCCGTCCCTTCCCCTCGTATCACCGACCTCACGACGGCGCGGGCGCTATTCGCTGGGCTGCGTGATGCCACGGTAGAGACAGTGGCGGTCGCGTATCTTGATCCGAATCGGAGGCTTCTCGGGATGCGGCACGTCGTCGGGGGGCGGGATCAGGTGGCGATCTCGATCCGGACGATCGCGGTGGATGCGTTGGCGTTCGGCGCTCACGGGGCGATCATCGCGCACAACCATCCGAGCGGGGATGCGACGCCGAGTGCGCGCGATGTGGCGTTCACGCGGGCGCTGTCGGCTGGGTTGCGGACGTTGGAGGTGGTGTTGCTCGATCACCTGGTGATCGCTGGGGAACAGGTGACGAGCCTGCGCACGATGGGGGTGGTTTAGTGTGCTGCGGCCATCCCCATCGGACCTGTGGTCGACATCAGCTTAATTGAGCGAAGTTTCCCGATGGAGGCAGAGAGTTTGTTTCCCCGCGAAGGCGGGGACCCAGCCTGGGCTCCCGCCTTCGCGGGAGAACAAGGAAGCGTGGGCTGTGGTCGGACTGCAAGCGACCGGTTCACAAGTCCCCGCGCGAAGGTGGTGGTGTGGGGAGCGCCTTCCCCAAACACACCACCCCGGCGAAGGCCGGGGCCCAGTTGGGGGACGTCGCCAACTTAGCGCCGAACGTCGTTGCTGCTGCCTTCCCAACTGGGCCCCGGCCTCCGCCGGGGTGGCACAGTCTGTCAGTCGGTCAGGTTAGCGCCTCGAACCGAAATCGAAGCCAAAGCCCAATCTCACCCCAGCCGACACGCCCGGATCGCTTCCGGCGCCGGCCGCGGCCCGGTCGCGCGGAACGTCGCGATGTACCCGCCCGCCGAGGGCATGTCGTCGGTATCCACCTGCGTATACCCCACCGCCGCGAACTCGCACTTCAGCAACGCCGGTGGCGTGCCGTGGTTCTGCGTCGGGCGGTTCGCATCGACCACCACCACCAGCCCGTCGGGCTTCAACGACGGCCGTAGCCGCCACAGGAACTCGTACGGCTGCTCGATCTCGTGATACATGTGCACCATCAGCACCCGGTCGAAGCTCGCCTCGGGCAGCTTGGGATCGTTCGCCTCGCCCAGCTTCACGCTGACGTTCGCCAGATCCTCGCGCGCGACGCGTTCCGCGAGCTGGTCGCGCACCGCCGGGATGATGTCTTCCGCGAGCACGCGCCCGTCCTTGCCGACGCGCGCCGCGAGACGGATCGTGTAGTATCCTTCACCCGCGCCG
>Ga0265798_10003625_pt1 | contig 21786 bp, 20 predicted proteins | sample P3T30metagenome_FD_192430 | JGI IMG/M metagenome (GOLD analysis project Ga0265798, IMG submission 192430) | Plant litter microbial communities from East Loma Ridge, Irvine, California - P3 T30 | ecosystem: Environmental > Terrestrial > Plant litter > Unclassified | place: USA: California... | reverse complement strand
CCAGTGCGCGGGCCCGCTGCTGTTCCTGCTCTTCCAGTGCGGCAGCGGCCGTTGCCGCCGCATCGGCCTCGGCACGCTGGCGGGCCTGTTCGGCAGCTAATTGTTCCGCCGCCAGACGGACGTGGACCTGGGCCGCTGCGTCTTCCTCGGCCGCGGCCCGGACCAGCGCCACTTCGCGCAGGCGTTTGTCGGCGCTGATGCGGGCTTCGGTGGCGGCCAGGATATTGGCTTCGGCAGCGCGGCGCGCTTCGGCGCCCGACGCCGCCATCTGCTCCATGCGCTGGCGGTGCACGGCGGCATCGCGCAGTTCTTTTTCGGTTTCCAGGCGCAGGTGCAGCGACGTGGCAGCGGCGCGTTCGGATTCCGCCTGCGCCAGGGCAATCGCTTCGCGCTCGTTTTCCAGGTGGGCGAGCGCGCGTGCTTCCTCCAGCGCGTGCGCTTCGGCAGCAGCGCGGCTAAACGCGGCGGTCAAGGCGACCTGGTCGGCGCGCTCGCGCTGCACCGTCAGTTCGAGGGCTTCCGCTTCGGCCTGGGCCAGCATTTCCGACGTCTGGCGTGCGCCCTTGGCCTGGCGCTCGCGCTCGCGCGCGAGGATCGCTACGCGCGCATCGGCGCTGGCGCCGTGCAGCACTTCTTCGCGGGCCGCATGCACCGCGGCGACACGTTCGGCGGCTTGCAGGCGCGCCTGTTCGGTTTCGGCCAGCAATTCGCTGGTGGCGTGCGCGGCCTTGGCCGCCAGTTGCGCATCAGCTTCGGCCAGTTCAGCAGCGCGTTTGCGGACTTCTTCTTCGTGGCGGACCCGCGCTTCGGCAGCCAGGCGGACCTGGGTATCGGTTTCCACGCGGGCGCGCAGGTCGGCGGTTTCCTGGCGGACCGCTTCAAGGCGTTCGGCGCTGGCCACCGCCGCCGCACGCAAGGTTTCGAGACGGTCGCGGTTGGCTTCGATGGCATCCTCGGACGCCTGTGCACTGGCCAGCGCGGCCGCGGCAGCCTGGGCATCCATGGCGGCGCGTTCCTCGGCCATGGTGCGGGCACGCGATTCGGCATGCGCGCGGTTTTCGGCGGCGAACGACGCCTTGGCTTCCGCCTCGACGCGGGCAATGGCTTCCTTGATGGCGCTCACGTCCATCGGTCCGCGCGGCGCTGGCAGGCTGATCGTCAGGTTGGTGTCGTCGTCAATTGGCATTACCGGTTCCATCGTTTTCTCTCAGCTAAAGGTGATGCATTGCATTCAGTTGCAATCACGGTTGCTCTATTATGGCGCGCGTCGTTGCTCAACGGCGCGCTGATCAGCGCCGGGAAAGCCCACTAATTCCTATGATCAACTGGCCACTCACACCAGGCCGATGCTATACCGGCCACAACGGCGGCTCATCCATCAACGCAACCTGCTCGCGCAGTTCCAGGATCCGGTCTTGCCAGTAACGCTGGGTATTAAACCAGGGAAAGGCGCGAGGAAACGCCGGATCGTCCCAGCGCATGGCGAGCCACGCGGAATAATGGATCAAACGCAAGGTTCGCAGTGCTTCGAACAAATATAACTGGCGCCCGTCGAAATCGCAAAAGTCTTCGTAGCCGGCGAGCACGCTCGCCAGTTGACCGACCTGCTCGTGGCGTTCGCCCGACAGGAGCATCCAGATATCCTGCGCAGCCGGCGCCATGCGGCTGTCATCGAAATCGACGAAGTGGGGACCGTCGTCAGTCCACAACACATTGCCGCCATGGCAATCGCCGTGCGTGCGGATCAGTGCGACATCGCCAGCGCGATCGTAGCACCGCGCCACACCCTCGAGGGCCTGGGCGCTGACGCTCGCGTATGCCGCCACCAGCTCGTCGGGAATGAACTTGTTGTCGAGCACATAAGCACGCGGCACATGGCCAAACGTGGTGGGGTCGAGGGGCGGACGATCCGCATACGGCGCCAACGCACCGATGGCGTGGATGCGCCCGATGAAGCGTCCCATCCATTCCAGCGTGGCAGGGTCGCCCAGCTCCGGCGCGCGGCCGCCGCGGCGCGGAAACACAGTGAAGCGGAAATCCTTGAACGTGTGCAGCGTTGCGCCATTCAGTACGCTTGGCGCCACGACTGGCAACTCGGCGGCGGCCAGCTGCGCCACAAAAGCATGTTCTTCCAGGATGGCGGCATCGCTCCAGCGTGCCGGCCGATAGAATTTCACCACGACCGGATCGCCGTCGTCGCGACCCACCTGGTAGACGCGGTTTTCGTAACTGTTCAGTGCGAGGAGGCGGCCGTCGCCGTGCAGGCCGACACTGTCGACCGCGTCGAGCACGCAGTCGGGATCGAGCTGTTCGAAGGGATGGGGAGCGTTCGATGCTGCCGGGGAGTCAGTGTTCATGGCCCATTGTAAGACCTGCGCCAAAGTTTGGTGAAGCGCGCACGGTTTGCTTTACACTGGCGCTTTTCCGCACCATTCAACATAAGAATCCCCCATGCAACTCGACCAGCCCCTCTCCGAAGCAGAATTCAATACCCTCGACAAATTCCTCCTGTCCGACCGCAGTCCGGAGGACGCGATGACGATGGATACGCTGCACGGCTTCCTCACCGCCATCGCCATTGGCCCGGAAACCATCATGCCGGCCGAGTGGCTGCCGCATGTGTGGGGCGAAGATGGCAAGGGCGCGCCGAAGTGGAAAAACGCCAAGGAAGAAGAAACCATCGTCAACCTGATCATGCGGTTCATGAACGAAGTGCTGGTGACGTTTGAAGTGGCGCCAAAGGAATTCGAGCCGCTGTTCTGCGAAGCCGAGCATGGCAGCGACACGCTGGTCGACGGTGAAGCGTGGACGTGGGGTTTCTGGGAAGGCATGGAACTGCGCCCGGGTTCGTGGGATCCGATCTGGGAGTCCGACCTGGCGCCGCTGATGCGTCCGATCTATTTGCTGGGCGCCGACGAGATCGAAGAACACGAGCTGAAGGAAGTCGACAGCCCGGTGCTCGGCCACAAGCTGGCCCTGGAAATCGAAGCCAACCTCCCGGCGATTTACAAGTTCTGGGTGCCGCTGCGCAAAGCTGCCGTGCAGACCGTGCGCCGCGATGAGCCCAAGATAGGCCGCAACGACGATTGCCCTTGCGGCAGCGGCAAGAAGTACAAGAAATGCTGTGGCAAGGACGTTGCCGAGTGAATCAGCCAGTATTGACCCGCTAAATCTTGACACTTTCTCACCATGCAAGGTGGGAGAGTTCGTGAACGCACATATTAAGCTCTGCTGTACGCGTACTCTTGAGTGATCGAATTGACAACGGCGCATCTCGCGCCACCGTCAGCCTCATTCAGGAGCTTTTACATGACACGTGTTTTCCAACTTTCGACCCTCGCCGCTGCCTTGCTGACCACCGGCGCCGCCTTTGCCGCAACCCCGGCTACCCCGCCGAAAGCCGAATCCCACATGCAGAAAGTGCTCGATGCACTGGCATCGCTGGGCGGCAAGCCCATCGAAACGTTGACGCCGGAAGAAGCGCGCAAGCAGCCAACGCCGGCTGACGCCGTGAAGAAAGTGTTGACCGACGAAGGCAAGAGCACCGCGCCGGAAGCTGGCGTGACGATGAAAGACATGACCGTCACCGGCCCGAACGGCGACTTCCCGGTGCATATTTTCACGCCTGAGGGCAAGGGCCCGTTCCCGGTCATGGTCTATTACCACGGCGGCGGCTTCGTGATTGCCGATACCAAGGTGTACGAGTCCTCGCCGCGTGCACTGGCGAAAATGGCCAAGGCCATCATCGTCTCGGCCGACTACCACCGCGCGCCTGAAAACAAGTTCCCGGCAGCGCCGAACGATGCTTACGCCGCCTTCACGTGGACGCTGGCGCACGCCAAGGAATTCAATGGGGATCCGACCCGTGTGGCAGTTGGCGGCGAAAGCGCCGGCGGCAACCTGGCCACCGTCGTCTCCATCATGGCGCGCGACAAAAAGGCCACGATGCCTGTGCACCAGCTGCTGGTCTATCCAGTCGTGGACAACGACATGACCCGCCCATCGTACGTGCAGAATGCTGCCGCCAAGCCGCTCAACAAGCCGATGATGGAATGGTTCTTCAAGCATTACGCTGCCGATGCCGCGAGCCCGATGGCGCTGCCGCTCAAGAACGCCGATCTGAAAGGCCTCCCAGCAGCCACCATCGTTGCAGCCGAGATCGATCCGCTGATGTCTGAAGGTAAAGCGTATGCGGATGCGTTGCAGAAGGCCGGCGTCAAGGTCGACTACAAGCTGTACACCGGCGTGACGCATGAATTCTTCGGCATGGGCGCCGTGGTGCCAAAAGCCAAGGACGCCGAGCAATTCGCTGCCGATGGCCTCAAGAAAGCATTTGCCGCCAGCAAATAAGCTCTGTGCGCGTTAGTTGGGTGGACGGCTCTCGTCCGACACCGGCTGGCGCGCTTCCACCATTGCGGCCAGCAGCCTGGCCTGCGTCACCATGCCCAGCAGCACGCCCTTGTCATCGACGACCGGAACGTGCTGCAGGCTACCTGCCATCATGACCGGCACCAGCGCGTTGATTGGCGCGCCTGCGCTCACGCTTTCGCATGGCGCCGTCATGGCCGCACCCACCTGGCCCTGGCCGGGCGCGGCAAACAGCACGCGCAGCCTATCGCGCAATCCGCTGTAGCCGTCCAGGCCGGCGCGCCGCAATACATCGCCCTGCCCCAGCATCCCGACCAGCCGTCCGGCGCGGTCGACCACTGCCAACGCCTGGCTCTGGTGCAATCGCATCAGGCGCCACGCTTGCGCCAGCGTGTCGCCCGGCGCCAGCGTGACGATGTTTTTTTCCATGATATCGGCACACACGACCACGTTGGCTCGCCGCGCATACGCATGCATTTCGACGTCAGACAGGATCGACTCGAGATCGTCGCGGCTGATGTCGAGCACCTGGCCATAGTGCGCCAGCGCTGCGTCGAGGTCGGCGCCTGAAAAGCCGGGTCTGGCCTGGTCCGCGCTCGCCAGGCTCGATTGCTGCGTGTGGGGATAGCGCCGTCCGGTCAGGTTGTTGTATGCCACCGCCGCCAGCGCCAGCAAGAACGAATTCAGGCCCACCGGCGCCAGTGCAAAGCCAATGCCGGCCGCGTACACGGCCGGGCCGCCCAGCACTGCCGTGAGCGCCACGGCGCCGCCTGGCGGATGCAGGCAACGCAGCTGGAACATGGCAGCGATCGCCAGGCAACCTGCCAACGGCGCCGCCACCATCGGATCGGCAATCATGTGCGCGCAGGCGATGCCGACCAGCGCTGACACCACATTGCCGCCCACCACCGACCACGGCTGCGCCAGCGGACTCGCAGGCAAGCAGAACAGCAATACCGACGACGCGCCCATCGGCGCGATCAGCAGGAAACTCCCGCCACTTGCAGAATAGCTCAGCACACCAGCCAGGCCGAGGCCGATCAGTGCACCCACACACGCGCGCATGCGCTCGCGGGTTCCTGCCACGCTCGCTGTCGGAATAAAGCTGTGCAGCCATGCGCGTGTTGTATTCATCTTCCGCCCTGCAATCGAAACCCGACATTTTAAGACATGCACTGCAAGGCTGCCGGCTGCGGCCTCCCTGCAGCCCCAGCGTGATTACTGTACGATTGGCAACAGTTCTCAACACCCTATGCCAGCATCATGCTGGCGCCACTCAACAAGGAAAATAAGATGACCCGACCATTCCGCGCGCTGGCGCTTGCCGCCGCTGTCTCCGCCCTTTTCTCCGTGCCGGCATTCGCTGCCGCGCCGTTCGCCAAGACGCAGGGCGACGGCTATTTCCGCATGATGCTGGGCGATTTCGAAGTCACCGCCATCAGTGACGGCACGGTCGACCTGCCAGTCGACACGCTGCTGCAGGACAAGAAGGAAACCACCGACGCCAAGCTGGCCAAGTCGTTCCTGAAGAGCCCGCTGGAGACATCCGACAACGCTTACCTGGTCAACACCGGTTCCAAGCTGGTCCTGGTCGATACGGGCGCCGGCGCCCTGTTCGGTCCCACGCTCGGCAAGATGCTGGCCAACCTGAAAGCGTCAGGCTACCAGCCCGAGCAGGTCGATGAAATCTACATCACGCACATGCACCCCGACCACGTCGGCGGCCTGATGGCCAGCGCCCAGCGGACGTTCCCGAATGCGGTCGTGCGCGCGGCCAAGGTCGAATCCGACTTCTGGCTCAGCGAAGGCAATATGAACAAGGCCGACGCCAGCAAGAAAGGCTTTTTCCAGGGCGCGATGGCCTCGGTGAATCCGTATGTGCAAGCGGGCAAATACCAGGCGTTCGAAGGCGACATCGCCCTGACGCCCGGCATTACCGCACATGCCGACAAGGGCCACACGCCCGGCCACACGACGTATTTCGTCGAAAGCCGCGGCCAGAAGATCCAGCTTGCCGGCGACCTGGTCCACGTGGCCGCGGTGCAGATGGACAACCCGACCATTACCATCGCCTTCGACAGTGACAGCCGCGCCGCTTACGCATCGCGCAAGAAGGAATTCGACGCTGCCGCCGCAGGCGGTTACCTGATCGCGGGTGCCCACCTGCCGTTCCCGGGCATCGGCCACCTGCAGGTGCAGGGCAAGGGCTACCGCTGGATTCCGGTGAACTACACGCGCGTGCAGTAAGGACTTGTGGAACAAAAAAAATCCGGCAGCTGCCGGATTTTTTTCGCTTACACCTTATTTACAGCTTACGCATCACAGTTTAATAAAATGCTCGCGGTAGTACTTCAGCTCTTCGATCGACTCAATAATGTCGGCCAGCGCCGTGTGCTTCTGGTGCTTCTTGAACCCCGAAGCCAGTTCCGGCTTCCAGCGGCGGCACAGTTCCTTCAGCGTCGACACATCCAGGTTGCGGTAGTGGAAAAACGCTTCCAGCTTCGGCATGCCGCGTACCATGAAGCGGCGGTCCTGGCAGATCGTGTTGCCGCACATCGGGGACTTGTTGGCCGGCACGTACTGCTTCAGCCACGCGATCAGCTTGTCCTGCGCTTCTTCTTCGGTCACGGTGGACGCACGGACGCGGTCGATCAGGCCGGACTTGCCGTGCGTGCCCTTGTTCCAGTTATCCATCTTGTCCAGCGTTTCGTCGGACTGGTGGATCGCGAAGACCGGGCCTTCGCCCAGCACGTTCAGGTGCATGTCGGTCACGACCACGGCCACCTCGATGATCCGGTCGGTATCCGGCTCCAGGCCGGTCATTTCCATATCGACCCACACCAGGTTCATGTCGTTCGGCCGTGCAGGGGGCGTGTTCACCTCGGCAGGGGTCAAGTTATCGGTCGCTTGTGACATAATTCTCTTTCAGCCTAATCGTCAATCCTGCATTTTCTCACAGGCACAGCATGTATTCATTCGGGTTTTCAGTTTTGTTCGTGACTTTTTTTGTCGTCACGCTGGCACTGCGCTTTTACCTTGCCAACCGGCAGGTACGCCATGTGATGCGCCATCGCAGCGCCGTCCCGGCTGAATTCGTTGCAAAAATTCCGCTCGACGCCCACCAGAAAGCCGCCGACTACACGGTCGCCAAAACCCGTTTCGGCCTCGCGGCGCTGCTGTTCAATAGTCTGGTGCTGATCGGTTTCACATTGCTGGGCGGCCTCCAGTGGCTGTCCGATCACCTGATGCCCCTTACCGGCACCGGCATGCTCTACCAGCTGTCCCTGGTGGCCGCGTTCGCCGTCATCTCCGGCCTGCTCGACCTGCCCTTCGACTGGTATCGCCAGTTCGTGCTGGAGCAGCGCTTCGGCTTCAACAAGATGACGCCTGGTTTGTGGCTGGGCGACATGCTCAAGGGCGCACTGGTGGGCGCCGCCATCGGCTTGCCGCTGCTGTGGGTCGTGCTCACGCTGATGGGCAAGACCGGCGCGCTGTGGTGGTTGTACGCCTGGGTCGTGTGGAGCGCATTCCAGTTGCTGATGATGGTGCTGTACCCGTCCGTCATCGCACCGCTGTTCAATAAATTCACGGCGCTTGACGACAAGAATTTGCAGGAGCGTATCGAAGGCCTGATGGCGCGCGTCGGCTTTGCGTCAAAAGGGCTGTTCGTGATGGACGGCAGCAAGCGCAGCGCCCACGGCAATGCCTACTTTTCCGGCTTCGGCGCCAACAAGCGCATCGTCTTTTTCGACACCCTGCTGGCGCGCCTGGCGCCGCAGGAAATCGAAGCGGTGCTGGCGCACGAACTCGGTCATTTCAAACTGCGCCACATCGTCAAACGCATCGTGGTCATGTTTGCCGTGTCGCTGGCGTTCCTGGCCCTGCTTGGCTTCCTCAAGGAACAGGCGTGGTTTTACACGGGCCTGGGCGTGACGCCGCTGCTCGACGCGCCCAACGATGCCATGGCCCTGCTGCTGTTCATGCTGGTGCTGCCGGTGTTCACGTTCGCGTTCTCGCCGCTGACGTCGATCAGCTCGCGCAAGCATGAGTTCGAAGCGGATGCGTTTGCCGCCAAGCACAGCGATGCCCGCGACCTGGTATCGGCTCTGGTCAAGATGTATGAAGACAATGCGTCGACGCTGACGCCCGACCCGCTGCACTCGAAGTTTTTTGACTCGCATCCACCGGCATCGGTCCGGATCGCGCAGCTGCACCTGGCTGGAGCGGCAGCATGAATTTCGCTACAAGTAACTGCCGCGACGGCGCACCCGCCATGACGCCAGCAGAAGTGCTGGCCGCGCTTGAGCAAGTACCCGGCTGGGGCGTCGAAGGCCACCACCTGGCCAGCCTGTTCCGGTTCCGTGATTTCCACGAAACCATGGCGTTCGTCGATGCACTGGCGCCGATGATCCACGTTCAAAACCACCATCCCGTGTTGACTGTCAGCTTCAACCACTGCAAAGTCAGCTACACCACCCATTCAGCAGGTAACACCATTTCTACCAACGACTTCATCAGCGCCGCGCGCGCCAACGCCATTTTCGCCAGCCTTCATCCACAGGCCGGCGCATGAGTTCGGGCAGCACTCCCCTCACGGGCATCGTGATTGCCGCGCACGGCCGCCACTACCTGGCCGATGTCGATGGCCGCAAGCTGCAGTGCGTCACGCGCGGCAAGAAAACCAATGTGGCCGTGGGCGACAAGGTCAACCTCAAGATGACGTCCGAAGACCAGGCTGTCATCGAGTCGATCGCCGAACGCGACACTTTGCTGTACCGCTCGGACCAGTACAAATCGAAATTGCTGGCCGCGAACCTGACGCGCCTCTTCATCGTCGTGGCCACCGAACCGGGCTTTGCGGACGACCTCGTCTCGCGCTCGCTGGTGGCAGCGGAAGCCGCCGGTATCGAGGCGCACCTGATTCTGAATAAAACAGACGTCACCGAGCTGCTGCCGAAAGCACGCGAGCGCATCGGCGTCTATACCGCGCTCGGCTACCCGCTGCACGAAGTGTCGGCGCGCACCGATCCCGACCACGCCGTGGCCACGTTGATGCCGCTGTTGCGAGGACAATCGTCGATCTTCATCGGCCAGTCGGGCATGGGCAAGTCCTCATTGATCAACCTGCTCGTGCCGGACGCTGACATTGCCGTGCGCGAAATTTCCGCCGCCCTCGATACCGGCAAGCACACCACCACGTTCACCCGCCTGTACGACCTTGGCGATGGCGCCTCGATCATCGACTCGCCCGGCTTCCAGGAATTCGGCCTGTACCACCTCAGTGAAGGCATGCTCGAGCGCGCGTTTGTCGAGTTCAAACCTTACCTGGGCGGCTGCAAGTTCTACAACTGCCGCCACCTGATCGAGCCGCAATGCGCGGTGCTGGCAGCCGTAGCGGAAGGCAAGATCGCCAAGTTCCGCCACGCTTTGTATGGACAGTTGCTGCACGAATCGGCGCAGACGCTGTATTAAGTAGGGGCAAGCACCGCCCGCATCACCTACGACGCTTCGCAGCCGACACTATTCAGGCCCAGCCAGCCTTCCAAATCCACAGGCTCCGCTGCCGAAAGATCGCACTGCGCAATTAATTCAGCGAGGGGCCAGGATCGTCTTGCCGCGGTCAACAGGACGCCGTCCGGTCGAACAACGACGTTCAATTTATCGCCTGGCGATACTTTCAGCTCACGCAGCAATTCGGTGGGCAACCGCACAGCTGCGCTATCACCCCATTTCTCGACTGACAATTTCATATGTCCTCCACATCTCCGTATATTGTATCTACTCAAGGTGACGAAGCCGAGTAAATGGGCGACCGGGACCGCGTAATTCATGGGGAACACACGGCATTCAACATCCGAAGCCCTAGCACCAACGTGATCGCGTGCTCCAGAGCGTTTTTACGAGTGGCAAGAAACCCCTTATAATTCAACGCACATCCATCCGACTGACGACGCCCCATGCACGGTACAACCCCGATCAAGCACTTCCTGCAGTTCTCCGATTTCACTTTGGACGAGTTTGAACACGTGTTCGAGCGCGCCAAAGTCATCAAGCGCAAGTTCAAGGCTTACGAGGTGTACCACCCGCTGGTCGACCGCACGCTGGTGATGGTGTTCGAGAAAAGTTCGACGCGCACGCGCCTGTCGTTCGAAGCCGGCATGCACCAGCTCGGCGGCGCGGCGATCTACCTGAACACCCGCGACAGCCAGCTCGGCCGTGGCGAGCCGGTGGAAGACGCCGGCCAGGTGATGAGCCGCATGTGCGACGTCATCATGGTGCGCACGTTCGGCCAGGACATCATCGAGCGCTTCGCGGCGCATTCGCGCGTGCCGGTGATCAACGGCCTTACCAATGAACACCATCCGTGCCAGGTATTGGCCGACCTCTTCACGTTCCTCGAGCATCGCGGCCCCATCGCCGGCAAGACGGTCGCGTGGATCGGCGACGCGAATAACATGCTGTACTCGTGGCTGCAGGCAGCCGAGATCTTCGGCTTCCACCTGAATATCGCCACGCCGCCCGGCTACGATATCGAGATTGACCGCGTGGCCACCGGCCGCTTTACCGTGTTCACCAATCCATCCGACGCGTGCGCCGGCGCGCACCTCGTCAGCACCGACGTCTGGACCAGCATGGGTTACGAGAAGGAAAATGCCGCGCGGCTGCAGGCATTCGACGGATATATCGTCGACAGCGCTAAAATGGCGCGTGCCGCACCGGATGCGCTGTTCATGCACTGCCTGCCGGCCCACCGCGGCGAAGAAGTTGCCGCCGACGTCATCGACGGCCCGCAGTCGGTCGTGTGGGACGAGGCGGAAAACCGCCTGCACGTGCAAAAAGCGCTGATCGAGTACCTGCTGCTGGGACGCGTCACCGAATAAAGATGTAAGCAGAATTTCCACCCGCTGTTGTTTTATCGTTGGCCCTGTGTGCCGGGGCCAGCTGACCATTCACCCGTTCTCCACGCATTACCCTTACTGGAACATCCATGAGCGACATCAAAAAAGTAGTTCTCGCCTACTCCGGCGGCCTCGATACATCCGTGATCTTGAAATGGCTGCAGGACAATTACAACTGCGAAATCGTTACCTTCACGGCCGACCTGGGCCAGGGCGAAGAACTCGAGCCGGCACGCGCCAAGGCCATCAAATTCGGCATCAAATCGGAAAACATCTACATCGACGACGTGCGTGAAGAGTTCGTCCGCGATTTCGTCTTCCCGATGTTCCGCGCCAACACGGTCTACGAAGGCGAATACCTGCTGGGCACGTCCATCGCGCGTCCGCTGATCGCCAAGCGCCTGATCGAAATCGCCAACCTGACCGGCGCCGACGCGGTGTCGCACGGCGCGACCGGCAAGGGCAATGACCAGGTCCGTTTCGAGCTCGGCGCGTATGCCTTGAAGCCGGATGTGAAAATCATTGCCCCATGGCGCGAGTGGGATTTGCTGTCGCGCGAAAAACTGCTGAAGTATGCGGAAGATGCGGGCATCGCCGTCGACATGAAGCACAAGAACGGCGGCGCGCCGTACTCGATGGACGCCAACCTGCTGCACATCTCGTTCGAAGGCCGCCACCTGGAAAACCCGAGTGCCGAAGCCGAAGAATCGATGTGGCGCTGGACCGTCAGCCCGGAAGCGGCGCCTGACCAGGCCGAGTACCTCGACATCGAATACGAGCACGGCGATATCGTCGCGCTGAACGGCGTGCGCATGTCGCCTGCCACCGTGCTGACCGAGCTGAACCGCATCGGCGGCAAGCACGGCATCGGCCGCCTCGACCTGGTGGAAAACCGCTACGTTGGCATGAAGTCGCGTGGCTGCTACGAGACGCCAGGCGGCACCATCATGCTGCGCGCGCACCGCGCCATCGAATCGATCACGCTGGACCGCGAAGTGGCCCACCTGAAAGACGACCTGATGCCGCGTTACGCATCGATGATCTACAACGGCTACTGGTGGGCGCCGGAGCGCGTGGCGATCCAGACGCTGATCGACCACACGCAGCACACCGTCAACGGCTGGGTCCGCGTCAAACTGTACAAGGGCAATGTGATTGTCGTGTCGCGCGATTCGAAGACCGATTCGCTGTTCGACATGAATATCGCGACCTTCGACGAAGACGGCGGCGCCTACAACCAGGCCGACGCTGGCGGCTTCATCAAGCTGAACGCGCTGCGCATGCGCATTGCCGCCAAGGCGCGCGCCAAACGCGCGCAGTAAGCTGGTGAACTAAAACTAAAGCCGCCCACGGGCGGCTTTTTTCATGGTACGCAGTGTACTTAGCCGCGAATATCCGCAACCGGCTTGCTGCCAAACGCATCGGCCAGCAAGTACGCCACAATCGACTCGCCAGTCTGTTCCGCCGACTGCAAGCCACCCTCTTCCTTGAGCGCGATAAACCGCTCCAGCATCGGAAACGCGTCCACACTCGACGACCGGATCTCGCCCTGCATGCCGGTATCGATGACGCCCGGCGCCAGACTCACACACCGCACCTTGTCATCGCCATCCTGCGCCACCGCCTCGGCATGCCGGTCCAGCGCCGCCTTCGTTGCGCAGTACACGCTCCAGCCCGGATAAGCCGACCGCCCCGCCCCACTGGAAATGTGCAAGACCCTGCAGGCAGCATCCCCTTTGGCCGCGACCACGGCCGCTGCCAGCGCCAGCGGCGCCGCCACGTTCAGCGTCACGGCGCGCAACACGGCGTCCGGCGCCTGCGCGGCCAGCGGCCCCACTGGCTGCACCGTCCCGGCGTTATTCACCAGAAAGACTGTCTCCGCGTCCTGTAAAAAGTCGCGCAGTGCCGGGCTGGCAATCCACGCCGACAGCGCCGCGCTATCGGACAAATCCACTTCCGCTTCCGTGAGCAAGGAGGCAGCAGAAGGCGCCGCTCCGCGCGACACACCCAGTACTGCAATCCCCTGCTTCATCAATGCGCTGGCAATCCCTTCCCCCAGCCCCTTGCTGTGCCCAGTAACAATCGCTTTGACAGTCATGTTCGATCCTTTAAATGAAAACGGGTTCCGCTTCCAGCACCACGCCATAGCGCTGCTGGACATCGGCGCGAATCGCGGCGGCCAGCGCCACGACTTCTGCGCCGGTCGCGCCGCCATTGTTGACCAGCACCAGCGCCTGCTTCGGGTACACACCGGCATTGCCCAGGTTGCGGCCTTTCCAGCCGCACTGGTCGATCAGCCAGCCGGCTGCCAGCTTTTCGGTACCGTCCGGCTGGCGATGGTGCACCAGCGCGGGAAATTGTTCCAGCAATGCCGCGCACTGCGCGCTGGTCACCACCGGGTTCTTGAAGAAGCTGCCGGCGTTGCCAATCACGGCCGGGTCCGGCAATTTGCTGCGGCGGATGGCAACCACGGTGTCGCTGACCTGCTGCGGCGTCGGCGCGTCAAACCCTGCCGCGGCCAGCGCATTGGCCAGTTCGGCGTAGCGCGTATTCGGCTGCCAGGCGTTTGGCAACGCAAACGTGACGTCGATGATGATAAGACCGGCGCCGGCGGGATGCTTGAAGATGCTGTCGCGGTAGCCGAAGCGGCAGTCCTGCGCGGTCATTGTGCGCGTGGCGCCGATGACCGGGTCAAAGGCAGTCAGCGCGTGAAATGTGTCCTTGATTTCAGCGCCATATGCGCCAATGTTCTGGATAGGCGAAGCGCCCACCGTCCCGGGAATGAGCGACAGGTTTTCCATGCCGCCCAGGCCCTGCTGCAAGGTCCATTGCACGAAGCCGTGCCAGGGTTCGCCCGCAGCCGCGCGCACCAGCGTACAGCCGTTGGCGGTGCCGACGATCTCCTTGCCGAGATTGGCCATGCGCAGCACCAGGCCGTCGAAGTCGCGGGTGAAGAGCAGGTTGCTGCCACCGCCGAGTATCAAACGCGGCAGGCCGGAGAGCTCAGGGTCAGCCATGGCGGCTGCGAGCTGGTCCGCGCTGTGGATATCGAGAAACCAGCGCGCGTGCGCATCGATGGCAAAGGTGTTGAGCTGCGCGAGGGAGTAGTTGTTGAGCATGGGAGTTGGTTTTTTCGGACGATTATAAAGGCAGTGAGGGGGCAATCCAGTAAAATACCGGCATCGCAATCGTTCGCTGTATTCACCAGCACGCACAAGGAAAATACCATGCCATCATTTGACGTCGTCTCCGAAGCAGACATGATCGAAGTAAAAAACGCGGTCGAGCAATCGAACAAGGAAATCACCACCCGCTTCGACTTCAAGGGCAGCTCGGCCAAGGTCGAGCAGAAGGAAGCTGAACTGACGATTTATGCCGATTCCGACTTCCAATTGACGCAAGTCCACGAACTGCTGGTCATGAAAATGGCGAAGCGCAAGGTCGATGTCCGCTTCCTCGATGACGGCAAGGTCGAGAAAATCGGCGGTGACAAGCTCAAGCAGGTCATCAAGGTCAAGAACGGCATTGAAACCGACGACGCCAAGAAGATCACCCGCGTCATCAAGGACAGCAAGCTGAAAGTGCAGGCCAGCATCCAGGGTGAGTCGGTACGCGTCACCGGCGCCAAGCGCGACGACCTGCAGGCCGCCATGGCCATGCTGCGCAAGGACGTGCCGGACATGCCACTTGAATTCAACAATTTCCGTGACTGAATGATCACAAAGTAACAATTCAGTGGAAATCCAGCGGCGCCCGCCTCCCGTGCGCCGCCCCCACCGTGTGAGCCCCACCCCCTGCTTCAGGTAGAATTGAGGCCGCGCAAATACGTCACCTATCGTGCAGCAGTTTGACGCGGTGACTGGTCTAAGGATAGTAATGAAACGTGTTGATGATTTCCGCCTGAAGCTGGGCAACAAGGAATATGTGCCAATCATGGTTGGCGGCATGGGCGTGGACATTTCCACGTCCGAGCTGGCGCTGGAAACGGCGCGCCTGGGCGGTATCGGCCACATCTCCGATGCGATGGTGCAGGATGTCTCGGACCGCAAGTTCGACACCAGCTTCGTCAAGGAAAAGACCAAGCTCTACAAATTCAACATCAACAACATGGACAAGGCCGTCGTCCAGTTCGACCTCGACCGCCTGGCCGAAGCCACCAAGCTGCACGTTGGCGCCACCATGGCCGCCAAGCGCGGCGATGGGCTGGTGTTCGTCAACTGCATGGAAAAGCTGACCATGAACGCGCCCAAGGAAACCTTGCGCACGCGCCTGACTGCGGCACTCGATGCGGGCATCGACGGCATCACCATGTCGGCCGGCCTGCACCTGGGGTCGTTCGAGCTCATCAAGGACCACCCACGTTTCCGCGATGCCAAGCTGGGCGTCATCGTCTCGTCGGTGCGCGCGCTGCAGATTTTCCTGCGCAAGAATGCAAAACTCAATCGCTTGCCGGACTACGTGATTGTCGAAGGCCCATTGGCCGGCGGCCACCTCGGTTTCGGCCTCGACTGGGCGGAGTATGACCTGCACACCATCATGGACGAGATCCATGCGTGGATGCGCACCGAAGGCCTGACCTTCCCTCTGATCGCCGCTGGCGGCATTTTCACTGGCTCCGATGCAGCCGGTTTCATGGAAAAAGGCGCTGGCGGCGTGCAGGTGGCGACCCGCTTCACCATCACCCACGAATGTGGCCTGCCTGACGACGTCAAGCAGGAATACATTCGCGCCACGGAAGACGACATCATCGTCAACGGCATCTCGCCTACCGGCTACCCGATGCGCATGCTGAAAAGCACGCCGGCAATCGGCTCCGGCATTCGCCCGGGATGCGAGTCGTATGGCTATCTGCTCGACGCGACCGGCAATTGCGCGTACATCAATTCGTACAACCGCGAGGTGCTGGCCAACCCAGGCAGCAAGAACATCGTGGTGATGGACAAGACCTGCCTGTGCACGCACATGCGCAACTTCAATTGCTGGACCTGCGGCGCCCTCACGCCGCGCCTGAAGGACACGACCCACAAGCGCGAGGATGGTACCTACCAGATCCTGTCCGCGCAACACGTGTTCGAGGACTATCAGTTCAGCGTCGACAACCAGATCAAGTTGCCGGCCAAAGAGGAAGAAGTCCTGGCATAGCAGCAACTGGGCAGCCCGGCTGGCAAGGACTACAATGGCGACTCCATTGAACTTGCCCCGGGAATACCATGTCCGTCACCGAAAAACTCCAGTCCCTGAACATCACGCTGGCCGCTCCGGCCACGCCTGCCGCCGCGTATGTCATGTACGTCCAGACCGGCAACCTTATCTTCCTGTCGGGCCACATTGCCAAAAATGCGGACGGCTCGGTGAACGCCGGCCAGCTGGGCAAAAACAAGACCACCGAAGAAGGCAAGGCTGCCGCGCGCGCGATCGCGATCGACCTGATGGGCACGCTGCAGGCAGCTGTTGGCGGCGACCTTAACCGCGTAACACGCATCGTCAAGTTGATGAGCCTGGTGAATTCGACACCCGACTTCACCGAACACCACCTGGTCACGAACGGCGCCTCCGAACTGCTGGGCGAAGTGTTTGGCGACGCCGGCAAGCATGCGCGCTCTGCCTTCGGCGTGGCACAGATTCCGATGGGCGCGTGTGTCGAGATCGAACTGATCGTCGAAGTCGCGTAATTCTTTCCAGCACGATTTTTGCAACCCGCGCCTACCCGGTGCGGGTCTGCCAGCGGGCACGCTCATCAGGCATGCCTTCCTCCGTCCGCCCACCAGCGCGGCCCTACCAGTGAGACAACAATGAAAATCGACAATCCCCACCCGATCCAGTGGCAGTTTTCAGAACGCGCCGGCCAGCTGCAAAGCTCGTTCATCCGCGAAATCCTGAAAATTACCCAGCGCCCCGACATCATTTCCTTTGCCGGCGGCCTGCCGTCGCCGCAGACGTTTCCAGTGGAGCGGATGAAGGCGTCGTTCGACAAGGTGCTGTCGGAGAATGGCAAAGTCGCACTGCAGTACGGCCCGACCGATGGCTACGCGCCGCTGCGCGCCTGGATTGCCGATTCGCTGTCCGTGGAAGGGGCGCGCATCGTGCCCGAGCAGATCCTCATGACGTCCGGCTCGCAGCAGGCGCTCGACCTGATCGGCAAGGTGCTGATCGACGAAGGTTCGCGCGTGCTGGTGGAAACGCCGAGCTACCTGGGCGCCCTGCAGGCGTTCTCCGTTTACCGGCCGGAATTCGCGTCGGTCGACACTGACGACGATGGCCTGGTGCCAGCATCGCTTGCGGCGGTGGCTGACGGCGCCCGCCTGCTGTACGCGCTGCCGAATTTCCAGAATCCGACCGGCCGCAGCCTGTCGGTCGCACGCCGCGTCGAACTGGTGGAGACCTGCGCGCGCCTCGGCCTGCCGCTGATCGAAGACGATCCGTACGGCGCGCTCAGCTACAAGGGCGCGCCGTATCCGAAGATGCTGTCGATGAATCCTGACGGCGTCATCTACATGGGCTCGTTCTCCAAGGTCCTCACGCCCGGCATTCGCCTTGGCTACGTGGTGGCGCCGCTGCCGCTCGCGCGCCGCCTGGAGCTGGCCAAGCAGGCGGCCGACCTGCACACCTCGACACTGACCCAGATGGTGGTGCATGACGTCATCAAGGATGGCTTCCTCGACCAGCACATCCCGACCATCCGCACGCTGTATGGCAATCAGTGCCAGGCAATGCTCGATGCGATGACCGAATTCTTTCCGGCCAGCGTCAGCTGGACCCGTCCTGAAGGCGGCATGTTCATCTGGGTCACGCTGCCCGACGGCATCGATGCCATGGCCTTGCTGGACCAGTCGCTGGCAGCCAAGGTGGCGTTCGTGCCGGGCGCGCCGTTTTACGCCAACAACCCGGCGAAAAACACGCTGCGCCTGTCGTTCGTGACAGTGCCGCCAGAACGCATCCGTGAAGGGATTGCGATTCTGGGCAAGCTGATTGCGGCCAACCTGGCAGCTTGAACAATTGCTCATTAAGTTGCCATAAAAATCACGCAACTGAAATGGATGCATCTATATTTCACGTTCAGTTGTGTGAATGCAACGAGTTTCTATAGACAAAAAGAAACAAACATTACATTTCTGTTCAGAGTGCTTGTATGATAAGGAACAACCTCATCAGTCGAGCCGTCCTGGATGTCCACCCCCTTTTCCCCTGCCGCAGCGTCAGCGTTCGCATTGTCGGTTGCACGCCAGCCTGCCGTGCTGCTCGTCGATGACGAGGCGGGGAGCCTGGGCGCGCTGCGGACCACCATGCTGGAACAGGGATACCAGACCTTCCTCGCCATCTCCGGCGAACGCGCCATCGACCTCGCCCACCGCGTCAAGCCCGACCTGATCGTCCTCGATGTCGTGATGAAAGGCATCGACGGTATCGAGACGTGCCGTCGCCTGAAAGCCGACGCCGCCACCGCCCGCATCCCCGTCATCCTGATCAGCACGCGCACCGGCACCGACGATGTGATCGCCGGTTTCGACGCCGGCGCCGCCGATTACATTGGCAAACCGTTGCGCCTGCCTGAAGTGTGCGCCCGCGTGCGCTCCCAGTTGCACCTGCGGTCCCAGGTCGACAGCCAGCAGCAGCAGACCGAGCGCATGCGCATGATCGTCAACGGCATGGACGAAGGGCTGATGATCATCGAAGCGAGCGGTCGCATCCAGTTCAGCAACCCGGCGTGCGAGCGCTACCTGGGCTACGACAGTAACGAACTGGCCGGCGCCGCGCTGGGCCAGCTGCTCAGTCCTGGCGTGACGCAGGAATATCTCACGTATTTCGCCGCCTGGAGCGCCGACCCGGAAACGGTGCACCCGCGCGGCACGCGGGAAGTGCAGATCAGGCGCCGCGACGGCAGCGCCCGCGCGATGGACCTGACGCTCACACCGATGTACGCGGGCGAACCGCTGTTCATCGGCCTGCTGCACGACATCACGCACCACAAGCAGTCGGAAACCGCCCTGCAGCGCGCCGCCCTGCTCGATCCCCTGACCAAGATTGCCAACCGGCGCCATTTCGATACCTTCCTGGAGAAAGAGTGGCTGCGGGCGATCCGCTCCAGCGAACCGCTGTCGCTGGTGGTGATCGATGTCGACCACTTCAAGCTCTACAACGACACGCTGGGCCACGCCGCCGGCGACGCCTGCCTGCGCAAGATTGCCGCCGCCCTGCAATCGCATGCGCTGCGCCCGACGGATATCGCGGCGCGTTTTGGCGGCGAGGAATTTGTGCTGCTGTTTGCCGAGACGAGCCTGGAAACCGCGTGCAAGCTGGCCGAATCGATCCGCGCGCACATCGAATCGCTGGAAATGCCCAATCCGCGGTCGAGCACGTCGGCGTGGGTGACGGTCAGCGTTGGCGTGGCCACCATCGTCCCCAGCCAGCGCGACGAGATCGAGGCATTTTTTGTGGCCGCCGACCGCGCCATGTACCGGGCCAAGGAAGGCGGCCGTAACCGTGTGGTGGCGGCAGCGCTGTCCAAACAGGACGCGCGGGCGGGTTTTCCATAGCACGTGCCGTATCACTTGGCGACGTTATAATGCAGCTTCCCTTGCATTGACTGGCACCGACGTGAATCCACATCTCGAGCAACTGCACCCCTACCCGTTTGAAAAGCTGCGCCAGTTGTTTGCCGGCGTCGTTCCTTCTACCGAGCACCCGCCGATCAGCCTGGGCATCGGCGAACCGAAGCACCCGACGCCGGCCTTTATCCAGCGCGCGCTGACCCATCACATCGCCGGCCTGGCAAGCTATCCGAGTACGCACGGCAGCGATGCGCTGCGTGAAGCGATTGCCCACTGGCTCCAGCGCCGATACGGCGTGCCGCCGGTGAATCCGGCCACGATGGTGCTGCCGGTGAACGGCTCGCGCGAGGCCCTCTTTGCGCTTGCCCAGTGCGTCATCGACGCGACGCAACCGGACCCGCTGGTGGTGTGTCCAAATCCGTTCTACCAGATCTATGAAGGCGCGGCCTACCTGGCCGGCGCCACGCCGTATTTCGTCAACTCCGATCCGGCCCGCAACTTCGCCTGCGATTACAGCAGCGTGCCCGGCGACGTATGGGAACGCGTCCGGTTGCTGTACCTGTGCTCGCCTGGTAACCCAACCGGCGCGATCCTGTCGCAGGACGACTGGACCACATTGTTTGCGCTGTCCGACCGCTACGGTTTCGTGATCGCGTCGGATGAGTGCTACTCCGAGATCTACCATGGCGCCACGCCGCCGCTGGGCGCGCTCGAAGCGGCCCATCTGCTGGGCCGCAGCGGCGGTGAACGGCCGTACGCCAACCTGGTCGTCTTCTCCAGCCTGTCGAAGCGCTCGAACGTGCCGGGCATGCGCTCCGGTTTCGTCGCGGGCGACCCGGAGCTGCTGAAAAAATTCCTGCTGTACCGCACCTACAGCGGCGGCGCCATGGCGCCCCCAGTGCAAACCGCATCGATTGCTGCATGGGGCGACGAAGCGCACGTGCAGGAAAACCGCGCGCTGTACAAGGAAAAGTTCAATCTCATCACGCCGCTGCTGAAAACCGTGCTCGACGTGGAGCTGCCCGACGCCGGCTTTTATTTGTGGGCCGACGTGCGCCGCACCGGCCTGTCGGACACGGAGTTCGCCAAGCGCCTGTACGCCGAATATAATGTCACCGTGTTGCCTGGCAGCTACCTCGCGCGCGACGCGCACGGCGTCAATCCAGGTACCGGGCGCATTCGCATGGCGCTGGTGTCTGACGTCGACGAGGGCCTCGAAGCGGCCCAGCGCATCGTCCAGTTCTGCCAGGGCCTCAAAGCTTCCTAAAAATTTTCACCACCAGACCCATCATGACCCAACAACTGCAAACCATCATCGACACCGCCTGGGAACAGCGCGCCGACATCAACCCGGCCAATGCATCGGCTGAAGTACGCGACGCGGTCGCCCATGTCATCGCGGGCCTGGACGACGGCACCCTGCGCGTGGCGCAAAAAACCGGCGCCGACTGGGTCGTCAACCAGTGGCTGAAAAAGGCCGTTCTGCTGTCGTTCCGCCTCGAGAACAATGCGGTGATGTCCGGCGACGGCACCATGCAGTACTACGACAAGGTCCCGACCAAGTTCGCTGGTTATTCAAGCGACGATTTCGCCCGCGGCGGCTTCCGCGTGGTGCCGCCTGCCGTGGCGCGTCGCGGCTCGTTCATCGCAAAAAACGTGGTCCTGATGCCGTCGTACGTGAACATCGGCGCCTACGTCGATGAAGGCACGATGGTCGATGCCTGGGCCACGGTCGGTTCGTGCGCACAGATCGGCAAGAACGTCCACCTGTCGGGCGGCGTCGGCATCGGCGGCGTGCTCGAGCCAATGCAGGCCAACCCGACCATCATCGAAGACAACTGCTTCATCGGCGCGCGTTCCGAGATCGTCGAAGGCGTGATCGTCGAAGAGAACTCGGTCATTTCGATGGGCGTGTACATCGGCCAGTCGACCAAGATCTATGACCGCGCAACCGGTGAAGTATCGTATGG
>Ga0265798_10003623_pt1 | contig 21793 bp, 19 predicted proteins | sample P3T30metagenome_FD_192430 | JGI IMG/M metagenome (GOLD analysis project Ga0265798, IMG submission 192430) | Plant litter microbial communities from East Loma Ridge, Irvine, California - P3 T30 | ecosystem: Environmental > Terrestrial > Plant litter > Unclassified | place: USA: California... | reverse complement strand
AGCTGAAGTACCACGTGCAAACCTCCGGCCGCTCGCTGCACGCGCAGGAAATCGACTTCAACGACATCCGCACCACGCTGCAGGCGCTGATCGCGATCTACGACAACTGCAACTCGCTGCACACCAACGCCTACGACGAAGCGATCACCACGCCGACCGACGAATCCGTCCGCCGCGCGCTGGCGATCCAGCTGATCATCAACCGCGAATGGGGCCTGGCCAAGAACGAGAACCCTAACCAGGGTTCCTACATCATGGAAGAACTGACCGACCTGGTCGAGGAAGCCGTGCTGCAGGAGTTCGAGCGCATCGCCGAGCGCGGCGGCGTGCTGGGCGCGATGGAAACCGGCTACCAGCGCGGCAAGATCCAGGAAGAGTCGATGCTGTACGAGCACAAGAAGCACGACGGCTCGCTGCCGATCATCGGCGTGAACACCTTCCGCAATCCGAAGGGAGAAGGCGCCCCGGCCACCATCGAGCTGGCCCGTTCCACCGACGACGAGAAGCAGTCGCAGCTGACGCGCCTGGAAGCCTTCCACCAGCGCCACGCCGCGGAAGCCCCGGCCGCCCTTGCCGCGCTGCAGCAGGCCGCGATCGACAACGAAAACGTGTTCGCGCGCCTGATGGATGCCGTGCGCGTCTGCTCGTTGGGGCAGATCACGACCGCGCTGTTCGAGGTCGGCGGGCAGTATCGCCGCAATATGTAAACCATCGATGCATTCCACACCCGCATACCGAAGCTTTGGGTATGCGGGTGTTGCGTGCATCAATGCTTGATTTCATCTGCGACAACTGCGTACCAGCATTTGTCAGCATCTCAGCTATCATCTCCTCGCGTACGTTTGATATTCAACGTGCGTTCGCTATTGCTATTGCTCTACTTGTTGCAGTATGGCAATCGGGCGAAGGCGACAGAATTCTTGTGGTAACATCAACAAATTATTCTGAGAAATATGATGCGTACACGGGTCTCCATTACAATCGACACTGAATTCAGTATTGGCGGCGCTTTCGCCGACGCATCCCGATTTCCAATAGCCGAACAGAATGTCTGGTGTAACGTCAACGGCCGCTCCGAAGGCCTGGGCTTCATGCTCGATACCTTCCGCCGTCACCAGGTTCAAGCCACCTTCTTTGTAGAAACCGTTCAGCGTTTTTATTTCAAGGACGATCCGATGCGCGCGATCGCCCGGCAGATCCATGCTGAAGGCCACGAAGTACAGCTGCACTCCCACCCATGCTGGTCGTTATTTGCCCACGAGGACTGGCGCGAGCGTGCGCGCGGCGCCCACGTTCCCGACAATTTTCACGGACGCGACCTGGACGATACGGTGGGCTTGCTTCAGCAAGGCATCGACACCTTCCGTGACTGGGGTTTGCCGACGCCCCGGGCTTTCCGCAGCGGTAACCTGCAGCACGATGAAAACCTTTTCAAGGCGCTTGCCAAGGTCGGCATTCCCTACAGCTCGAATATCGCCGTGCCGGTCTTCCATACCGGGAATCCTGACTATGCGCTCTACAGCGGCACCCATGAGCGCCACGGCGTACTCGAGTGCCCAGTGCTGTCCTACTCTGACTGGAAAGTGGGACCTCGCAGGCACATGAAAGCATTGACCATCGCCGGCACCAGTTTCGCGGAAACCCGTGTCCTGTTGGACAAGGCCCAGGCGGCCGGCATTCCGCTGGTCGTGATCCTGACCCATCCTTTCGAATACGTGCAAAAAGCCGACCCGAGCTATAACCGTTCACGTCGACATGCCCTGACCCAGCAGCGTCTGGCCCAGCTGTGCGCTTATTTGCAGGACAATAATGACCGCTTCGACGCTTGCGGCATGGTGCGCGCAGCCGACGATCCGGCCTGCCGCGATCAACGCAATCTACTGTTGAGCAGCCCGATCTGGCATAGCGTGCCCAGGATGGGCATGCAGGTTGCTTACGACCGATATGGCCGCTGGGCGCTCGCCAATACAAGACCTCTCGCCTCATGAAAAACTGGATCAACCGCCGCTTCGGCACCTGGCGCGGCCTGGTACGCCTGCTGTTGGCCGATGCCGAACTGGCAACAGGGCGTCTGCGCCCTTTCATGCTGCGCGATCCTGAATCGGTGCGCCGCCTGGTGTTCGTCTGCCTCGGCAATATCTGCCGCAGCGCGTACGGCCACCATATTGCCGTCGACTACGGACTGCCGGTCGCCTCGTTCGGCCTGTCGACGAACACCGGCAGTTCCTCTCCGGCAGCGGCGGTGGCGGCGGCAGGCCGCCGCAAGGTCGACATGACAGCCCACCGGGCACTTGACTGGAAGGATTTCAAGCCCCAGCCGGGCGATCTTTACCTGGTGATGGAAGTCCGCCAGGCGCACGAATTGCGCCGCCGCCTGGGCCCGCGCAGCGACGTGCAGGTCTGCCTGCTCGGCATGTGGTGCAAACCGGTCATGCCGCATTTGCATGACCCCTACACGCTGAGCAATGATTATTTCGACACCAGTTTCCGCCGGGTCGAACAGGCCGTGCGCAATCTTGCGGCAGCATTGCCGCACCTGAGACATACCGAGACCCCCGTTCATGCCAATGGCAGGAGGACCGGATGAAGCCGCCCCTGCCTGCTGTCGTCCTCGGCATCGATACGCCGATCGGGCTGACCGTGATCCGCGACCTTGGCAAGCACGGGGTACCGGTGATCGGCATCGCCCGCAAACACGATGCCCTCGGCATGCAATCGCGCTATCTGAGCCGCGGCCTGGTGCGGCCAGGCACGCCGGATGCCCTGATCGAGCAGCTCGTCAAGCTCGGCAAGGAGCTGGGTCAAGCCTGCCTGTTTGCGATTTCCGAAGGCGATATCGACCTGCTGAACCGCCATCGCGCGCGTCTGGGCGCCTACAAACTGGCCTTCGCCGACGAGCGCCGCATGGCCAGTGTGCTGGACAAGTCCCGAACCTATGCCGCCGCTGCCAGAGTCGGTGTGCGCACGCCGCGCACCGAACTGCCGTCCAGCATGGCCGAGGCGGAACGGGCCAGCGTCGAACTGCGCTACCCGGTCGTGCTCAAGTGGGCCAACCCGCACGAGGCCAACCGCTTGCTGGCGCCGCTCGGCATCGCGCCTGAAAAGATGCGCTACTGCCATTCGGCGCAGGAACTGCTGGACTACCTGCGCGCTTTCGAACCGGCGAACACTTATCCGCTGATCCAGGAATACTGCCCGGGGCTCGGGCTCGGCCAGTTCATCCTCATGAAGGATGGCCAGCCGCGCTCCACCTTCCAGCACCTTCGTCTGCACGAGTGGCCTCCGGAAGGCGGGTTTTCCAGCATGTGCGAATCCTTGCCGCCGGATGCCCACCTTGAACTGATGGAAAAATCAGTCGCGCTGCTGCGCGAACTCGACTGGGAGGGGGTTGCCATGGTCGAGTACCGCTACGACCCGAAGACCGGCGAAGCGGCGCTGATGGAAATCAACGGCCGCTTCTGGGGTAGCCTGCCGCTCGCCTGGCACGCCGGCGCCGGCTTCCCCATGCTGTGCTACCGTCAGTTCGGGCTGGGCGAAACAGTGAACCAGCAGGCTTACCGCGCCGGAGTCCGCTGTCGCTTCATGGTACCGGAGACCAAGCGCCTGTTGCGCATCCTGTTCCAGCAAGACCGTATTGCCGATCGTAGCCTGAAGTTTGCACGCCTGCCCGAGCTGTTCGGCTATCTGCTGGACTTCATCCGCCCCGGCAGCCGTTATTATGTGTTCGATTGGCGCGATCCGCGTCCTTTCTTCGGTGACCTGGCCCAGATGGCCGGCTTGTCGCGCAAGGCGCCGAAGCGTACCGCCGCCGTTCCCACTGCGACGCACAATCTTGACAAGGATAAGGCGAACAGCTGAGCTTTGCGGTGAAGCAGACGGCCATTTCGACTTCCCTGCCCTAGAATGGCCCCAGGACCACCACGGAGCCACGCATGCCGATCAAGCCGGAACACCTTGCCGCCCTGATGCGGGAAGTCGAGCAGGAAGACCCCATCGATTTCGCCGATCTGCCTTTCCCCGAGGACGATCTGCGCGAACTGGTCGCCAACCATCTGTGCGAGATGGCGGCGTCGATGGAAAAGTTCAGTACCGAAGACCGCCTGATGACCCTGTTGGCAGTGTCGGCCAAGCTGGTCCTTGAAAACCTGGTGCTGCACGTGCAGTTGCTGCGCCGTCACGGCATCCCCGCCGGCGAAAATGTGGAAGCACTGCTGAGCAGGCTGCGCAACAACGACAAGAAGTAAACGAGGCCCCAAAACCACAAATTCGTTTGATTTTGCACAATTGCCTATTGTGTTAATGGCAGGCAGATTTCTTCGGGTATGATTGACTTTCGCTAATTTTCTGTGCAGACAGGATTGTTTGCACCGGCCCGATTTTTTGAGGAAAACATGCCGCGTAAAGTCAACAAGGGGGCGCTTCGCACCGCTCTCGTCACTGGCGCCATCATCGTCAGCGCCGCCCTGGGCGGCTGCAACCGCAGCAAGCCAACCGAACAGCTCCTGGCGGATGCCAAGCAATACCAGCAAAAGGGCGAAACCAAGGCTGCAATGATCGAGCTGAAGAACGCCGTCGCCAACAGCCCGGAAAACGGCGAAGCACGACTGGCACTAGGTCTTCTGCATGCCGATACCGGCGATTTCGTGTCGGCAGAAAAAGAACTGCGCAAGGCGCTGTCGCTCGGCATCGACAAGGGCCGTGCGCTGGCGGCGCTGGCGCGCTCGCTGGAACAGCAGGGCAAGTTCAAGGAAGTGCTGGACACCGTCCCGCCTGAAACCGCAGCGAACTCGGCCGAGCTGCTGACCCTGCGCGGCAATGCCTATCTCGACCTGAACGACCTCGAGAAGGCCAAGGAAGCCTATGAGCAGGCGGCCAAGCTGCAGCCGGACAACGGCAACGTCCTGATCGGCATGGCCCGCCTGGCGCTGTACCAGAAGGACACGGCGGCTGCCGACAATTATGTCGATCAGGCCGTCAAGAAAGATCCGAAGAACACGGATGCCTGGATGTTCAAGGGTTCCCTGGCTCGCAGCGAAGGCAAGATGCCGGAAGCGCTGGCCGCTTTCACCCAGGCCTCGGTCATCAAGGCGGACCACCGCACCGCGCGTATCGAAAAGGCGCTGGTCGAGATCAACCTGAAAAAGTTCGACGAGGCCAAGGCCGACCTGGACGCGGCGCGCAAGCTCACGCCGAACAGCCTGCAACTGGCCTACACCCAGGGTCTGCTCGACTTCACCAGGGGCCAGCACAAGGCGGCACTGGAATCCGTGCAAAAAGTGCTCAAGACCGCGCCTGAACACATGCCTAGCATCCTGCTGGCCGGTGCGATCGAGCTGAACCTGGGCTACTACCAGCAAGCGGAACAGCATCTGCAGCATTATCTGAATTCGAATCCGGAAAACACCTATGCGCGCAAGCTGCTGGCCCAGGCCCAGCTGCAGACCGCGCCGTCCGAAGCGCTGGCCACCCTGGCGCCGGCCCTGAAGAATCCGTCCGACGATCCGCACCTGCTGGCGCTGGCCGGCGAAAGCTACCTGCGCACCCAGGACTTCGGCAACGCCACCGCCTATCTCGAAAAAGCCACGGCGCTGGCGCCGAAGGTCGCGGCCCTGCACACCTCGCTCGGCGTGTCCAGGCTCAAGCAGGGCGACCAGGCCAAGGCGCTGAGCGAACTGGAACTCGGCGCGTCGCTCGACACCAGTTCGGCGAAGGGCGGCATGGCCCTGGTCCAGGCCGAGATGTCGATGAAGAACTATGACAAGGCGCTGGCCGCGGCCCAGAACCTGGTGAAGCAGCAGCCCGACAATGCGCAGGTGCACGCCCTGCTGGGCGCGGTCTACACCGCCAAGCAGGACCCGGCCAACGCCCGCGCCGCCTTCGAAAAGGCGCTCGCCATCGACCCGACGTTCTTCCCGGCCGCGGCCAACCTGGCCCAGCTCGACCTGAACGCCAAGAAGCCGGCCGATGCGGAGGGCCGCTTCACCGCCATCCTCAAGAAGGATCCGAAGAACATCAATGCGATGACGGCCTTGGCCGAACTGGCGAACATGCAGGGCCAGCGCGACAAGGCCACGACCTGGCTCGAGAAAGCCAGCAGCGAGAATCCGGGCGCCGTCAGCCCGGGCATCCGCCTGGCCAACCATTATCTGCAGACCAAGCAGACGCCGAAGGCGCTGACCCTGGCGCGCAAGCTGCAGACCGAGAACCCGACCGATCCCAACCTGCTGAACCTGCTGGGCCAGGTGCAGCTGGCCAGCAACGACAATGCTGCGGCGATCGAGACCTACAGCAAGCTGGTCAACGTGCAGCCGAAGTCGCCCCAGGCCAAGTACCGCCTGGCCGGCGCCTACGCCGTCGCCAAGCGCGACGACGATGCCGCGTCCGAGCTGAAGAAAGCCGTCGCCCTGAAACCGGACTTCCTGCCGGCCCAGCTGGCGCTGGCCGAGCTGTCCATGCGTAAAAAGCGTCCGGACGACGCGCTGGCCATCGCGCGCACGCTGCAGAAACAGGAACGCAATGCTTCCGCGGGTCTGATGCTCGAAGCCGACCTCCTGCTGCTGCAGAAGAAGATCGACCAGGCCGTGCCGCTGTACGAGAAGGCCCAGGCGGCCCACCCGACCACCCAGGTGGCGCTGACCATTCACCGCCTGCGGAAGCTGAGCGGCAAGGGGCAGAAAGCCGACCAGGATCTGGCGCAGTGGCTCAAGGACCATCCGACCGACGTGCAGGCCCTGATGTATTCGGCCGAGCAGAGCCTGATCAGCAAGCAATACCAGCCTGCCGCCGCCCAGCTGGAGTACGTCCTGAAGCTGACGCCGAACAATGCGCTGGCGCTCAACAACCTGGCCTGGACCTATCAGCAGCTGAACAACCCGAAGGCGCTGGAAACGGCCGAGAAGGCGTACAGCATCGCCGGCAACAACCCGGCCGTGCAGGACACCTTGGGCAGCATCCTGACCGACAAGGGCGACAGCAAGCGTGCCGTGGAGGTGCTGCAGAAGGCGGTCGCCAGCCTGCCGGAAAACGGCGAGATGCAACTGCACCTGGCCCAGGCCCAGGTCAAGAACGGCGACAAGGCGAATGCCCGCAAGACCCTGGAGAAGCTGTCTGCCGCCAACAAGGGTGAAGCGTCGGCCAAAGCGAAGGCGCTTTTAGCGCAAATGTGATATTTCGCCGGCGGCGCAAGCCGCCGGTGTCACAAATGGTGTTTTTTCCATCACATTTGTTATCAAATATTCATTTCTTTGTAGAATCTTTACTGCCCCGGTGTTACGATTGTTAAAGAACCCGCGCGCATGCGCAAGATAATTATCGACGTCCTGCGGAGATCGAAGAATGAACAGTTTAACAACTGGCGAGGAATTGATGAAAGCGTCCTCTGAACCTCAGGACGCACGTTACGATACGCCTCCCGAAGGGGATAGCGAGCTCGACTGTGATACGATCACAGACGTGACTATTAACGAAAAATCATTCGGTATCCGAACCGCGGACACGGATGGGAGGCGCAGTTCTGCGAACCTTCTCATCAACAAGATGTATGCGTGGCGCGGTTATTCGGGCACGCATCGTCTGGACGATGACCCGAACCGGATCACCCTTTCAGCTTCCGACCACGGCGAAGTGGTCGGAACGGTCACGCTCGGCATCGACTCCCCGGTCGGCCTGCTGGCGGACGAAGTCTTCAAGGACGAGATCGACCGCTTCCGCGAGCGCGGCGCCAAGGTCTGCGAGATCACCAAGCTCGCCTTCGACCCGAAAGTGCGCTCGAAAGCCGCGCTGGCCTCGCTGTTCCACGTGATGTTCATCTACGGCCGCCGGCTGCACAAGTGCACCGACGTGTTCATTGAAGTCAACCCGCGCCATCGCCGCTTCTACGAGACGATGCTGGGCTTCAAGCGCATGGGCGAGCTGCGCATCAACCCGCGCGTGGACGCGCCGGGCTGGCTGCTGTGGAACAGCCTCGACTATGTCCAGGAACAGATCGAGCGCTACGGCGGCACCAGCGACTCCAGCGAAAACGAACGCTCCCTCTTCCCTTACTTCTTCTCCCAGAAGGAAGAAGAAGGTATCGCAAGGCGCCTTACCAACCTCGGTTAATACGCGTCATCAAACCTGGGCTTCGGCCGGCACCTGTTTGCCGGCTTTTTCATTGCGCACCAGGATAGGCACGATCAGCCGGCGCATGAACAGGCCGATACCGCCCCACATCGTGATGAACCACAGCGGCACCCCGCCCGGCGGATTGCCGGGATAGCCCCACTGGCCGCTGTGCACGCCCGTGTATTCGATCAGCGCCCCCAGCAGCACCATATAGCCGGCATAGGCCAGGTCCAGCGGTTCGTGGAACAGCACCAGCCCGACCAGCAGCAGGACGCCTGTGACCATCAGCAGCGTGTCGCTGTCGTGGATGGTTGCGAACGCGGCCGAGTAGGCCAGCGCCAGCGCCCATACCACGGCGCGCCGCCCGCCCGGTGCCGGGCCGTTCAGCAGGCGCCGCGTGTGCAGCAGGTAGAAGCCCCACATGAACAGTTCCCAGATCGGCTGCAGCAGCAGGTCCGGCTGCGCGAACATGAAGATGCCCTGCTTGAGGGACGCGGCATTCATCGCCGTGAAGAAGGCGCAGACGCAGACGTAGAAGATGGTCTCGACCTTGCTCAGGCGGCCGAAGGTCAGGACCCACAGCAGCAGCAGCGCGGCCAGCTTGCCGAGGTTGGTCGGCACGAAGGCCAGGATCAGCATGACGGCCGGGACCTGGAGAAGAAGACGGAGTCGCATATTCATTTGGCAAGTAAACAACAAAGACGCTGATGTTGTCAATCAGCAAAAGAAAAAGGCCTCCGAAGAGGCCTTTTCGTCAGCGTGCCGAGAATTACTTGGCAGCTTTCTTTTCGCGGCGACGCAGGGCAGCGCCCATGCCGACCATTGCCAGACCCATCAGCGACAGAGCGCCCGGCTCCGGCAGGGCGAATGCCTGGGCCGGATCGTCGATACGTGCGCCCAGGATGTCGGTGCCACTGTTCCACTTGCTGTTGTAGTTGTAGCTGTTCTTGAAGCGCAGGTCGCGCATGCCCAGATAGCTGTTGAACCAGTCGGAATTCAGCTGGTCAGCCCACAGGCCGGTCTGGCCATTGACCGTGGCGTCGGCAACCACCGAGCCGTAGGAATCCGCAAAGCCCGAGAAGCCATTGCTGCTCGGCGTTTCGGTGCCGACGATGGTGTTGATGGCGCTGTCGGTATCCATGCCGGTATCAAACATGATACGGGCCAGGAATTGACCTTCGGTGAAGCCGGTAGCGCAGGATTCGCCGCAACGGACGTTCGGAGCGACGTCGTTGTTCGAGACCGTCGACTTGCTCATCGTGTCCAGGTTGCGCCAGTACAGGTCCAGGTAGCCGCCGGTGGCCGGGAACGGGTTGGTGGCCGATGGCTCACCCGCCTGGACACCATAGAACATGCCGGTGATCTGACCTTGTTGGCCATTCACATAGAAAATTTCGCCGTTCGGATCGATTGCGTCGTTCGGGGTGTTGACGTCGCCTTTTTCGGCGGTCGACACGATGATCACGCCCCAGTTGATTTCCGAATTGCCGTAGGTGTGCGCACCATTCACGGCGATTTGTTCCTGACCCGAGAATTTCAGGTAGATCGGACCGGACGGCAGGGTGGACGGGGCAGCGGCAGCGAAAGCGCTCATGCTCATGACGGTGCCGGCAGCGAAAGCGAGTAACTTCTTCATGTTCTCTCCAATATTGGAATTCAATTAATGATTAACGACAGCACAGGTATATAAGCAACCTGTGTGCCAGCTTGAAGAAGTACCTTATAAGTCACTGATCTTGAAGAAAATTATTGTTAGGAAATTAAGATTATTTCGTCTTTAGGCTCTACAGTTAACAGAATTTGTAAAATAACCCGACAGTGCGCTGGTTAACACAATGCCGGGCACTGCCGGTTCCTAGACGTGATAACGTCCCGGCGCCAGCAGATCATGCGGATCGAATTCCCGGCGCAGGCGCGCGTGCAGGCGTGCCGAATCGCCCAGCCAGCCCTGCAATTCGGGCATGGCGTCCACGGCCAGGCGGTAGGGGAACCAGCCGCGCTCGCGGCCGGCGGCGATCAGCTCGCGGTAACAGGCCTGGGCCGCTGCCACCGCGGCCGGAGAATTGCGGTCGAACAACAGCGGTACGGTGCTGTCGAATAATTTGTCACTCAGGGACGTGAAGGTCAGCAGGGGTTCGATGCCGTGGCGCCGGGTGATCTCCCGCACCATCTGCACATAGGCGCGCGCGCCCGCGCCACGCATCGGCACCAGCGGCGCGTACCAGATCAGGCCGCAGCCGTCGCGGGCCGGATCGCGCGGGCCGTGGCCGTGCGGCTGCGGATTGCGCCAGTAGGCCAGCGGCAATGCGGTCTCGTTCGGACGTCCCAGCACCAGTTCCATCGAACTGGCCAGCGTCGACGCGGTGCTCGACAGACGGCGCCCGGCCGGCCCCGGAATCCAGCGCGACAGTTTGAGCAGGGTATTCGCGTTGTCCTGGCTGAGGAACAGCAGGCGGCTGGCGACACCTTTCAGCTCGGCCCGGATTTCCTTCTGCGCCGCCTTGACCATCCGCGCCGTGCCGTACAGGGTGCCGAAACCGGTCCACGGCAGGATCTGGTACTGCCCGCCGAGCGCTTCGATGACGTCCGGCGGGATCAGGCCGTCGGGCCCGACCTGGCTGGCCGGATACGGCGCCGACATCGCCAGTACGCGGTGCCGGTTCATCAAATTCAGGCCGCCGACCGTGCCCGGCAGCCGGCCGAGGATGGTGCGGATCTTTTCGATCGCCGGTTCGAGCAGGCTGTCGTCCTTCAGGCTGAACAGGCAGACTTTCACCTTTTCCGGCCGCCGTGCCAGCATGATGCTCATGCGCGTGACGATGCCCAGGCCGCTCTGGGTGAACAGGCCGCTGGCATACGGACCGATGCCCCATTTGAACAGGCGCGCGATGTCTTCGCCGCCGGCTTCCCGCATCGCCGACCGGTACAGGCTGCCGTCCGCCAGCACGGCTTCGAGGTCGGTGACTGCCGCAAAATGGTCGGTGATCGGCGTGACGCCATAGCCGCGCTCGAGCGCATTGCCGAGCAGGCTGCAGTGCGGGCCGGCGCCGGTAGTCGGCACCATGAACGGTAAATCGTTCTTTTCCAGGAACGCGGCCAACATGCCCTGCGTGACGCCGGGCTCGAGCGTGACCACGCCCATTTCCTGATCAAAATGCAGGATCGCGCGCAACTGCGACAGATCAATGATGACGCAGCCATCGCGTGCGGCGAGCGCCGTGCCGTAGCCCCAGTTGTTGCCGGTACTGATCGGATGCACGGGAATGCGGAAGCGCTGGGCGATGCGCATGACTTCTGGCAGCAGCTTGCTGTCGCGGATGCGCAGCGCGGCCGGCAGCCGGCGCGCCGCACCGGTGGTGTCGGCGCCCCAGGTTTTCAAGGCGGCTTCGCCCTGCAGCACATTGTCCGGGCCGAGCAGGGCCTGCCAGGCGTCGATGGCCGGCGCCAGTGGGTTCGTGGTGTCTTGCATGAATCGGGGAATCAAAAAATCAGGAATCGGGATGCTTCAGCTTCAGGTTCAATTGCTCGATCAGTTCGCTTGCCGCGCTGACGATCTGCCCGGGTTCGAAACCGGCCTTCGTCATTTCCTTGAAAAACGAGCGTGCGAGGATCTTCGCCGCGTCTTCCGGATTGCGGTAGGCCAGGCGTACCTTGTCCTGGACCTGGTCGCGCGCCTCCTGCAGCAATGCCAGTTGGGAAAAGCGCGAATCCAGTAAACGTTGCAACTGTTGCACCTGGATCGACTTGCCGACAAAGAGCGCCATTATATTCAGCAATTGCAGGTCGTTCTGGCTGAAGGCGGGACCGTCCTTGGCGCACGCGACATTGATGACGCCGACGATCTTGCCGTCGATGCGCAGCGGGGCGCACATCAGGCTGCAACCGATGCCCTCGCGTCCCTGCGCCAGGCCCGCCAGCTCGGAGCGGGCGATGTCCTCGACCAGCAGCGCTTCGCCGCTGGCCAGCACCCGGCCGGCGATGCCTTCGCCCTGCCCCACCGAACTGGTCAGCGCCGCATCCGGCAGGTTGCCGGCGCGGGCCAGGACGGTCATGCGCAGCTGACCCGGCGCGCCGCTGTTGAGCAGCATGATCGAACAGCTGCCGGCGTCCAGCAGTTGCGCAGCCAGCGCCGCCTGATGCTGCAGGCAATCGTCGAGACTGCCCTCGGCCAGGAAGTGCTGCAGGTCCTGGAGTCTTACCCACTTGTTCTCTGCGCTTCCCATGTCGTCCTCGCATCAGGAATGATTGCACGTCAATAATTTTTTTATATTATCAGTGCGCCGGCTTTGCGTCAGGAGAAAGGAAGGCTTTGTGGAATAAATGGCGCGCCAACATGAAGAAAGGCATGCGCAGCCAATTGCCACGGATATACAACATGCCGTGGGCCAGCGGCGCGAAGGCATCGGCGCAGCTGGGATGCGCGGGCAGCAGCGCGCGCCGGAACAGGCTGTCCATCAGCGCCCGCAATGGCGATGCCGGGCCGTCCGCTGCAGTCGCACGCAGGACCGCATCCGGTACCGGCGTGCCGAGCAGGTCCTTGCAGTAGCGCAGCGCATAGAACAGCGGCCGCCCCAGTTCCAGTTCGCGCGCCCGCGCCGGTAAACCATCCCAGAAGCCATCCTGCCGGCCGAATTCCAGCAGCAGGCGGTGCAGGTCGAACAGGTTGCGCGTGCCGTGGGAAAACTCGCCCTCGGAAAACAGATGCACCGCACAGTGCAGCACCATGTCGTGCGGCGCCAGCACCTGCAACGGGGGCATGCCTGCGTCAAGGCCGGGCAGTGCGACCGCGGCTGCGCGCAGTTTGGCAGGATCGGGACGTACGGCCGCGGTCTCGGGCAGGATCGCGTGGTGCACGTCGATCACGTTGCCGCGGCGCAGGTGTTCCATCGGCGGCAATTCGTGCATCCATTCGCGGTAATAGCGCTGGTCGTAGGCGTCCTGGTGGGTAGTGGCCCAGCCGTGCAGCATCAGGGCCGCCTCGACCTCGCCCAACTGCGCTTTCGGGACCAGGATGTCGATGTCGGAAAACATCCGGCCGCGTCCCGCCTCCAGGCCGGCCATCGCATACGCGCCGCCCTTCAGCAGGATCAGGGGCAGGCCCAGGCCGGACAAGGCCCGGCCGATCTGCAGGACTTCGTAGCGGACTGCCCGGGCGTGGCGTTCGCCGGCAGTCCGCGCCCATTCCAGGTGGACACGCGCTGCCTCGGGCACCTGTTCGAACAGGCCGGCATCTTCCAGCAGCACCAGCAGGATGGCCGTCATGTCCGCGCCCAGCGCCTGGCGCAGCAGCAGGTCCCAGCCGGCCGCATCGAGCCCGGCTGCGATCCGGGGGTCGCGCAGCACCCGCAGCAGCAGTGGCAAAGCCGGCGGCCTGGTCTTCATGCGCCATCCCTGGCCAGGCGTTCGAATAACTGGACGGCTTCCTCCAGTTTACTGTACCGAAATTCGAAGGCGGCCGTGGCCTCGATCAGCCGGCCGAGCGCCGTGAAGCCACGCATGCCCAGCACCTGGTAATTGAACGCATTCTCGGCCACGCCCATGAAGGCGCGCGCCCTCCCCATCGGCGCCAGCGTGACCGGGGCGCCGGCTTCGTAGCGCGGGAACACGATGAAGGCCGGCCGCGCCGCTTCGCCCGCGCGGGCGATGCTGGCCAGCGGCGCTTTCAGGTGGGCGATGGTTCCCTTGTTCGTGTTCTCGACCGGCGCACTGAATACGGCATCCGGGGCATAGGCGCGGATGATGCCGATCGATTCGTTCTTGAGGCTGACCGGGCGCGGCAGCGGCAGCACGACGCCGTCATCGAGGCGCACCAGGGTCATCTCGTCGGACAGCAGGCGCCAGCCGCGCGTGACCAGGGCCGCGCACAGGGTGCTCTTGCCGGACCCGGGCGGCGCCGGCAGGATGATGGCCCGGCCATGTCGCTCCAGCACGGCGGCGTGGATGATCAGCCAGGAATGGGCGCGATGCGTCACGCACCAGTTCATGACCCACTCGAACATCGGGTAGGCCTGCGCCAGCGGCAAGGGCTTGAAGGGGGCGACGCCTTCGTGCGAGAAGCAGACCTGGGGACGGAAAAAACGGCGCAGTCCGCCCGCGCGGTGCAGCGACAGGTGGAAATCGGCAAAGCCGCCGGGCGCATCGACCGGGTAGTCGGCGTACAGCAGCGCGATGCCGTCCAGCAGTTGTGGGATGTCGCTACGGATGCGGTTGGCGAAGGGGCCGGTACGCAGCACCAGTCCCGGCCCGGCCAGGCGGGCCGCCAGCTCGCGCCGCGGCAGGTCGGCGACGGTCAGCATGGCAGGGATTCGACGAGGTCGAGCCTGGCCAGGTCGGTCAGCATGGCTTCGATCGCGGCCGGCAGGGCCTCGCCATCGGCATCGAAGCGGTCGGCCAGATGGGCCGCGAGAGTGGCCGCGTCGAGGGGACCGGCACGCAGGGCCAGCAACACATCGACCGCGCCGCCGTCCAGCAGGTGGGTGTTGCCCGACAAGTCGTTGTACAGCACCGCTTCGCCATCCCATTCCCGGAAGGCAAGCGACTGCCCCGGCACCACACGCCACATATTCGCTACCGCCCCGTCAGTCGTGGGTCGCCTGCAGATAGTTCTTGACCTGCTCGGCGCTCCATTTCACGCCGACCGTAGGGCTGTAGTAGCCCTTGGTCTGCACTTCATACCACATGGCCAACAGCGTCTCGACGGACAGGAAATTAATTTTTCCGGAGCGGATATTCAGGTAGGTCGCGATCGCGTGCATCGCCAGGTTGTACCTGTCGAAACGCTGGGGGCTCAACAGGTTCAACATCGTCGAGCACAGGTAACTTGTATTCTTCTGCTTGACGGTGCAGAACCTGCGGTTGCCGGAAACGTAGAACACATCGGCAAACCAGGTGTCGGTGGCGCATGGCCAGGCACCCGTATGATTCTTCCAGTAGCCTGGCGACAGCCCGTTGCAGACAGGCGCCGGACCGTAATGGCTGCTCAGCCCGCCCGACAGCGCGCCCGACGGCGACTTGCAGATCATCGGGCTCATGGTGGCGCGGCTTTCCAGCGTCATCAGGACGCCGGCAGCACCAACGCCTGCCTTGGCCAGTCTGCGCCGCGTGGCCCCACGTTCGCTCAAGGACAACGGCGCCGCGTTTCCATTGTTTTCTTGATTTTCGGTAGCCACGTACGGTATCCCCAGATAGTTGTTGCGATCATGCGAAGTGTTCTTCACTTCCCATGAAAAGCAAGTTCCGGGCCATTAAAACTTTATTCCGAAAAAAATATGTTAAATCAGGCGCTTAGTTCCTGAAGTACTGCCCGGAAATTTCTATTGTATGTCGGAACGCAGACAAGTGTAAAAATTATCGACGCGAACTAATCAGAAGAAACTTTCCGGGATCACCAGAACATCGCCCGGGCGCATCGGCATATTTGCCGAGATATCGCCTTCCTTGATCAGGTCGTCCAGGCGCACATTGAACTTCTGTTGTTTGCCGTCGACCGTGCGGATCACGCTGGCGCGGTTGCCGGCGGCGAATTCGGTCACGCCGCCGACCGCGATCAGCACATCCATCAGGCTCATGTCGCGGCGGTACGGCAGGGCCTGCGGCCTGGCAGCCTGGCCGACCACACGGATCTGCTCGCTGAAGTTGCCGACGAAGCCGGTCACGATGACGGTCACGACCGGCTGCTGGATGAACTTGGCCAGTGCTTTTTCGATGTCGCGCGCCAGTTCGGTCGGGGTCTTGCCGGCAGCCGGCAGGTCTTCGACCAGCGGCGTGGTGATCTTGCCATCCGGACGAACCGGCACCGACATCGACACTTCCGGATTGCGCCAGACCATGATGTTGACGCTGTCGCCCGGTCCGATCAGGTAGTCGGGGTTGGTGACCTGGGTTTGCGGCGGCAGGGTCCGGGTGGCGCAGCCGCCCAGGGCCAGTGCGAGCACGGTGGCGGCTGCCACGGCCGTATATTTGATCAGGTTCGCCTTGTACTTACCCACGTCATTCCCCTCTTCGAACACAAAATGTTAATAAGCCGCTAACGGCGATGTATTGTATAACATAGTGCTTTGGGAAAAGGCTCGCACACGAGAAATCTTTCCCAAAGCGTCATTTCTGTTGCATCAGATTCTTCACGTGTTTTACCGGCACCGCATACGTGATCCCGCTCGGGTTCGTGATCGCGGTTTCCTTCAGTCCTTTGACGAACACGGCGTTAATGACACCCCACACCTCGCCGCTGGCCGGGTCGTAGACCGGGCTGCCGCTGTTGCCCGGATACGCGGTGCCGTCGAGCTGGAAGATATCGAAGGAAGAGCGCTGCAGCTGGACCACCTGGCGCGGATCGAGCTTGCGCGAATTCAGCGAGGGCCTGACGACCGGCGTGATCGCGGCCAGGGTGGCGCGGTGGGTGGCCGCGTGCAGGCCCAGCACCATGCCCAGCGGATAGCCGGTAAAGGCCAGCGACTGTCCTTCCAATACGCTGTCCGAATCGCCCAGCTTCAGCGCCGGCAGCGGCGAACCGCTCAGGCGCAGGTGCGCCAGGTCGTGCTCGGTGTCGCGGGCCACCAGTTGGGCCGGACGGAAGCGCACCATGTCGCCGTCGCCGGTCACGATGCCGAGCTGTTCCATATGCGCCTCGTCCAGCGTGTCCGGCACCACGTGTGCATTGGTAATCACGCTCAGGCCATCGCCCACCACAAAGCCGGTGCCGAAGAACACGGTCGAGGGACTGCGCGTGCGTTCAAAGGTACCGACGCCGACCACCGAACGCTTGACGCTCGGCACGAGCGTAGTCAGGTCGGCGGCAATGACCGGCGTTAACAAGCATGTCGCAGCAGCAATCGCCAGTAAATACACGCGATGCCGGAAAGGTGTTTCGATAGTGCACCAACCGTGCACCCCTTTTTGCAATTTAGACATTACAATGAAGCGGTTTCTTTTAGAAAGTTGCGATTTCGCAAGTCTACTTCATGAATGCTTCACACGTCGCCGCGCTCATTGCCCTAACGCAAAATTTCACAAATTCAATGCGAAAAGAGCGCTAAGTCTGGGTTTCTTAAAGGAATTTGTGTTGTAGGCCGGGTACGTCTTGTTGAGCTCTTCACATTTTTCATGTGCTTAATTGCAATTGCCCTGACTACAAGCGATGATGCGAAGTATTCCCGTTCCTTTGATCCAGATCAGTACTTGACACTGGGTCTTTCTTGGTGAGATTGACAAGATGGCAGAGATCACAGCCACCCTCCTGAACTTCCTTAAAGCAATCGGCAAGTACCGCTGGTATGCGGTCGCCATCTCCTGGACGATCGCCGTGATCGGCTGGGCGGTGGTCATGCGCCTGCCCAACCAGTACGAGGCCTCGGCCCGTGTCTACGTCGACACCCAGAGCATCCTGAAGCCCCTGCTGTCGGGCATGACCACGCTGCCCAACCTGGACCAGCAGGTGGTGTTCATGCGCCGCACCCTGATCAGCCGCCCGAACGTCGAGCGCCTGATGCGCATGGTCGACCTGGACGTCAAGGCCAAGGATGCCAAGGAACACGAAAAGATGGTCGACGAGCTGATGTCGAACATCAAGATCGCAGGCACCGAGCGCGACGACATCTATACGATCACCTACACCGCGACCAATCCCAAGCTGGGCAAGGACATCGTGGCCTCGCTGCTGACCATCTTCGTCGAGGGCAGCTTCAGCGGCAAGAAGCAGGATTCCGAAAAGGCCGTGCAGTTCATCGACGACCAGATCAAGTCGTACGAAGACAAGCTGACCGCCGCCGAGAACCAGCTCAAGGAGTTCAAGATCAAGAACATGGGCCTGCTGCCGCGCGACGGCGGCGGCGACTTCAGTACGCAACTGATCCAGGCCACCGACCAGCTGAGCCAGGCGCGCCTGGAACTCGCCGAGGCCGAGCAGGCCCGCAATGCGATCCGCCGCCAGATCTCTGGCGAACCGAGCAAGTCGGGCAAGCCGGGCGACATCGACATCCCGGTCACCGATCCGGAACTCGAAAACCGCATCGCCACCGCCCAGAAGAACCTCGATACCCTGCGCCTGCAGTACACCGAACAGCACCCGGACATCGTCGCCAACCGCCGCCTGCTGGACCAGTTGCTGGCGCAGAAGGCCGACCTGGGCAAGCAGAAGAAGCGCAGCGCCGACCCGGGCGCGGGCTACAGCCCGATGCTGCAGCAGCTGAGCGTGTCGCTGTCGCAGGCAGAAGCCCATGTGGCATCGATGCGCACCCGCGCCGATGAATACGCGGCCCGCGTGGCGCGCCTGCGTACCCAGAGCGGCCAGGTGCCGGAAGTCGAAGCCCAGCTCGCCCAGCTCAACCGCGACTACCAGGTCAACAAGGAAAACTACCAGAAGCTGCTCGAGCGCCGCGAATCGGCGCGCCTGTCGGGCGACCTGTCGTCGGCCACCGACATGCTGACCTTCCGCGTGATCGATCCGCCGACCGTCCCGACCCAGCCGACCGGTCCGAACCGCCTGCGCCTGTTCTCGATCGTATTCGCCGCCGCCCTGGTCGCGGGCATTGCCGTTGCATTCCTGATGAGCCAGCTGCGTCCGACCTTCCTCAGCCAGGCCACCCTGCGCGAAGTCACCGGCCTGCCGGTGCTCGGCTCGATCGGCATGAACTGGACCGCGGAACAGACCGTGCGCCGCAAGCGCCGCCTGGCCGCCCTCGGGGTGTCGGTGCTGGTGCTGTTCGGCGTCTACGGGGCGGGCATGGCAGCCATCCTGTCCCACCCCACGCTTTAATCGCGGCGCCCCCGCAAAGATTGCAAGGAGTTCCACGTGAGCATTATCGAAAAAGCGGCCAGCCGCATCGACCGGCAGCGCAGCGCTGCCACCGCCAGCCCTGCCATCCCCGCCGTGGCGGACATCCCGACCGTGACCGTGGCCGATACCGTCATCCACGAGACCGTGCACGCGATCCCGGCCGCGCCAAGCGCACCGCTCTTCAGCAACGAACAGCCGGCGGCGCCGAAGGTGAGCACCCGCCGCGTCGAGCTGGACCTGGCACGCATGCGCGAACTGGGCATGGTGACCGCGGCCAGCGGCCGTACTACGCTGCTGGAAGACTTCCGCATCATCAAGCGCCCGCTGCTGCAACGCGCCTTCGGCGAGCGTGCGCAGGGCGAGAAGCCGGGCAACCTGATCATGGTGACCAGCTCGCTGCCGGGCGAAGGCAAGACTTATACCGCGATCAACCTGGCGATGAGCATCGCGATGGAGCTCGACCACACGGTGCTGCTGGTCGACGCCGACGTGGCGCGCCCGTCGGTGCTGCGCACCCTCGGCCTGCCGCCGCAGCGTGGCCTGATGGACATCCTGGTGGACGACAAGGTCGACATGGGCGACGTGATGCTGCGCACCAACGTCGATACGCTGTCGATCCTGCCGGCCGGTACCAGCACGCCGCGCGCGACCGAGCTGCTGGCCAGCTCGACGATGAGCAACCTGGTCAACGAGATCGCCAACCGCTACCCGGACCGTATCGTGATCTTCGACTCGCCGCCGCTGCTGCTGACCAGCGAATCGCGCGTGCTGGCCTCGCACATGGGCCAGATCGTGATGGTGGTCGAGGCCCAGACCACGACCCAGCACGCGGTCAAGGAAGCGCTGAGCCAGCTCGAAGGTTTCAACAACGTCAACCTCATCTATAACAAGACCAGGGACCTCCCCGGCATCGAAGAGACGTATGACTATCACTACGGCTAAGCGGCCGGCACGGGCGCTGCTGCTGACGCCGCTCGCCCTGGCGGCACTGCTGTTGTCGGCCGAATGTCGCGCCGACTGGAAATTTGTCCCGACTGCGGGCGTGACCGAAACCTATACCGACAACGTCAACCTGCAGCCCGACGATCGCGCGCACGGCCAGTTCGTCAGCGAAGCGATGGGCGGCTTTTCGCTGTCCGAGCATACCGCGCGGCTGCAGGCGGCGGCGTCCGCCCGCGTGCACCAGTTCGCGTACACCAATGGCGAGCTGCCGAATCTGAACGACCGCACCTACGATTACAGCGCCGCTGCCCTGTCCAGGCTGGCGGACGACCTTTTCCTCGACGTGTATGCCGCCGGCGGCCCGCAGAGCATTTCGGCCTTCGGGCCGCAGGTCAGCGACAACCTGTACTCGATGGGTAACCGCACCACCGTCAACAGCTGGCGCATCAGCCCCTACGTCCAGCACCGTTACGGCAACGTGGTCGACATGATGCTGCGCTATTCGCGCGACGGCGTCGATGCCGGCTCGGGCAACCCGTTCGGCTCGAGCACCGCCAGCAGCGGCAGCCTCAGCTTCAACAGCGGTACCGCGTTCAAGACGATCGGCTGGGGCCTGTCGGTCAACCATCAGGAACTGCAGAACCGGCTGGCCGGTCCTTCATCGTCCAGCAATGCGCTGGCCAATCTGCGCCTGCGCTACTCCCAGCGCCTGAGCCTGACCGCCAGCGGCGGCTACGATGAATACGATTATCAATCGCTGGGCGGACGCACCAGCGGCCGCAACTGGACCGGCGGCTTCATCTGGACGCCATCGCCGCGTACCAGCCTGCAGGTCAGCTACGGCCGCCGCTATTTCGGCAAGACCGGTTCGCTGGCTGCCAGCCACCGCAGCCGCCATAGCGTGTGGAGCATCAACTACAGCGACGCGATCACCACCACCCGCCAGCAGTTCCTGCTGCCGTCGACGATCGACACCGCAGCCCTGCTCGATTCCCTGTTCAGCGCCTCGATCCCGGACCCGGTGCTGCGCCAGCAGGCGGTGCAGGCCTACCTGCAGTCGACCGGCCTGCCGCCGAGCCTCGCCAACGACGTCAACTACCTGAGCAACCGCTATCTGCGCCAGAAACAGCTGCAGGCCGCCGTTGCGTTCAACTGGGCGCACAGCAGCCTCGTGACCTCCGTGTTCAAGAGCGAGCGCACCGCGCTGTCGCTGCAGCAGAGCGACAGCGAGCTGCTCGGCAGCCAGCTGGCCACCCTGAACGACAACACCCGCCAGCGCGGCGTCAACAGCGTGTTCATCTACCGCCTGTCCTCGCGCACGTCGGCAACCGCCACCGCGAACCTGAGCCGTGTGAGTTCGATCGACACCGGCATTACCCAAAACCATAGCCAGCTGCGGATCGGCCTGACGCGCCGTCTCGACCGCCGCCTGAACGCCGCGGTCGACCTGCGTCACGTACGCGGCGGCAGTGGCGCAGGTACCGGCCGGACTTACAGCGAAAACGCGTTGTCGGCCTCCCTTTCCGCCCAGTTCTGATTGGAGCAGCGATGTACGAGACCTATTACGGATTTTCCGCCAAACCCTTCCAGCTGCGCCCGGACCCGCACTTCTTCTTCGGCAGCAAGGGCCACAAGCGCGCCATGGCCTACCTCGAGTACGGCCTGTCGCAGGGCGAAGGCTTCATCATCGTCACCGGCGAAGTCGGCGCGGGCAAGACCACGCTGGTGCGCAACCTGTTCAACCGCCTGCCGTCGGACCAGATCGTCGCCGCGCACATCGTCAACACCCACCTCGATCCGGACGATACCCTGCGCATGGTGGTGTCGGCCTTCGGCCTGCCGTACGAAGGCGCGAGCAAGACCGACCTCCTGACCCGCCTGGAAAAATTCCTGTGCGACGTCGACCACCAGGGCAAGCGCGCCCTGCTCGTCATCGACGAAGCCCAGAACCTGTCGGCGCGCACGGTCGAAGAG
>Ga0265798_10003622_pt1 | contig 21794 bp, 21 predicted proteins | sample P3T30metagenome_FD_192430 | JGI IMG/M metagenome (GOLD analysis project Ga0265798, IMG submission 192430) | Plant litter microbial communities from East Loma Ridge, Irvine, California - P3 T30 | ecosystem: Environmental > Terrestrial > Plant litter > Unclassified | place: USA: California... | reverse complement strand
CCCTTGATACGCGCCAGCAACTGACCACCCTGATTGCGATCCACCAGCGGAATCAGGCGATAGCCCACTTCCAGACCGATGATGTCGATAGGCGTCACGTCGTCCCAGCCCAGTTCCTTGGAATCCTGAACGCGGGTCGGTGATGGCAACAAATCCTGTTGACGCTGAACTTCGGCCAGCGCCTCGAACTTCACCTGATTCTCTTTCTTCCACAGCATGTAGGCACCACCGGCTGCCACAAGGCCAAGGCCGATGAAGGCGAAGTGCGGCATGCCCGGCACCAGACCCATGACGATCATGATGCCGGCCGATACACCCAGCGCCTTGTAGGAAGAGAACATCTGACGATTGATCAGCTTGCCCATCTCTTCCGAACCGGAAGCACGGGTCACCATGATCGCGGCAGCGGTGGACAGCAGCAGTGATGGCAATTGCGCCACCAAACCGTCACCGATGGTCAACAAGGTGTATACGCGACCTGCGTCAGCGAAGGACATGTTGTGCTGAAAGATACCCACCAGCATGCCGCCAATGAGGTTGATGAACAGAATCAGCAGGCCGGCAATGGCGTCACCGCGCACGAACTTGCTCGCACCGTCCATGGAGCCGTAGAACTCGGCTTCCCCGGCGACTTCAGCACGACGGCGCTTGGCTTCAGGCTGGTCGATGAGGCCGGCGTTGAGGTCGGCGTCGATCGCCATCTGTTTGCCTGGCATCGCGTCGAGGGTGAAACGTGCGCTCACTTCGGAGATACGCCCGGCACCCTTGGTGATCACCACGAAGTTGATGATCATCAGAATCGCGAACACCACGATACCGACCACGTAGTTGCCGCCAATCACCACCTCACCGAAGGCCTGGATCACCTTACCTGCGGCGGCGTGTCCGTCCTGACCGTGCAGCATCACCACACGGGTCGAAGCCACGTTCAGGGCCAGACGCAGCAGCGTGGCGACCAGCAGAATGGTCGGGAAAACCGAGAAGTCCAGCGGCCGCAATGCGTAAACGCACACCAGCAGCACGACGATGGACAGCGCAATGTTGAACGTGAACAGCACGTCCAGCAAAAACGGCGGAATAGGCAACATCATCATTGCCAGCATGATCAGCAACAACAGCGGCACGCCCAACTGGCCACGGCCGAGGCCTGCAAGGTTGCTGCGTGCGCTACTGAGTATCTGAGAGCGTTCCACCGATTCTTTACCTGCGCACTGGATCAAAACTTTGACGCCGACAGCGTCCTTGAACAGACCTATTGCAAGAAGCTGTCCAACTTTTCAAAAGCCAGTGAATGCGGGGGTGAAACGGCAGATAAGTAGCAATAACGAGGAAAAACTGAAAGTGGCTTGCTGGCGATGCATTCGACGCAGTGGATCAGGCAAACCGCATTGTCAGGAATCGCGCTGCAGGTCCGGCGGAATCGGCACGTCGCCCAGCGGATCCGGGCGCTTGCCCTGTCCTGCGTGGTACTGACGGATCTGGTAGACGTAGGCCAGCACCTGAGCCACGGCCAGGTAAAGCCCTGCAGGAATCTCCTGTTCCAGCTCGGTGCTGTAATAGATGGAGCGCGCCAGGCCGGGCGACTCCAGAATGAGAATCTGATTGTGCGCGGCGATCTCGCGAATTTTCAGCGCAACCAGATCCGTACCCTTGGCCAGCAGCATCGGCGCGCCACCCTTCTCGGGATCGTATTTGAGCGCCACGGCGAAGTGAGTCGGGTTGGTGATGATCACGTCGGCTTCGGGGATCGAGGCCATCATCCGGCGCTGTGACATCTCGCGCTGCAGTTGACGGATACGCTGCTTGATCTCCGGACTGCCCTCGCTGTTCTTGTGCTCGTCGCGCACTTCCTGCTTGGTCATCAGCAGCTTCTTGTGCGCCTCCCACAACACGAACGGAACGTCGGCGGCAGCGACGAACATCAAACCGCAGGCCATCCAGAAACTGCTCCAGCCCACCACCTGAAGACTGTGGATAATGGCCTGCTCCAGAGGCTCGTGCGCGATGGCGACAAGATCGTTGCGCTCTTTGCTCAACACAACCAGCGCTACCGCCAGAATGATCAGGAATTTGGCGAGCGACTTGAGCAGCTCAACCAGCGCGTGAGGCGAGAACATGCGCTTGAGACCCGCAGCCGGGTTCATGCGGCTGAACTTGGGAGCCAGCGATTTGGTCGCGAACAACCAGCCACCAAGCATGATCGGCCCTACCAACGCTGCCATAAGCATGGCAATCAGAAACGGCAGCACCACAACCAGGGCATGCAGACCGGAACTGAGCAGTGCCTTGCCCATGTAATCCTGGTCCATCAGCGTTTCACGGGTAATGGTGAAGTTGTCGCGCATCAACTCGAACATCATCTGTGCGATGCCGCCACCAAACACCAGCGCCCCGCCCGACCCCATCAGCATCACCACCAGGGTGGTCAGCTCCTTGGAGCGGGCAATCTGACCATCGGCCCGGGAGTCACGGACCTTTTTCTCCGTGGGCTCTTCTGTCTTGTCCTGGCCATTCTCGTTCTCAGCCATTTCAACGAGCCCTCACCATGTCGCGCAGTGCCTGCAGAGCCTGACTGGCAAGCGGCTGATATTGATTGAGAATATCGCCCATGGTCATCCACAGAATGACCATGCCCAGCACCAGCGTCAGTGGAAAACCGATGGAAAAGATATTGAGCTGCGGCGCCGCACGTGTCATCACGCCAAACGCGATGTTGATGACCAGCAGCGCGGTGATCGCCGGCAGCACCAGCCTGAGAGCCGAACCCATGACCCAGCCAAGCCCGGTCGCCAGCTCCCAGAAATTATTGACCAGCAGGCCGCTGCCCACCGGCATGGTCGTGAAGCTTTCAACGAGAATTTCCAGCACCACCAGATGACCGTTCATGGCCAGAAACAGCAGTGTCACCAGCATGGTGAAAAACTGCCCGATGGTGGCCGACGAAACGCCGTTGGTAGGGTCGACCATCGAAGCGAAACCCATGCCCATCTGCGTCGAGATGATCTGCCCCGCCACCACGAAAATATGGAAAAACAGCTGTAAGGCGAGCCCCATCCCTGCGCCGATGATGATCTGCTCGCCAATCAACAGCAGCGCACTGAGATCGAGGGCCTGCACTGTGGGCATCGCAGGCAACACGGGCGCAACTGCAACGGTCATGGCAACCGCCAGATACAGGCGCACACGCCGGGGAACCAGCGTCGTACCAATGATCGGCATCGTCATCAACACAGCGATGATGCGAAACAGCGGCAACATGAAGCTGGCGACCCAGGTGCTGATCTGGGCGTCGGTCAGCGCGAGCATCGGCTGCATGCAGCGTCAGCCGATCACGGTCGGAATGCTGGTGTACAGCGACAGCATGTATTCCATGAAGACTTTCAACAGCCAGGGACCGATCGCGATCAGTGTGATCAACATGACGATCAGACGCGGCAGAAAGCTGAGCGTCTGTTCGTTGATCTGGGTGGCAGCCTGAAACATCGCCACCAGCAGACCACAGATCAGACTCGGCACCACCAGAATCGCAACCAGCATGGTGGTCAGCCACAGCGCTTCACGAAACAGATCGACGGCTACTTCCGGCGTCATCGGGCAGACTCCTCAGCGAAACGGCTCATACACCACCAAAACTGCCGGCCAGCGTGCCGACGATCAGCGCCCAGCCATCCACCAGCACGAACAGCATGATCTTGAATGGCAGGGAAATGATCAGCGGCGACAGCATCATCATACCCATCGCCATCAGGACACTGGCCACGACCAGGTCGATGATCAGAAACGGAATGAAGATCATGAAGCCAATCTGAAACGCGGTCTTGAGCTCGGAGATAACAAAAGCCGGCACCAGAATATTCAGCGGTGCCGCGTCCGGCGTCGGAATGTCGGTACGCTTGGACAGGCGCATGAACAGCTCAAGGTCACTGGTGCGCGTCTGCGCCAGCATGAAATCCTTGATCGGCACCTGCGCCTTGGCGACCGCATCCTGCGCCGTGAGCTGCTCGGCCAGATACGGCTGCAAGGCGTCCTGATTCACCTTGTCGAACACAGGCGCCATGATGAACATGGTCAGAAACAGCGCCATGCCGGTCAGGATCTGGTTCGACGGCGTCTGCTGCAGACCCAGGGCCTGGCGCAAAATCGAGAAGACGATGATGATCCGCGTGAAGCTGGTCATCAGCATCACGAATGCCGGGATGAAGCTCAGCGCGGTCATGATCAGCAGGATCTGCAGACTGACCGAATACTCCTGCTGACCGTCAGCCCCGTTGGACAGGGTGATGGCCGGAATCGACAACGGATCGGCAGCCAACGCGACCGGCGCAATCATGACCAGCAACAGCAGTACCAGGAAACGCAAGGCGCCCATTACTTCTTGTCCTTATCCTTGCCCATCAAATCCAGCAGACGCTGAGCGAACTCGGGCGTCACCTGCTCCCGGACCGGAACCTGCACAGGCTCCTTGAGCACATGCAGGGTGGTGATATTGCCTGGCGTGATGCCCAGCAGGACCTGTTCATTGCCCACCTGGACCAGCACCAGACGATCACGCGGCCCGATGGCCCGCGTGCTGACCAGTTCGATAATCTGGCTGTTGTTGGGCCCAACCCGCTGAACCCGCCGCATCACCCAGGCCAGCGCGAAAATCAGGCCGACCACCAGCAGCAGCCCGAACAATAGCTGCATCACCTGACCACCCATGCCACTGGATACGGTATTGGCCACGGCGGGCGCTGCCTGCGCAGCGGGCTCGGCGGCCAGCGCCAGCGAGGGTAGCATCAGCAGAACACTCAGCAAGCGCTTCACTTAACGCAGCTTCTTGATGCGTTCACTCGGGCTGATCACGTCAGTCAGGCGAATGCCGAACTTTTCGTTGACCACCACCACTTCGCCATGCGCAATCAACGTACCGTTGACCAGCACGTCCAGCGGCTCGCCTGCCAGACGATCCAGCTCGATGACCGACCCCTGGTTGAGTTGCAGCAGGTTGCGAATGTTGATGTCGGTGCTGCCCACTTCCATGGAGATCGACACCGGAATATCCAGAATCACGTCCAGGTTCGGGCCGTCCAGGGTGACCGGCGCATTGTTTTTCGGCACGCTGCCGAACTCTTCCATGGTCATGCGATTGGTCGCATTGCCCGCGTCCGCGGCCAGCAGCGCGTCGATATCGTCCTGACCACCTTCGCCCGCCTCGCCCAGTGCAGCAGCCCATTCATCGGCCAGCGCCTGATCTTCAGCAGACGTCATATCGTTTTCATCAGCCATCGGTAGTCCTCTGCAAGCAGTGATTCAATTACGCAACAATGTTCCGACGTCGACCTGACAGGTCAACGTCGCGCTATGGGTTCAATTACCTGCAGGGCCATCTTGCCCTTGTGCGAGCCCAGCTTGACCTTGAACGAAGGCACGCCGTTGGCCCGCAGGACCAGCGACTCGGCCAGCTCGATCGGGATCACATCACCGGGACGCATATGCAGGATGTCGCGCAGCGGCAACTGACGCTGGGCGATGGTGGTACTGAGCGGCACGTTGACGTCGAGCACGTCTTCCTTGAGCGCGTTGACCCAGCGCTCGTCCTGATCGTCGAGGTCCGACTGGAAACCGGCGTCGAGCATTTCCCGGATCGGCTCGATCATCGAATACGGCATGGTCACGTGCAGATCGCCGCCACCGCCATCGAGTTCGATATGGAACGTGGAGATGACCACCGCTTCGCTCGGCCCGACGATGTTGGCCATGGCCGGGTTCACTTCCGAGTTGATGTACTCGAAGTTCACTTCCATGATCGCCTGCCAGGCTTCCTTCAGGTCGATGAACGCCTGATCCAGCACCATCCGCACCACACGCAGCTCGGTCGGCGTGAACTCACGCCCTTCGATCTTCGCGTGACGGCCGTCACCACCAAAAAAGTTGTCCACCAGCTTGAACACCAGCTTGGCGTCGAGAATGAACAGCGCGGTGCCGCGCAGCGGCTTGATCTTGGCCAGGTTCAGGCTGGTCGGTACGTACAGCGAATGCACGTACTCACCGAACTTCATCACCTGAACACCGCCCACCGCTACGTCCGCAGAGCGGCGCAGCAGGTTGAACATGCTGATGCGGGTGTAGCGGGCGAATCGTTCGTTGATCATTTCCAGAGTCGGCATACGACCCCGGACGATCCGGTCCTGACTGGTCAGGTCATAACTTTTAACGCTTCCGGGCTCGCCGGGGCTTTCGGTCTGGACCATACCATCGTCAACGCCATGCAGCAGCGCGTCGATTTCATCCTGGGACAGCAGGTCTTGCACAGCCATGTCGAGGTCCTACTGCAATACGAAATTAGTGAACAGCAGCTGTTCGATCACAGTCTTGCCAAGTTCTTTCTGCGCCACTTCCTGAATGCTGGCGGTTGCCTTCTGACGCAGCATTTCCTGGCCGATTGGCGAGGCCAGCGACTCGAAAGGGATGGCCGCGAACAGCATGACCAGATTGTTGCGAATCACCGGCATGTGCACTTTCAGGGCTTCCATGTCTGCAGCATTGCGGCCCAGCATGGTGATGCTGACCTGCATGTAGCGCTGACGGCCATTGGCGTTGAAGTTGACGACGAACGCAGGCGTCAGCGGTTCGAAAACCGCCACCGGCTTGGCGTTGGCCGCAGCCGCAGCAACTGCCGGGTCGGGCGCGCTTTCACCCTTGTGCATGATGAACCAGGTCGCACCCACTGACAGACCGACAGCGAGCAGCAAGGCCACAACCGCTACGATAATGAGCTTGAGTTTGCCTTTGGAAGCGGGGTCTTTAACTTCTTCGCTCTTCGCCATGCCAATAATCCGTCACTATTCAAGGGGTCTTCAATACGTGACAGGGGCAGAGCAAGTGTTATGCCAGAGTTGCGAGAAAGGAGGCGGATCGGGCTTAAACGGTTTTTTAAGCAAAGGCAGCACGCCCTCTCGAAAAGCATGCTGCCCGCTGAACAACGCGATTTTGCACAAGGCTCACGGCGTCTTCGATACAGAAAACACCGAACTGTGGGAGGCGCCACCACGTCTTCGACGTAGCGCTGTCGCGCAGCAAACACCGGACCGTGGGAGGCGGCTTGCCGGCGATCTGCCGGGAACCGACAGCAAACCTGAGCATGCGGTGTATCAGACTTGGTCAAGGGCCGCTGCGCAGCCCATCTCTGCCGTCGCAACCTCCGAGAGCTGCTACGCCCTCCGGGCAGAGGCAGATGCCAGTGCATCTTTGAAAACCGGGTTTGCTGCAGGACAACACCCCGCCCCGCAGCTCACCCCAATCAGGCGTAGTAATCGATCTCGCTGGTACCGATCACCCGCGCCGCAGGCTGGCTAACGGGAACAGCGGCATCGGCGATGGACACGTCGTCAGCACTGTCACCCGAACCCGTCCCACCATTGCGACCGCCGCGCTGCGCCCGGCTGGCCTGCTCCTGAGCCTGTTGCTGGGCCTGCTGTTGCGACTGGTCCGAGACGTTCACGTCCACTTGACCCAGGCCCTGCTGGCTGAACGAGTCACGCAGGCGGGACATCTGGCTTTCGAGCGCTTCACGCACACCCACGTGGGCGCTCATGAACGTCACTTGGGTCTGCTGATCCGGCGCCATATTGACGCGGATATCGAGACGTCCCAGTTCCGCCGGTTCCAGCTTGATTTCGGCCGACTTCAGGTTCTGGCTCGACAGGTACATGACCCGGTCCACCACACCTTCGGTCCAGCCACTCTGATGCATCGCCAGAGGCTGACTCATTAGAGGTGCTGCAGTTGGCGTTGCCGCGACCCTGGCGGGCTGTGCAGCCTGACTCAATGCTGCGAGACGGTCGGCAAAGTTATCGACCCGCGTGTCACCTGCGGCGCTTTTCACATCTTTCAGGCCTTCACCGATCAACCCGCTGAACGACTTGTCGCTGCTTTCGGTGCTGCTGTCGTCAGTGGGCAGCTGCTCGCTCAATTGCGACAGGTTATTGGCGATATTCTGTGCCGGGTCCGCTTCGGCATTGGAAGGCGTCGCCTTACTGGCGGCGTGAGCGTTCTGCGTCGCGAGTTGCGTTTTGGCGCTGGCGTTTTCCAATGCCAGTTGCACTGCTTCAAGGCCATCGAGCGGATCCGCCTCAGGATCGAAAGCGGCCTCAACGACTGCAGGAGGCGGTGCCTTGACACCGGCAGTGACTTCAACCACAGGCGCAGCTTTGGTATCGGCGACGGCAGGCTTGGCAATCGCAGGCGCAACGGGAGCCTGTACGGTCATTGCCTGCAATGCCGGGTCCAGCGCCGGATCAAGTGCCGGATCCGTAACCGGTACCGCATCGCCGTCGGCCAACGTATCGGTCAGTACTTGATCTGCTGCGGCCTGGTCGGCTGCGACCTGATCTTCATCGGCGGTAGCGGTCGTCACGCTGGCAGGCAAACCGTTGCCGCTATCGGCAACGGTCGACGGATTCGTGGCAGTGTTCTGATCGGCGGAAGGCTTGTCCTTGCCGCTCGCAACCTTGTCGGAACCGGACGAAGTCTTGTCCCTGGCCGACTTGACAGGCACATCATCGCGCGCTGAAGCGACGTCCTTTGCCTGCTTGGCATAGACATTGGAGAAGCTGGAAGCCTCGCCTTTGCTGCCGTCGGCAGGCTTGGCGGCATTGGTGGCCGAACCGGACCGGGCGGTCGCAGGGGCATTGGCCTGTAAAAGCGCGTTAGTGGCGAGGGGCATTTCGGTCTCCGCATGAGCAGCTGGTTACCGAAGTATTAGCAAGATGCAGGCCAACCCTGAAAAGGCGGCCTGAACGTGATCTACGGACGCTTAACTGACGAAGAACTGGCGTTCCGCATCGAACAATCGGCGGATGGTCGCGTACTCGCTGGCGATCCTGCCGATCAGCTCTTCCAGACCCGCGCTCTGCTGTTGACGGGCGCGATCCTCAAGCTCGCGGCACAGCTCCGAGAGCCGTAGCGCTCCCATGTTACTGCTGCTGCCTTTGAAGCTGTGGGCATTCAGGCTCAATGTTTCCAGATCAGGCCCGTGAGGCTCGAGCGCCAGACGCATCTGGGACAGGCGCTGCTCGGAGTCCTTGAAGAACACATCCAGCAACGTGGGATATTCGTCTTCCATGACTTCCTGCAGGGTACTCAAAACGCTGTAATCCAGATGAACAGACACTTGCTCACTCCTTGATCAAGACTCCAGGGCGCGATTATGCCACTCACTCCCAGGAAAATTCCACGCAGGCGATCCTGCCATCCGTGGACCATCGGGCCTGCCGACTCAGTTCACATACCAGTCTTATACCGCGCCCATACAACCCATCAATGGCAGGTGCATGGTCGATCACCTGCTGCGCGTCGAAACCGCTGCCACTGTCTTCGACGGCCAAGGTAAGACGACCGCCCTGCCCAACAGGTTCAATTCGCAGCGTCATACAGATAAATCCGTCCCGAAGATTATCGAGACGCTCGGCGCGCTGCTCATAGTAGCGGGCGAAACCGACAGCATCATGCTTGAGCGTCGAATCGAGCCCCAGTACACCGTGCTCAAGCGCGTTGCTGTACAACTCGCCCATCACCGCATGCAGCGCACCGCTCTGGTTGCGCAGCCCATGCACTTCGAGCAGCGACTGCAACACATAGGGCACGGGATTGAAGCGTTTGAGGGTGGAGCCGCGAAATTCGAAACTGGCCGACCAGTCGAGAGGACTCGAGGCACCACTGTCGGAGTATGTCGGCAGCGGCAATGAATCGAGCGGTTCGTCAATCACCGTGATTTCCAACAGGCTGACGTCATCACGCGCCTTGCCGCCAAAGTCGTTGAGCGCCTGAAGGATTTCCTGGATCAGAAACGCAGGCTGTTCATTAGCAGCCAGTACGTCACGCAGTCGCTGCACACCGAAGAGCTGATCATCGCTGTCGCTGGTATCGAGCACACCGTCGGACAGCAGAAAAATGCGGTCGCCCAGCGCCAGCGGATAGACGTCAGTCCTGACCTCGAACGCATCCACACTCAACACGCCCAATGGCAGATGGCGGGAGACCAGCGTGACCGGATCACCCCCGTCAGCACGCAGGAGATAACCGTCCGGCAGCCCGCCGTTCCAGACCTCGACCTGCCGCTGCTTGTGATTGACGCACAGCAGCGTGGCACAGCAGAACATGTCCACCGGCAGAATGCGCTTCAGCTTGGCGTTCATTTCACGCAGGATTTCAACCAGACCAAACCCCTTGGCCGTCATGCCGTAAAACACTTCCGCCAGCGGCATGGCCCCTACGGCAGCCGGCAGACCGTGCCCGGTGAAATCGCCCAGCAGCACATGCATGTGCCCGGCCGGCGTATAGGCCGCCAGCATCAGGTCACCGTTGAACAGCGCATAAGGCGATTGCAGGTAACGAATATTTGCTGCGCCCAGGCAGCCGGAATGCGCGACCTGATCGAAGACGGCCTTGGCGACGCGTTGCTCGTTGAGCAGGTATTCATGGTGGGTACTGATCAGGTCCCGCTGCTGCAGAACCGTTTCCTGCAACAGCCGCAGGCGGTTCATGGCATTGATCTTGGCCGCCAGCACCTGGGTGTTGTAGGGCTTGGAGACGAAGTCATCACCGCCAGCATCCAGGCACCGCGCCAACGCCTCGCCTTCGGTGAGCGACGTCAGAAAGATGATCGGCACCAGCGACTCGCCAGCCATGAGTTTTATGCGCCGTGCGGCCTCGAAGCCGTCCATCAGCGGCATCATCGCATCCATGAGAATCAGGTGCGGGCGCTCGGTACTGAAGATCGCCACGGCCTCCAGGCCGTTGGCCGCGCTGACAACCCGGTGCCCTTGGCGGGCGATGATGGTCGCGAGCAGAAGACGGTCGCTGGCGCTGTCGTCGGCGATCAGGATGCACAGGCCTTTCGAGAGCGCCTGCACTGATCAGCTCAACTGGAACAGCTTCGAGAAATTGGAGATCGCGAGGATCTTGAACACATCGGCCGAGCAGTTGATCAGTCGCACCTGTGCCCGGTCACCACCGGCGTGGTCGCGCAGCAGCAACAGCATGCCCAGCGCGGAGCTGTCCAGATAATGGGTGTCGCGCAGGTCCACGACGTAACTCAGGTCCCCCGGTTGCCCCTCATAGGCGCCCCGAAAAGCCTGATGCGTGGCGAAATCGAAACGCCCTGCGATGTACAGCGTCAGCTGGCGCCTGTCCGGGGAAAGCTCGGAAGTGACTGTCATAGGAATTCCTGAAGTGTTTCAACACCGAGACACTGTGAGCGTAGACCAGAGTTTGCGATCAACTCGTCAAAATTCGGTGTTAGTACTGTTCGTGACGAGGCAGGCGCTGGGACAACTCGTCCAGCAGCTTCTGCTCGCGCTTGTCTTCAAGCTTGCGGGCCTCGTCCATGTAGCGCTGGACCAGCTTGCGCAGCCCCTCGACACGCGCATAGGCTTCCTGCCAGGCACCGCGTGCCTTGTCGAGATTGACCTTGTGCCACTCCAGGCTTTTGTACTGCTGGGCAACGGCAACGTCGAGCTGACTCAGAAAACGCTGATAACCCAGCAACCACTGACCGGAGACACCCGAACTGCCGCGCTGCAGCCATTGCTGCTGATAGTCGTGGCGAAACTGGTCCAGCTCCTGCAACTTGTTGTTGGCCAGATTGACCTGCCCCTGAAAATGCCCGAGGCGCTGAGCCGCCGAACGCTCGGCCGCCTCCGCCATCTCGACCACAGGCGCCAGACGCGCCGCTCGACTCTGGGCCATGGCCTATCAGCCGCCCGGCGCCGGACCAAATACCGAAGCCAACGCTTCGCCACTGGCCTGCATGCTTTCGTTGTCGCGCAAGCCCTGACGCTGGTAGCGCACCAGCACCGGATGTAGCGCGATGGCCATGTCGGTTTCCCGATCGCCACCGGCCACGTACGCACCCACGCTGATCAGGTCGCGGGTCTGCTGGTAGCGCGACCACAACTGCTTGAAATGCTGGGCCCGGGCCATGTGTTCAGGCGTCACCACCGATGGCATGACCCGGCTGATCGAGGCCTCGATATCGATGGCCGGATAATGCCCTTCTTCAGCCAGTCGGCGCGAGAGCACGATGTGCCCGTCGAGCACACCCCGCGCAGAGTCGGCAATCGGGTCCTGCTGGTCATCGCCTTCGGACAGTACGGTATAGAACGCGGTGATCGAACCGCCGCCCGCTTCGGCGTTACCGGCACGCTCGACCAGCTTGGGCAGACGGGCAAATACTGAAGGCGGATACCCCTTGGTCGCAGGCGGTTCGCCAATGGCCAGCGCAATTTCCCGCTGGGCCTGGGCAAAACGGGTCAGCGAATCCATCAGCAACAGGACGTTCTTGCCCTGATCACGGAAATATTCGGCGATACGCGTGCAGTACATGGCCGCACGCAAACGCATCAAAGGCGCATCGTCGGCAGGCGACGCCACCACCACCGAGCGTTTCAGGCCTTCTTCGCCCAGGATGTGCTCGATGAACTCCTTCACCTCACGGCCCCGCTCACCGATCAGGCCGACGACGATGATGTCCGCTTCGGTGAAGCGCGTCATCATGCCGAGCAGCACACTCTTGCCCACGCCGGTACCGGCAAACAGCCCAAGACGCTGACCGCGGCCGACCGTCAACAAACCGTTGATGCAGCGGATGCCGACGTCCAGCGGCTGACTGATGGGGTCACGCTTGAGCGGGTTGATGGCCGGGCCGTCCATCGGCACCCAGTCTTCGGCCTTGATCGGCGGACGTCCGTCCAGCGGGCGACCTGCGCCGTCCAGCACCCGACCCAGCATGGTCATGCCCATCGGCAGGCGACCGGCATCGGCCAACGGCACCACACGGGCACCGGGCGCAATACCTGCAACGCTGCCGACCGGCATCAGAAACACCTTGCCGCCGGAAAAGCCCATCACCTCGGCCTCGACTTCGACCGGGTGGTGACTGTCATCGTTGATCACCACGCAACGACTGCCCATGGCAGCACGCAAGCCTTCGGCTTCCAGCGTCAGCCCGACCATGCGCAGCAGGCGGCCTTCGACCACCGGCTGAGCAGGCAGACTGATGGAGCCTGCGTAAGCTCCCAGGCGCTTGCCGAAACTGGTGCGATTAAGGCGCATCGAGCGGGTCCATGTCGGGTGCGACAGTTTTCGACGCATGAACGGGAGCTGCATCCAGCTCGACGCTGACATCGGCCGGTGCGGGGTGCGTCACTTGTTCGTGCAATTGATCGTGCATTTTCGAGATCGCGAGAGCTATCCGTGTTTCGATGCTGGCATCGATGCGGCTGTGCTCGGTTTCAATCCGGCAACCGCCCGGCAGTAACGTGTCGTCTTCGAGAATTTTCCATGTCTCTTCATGACGCTCGCGCATGGCTTTGACCAATGCGAAGTCCTGAGGATTGATGAAAATACGCAGATTGTTGGCACCCATCGGCAGCAGCTTCAACGCGTCACGCAACACGCTGGCGATCTGACCGGAATCGGTTGCCAGCTCGCGCTGAATCACCTGTCGGGCAATGTGCTCGACCAGATGGATAACGGCTTTTTCGATCTGCGTGTCCTGCTCTGCAATCGGATTCAACAGGCTGGCCATCAGCGTCTCGAGGCTGGCAATCTTGCCAGCCAGCGCCACTTCCGCCTCCTGCCGAACCTTGAGCTGAGTGCTGTGAAAGCCTTCCTTTTCGCCGGTGGCGAAGCCTTCGTTCCAGGCTTCCTGGCGAATGCTTTCCAGCTCTTCCAGGGTCAGCGGCTGGACTTCTTCCAGCGGCACTTCTTCCATCTCGGCCGGTTCATCGACCGGATCGGGCTCGGGTTCCGGCTCAGGCTCTACATGCGGGTCGAAACTGGGCAATGCCCAGAGATCGAGACCGCTGACATCCTTGGCACGAATGAGGTCGCTGGCCGATTCTTTATTGGAACTGGACATGAGTCGGCTGAATCCTTAGATCATTTCCTCGCCACCCTTGCCACCGAGCACGATCTCGCCGGCTTCGGCCATACGACGCGCAATGGTGAGGATTTCTTTCTGGGCAGTTTCCACATCGCTGACGCGCACCGGACCCTTGGCTTCCAGGTCGTCGCGCAACAGTTCTGCAGCTCGCTTGGACATGTTCTTGAAGATTTTTTCCTTGATCGCCTCGTCCGAACCCTTGAGCGCCAGCACCAGCACATCCGAAGACACTTCGCGCAACAGCGCCTGGATACCGCGGTCGTCCACGTCGGAGAGGTTGTTGAAGACGAACATAAGGTCTTCGATCTGCACGGAAAGGTCTTCGTCGACCTCGCGGATCGAATCCATGAGCGCGCCTTCGATGGAGCTATCGAGGAAGTTCATGATGTCGGCCGCACGCTTGATACCACCCAGGGTAGTACGCGACGTGTTGGCGTTGCCGGAGAACTGCTTCTCGAGAATCTGGTTGAGCTCTTTCAGTGCCGCTGGCTGCACGGTGTTCAGGGATGAGACGCGCAGGATAATGTCCAGACGCACCTTGTGGTCGAAATGCCCAAGCACTTCACCAGCCTGGTCGGCATCCAGATACGCCACCACAATGGCCTGGATCTGTGGGTGCTCGAAGCGGATAACGTCGGCAACCGCGCGCGGCTCCATCCACTTGAGGCTGTCCAGACCGCTGGTGTTGCCACCGAGCAGGATGCGGTCGATCAGGCCGTTGGCCTTGTCTTCGCCCAGCGCCTGGGTCAGCATCTTGCGAATGTAGCCATCGGAACCGACGCCCAGACTGGTCTGGTCACCGACGATGTCGACGAACTCGCTCATCACTTCTTCGACCTGCTCGCGATGCACATTGCGCATCTGAGCCATGGCCACGCCCACTTTCTGCACTTCCTTGGGGCCCATGTGACGCAATACCTGCGCCGCATCGGTTTCACCCAGAGAAAGCAGCAGCACGGCAGCCTTCTCGACTTTGCTCAGCTTGGCTACGAGGGCTCGATCATTCATCAGTGTTAATCCACTCTTTCACGACCTGGGCCACACGACCCGGATCTTCAGCCACCAGACTCTTGATTGCGTTGAGCTGTGCGTCATAACCCTCGGTCGGGCTAGGCAGCAGAATGCTCTGCGGACCGCCCAGACTGACGCGGTCATTGGACAGCTCGCCATCCAGGCCGCCCATGCCACCCAGCTCGGCATCGCCACCGAAACCGGCCAGTTCGCGACTCTTGCCAGTGGTGATGTTGTTCAACACCGGACGCAGCACACCGAACACCAGAATCAGGATGAAGATAACGCCCACTGCCTGCTTGACGATGTCCCAGAACCAAGGCTGCGAGTAGAACGAAGCCTCGGGCAGCACTTCGGCGCGCTCGCTGGAGAACGGTACGTTGATCACGCTGACGCTGTCGCCACGGCTGGCATCGAAGCCGACGGCATCCTGAACCAGACGCGTGAAGCGGGCCAGATCTGCGGCACTCCACGGTGCACGGGTCACTTCGCCATTGGCGGCATTGGTCTTGACCATGTCATCGACCACCACCGCAACCGACAGGCGCGTCAGACGACCCTGCTGTTGTTTGGTATGGCTGATGGAACGGTCCAGCTCGAAGTTCTTGGTGGACTGCACGCGCTTGTCGGCCGGGTATGGCGCCAGCGCAGGCTGACCGGTGGCCGGATCCATGATCTGTTGACCGTTGGCATCGAGCAGCGGCTGACCCGGAGCGATAGCGGCTGCAGCAGCACCAGCACCACCAGCGGTCTGAGGCGCGGTCGCAGGGCCTGGAGGCTGGTTGCTCAACGCACCCGGAACGCCTTGCGAACCCGAGCTGCTGGAACGCTGTTCGTTGACCGACTGCTCGCTGCGCAAGGCAGGCTGATCGGGGTTGAAGCTTTCGGCGGTCGACTCGACAGCGCTGAAATCGACCACCGCCGACACTTCGGCCTTGTAGCGATCAGAACCCAGAATCGGTTGCAGGATGTTTTGCACGCGTTGCGTCAGCATGCCTTCCATACGACGGCTGTAATCGAACTGCTTGCCCGCCATGGTCAGTTCCGAGTTCTCGGCCTGATCGGACAGCAGGGTGCCTTTCTGGTCGACAACCGTGATCTGCGACTTGGTGAGTTCAGGAACACTGGTGGCGACCAGATTGATGATCGCCATGACCTGACCCGGCTCAAGCGAGCGGCCTGCATACAGCTCGACCAGTACCGAGGCACTTGGCTTGCGGTCGTCACGGACGAAAACCGAACTCTTCGGAATGGCCAGGTGCACGCGGGCGCCCTTGACGTTGTTCAACGCCGAAATGGTACGCGCCAGTTCACCTTCCAGACCACGGCGATAGCGCGTGGCTTCCATGAACTGGCTGGTGCCCAGGCCCTGATCCTTGTCCAGAATCTCGAAACCGATGTTGGCATCGTTCTGCACCACGCCTGCCTGAGCCAGCTGGATGCGTGCACGCTGCACGTCATCAGCCTTGACCAGCAGAGCGCCGGAGTTCGGCTCGACGGTGTAATTGATGTTCGCAGCAGTCAGGGTGTCCATGATCTGCTTGCTGTCCATACCGGCAAGGCTGCCGTACAACGGACGATAGTCAGGCTGCTGCGACCACAGCACCACGGCAAAGCCAATGGCCACGCTCGCGGCCAGACCGACCATAAGGCCGATCTGACGCAGCATGGTCATTTCGGAAAGATTTTCCAGAAAAGAGAGCCCGAACAACGGTTTCTTGTCGGAGGCGCCCGCTCTTGCTGGAACAGGATCGGCTGTTGCTTCGGCCATGACTCAGTACGTCCCTTAAACCGGCATCTGCATGATGTCTTGATAAGCCTGAACCAGTTTGTTGCGAACCTGGGTCAAGGCCTGAAACGACACGCTGGCTTTCTGCGAGGAAATCATGACGTCAGTCAGATCCACACCGCTCTTGCCGATTTCGAACGCGTTGGCCAGCTGGCTGGACGCCTGCTGAGTCGACGCAACCTTGTTGACGGCCTGGCCAAGCATATCGGCAAAGCTGCTGGCACCTGCTTCCTGAGGACCGGACACAGGCTTGGGTGCGGCCATTGCATCCATCTGCATGGCACGCATATCCAACATCAAGCGATTAAATTCAATACCTTGGCTCATGGACATTTTCTCTCGTAAGGCCCGCAAATTTTTGACACTGATTCAGCGGATACAGATGACTTAGCAACAACGGTGCCAGCTAGGTGGCGGCAATATGCCACACCACCTTCGAAAATCCTGTCGGCCCAGATGCCATCACCGACAAAAGCCCCACCGGACAAGGCCTGCGGGCTTCCCGTATTGCATCCGTCATACGAAGAATCAAATACACCAGATCACGACCACTGGTCTGCAGCTGGCTGGACGGCGGCCGTCAGGTCGCAAACAGATAACCTTCCACATCCATACCGGCGTCACGCATCTGCGCCAGCTTGTAACGCAGCGTTCGCGGGCTGATACCCAGCCGCTCGGCAGCTTCCTTGCGACGGCCGCGCTCGGCGCGCAGCGTGTCGATGATCATCTGAAACTCTCGACGCCTGAGGTCATCCCCCAGTGCACCTGCGGACTCTGAACCGCCAGCGGCCACTGCAGTATCCGCCAATGACGTGACAGGCATGTGTGGCGCGGGCGCCTGGACCACCGGAGCAGGAACGCTGCCCACCGGGCCGGCGAGACAGAAATCCTGCGCCTGAATCACGCCGCCCTGCTGCAGGATCAGCGCGCGCTGCACGGCATTGTCCAGCTCACGCACATTGCCCGGCCATGGATAACTGACCAGACAAGCCTGCGCTTCAGCTGAAAGACGAACCGGCGCATGCTTCATTTTATTGACGTGCTTGGCCAGAAGACGCTCGGCCAACGGCAAAATATCGGCAGTCCTTTGACGCAATGCCTGCCAGGCCAGCGGAAACACCGACAGCCGATAAAACAGATCCTCACGGAAGCGCCCCGCCGCCACCTCTCCGGCCAAATCACGGTTGGTGGTCGCCAGCACACGAATATCAAGAATGATGGGCTTGCGCGCACCGACCCGCTCAACCTCGCGCTCTTGAAGCACGCGCAACAACTTGGCCTGCAGGCCCATGGGCATTTCGGAAATCTCGTCGAGCAGGATCGTGCCGCCATCGGCCTGTTCGAACTTGCCCGCCTGCGCCGCAATGGCCCCTGTAAATGAGCCTTTCTCGTGACCGAACAGCGTGGCCTCGAGCATGTTGTCGGGAATCGCTGCGCAGTTGATCGCAATGAAAGGCTTATCGGCACGTGGCGAATTTTGATGAATGTATCGAGCCAGAACTTCCTTGCCGGTCCCGGACTCGCCGGAAATCAGCACGGTGGAGTCGCTTTTCGCCACTCGGCTGGCCAGATTGAGCAGTTGAATGCTTGCAGGCTCGACGGCAATCGGCCCCTCGCCTTCGGCCGGACCGAGACGCCCCAGCGCATGGCGTGCGACCAGCGCCAGCAGCGCCTTGGGTTCGAAAGGCTTGACCAGGTAATCCGCAGCGCCCTGGCGCATCGCATCGACGGCACGCTCGACAGCGCCGTGCGCCGTCATCAGCAGCACGGGCAGTTGCGGATGACGATTGCGCAGCAACGCCAGCAACTGATGACCGTCCATGCCCGGCATGTTCACGTCACTGATCACCAGACTGAACGGCTCGGCCTCTACCGCCAGCAAGGCTTCTTCAGCCGAACCGACCGCACGGTAGCCGTATCCGGCCAGCTCCAGGGTTTCCCCCAGCGCCTCGCGCAATGAACGGTCGTCTTCGACCAGCAGCACCTTGATCGACATCAGCTGGCACTCACTGAACTGGATGCAGGAATCAACGGCAGGCTGACGATGGCGCAAGTACCACGTCCGACACGGGAGCGATATTGCACGCCACCCTGATGCGCGCGAGTCACTGCCGTGACCACCGCAAGGCCCAGGCCGGTGCCGGTGGTCTTGGTGGTGAAGAATGGCTCACCGATGCGAGCCAGCGCCGCCTGATCCATGCCACTGCCGTTGTCGCTGATGCACAGCCGCAACGTATTGCCGCGACTGTAGACGTGCACCTTGAGACGCGTGCGCCCTGCACTGGCCTGCACCGCGTTTTCAACCAGATTGAGCAGCGCACCGACCAGCGTGTCGCGATTGCACAGCAACTCACCGTCGACGCTGTCGCACTGCCAGCGAACCGCCACACCCTGCAAATGGGTCGCCGCAGCGTTTTGCAGCGCCTGGAACAACGCACCCGGCGCGATCCGGTCGGTCAGCGGCAGTTCGCCACGGGCGAACACCAGCATGTCACGCACCTGATGCTCGAGTTCGTGCAGACGCTCCTTGAGTCGGCCGGCAAAACGCTGCTGGGTTTCCACCGGCAGCTCCTGCTCGGTCAGATGACTGGCATAGATCATCGCAGCCGACAGCGGCGTGCGAATCTGATGCGCCAGCGAGGCAACCATTCGCCCCAGAGAAGACAGACGTTCGTGACGGGCCAACTGCTCCTGCAGGCGACGGGTTTCAGTCAGGTCGTTAAGCAATACCAACTGACCGGGCTCGGCATCCAGTGAACGAGTGGAAATGGACAGACGACGGCCGTCCTTCAGCGATATCTCGTGCCCGTCATCTTCACGCGGAGCGAAGCAGCGACTGATCACATGCCGCCACAGCATGCCCAGCAACGGCTGACCCAGCAGATCGATTGCAGCAGGGTTGGCCTCGCGGACCACCCCCATGCCGTCGATGACGATCACGCCTCCCGGCAGCAAATCAAGCAGGTTCTGCAGGCGGTTGGCCAGTCGCTCTTTTTCTGCCAGCTCCTGAAGACGCTGAACACCGGCCTGCGCTAGCTCACCCTTGAGTTCAGTCACGCGTGCTTCCAGATGTCCGTAGGAATCGGTCAATTGCGCCGACATCTGATTGAACAGCGAAAACGCCTGTTCCAGCCCGTGACGGCTTTCCAGCTCAAGGGCGGGAAACGGCTGGACAGACAGTTCGGAAGTCATGTGGGCGGCGTTGGACATAAATCATCTCTCGCGTGGCGGACCGTCAGTAAACGGTGTGTTGAGAGAGACTTAGCAATCCTCGTGCCGAAAAAAAACCCCTGAAAATTCAGGGGTTTGATTTTTGGCATTTCGAGCAGGCGTCAATCCTCCGCCTGTTCGTCTCCTTCCCGACGGCTCATGCCGTACTTGCGCATCTTCTCGACCAGCGTCGTGCGACGTATCCGCAGACGCTCGGCGGCACGGGCAACGATGCCGTTGGCATCATCCAGCGCCTGCTGAATAAGCCCCTGCTCGAGACCACCCAGGTAGTCTTTCAGATCGAGCCCTTCAGGCGGCAACAGCGCACCGGAGGCGAAGTTTGGCGTATGACCGTTGATGGCGACGCGCTCTTCGATCTCGCTGCGCAGGCTGTCGACCATCTGCTCGTCTTCATCGTCGACATAGCGAAACTTCTTCGGCAGTTCGGCAACACCGATCACACCGTACGGGTGCATGATCGCCATGCGCTCCACCAGGTTGGCCAGCTCGCGAACGTTGCCCGGCCAGGCATGACGGCACAGCGACATGATGGCCGCCGAATTGAAACGGATAGAGCCGCGCTTTTCGTGTTCCATGCGCGAGATCAGTTCGTTCATCAGCAGCGGAATGTCTTCGACGCGCTCACGCAGCGGCGCCATCTCGATCGGGAACACGTTCAGACGGTAATAAAGGTCTTCACGAAAGCTGCCGATCTCGATCATGTTTTCGAGATTCTTGTGCGTAGCGGCAATGATGCGCACATCAATGCTCTGGGTCTTGTTACTGCCAACGCGCTCAAAGGTGCGTTCCTGCAGGACTCGTAGCAATTTGACCTGCATCGGCAGCGGCATGTCGCCGATCTCATCCAGAAACAGAGTGCCGCCATTGGCCAGCTCGAAGCGCCCGGCACGACTGGTGATCGCCCCGGTAAAAGCGCCCTTTTCGTGACCGAACAATTCGCTTTCCAGCAATTCAGCCGGAATCGCACCGCAGTTGACGGGCACAAAAGGCGCGTCGCGGCGTTTGGAGTGGTAATGCAGGTTACGGGCAACAACTTCCTTGCCGGTGCCGGACTCGCCCAGGATCAGAACACTGGCGTCGGTGTCGGCCACCTGTTGCATCATCTGCCGCACGTGCTGAATCGCACGACTGGTACCGACGAGGCTGCGGAACAGGTTGGGTTCGCGATGACGACCACGCTCACGGGCCTGATCGTACATTTCACGATAGACCTGGGCACGGTGCAGGGAATCCAGCAGTTTGCTGTAGCTGGGCGGCATTTCCAGCGCAGACAGCACGCGCCTGCGCATGTCTTCCGGAAGCTCGACGGAAGAACTTTCGCCCAAAAGCAAAACAGGAAGGAACTCATCCCATGCGGCGATGGTCTTAAGCAGTCCTTGAAGGCTGCCCGGGGCGTTTACGTTGCCGATCAGCACGCAAAGCACTTCCCGCGTAGACCCCAACGAGCCTACGACCTGCTGCCAGTCTTGACTGGAACAGGAAAGATTTTCTTCGCCAAGGAAGTTCAGGATAACCGCCAGATCCCGGCGGCGCTGGCTATCGTCATCGATTAGCAGAATCTTGATTTCACGCCACATGCAATAGCAACTTCCCTAGTCAACTCAATGCCCATGATTGGGGGGCAGCTTGGCCGCTCAGCCGATATAAACGATGAGACGCCAGAAAATAGTAAACATCACTAGTTAAGTCAAAAAAACGTACACAGTCAAATTTATGGCGAACTTCCTGTCGGATAATTAAAACGACAAATAAAAGCTAGCCGAAGAGATGATAGACCTTCGTTGCGTTTTTCGCATTCTGGATTTGTGCCATTTCATCGACGATTGCTTGACGCTC
>Ga0265798_10003621_pt1 | contig 21794 bp, 25 predicted proteins | sample P3T30metagenome_FD_192430 | JGI IMG/M metagenome (GOLD analysis project Ga0265798, IMG submission 192430) | Plant litter microbial communities from East Loma Ridge, Irvine, California - P3 T30 | ecosystem: Environmental > Terrestrial > Plant litter > Unclassified | place: USA: California... | reverse complement strand
TGCTACAGCCTGTGCATGCCAGGGCGAGATGCACTATACTCTGTTTGTCGAGCCTTCCCGTCTCAGGTACAGCCCCGCCCGGCTAAAGCAGAAGCCGTTCTCCACTAGTTCCCTAGCATCCTTTGCACCATTGCGACACGTTACATTCTCCCTTCCATTGCGCTCCTCGCAGTTGCTGCTGAACCCCAGATTCCTCACGCCGTCTTGATCTCTTCTCATCGTCATGGTGTCCACGCGCTCGCATCCGCAAGGCGACTTCCCTGCCACGGAGCCATCACCCGTCAAGAAGACGCCAAGATCACGAACTTCGACCGCGTCCCCGGCGCCCACCTCCCCAGACCTCAATACCTCACCGCCACCGAAATCGCTTGCGAGGCGAGCAATCTCCAATGCCAAAGCCGAAATTAGCCCTCCCTCTCCATCCGAAATCGACGAGCCGACGTGGTGCCACACGGCATCCAATCTTACGATAGTCTGGCTTGCCATCTCGATTCCTCTTGTGCTATGGGACACGCTATATGTTCTTCTGCGCCCACATACCATGGCCGGTGGCGCGCTTCAATGGCCCATCTGGAAGCCATACGAGATTTACGCTTCGATCGATCACGTATACGGATGGCCCGGATGGGAAAACCATGATGGTTTTGGCGGCGCGCAAGCCATGCTGAACGCTGTGGAGCTTGTGCTATACGGCCTCTACTCTATGATCATATACAATCACAGTGTCCCTACATCAGGAGGTACTGGCCTGCAGCTCAGCGAGGGCGTGGGCAAATTCCTCTCTGGTGGTAGGAAGGTGCGCGGCAAGACTGGTAACCGCGCGCTCATTATCGGCTTCGCTGCAGCAGTCATGACAGTCAGCAAGACAGTGCTCTACTGTACGTTCACATACGACACACGGGCAATACACAGGCTAACGAGGGTAGACTTCAATGAGTATTTCTCTGGTTTCGCAAACGTTCGCCATAACGACTGGGCAACGCTTTTGGTCTTCTACCTTGTCATGAAGTAAGCTGATATCCTGCATCTGTTTGCACCTCGTACTACAAGGGACAGAAAAGCTAACTTTCCCGCAGTGGTCTCTGGGTCATCTTCCCCGCATACATGACTGTCGTCTTCGGTACCGATATCCTACAGGCACTCGACATCGCAGCCGATTCTTCATCTAAGAAGCGCTATTAGCTCGAGTTTCGAAAACGCATTCTACACATACCAATGTCTTATACTTTGATCACTAGGAGTGTTCAGCATCCACCGGCCCTTTCGTTAGGAGCCTTTCGCATTCTTGTGGCGTTTACGGAAGCGACGACAAGCGGTGCGGATTAATCGCCGGAGCCATGCAAAAAGCCCACCGCGCGCATGTCCAGCATCGTTGACATCGCCCGGCGCAGCTATTGACGGCTTCACGGAGCCTTTGGTTAGCGGCTGATACAGACAAAGTTACCCGTCTAGGGCTGGTGCTACTCACCACGACCGATACCCCACTGACGTCACGCCTTAAGCCAACGAGGGAGGAGCTTGAATCCCAACCGTCCGGTGGCAGGCTCGCTGATATTCGCTGCGCGTCGGCGGTCAGGCTGTCGAGCATGTACGGCGCTTGTACTCGATCGAGCGCGACATCCATTGCGTGATGTCTTGCTGCTAATGTGTCGCGATCTTTAAAGTGGGTTGTACGAGTGAAGAGTTGGACGTCCAAGAGGCAAACGGAAGTGTATTGCGGTTGCGCTCGCTAGTGGTCACATTCACTGTCTGTTCGCGATATACTTCTGTCACGCGCTTCAGAGAAGTTTCAGTTTCATTGTTACTTTACAATATTATGCTAAGCATCAAACTAGTAGCCTCATCGTTACTCATTGCTGTCGTTCATATTACGGTCAGAACCATACTCCATCGCATCGATGCAATGTCTAAACAAACACCTCCGAGCTTTTTGACAATCTCTACATCACATTGCATCCAATCCCCATTCCACAAGTCCTGCCCTCCTTCTTTTTCTTCTGCATACCCTCTGCTTCCAAATCCTCGCTCCTTCGAACACCTTGTGCTCCCTCCTCACTGACCACCCTGCGTCTTTCACTCAGATCTGCCATGCTCACTGCTTTAGCAAACGGTCCATCATCCGTCTCCACAATCGCCTTCTTCCTTTCAAGCTCGTCTCTGCCCGGCGTGCTAAAGACAGAGCGTTTGCTAGTGACCGTTCCGCCGGAGACACATGATCCCTCAGATGGCGAGACGTGTCGCGCTACGTTGCCAGCCGCATCTAACATAGGCTTCCGAGGCGGTGATTCCATGGGCTGCTGTGGAGGGGCGAGATGCATGCGCGCACGAATATCTTCCTCTCGCAGGGGCTGTTGCATAATCAAGGCGTCGTTTCCTGGGTAATCTGACGTTGTCGCGTAGCCTGTCTGAGAACCAGGCACCGCCCTCTCCGGTTGCGCAGCCCTTGCGAGTGCCCGTTCGCGCATCTTCCGACGCTCAGTCTGGGTGTAGAACGCCATGAGCTTGTCTTCTGGCCCAACATACATCTGGGGATGGTCCGTGGTGAAAAGCCCAGAGCCACAGGATGGTTGCTCGTCGAAGGACTCAAAGAATTCGAGCTTTGGTGTCGGTGCTGTGGGCGTAGTAGTAGGGGTGGCACGAGGAAGGCTTGATCTGGATTTGGGCCTGGAAGAACGCGTGGACTTTGGGAAGGGCGTCGGAGTTCCGAGCGGGAGATAGGCGGAGCGTTTCTGGGAGTTTGTCATCGGGGTGGGTGTGTCTGGACAGTCGGTGTATGCGTCGCTGTCGATGTAATCACCAGCTTGGATCTCTGCATCTCGCGGGTTGGTGGCTGGCGTGTCGTCTTGGTCACGCGATGTCGACTCGCGGTGCGAAGACAACTCCGTCGGTGTGCTGTACGGACGTTTCTTCGGACTTGTTGATCTGGAACCGCGCTTTACCGGTGACCGCCTTGTCATCATTCCGCCGCCTCTCTTGATGGTGACACTGGCAGTGATGTTTGCGGGAGAGCTTCCGAAGTTACCGTTCCCTGCTGTTGTGGTGTAGCTGGTGAAGTCCGTCTCTTCATGACCAGAACCATGCACGTGTGCTCGCGGATAGCCATCGCTCTTTGGTCGTACCTTCGCACTCTCTGACGCACTATGAATATCAGCATTCGGTGACCCAGTAGTCGCAGAATCCTGTCGCGAAGCCTCATCCAAACTCGGTGGCGGCGACGGCGAGATAGCGCGAATCGTGGAGCGCGCCGTCGATGGACGTGTAGGGCTCGGCGGGCCAGGCGTAGTTGCGCGCGGGCGAAAGTGTGTTGACATTTTCGCAATTGACAGTCGTGATGTTGACTGCGAGGATGCGGGCGTTGCTAGGAGGATGTGGGTGGGACCGAACTGAGCGAGCAATGCAGGGCAAAGCCGATCAACGACTTTCGGGCTAGGGCGCACGTGGGATGAAAACACAAACGTAAAACTCGCCCAAGGCGTGCAAGTGAGGTGAGAGGGGGATGAGGGACGCGCTATGGGGTGTTTGCGAAGTGCCGTTGGTAGCCTACAGGTGCCCTGCCCTCACTTCCTGTCGTCGGGCTACTGTGCTGGTCGCCTTTACTGCCACTTTGCTGATACTTATTGGTTGGTATACTAAGAGGTGAGCACACTTTCCACAAACGAAAGCTGCTTGGAGGTTTTGGCGATGGCTTTTTGTTGCTGTTACACAATACGTCATTGTGTAAACCTTACGGCATATGTGCCGAACCAATGCTGCCTGACGCGCAGTTCACTTCGGCCCTTCGGAGTATTTTGACCGCATAGCCAAACATGATCACTCCGTTCTATTTTTCAACATCTGAGATGTTATATCCCCTCCTTTTGGCTTCTCCTACTTCAGTGCTGAAGGTTGGCTAAGTACCTAGGTACTTAGCAGTCGCCATCTTTGCAGAATCAATAAAGCCATGCGTTAACCCTTTATTTACAGGTACATCTAAGCTACTACTACCGTTGCCCGCTCGATTCTCCAGTCTACGTCAAAACCATTCCCTTATGGCCCTCAAGGCTGCATCATCTAATAACTGTCCTCTTCACAACCAAAACACCCCAACCGCCTCTACCCAATGTACTCCGTCTCCTCACTTCTTGGCATTCACGGTCGTGAGATGTTCCGCCTCTAACTCCTCCTCGTCCGAATCATCAGCATCATCAGAGCTATCATGCGCCGAGCTATCCGAGTCGTCATCGCTGCCATCCTCCTTCTCATCGTCGCTAGAGTCATCAGAAGTATCTTCCTCATCGGTATCTTCATCTGCGTCAACGTCTGTGGAGCTGTTGAGACCGATCTGCCTAGAGGTACTGCCATGCTTGTCGTCATCACTGCTTTCGTCATAGTACTCCTCAACGGAAGCCAAGACATGTGCATGATGAGTCTGAACGATAGGTACCTCGACAGCGCTGGCCGCAATGTGACTTTCTCCTTGGTTGGCAGGTGCTGGTGCTCTGTACACTCTTGGCTGTTCGTGTGCCTCGATCCCCCTAGCACTATCAACCTGGGCAGGTACCGGGTATACTACGGTATCTCTCCATACCCCAGTATCTTGGACTTGCTTTCCGTACCCTTTGCTACCATCTTCTGCGAGCAAGCGCGCCTGGCGATCTTGGCAGTGCTTCGACGCCTCTTGGCCCTCGAGCTTCTCTAGCGTCAGTGCAGCTTTGTCGGTCCATTTGCTGACGGTACGGAGCGCAGCAATGCCAATCTTGATGTTGCGCTTGTCTTTGGTGTTGATGCTCTTCGTCTTGGTTGGAGTTTGGGCATCGGAGGCAGTGGAAGTGGAAGTCTTGCTTGAGTGTTGTAGAACGTTGGTAAGTTTAGGGCGGAGCTGGAGTTTGTTTGTTGGGAGATGCATCTTGATAGAGGTCAAATACCGGTACTATGAATAGATTGAGCTAATTCTGGACTACAAGCTCCTGGCCTGGGTGTCAAAGAGTCCTGATAGTGATGTTCAGTGATGCAGTGCTTGAGTGCCGAGTTATATAGAGGAACTAGGGGTGTAGCTAGCTTTATATGGTGCTATGTGTGATTCATGTGTCCTGTTTTTGTTTCAGTCGGCGGCATTGGGGTTGAAGTCAGCAGACTGTGATGCTGTGATATACTCGACCTTATTTCAATGTACCTGATTGTAATTCATGTTCATTGATGCAAAAGACATGCTCACATTGACCACATGACACCACAGTCTGTGCAAAATAGCTTCCGATAAGCTGACTGTCTCTGATATAATTGATTCAATGAATGACAACCGCTCATAAGTTTGCCGGGTAAGCAGACCTCCATCGAGTTCCTACAGCCTTGTCCTATCTGCTTGCCTTATCTGAACCAGAGCCCTTCCACTTTGTTTTAGAGACATCAAGAGAGTCACTATAGGCATAAGTCTGTGCTCTGTCTTTTTGACTGAACATTTCCGGCTCCTATCTCAGCAATTAGTCGTGCTTTGTTCCGCGTCTGCAGCCGCGATCTCTCACCTTCTGCGTCTCTGGAGCTTTTGCGGTTTTCTGTTTATCATATCCACCTTGCTCTGGCTGTTTCGGAGGCTCTGCTTGCTCAGTCGGGTGCCCGTTGACTTGTATCGTGGGATCCGTCATTGTAGACCGCGGAAGACGAATGGAGAAAACGTGGGCTAAGTTCGACTTATTGCGGCTGTTTGACACAGCTCGTCCGATCGATCAAGGAAGTAACGAGGTATGTTGTGAAGATCTTGTTAAGATAGGCGCGTATACGAAGGTGTATGAGTATGTGTATGTGAAGGAAAGTCAGGTAGGCACTGGGGGGTTTTTATATCTGCGAAGAGTCACATCTTCGATGATTGTATTATTCACGATTCCTGTCATTGATGCTGCAGAGTGCGAGCATCAGTCACAGTTCAAAAGCTACCGTGGGTACATTGACCTAGGTGACTCCAAGCTTGTGACTACGAAGGCGTTGACTCATTAGGACTCATGGGCTGTTAATGTGTGATCTTCCTACAGATATAGCAAAAGGCGTCAACAAAAACTGCGATTTGGTCAGTCGTGGTGAATCACACGCGCGAGAAGCACATGAAAGTGATCACCTAGCCGGCTAGAGCAAGGGCCTTAAGTTTACATTACCGTCTCATCGAACTTCAAACATCACATACCTGTTCTCAACTCACTCAAGGGCAGTAAGCAGTATCTGTAGCCAATATAACGTCTACTGGTAGGCTCGCGTGACACATTCAATAACAATGAGCAGAAGTGTCATTGTTTCGAATAAAATGACATATAAAGCTGATCCTACGCAAGCCTGCGCAAGAATAACCAAAGTATAATGTACTGTCCCTCAAGAAAGGAAAGAAAGAAATCACACATTCGCTGTCCGATAAAAGAAAATGGCAATAACCCACTGAGCTGCTGAAGCCACATGTCAACCCCCAAAACTCTGGAGAGTACCAGACTACCCTCTATCTCTGCCATGGCGCGAGCCCCAACCTCTTCCTACGGTCGTTCTCTTAGAATCCCTTTTCCCGTCGTCTTTTCTCCTCTGCTTCTGCTAAAGCTTGAACAACGTGAGGTTTTACCGGGGTCTTCTTGAATTCATAAGCTACGCTGGTAGATCCGTTATATGGCTTTGTTGAAGTCTCTCTGATGGTATTCGATAGCTCTCTGACTGTAACAATGACTTGTGACCTGTTGTTTCTACTGGGCGCTGGTTTAGCGGCCGACCCAGATGCAGACTGTTGCGCTTTGCTGCCAGTGTTCGAGCGTTGTGACTTTGCTTTCTCGTCGAACTTTATGTTGGACATGGTGGAGGCTGTCAATAACTTGGAAACTCTGGACGTAAGATGTGGTGTACTCAGTTGGCGGTGGATATTTGCGGAGGGATAGGTTCGGAAGTAGAGCTTTGTTGTTGTAAAGCTCAAAGTGGCCTGGTGCGTCGTGTTTATAGATCGGAAGATAAGTGCGGTGTTGGAGCGGGAAGTGAGAGGCTTCGCGAATATCCGCCCAATATGTCTATAGTGATTTGATTGACCGTCAATGGGAAGCCGGTCACATCATCACGCAGCAACACCATGCCCGATCGCCCCTCCCAGCTTCCCCATTGAACTCCATGTCGGGGTACACACCGAGTATCTGTTCCCTGTACTCTTCTACCTCCCTTGAAGGATCTTTACCGAGGCTGTCCGTTGACATTGACTTCTGGTACATTGAAGAGCTGTCTGCCGTCAAGCGGCTGCCTCTAACTTTTGCGCGCTCTCTAGCGTCACCGCGCTGTCGACGTTGTATCTCAAGATCTTCGTATGAGCCCCAAGGAGGCGGTCTCGGACCGTTTTGGATGTCGGTCGACGAATGGAAGGAAGGCGCGGCGTTTGTGGGGTTGCCGACTAGAGGAGGGAAAGTCCCGCGAAACGGCGAAATCAATGGCGGTGAAGCTGAACTGAAAGACGGTAGCTGTCCAAACTGGTATTTTAGATTTGCATCTTTGGGTTGAGTTCGCCGCAGTGCTCGCACGTCATCATCAATGTCATTCCAATGGCCGCGAGGTTCGTATGAATCAGTAGCCGTGGGCTCTTGTGCATTGCTGCCCGAGACACGATGCTCTCGCGCACTAATGCTCGACTCACCAAAGACAGCGTCATATGAGGGCCCATCTATCACGTGTGATGAAGACGTGCTCTGCGCTGCAGTTCTTTGACTCGAATGATCTGGGCTGATGTCTATCGGTAAATCTGGCAACGGCCGACGTGGAATGAGGTAGCGATTGCTCTGGGACAGCGGTTCCGCCTGAGTATTGGGGGTGTTGAGCTCGTTTGCTCCTTGAATGTATTCTGAACGAGCCGGCTCGTCCGAAATTCGATAAATGTCTGCGCTCCGCGCGCCGATTTCTTGTTCTTCGTCTATCACTGAAGCCGCCCCGAGCGGTAGTGGTGGTAGCGGACGCTGATACGTACCCAAAAGATCATCGCATTGCTCAATTGGCTTGTGCGAGCCGATCCGATCAGATTTGTTGTTAGAAGGAGTCGATTGTTGCATCCGTGGATGTGATGATGGCAGGTCGCACACCGTCACCTCAGATGGAGCTAACGAGTGGCTTCCGCGTGGAGTGACAGCCCGTGTAATGTGATTTGGTGTATTTCCCGATCTTGTACGCTCTGGCAACGGCTTTCGATTGGGAAGTAATGTTTGTCTTTTGCTATACTGTCCCGTTCTGCGTAATGTTGCTGATTCGACATACTGCGCAGGACTGTCTGCCGCAGTCTGGGTGAGATTCTTGTTGTGGTCGCAGTCTTCGGTCTCAACAGACTCTGTGTCGATGAAAACCCGCAATACAGGTGTCGTTGATGTTCGGAGAGGTTTTGGAACAAGATTGTCCGGGCTCGACGGTCGTGAAGAGGCTTCGGTAACGCAATAAGCTTGATAAGGTCGCCTGGGGAGTGTGTCATGTAGTAAAAGCAGCGCCTCGCCAGGCCCTTCTTCAGGTGTTCCAAGGGGTGTAAAATGGGTGTGATCCATGGGGTTGGCGATTTCTAGAAGTTGAGGGATTGCGCGAGATCAAGTTAGGGGGGTGGAAGAGGGGAGGTGGTAAATTCATTGAGAAAGTGATACTGTACGCCCAACATACATTGCTTGAATGTTTGTCTCTGTCATTTTTCTAGACGTTCCACCGACGAAGGTCGCGAATCCGACTGTTGACCGTAACGTCATCACACCGAGCACGTACCTCGTGACTGAGGCAGCAACAGCAAACGGTTGTGACCGAGAGCCATATCGTCCGTGCACAAACCCTTAGATACCAAGCGCAGAGAAACAATCGTGCGCACCTTTCCTCAGGCCTTGCTCGAACAGCCAAGTGAAGCCACGTCTGTATCCACTCTCTCTAATTCGCTTGAGGACCCATAACTCAAACATGCCAATCTTGTCGCCTTTTGTTTCTCCGCACCCAAAGAAGGCGCAGGCGTCTTGGTATCCGACTTGCCAACCATGTTCGTACTTTTCGTGCTCATAGTGACCGTTGGGGTCCACTCCACTCCAGTAAGACACGTGCTGTTGGACAGCCTCATGCATCCGCCCGTCTTTTTCGTGTCTGGCTTTCTCGACAACCCCTCGCCTATCATCAGCGGACATTGTTGTATACTGAGGTGGCACAATGCTCCCGTCTTCCGTTTTAGCTTTGAAGCCCCACTCACCGCCAGGCATCCAATCCATTTTCCAGGTCCAGAAGAAACTGCCCCCAGCTCGCTGCTGGTACCGCCTACTCTGCGCCTGACCAAACTGCTGCACGAGCTCTTCCTTGGGGACCCCGCCGCCCTTGGCCCAAGAGTCCTCGGTCATAACGCAGGAGTACTCTCCAACGATGACTTGTACTGCACCACGGTCATGGACAGAACCTTCTTTACCGTCAAGCTGCCCAAGCTTGGTGCCGGCCTCCTCGGTGATTTGTTGTGGTGTCTTTGCTTTATCTTCGTCTGTGAAAGCCCAGTAATAGTGCGTATCGATCACTACTGGGCACTGCGGATGCGAGTAGATGGAGTTCTTCTGCAAAGTCCAGTCGACTGCTTTCTCTAGGTGCCAACCGTCGGAGATGATGATTGGAATGCCGGGATCGATGGCAGAGACAGCAGCTATGCATTCATCGTACCACTCATACATGCGTTCTGATTCCCACTCAGCCTCGTTGACGAGCTGGAGACCCGCAATCTCAGCTCCAGCCTTTGTGTCCTCAGCAATGAACTGGCAGCAGTGAACGCCCAGCGCGCGGTTGGTATGGCTGGTCCAGAGTTCAGCACGCCCACTGTTGGTACCGGAGTGTTCCTGCGCGTTTCCACCTCCTGGCAATGCATGTAGATCGATGAGAACACCGATGGAGCGTGCACGCAGGCGTTGGATCAGGGTGCGGATACTGTTCCATGCTCCAGTGTATATTTCTGCGTACGGCTCGAAAGGTGTGCCCTGGGTGAAAACAGCTCCGGGGAGGTCGTAGTAGCCGATGGGCAGGCGGACGGTAGTGCATTTGGCTACATTAGCAAGCCATCCGATGGCGTTATCGGTTACGATGTTGGCCCAATGCTCTTCGAACTTTTGTTTCGTTTCAGCCATGCCAATCTTGTCGACCCAGGCCTGGACTGCTGCAAGCTCGCTTGATCCCTCAGAACCGTCAGGAAATCGAGAACCTTGAAGCCATCGTTCAATGACGTAAACAGAGCCGAGGTTAGTGCCGTGATGATAGCGGTAGCGAAGTATATCTAGGGTTGTCGGATCGCTGATTCCATGTTGCTGCCCTTGCTGATGGGCTGGAGGAAAGTGGTGTTGATGTTGTGCCTCAGCGGCTCCGTCAAATTTTGAGTTGCAAGGCTCGTCGCGTTGAGTGAAGCCTTTGAGTTCGGCTTTGGCTTTTTGAAGGAAGCCCTTCATCGTGGATATGCTGATCGGGTTAGTACACTAGTGAGCGGATGCCTCAGTTGGGTAACGAACAGATTGTTGATAGATGCTCAGATCGAGTTTCAAGGTGCAGGTGAGTCTCTGGACTTCAATAAGTTCTGTTGTAGGGGTTTTGAGGTTTGAAAGTCGAGTGTATAAAGGGTTGGCTGTGCTGGTGAGTAGGTGTGGCTGAGCCATCATGGTGGAGCAATGGAGCCGCGTAGCCGTGCATTTGCTTCTATTTTGATGACGTAAGACAAGGAATGGAGACCCGTAGGCAAGTGCGGCCGGCATGCACGTAGGTTCGTGCACAGAAACTGTGGCTGCATCTTATCGTGCTATCTTATCTGTGCAAGTGCCTCGGAACTTTGACGAACGCGTGGGTTCTCTAGCTTGAGACGCGCCGTATTACAGTTGTGATGGTCTACTCACTGCAAAGCGACAAGACCATGGCTAAGAAGATGTAAATCAATCACCATCCACGTGTCCTAGTCGTAGCTTACTCGTGAAGGTGACTCTGCTGGCAGCAACAGCAACGGGAAAAGTGCAGAGAGGATGTCCTTCACACCACGCGTTCTTCGAGGGCCCCAACAGGTGTCGTTCGACGCGTAATTCAACGCAAATGTGTAACGATAGTAGATAGAGGATTGAGGAATAGAATTAGAACACCTCCCAGTCATGCCAACTTTGTGCTGTGCTAGTTCAGGCGCCATCCCGCCTTCTCGCCAAGCTGGACCCTGACATGCCACCCAATCGCGTCGCCTAGCGCCTCTGCTGCGACTTCCCCAACCGCGACGCGACTGCTCCCACACCATCACCCTCATTCCAATTCTGTTTTGATTTGTCTTTCCCAACGTTGAACACGACACAGAAAGAATCATTACTATTTTGTGGCTACACTTCCGTCCCACACCACAAGAGCGCATCCACGCGCGTCATTCGTCCCGTCTCAACGCGTCGCAATATCCCTCAAGTCGCAAAGACAACATGAGCGCCACAACACCGCAGCGGCCAAACATGGCCACTCAGTATACCCCCTCCAAGACACCCTCGCGACGCGTGCTTGGGGATCTCACCCCAAAGGCCATAAATACGCCCTCCACCCCTCATGGACCGTCTGAAGTCGCTCGAGCCCAAAGCCCGCTGAAGCAGGTTACTACGCACACCCCGACCAACCCTGTCGGCAAGGAAAACCTCATGACTCCCCAGACCAACTCAAACAGCAAGAAGAGGGGCATAGAAGACGTCGACGGCGCTGAGGCCGTTGAGAGTGTGAAGATGCTTGCCCACGCCCGCAACGAGAGTCTCCCTACCGCCGGCGTACGCCTAACCACTGATGCGGTGCAGAAGCATACGGTAGGCCACACGCGATACTGACGCGTCTTTACACCACTGACATATCGAAGGAGAATAACCCTATTGGCCTCGCAGATCCTGGATCTCCCACCGAGCGCGCTACACCAACACCCTCGCCCGAACCAGAGCCGATACAAGCCTCCCAGAAGAGCAATCAGTCCTTCTCCGACCTTCTCAACTACGAGCTGTGTGCCAGCCAGAAGAGCGAACATGGAGAACGTGTAGCTATGCCAGCGGCTCCCCCCGCACCAGCACCCGTGGAAGGAAAGAGGAAATCGCGTGCCGAACAGTTGCGCACGCGTCTCAAGTTTGGATTGTATAAGCTCAAGACAAACCAAGTCACCAAACGCGACGCGGATATCATTGGACCCTACGAAGCTCGCGCCTCTTACTCGTCGGACGCGCTCAACGCGTCAAGATCAACAGCCATGACAACTTCACGCGAATCTCTAGGCGATCCCCGCGTACCCAATATCACCGTATCTTCTCCGCGACGCGATCAAGGACCAGTCTTCGTGAGGGCCAACCTAGATCCCTTCCACCCGATCTCCAAACTCGGTCCCGCACCCGTTCAATTCGCCATACCCCAAGGCAACATGCCCGCATCATCGCGCATGGTGCCCGGCTATGCATTCACGTCTTCACCACCCGGGCCTCAACTGCCCCACTCAGTAGCCCCCGATCAACTCTCGTCGCCTGTGCGACCCAGGAATTACTACCCTCCGCACTCTGACTCAAGAACACGAATGGGGGAGCACGATGCAGAGCGCATCAACGTGCAGGAAGAGAATCCACACTACAGGCTTCAAAGAATGAAGCAACAACACTACAGTCTGGCGAGCAGTGTCGGCGGTGTTAAGAGCGACGCCGCAGAAGGCCTGCTACAACTCATGCAAGATACACGGTAGATAGATACCCCATGTAGAAGCATGGACACATTATTACTCGTTGCATCCGTGTTTTCTTAAGATCGCCATACTATGGCCTAATCAATTCTTACGAACTGATGATTTGCTCGAAGAAAATATCTCACTGTGATGTTCTTGACGTGACGCTCCATGAGATGAGTGCTAACAAGTTAGGAACATGGCCAGATTTTTGGTGAGAGTTGCTTTGAAGAGTTGAATTTGGTGACTACAAAGTGCGAACGTTGTCTTCGCTTTCGGTAACCAAGTCGTCAGATCGTGACTCCATGTTTCCATCAACTGGCTGCTCTTCCACCACATCCTCAACAGCTACCGCGTTCTCTTTCGCCTCAACATCGTCCTTCACATCCGGGTATTCCCCAACGCGTTCGACAAGATCGTTCGGCGGCTCCATGCTCTGCTCATCCACAGCCTGAGCTCGATCGCCCGATAATCCCATTCTTTTCGCCTTCCGTCCACTGTTCATATCGCGTGGGCGGACTACGCGAGACGGAGGAAGTGTCTGCTTACTCGCATCAGTGATCAAGTCTGCCATCTTGAAACACCTCTCCACGAAGGCTTTCATCGCGCTTTCGTCGCGCAACTCTGTATCGCCATGGCCACTGTAATGCGCAGTGAGCGCGGCGCCCTTGGCACCGAGCTTGCCAGACTGTACAGTATTGTACGAAACAGCTACACCGAATAGGTTTCCAATCACCGGTTGCCGGAACTGGATACCAGAGAAGTGATACGTGACGGTACGCATGCCCTTTTCTTCACTCGGGAATCCGGGTATAGTCCACTTGGGGATCTGTAGGCGGAGAGGTGGCGCAGTGAGGCGGCCACCGCTCTCAATGTTCTCTGTTACGGCATCAACCCACGCCTGTACATTCTCGTCGTTGTAGTCCCTGTTGTTGAAGCTGAGGTTTGCTCGGCGTTGAAATCGTACATCTACGGCCTTGTCTGGGAGCAGAACATCGTGGATACGATGATCGAAGCTCAGTGCGAGTTTGCGGAAAGTGGCTCTGGCACCACTGCGACCAGTACGCATTTGGATCCTGAGTTTGGGCAATATCTGTCCTGGCTCGTGCTCCAGGTCAGGTCTAAATTCGTAGTGCAAAGATGGTGCTTGCAAGCGCGAAACGACAGAATAGTTGGGCGACGTGAAGACACTATTCAGTCCTGGGAATGTTGACAGAAAAGGTGCCTTGGATGGATCAGAAAGAGCAGCTTCCACTACTCGGCTGGGGTCCACATCTTCGAGAGGGAATAGAGCCTGGCCAAATTCGGCGGAGACCTCGTATGTTGGGTTCGGTATCCAATTGCTCAACTCGTGTTTAGGCAATGGCACAGCAGAAGCGGGTCGCAGAATGGTCCCTAGAGTCCGGTTCACGAGACCGTGGAGTGTTGTTTTGGGGGCTTTTGCGGGTTTCGCAGCCTGAGCTTCGACAGTGTCAGGCTCAGTGAGCCGCATGATAGGCATTGACAGACGTCCCAGCTCTCGTTTGCGATACTTGTATTCGAAAGAATCGTGTTCGGTAAGAACCGGCGACAAGAACGCTGCACTCTCGGCACTTCCTAGTTTCTGAGTGTCGAAGGTACGCTCAGCTGCATCCTTGAAAGGCAAAAACCTGACCAGTGTCCTTTTTGCCTCTTCTATGGAGCTCACGTCGAAGCCTCTGATTACCAACTAAAAGAATTAGCTCGGTTATGAACGATTTACAGAGATCGTGCATACCATAGACTTGCCGACTGCCTCAATACTCGTGCGAGTCAGAGCCGAGACGACATCAAAGTCTTTCTGTGTATAAAACAAAGTTACCAGATTGGACTTTGAATCCAACGCAACAGGACCATTTGCTAGCTGGCGTAAATAGTTGTTCAGGTTCATCCGCTTCAATTCAGTGTGTTGGAAAGCTTCCTCGATATCATTGGCAGCGTACTCTGCTGTCGTCTTATCGGATGTGATGCGGAGGGCGTTATCCGGTTTGTACATGTCGAGCCTCACTCGTCGGGTCCGTCGAATCTTGTCAAAAAGGGTGTCTTTGTCTGCAGGCATGTTAGCGAGATCCACGATTAAGGATGCTATAGTACGTACCACCAGCCTTAAGCAGCATCACCTGCCACGGTTGCAGAGAAAGCTCTAGCTCTCCGGGGGATTCGATTTCTTCCAAGAGTACGAGATTCCAAACATCCCTCATTATGCGATCAACAAGCAGCTGCTTGCTGACGTTCTTGCGGTAGCCCATGATCTTGACAATACGATCAACGCCAGGCAGGCGTTGAGTTATCGGCGTAGTACCTGGCTGCCATTCTGATCGCTCCACAGGTTGCTTCTGGTTTCCTAGTTGGTCCTTCCGTTTGATGCTGTCGATCACTCCCTGATTGACCTTCTCTTGCCGTATATTCTTTGCGACCGAGTAGAAGATTATCAATTGCTGTTGCGTGAAGCCTTTCATGAGCTTCTTTCTCAGCTTGACAAACGTAGTCTGCTTGACGTGATGCGGCTCATTGGGGTCGCCATCGTTGTTCGGTCGCAAGGTCTCGATCTGCTTGTATATTTCTTCCGGCGCGAGCGCTTTCCCTTCTTCTTCGAGTGAGGCAAGAATGTCTGGGACCTCGAGAGGTTCGGAGATTTCGATTACTTCGGCATCTTCGGAGGCTTCGGTGGTTGTGGTGGCTTCTCTTTGTGCTGGTTCCCCGACTTCCCTCAGGACCAAGATATCGGCATCGTCGCCCAATCGCTTGACGCCCAGATCTTGCGAAGTTTCCCGTAGGATCTTTTCTCCTTTCCTCTTCCTCAAGCGATTGATCGGCGTCACTTGTTTTGTGATCTTCAGAGGCGGTGGTTGCTCGTCTTCAGTATCACCGCGGCGGCGTGCAGACGCAGAAAACCTGGCTCGGGATGGTGGGCGAGGAAAAGCGGGCAGTCGCCGTCGGGCAATTTGCGCTTCACATCGGAGGCATACAAATGCACTCGAGGTCCGGGGCGCAAGCATGAAGGAGGACGAAGCGGGGAAAAAGTGCAATGAGGATGGCAGTGACGGGCTCGGAAAGTGCGATGCGTGCTCCAACTTTCGTGACCGCCCTAATTCTGCCATCGCGCTTTCACGTGTGAGGCGCGTCATAGTGCGACGCCCGCGAGCATTACTTCAGAGTTCAATATTAAATGTAGGAATTTGCATTAAGTGGCACCTTTTGAACTTCAAGTTGGACGACGCCAGCTGCAGAGATCTTCGCGCAGGTCAAACTCATCTACCTCATGGTGTGGACGATGTCGCTTGCGCGCCGCCTCTGCCTTCATCTGCGATGCCTGCTGCTCCAAACTTCCCCGGCCCCGCACGTTCGGCGAGTGATTCGATTTCATATCTCCAGGGCGCAGCGTCTCATGCGACTTGCGATGAGCGCTGCTGCCGCCGCGCATGTGACCGTGCTCGCTCTCACTCACAGAGCTGCTGCTATCGCCTGCTGCAAATCGCAAGGGCTGAGCTCGTGGCTGCTGGGAGTATGGTTTCTCGCGGTCGCCCCATCCGTCTCCGCCAGCGAATATGTCTTCGATGCATTCGTCTGCCTTGAGCTCGCCGGGTTGTGCGGACCAGTATGCGGCGAGGGTGCGTCTGTACATGTCTTGGAGCTCGCCGGCTTCGCGGGATTTGCTCGTCAGGGAGGGCGCAGCTGTGGGCGTTAGCACGAGCTCCGTGTATAGTTCAGAGTTTCCCACCTCCATGATCCTCAAGTTCGGCCTGCTCTCCCGCCATGATACCAGCGATGCCACTGAAGACCTGCGCCGTCTTCAAGGCTGGCGCAACAAAGTTCTTGTCGCCTTCCGTCTGCTTCATGTAGATTCCGACCTTGAGCGTGCTGTTGATCTTGCTGTCTTGCATAAGGTACCTCCTCGTGACGCCCGGTTCCTCGCCCGCGATGGTCGCCATCTCGCTCTGCTCCACGTACTCGGCCAGGTTGAGCTTGACAGTTCCTAACGTGATGCGCTCGCCTCTTCCTGAGCCTCGGCCGTATTCTTGCACAACCTCCAACTCGACATAACACTCCTGCAGCATGCCATTCTTGTCGACGGTGAGACGGACGGGGAGGGTGATGTCGTAGTTGTAGGCGACTTTATGGTCTTTGACTTGGCAGCTGTCTGTGCGACCGCGGTGCTCGGCGGCCGTCGAGTGGGAGAGGTGCCATTTTATGAATGAGGTGCCAGAAACGAGTGGTACGTTGTTGAGGTCGATTATCTGCTGTCGTCAGAGTGTGGTCGTATGCCTGTGTATGGATAGCTCACTCGTAGGTGTAGATCAAATTTTGGCTGCGCAAATGTCAGCCCGTGTAACTTTGAGGTGCTGGCTCAGTCTTACTCGTCGGTTCTTGGGTACTGTGATTGTGAGTGTCTGAGTCGCGAATGCGACGGTGCGGCGCACGGCCATTGCTCACCAAACGCTTGCATGTTGAGAAGAGAAGAGGAGGAACAAGGCGATACGGGGAGGTGAAGGAGTCTGGGTCTCACTCGCGCTGAGCGTGTGACAGGGTTCTTTGTGACTGAGTAGCAGGAGCGATGCTCTGCGACTGCGAAGGTAACAATGGACCCTGACGTGCCTGGCTCCCCGGATGCTCCGAGCCCCAACCGCGCCCTCGCTCCTTCACCCACCACCTCGCTTCACTGCCATGGCTGCAGACGCCGACGCAGATGCCATCGCAGACTGCGTGCTCCGGGCCTTTGCTCAGCTACCTGGAAAGCGGAAGCCGAGACCCCGCCACGATGGCGCAAGGGAATGGGTACCCCTCGCCGGAATTGTCTTATCTAAAGGTAATCGCTCACTTGCTTCCGGAAGGAGCTATGCTTGCTTATGCTCATGACCTAGTCAAGGTGGCGCTCTATCATGCGTATCGTTAGGGTGAGCCATTTCCATCAGCCGACCTCCGAAGACTGTCTCTTCAACGGGTATCGTGTAGTCCAGTGATTTACCGGGTTTGACACCACGCATACACTTAAGACAGCAGGGGCAAAACGCCCCACTGAGGAAGAGGAGCTTCTAGATTGCTCTGAACTTAGCATGCTCGAACATACTACGATACGACCTGTGAATAAGTCATGACACCAGCTGAACCTCTCTTAGAACTGGCATGAAATGTCTCCCCTCCAACAAATTACCCCTCGCACACGGCAACATCCTGCACGACTGGCACGCCGAAGTCATAGCGCTCCGAGCCTTCAACCGCTACCTTCTAGATGAATGCATTCTCATCTCGACGCCGCCTTATCCAGCATCCGACTTCCTTCGGCGGCTGTCGCCTGATGAACATCCCGAAAGTCTACGCCAGCCATTCACCATCCGAGAAGATGTGTCCATTCACATGTATTGCTCTGAAGCTCCCTGTGGAGATGCCAGTATGGAGCTCACCATGGCTGCTCAGGAAGATGCAACGCCGTGGACTAGTGCACCACCAACTCTATCTACCGCATCTGATGCAGTTGACCAAGTAGAGACTTTGGCTCTTCGAGGTCGGTCGAACTTCTCTCTTCTAGGCATTGTCCGCGCAAAGCCTTCGCGACCGGATGCCCCGCCTACGCTGAGCAAATCTTGCACCGACAAATTGGCAGTCAAACAAGCCACCTCCTTGCTGTCATCTACATCATCTCTACTAATCAGTCCTCGGAATGCTTACTTGGAGACTTTGGTTCTACCAGACTCCCAATACGTACCACAAGCATGCGAGCGGGCCTTTTCCTCCTCAGGTCGACTCAAGAGTCTCGACCCAAAGCATACCACAAAGTGGAAAGGCGGCTATCGTTTCCAACCGTTCAATATCCTTCCAACAACCCGCGAGTTCACGTGGTCGCGCCGCGCATTATCTGCTACCGAAAAAGCCGTGCCGAGTAATCTCTCCGCTGTGTGGACGCCAGGCTGGCAGGAGACTTTGATCGGCGGTGTGCTGCAGGGTCGGAAACAATTAGACCCCCGGGGAGCAAGTAAAATATGTCGGAAGGGACTATGGATGGAAGCTATTCGTTTAGCAGGATTATTGGGTGGAGCGGTGGCGGCTAGTGAGGCGCTTCGCATGAAGACGTATGCGGACCTGAAAAACTCTGAAGGGCTGGAAGACAGAATCAAAGTCAAAGATGACATACGCAAAACACTGAAGGGATGGGTAAGAAATACTGGTGACGACCACTTCTCCCTAGAAGCCTCTGCATCAGCATCCTAGATTCATATCTTGATATTGAACACACTTCAAATATCTCTGATACCATCTTTGCTCTCACGAAAAGTACCCCACGCACCAGTCCTCCCTCCCCACCTATCACTCACTACCTCCAGCACGCTCACCATCTCAACACCTCGCTTCGTCCCTTTCCCTCCAGAATCACTGTAGTACACTTTCGCATCCATCTTCCGTCTCGGTAGCCGACTCACCAACACCTCCATATCCATGTATCGTCCTAGTAAATGCACCAAATTCGGTACAACATCGTTACTCGCGAAGATGGAAGGTGGAAGTGGGGGCTCTCGCCGCTGTTGCGGAGGTAGAGGGCCTAGCTCATGTTGTGGTGCAGGGCGTTTTGGTGAGGAAGCGCGTGGAGGGAGAGCTGGGTTTATGAGGAGAGGGTGGAGTGCGTGGGCTTTTGTGAGGTTTGAGAGCGTTGTGAGGAACGTGGCTGCTACTGCGTTTGCTGGGGCTGGTCAGTCAATGTTGGAGCTGGGGTCTAATGGTAGATACCTTGTATATAGTCTTTCTTTAACAAAGGGTTGAGGACTTGAGCCAGGTTGTCGATCAGAACGATCTTCATGGGTCCCGGTATAATCTCTGCATTTGTGTCTTCTGATGCTTCGATTCGCGTTGGTTCTGGGTTCTGTACAGACTGCGCTGCTCTGGTGCCGGTAACATCTGAATCGAATAACATCTCCTCGTCGTCTTCTTCGTCTTCGCTGTCCGCGACATAAGTCCGCTTCACTGGCACCTTCTCGACGGGCGGCTCCTCCTTCGCAGCCTCATTCATGGGTAATTCTGTCTTCTTCTCTTCACTATTTGAAGCACGTTCAACATCCTTCTTCTTTTCGATCTCATCCCGGATCTCACCAATGGCCTCTCTCACACCCACGAAATCGAAAACACGCATAATCTTGACACGATCAAGTACCTTTGCTGCTAGATCCTCAGTCGGAGCTTCAGGCCCCTGATTTAGTGAGGAACGCAAGGACGTTTGGACATCTGGTCGTCGTGACAGTTGAGCGACGATCATGGTGTAAAGTCGCAACACATCGAAGTTGCCAGTAGTATCAACAACAGCAGCCGTCGAATTTTTGTATTGAAGAAGAGAGCTCGCGAGTAGCGTGCAGCAGATCTAGAAATGTTAACCTATAGCCCTTTCATTTTCGAACTTCTTCGCATATGCTGTTGCTTGACATCCACAATTGGGATACTCACCTCACTTCCACCCGCCCCAGCTTCTCCACTGACTCCTACAACTCTACCGCTCTGTATCCCACCGCCGAAAGCATCGTCCAAGCTCTTGACTCCAGTTTGCAGTATGTTCCCTCCAACGCTATTTTGATGCTGAAGATTGATATTGCACACGCTCTCGACCAGCTCATCAAGGTCTTGGTCGCCGATCAATTGGGATGCGAGCAACGGCTCTGCGGGTCTTACTGATATACTCAACCCACCAAGAGCTAGTTGAGCGGCAGCCATATCGCTATTTGGTGTACGATGGTGAGGCACGGAACCGTGAGTGTAATGGTGCAGGCTTGTCGGAACCGCATTCGGAAAGAGAAGCGCTAGCGCGAGATGGATTAGAGGAAGGTGCAACCTTTGTTGAAAGCGTGCAATTCTACTGTTCATCAACTTGGAGACATGTTGACAGACAACGAAAACAATGTGGCTACCAGAATCACGTGCATATAGGAATCTCTTCGACATTGCCTAGTACTAGACCCATCACTGTCTCGTCGCGCCAGGCCTTGATCAAAGAAGAGCAGCACCTGCACTTCCATGCTTCTTCACACACCAAACAACTAAGTGATGCATTCACGTCATGTACTAGCTCTACAAAATCCTGAACCTATGTATACACTACATGCTCAACCCAATCCTGGGGCATCAATCAACGCCTATCAGCCCGCAGATACGTATCGCAGCTAACCTCTTCCACAGCAACGTACCACCCAATCGACTAGCCGACACTAGGCAATATCTCGCCGAAACGTGGCACCGGAGATCTTACTGGAGAAATACGGTAGTGGCTTGCGATCCAAACTTCCGCGCCGCCGATCTTAGTGCTGGCGTCGTGGCGTGCGGCTGAGAGCATTGATATCGGCGATAAATCCTCAGGTCATGTGCCAGGGGCAACGCAGCTGCGGCGTCGAGGTCCGCTCCTCAAGGATTGGGCAGTAAGCTCGAGTGGGGGTTTCTTGGGCGACAGGAACGCGTCAAGGACGATCCTAGCGGGTGCCAGGAACAGTCGGATGCCCCTGAACATCGAGCGGGTCTAGATGGCGATCAACGGAGGCAAATAAACGGCATCACATGTGTAGAGTTCCAATCGTATGGTATCTTGATGTTTGCAAATTTTCATTCCTAGCTACAGATTCTACGCCTCGCATCCCCAAAGTATCGCAAACTTGATGTGTTATAAGAGCTATGCAAGTAGCCCAATTTCTGCGCATTGAAAGGAAAAAGTGACTCGATTGAAAAAATTGAAGCAGGCGGTTTGAAGAAGGGAGAGCCTTCTCTATCTTGTTGAAGCGTGCCTGAGTTCTGTTACACATGAGTGGTATCCAGACCTCGTGCTTTCAAGCCCCAACGACTCCAGCGCTAGACGGAAGGAAAGTGTATGACCCGAAGGGAGGTGTGTGACGATAGGAGAAATAAGCTGGCTGCAGTCGTCGCCGTGGGCGATATACATCGTGTCTTTTGTGTCCTTCGAGATGGACCTGAGCCGCTCAGAGGAAAGGTGAGTGAAGTGGTCGAATCGTTTCAACCATGCCTGGGAACACTCAAGCGGGACGTCGACGTCCGCCCTTGAGAGACTTGACGCGGTTGAGGAACCCACCGCTGGGCTTGGCCTCGCCTGTGGGAGATCCTACGCTGTCGGTGGTGATGGATCGCTGCAACGCAGCGC
>Ga0265798_10003620_pt1 | contig 21803 bp, 27 predicted proteins | sample P3T30metagenome_FD_192430 | JGI IMG/M metagenome (GOLD analysis project Ga0265798, IMG submission 192430) | Plant litter microbial communities from East Loma Ridge, Irvine, California - P3 T30 | ecosystem: Environmental > Terrestrial > Plant litter > Unclassified | place: USA: California... | reverse complement strand
TGTGTCGTTTGCGTTGCGGCCCGGCGCATCAAGACGGGGGTGGGAAAGGCTGGCGAGCAGCAAATGACGTAGGGGGCTAGGCTGGAGCGCCAGCTCAAAATGGTAATAGTGAATGGATTGGAGAGCGAAAGCTAAAAAGTGAGTGACAGTATCAGGAGAGGCGCGAAAGCGGCATTGTCGCGGAGGTGAGGTCGGCGGACCTTGGTTCCGCATCCGCGTGGGTGGTTCGTTCTTGGCGTTCCGGAGCTTGACGATGGAGCATCGCAGCCCAGAAACCCAGGACTGGTACAGCGGTGACAACGCGCCCTCACGACATCCGCCCCGATTGCCGCTGCAGCACAGGAGAAGTTCTCTACACCGACACCACTATCACGATTACACCCGCTCACCATGGTCCACAAGATCCTCTTCTGGAGCGGTTTCGGTAGGTCCCCAACCGCCCGCGCACACCCCAAGGGCCTCTACTGACGACATATATCAGGCGTTGCCGCCCGGCTATGGCAACTCGGCATTGAGATGCGCCCGCTCTTCAACAAAGAATCCCTCTGGGTCTACCCCCTCTACGCCGGCGCCGGTGGCAGCTTCGGCTACTGGCTCACTGGCGTTGAGAACCGACAATTCCGCCTCCTAGCCGACCGACGAGACGCTCTACTCGAGAAGCGAGCGCGGAGGAAGGAGCGCGAGGAGGCCGCTGGAACCTCTTAGGCGGCCGTGGCCTGCAATGGCAAGAGACAGTGGTGTGAGGGGTAGGGGAAGCTGGGACTGGACATCGCACGCACGGCCAGAGCGTCATCTCAACTACAACGGGACTGAGACTATCATGCGCTACTTCCAGCGCCCATGATGAGCGAATATGGGCATGCAACATCGGCGGGGTTGGATGCGTTGAGAGCAGCCTTCTACCACATCTTGGCTGGCGACTCGTTCTGTACAAATTTCATTTCAAACCAACTACAAATGCAAAATCTCAATCAAACACCTATACCAAATCGTGCTCAAAATGCGAGATATTGCCTAGTCGCGTAACGCGTGACACCCTAATGGATTAGTGCATGACTCCTGCCTCTTCTATTCTGAGCTCATGGAAGGGCATCGACCTTTGCGAACACCCTGTCAACATCGCCATGACTTGATAAACCCGCGCCACGACCCATGTGGTCAACCATCATTGCACGCATCTTGTCATGTCTGCCGAGAACTTCCTCTCGCCTAACGGCGACCACGTAACGCCGTCTTCGCCGATGTCCAACGGCAACCTCAAAAGCAAAGGCATCGTTGTGTTCTCAGGCGGAAGCGCTGCGAACAATCTAGTCGATGTGTTCAAGAAAGTCAGAGAAGACAAGAGATGCCCGCTGAGCTATGTCATCCCTATCAGTGATAACGGCGGCAGCTCGTCTGAGCTGATACGCGTCTTCGGGGGACCAGGTATGCGCCGTCTGAGGCAGGAATGACACAACACTGACATTGGCAGGTATCGGTGATGTGAGAAGTACGCGAATGTTCTTCGAGAACAATGATCTAGATGTTAACCTTTATAGGCCGTCTTGTCCGCCTGATTCCGGATGACCCCGACCACGATGACAGCGAAAAAGCAGCTATCAAGACCTTCTTCAACCACAGACTGCCCAAGGAACGGTCTTCAGCCCGAGATGAATGGCTGCAGATTGTAGAGGCTGAGCATGCGCTCTGGACGAATATCTCGACGGCGAAGAAAGAGCTTATACGATCGATACTCAATGTTGTCGCATACGAGATCGTCAAGCGTCGCCGACCTTCATCTAGCTTTGACTTCTCAGGTGCAAGTATCGGTAACTTGTTTCTTACTGGGTATGTAATTGATGCAATACGGCATTGCGCTTTTTCCCATCCATGTGATCGATCAAATCCCGATTTCGTTGTCTCTGTTACGTTTATCATAGCGTATCCTCTTCAGCGCATCTACCCGCATCAAACTCCTCGAAGCTGACACTTACAGCGCTCGACTCTTCACTGGCTCGTTTGAATCAGCCATCTACCTACTCTCCAGCATATGTTCTGTGCCCAGTCACACATCAGTCTTACCGGCGATCAACACCAACTTCACACATCACATCTCAGTCAGCCTCGCAAACGGCGACACCATCACCGGCCAAAACTCCATCTCACACCCTTCCATATCGACAGCCCTGGTATCGGGAGGTGCACCAACAATCGACGAGACCGAACAACACGATCGAATCGAAGACGCTAATTTACCCGGATCTTTACCGACTCTTCGAAAGCAGTACATTACCTTCTCCAAAGCGGATGAGGAGGAGCTGCCAGCCAGAATTGAAAGGCTTTGGTACATCAATCCCTATGGCCAGGAGATCCGGCTTTCCGCCAACCCAACAGTGCTCAATGCACTGAACGACGCACAGGCTGTGATATACAGCATCGGCTCGCTCTACACATCCATCATCCCTTCATTGGTTCTCAAAGGCATCGGCGAAGCAATCAGCAACCCCGCAATCCGCTACAAGATCCTCATCCTCAACTCGACCATCGATCGCGAGACCGGACCGTCATCTAACCCCTACTCCGCCCTTGACTTCATAGCTGCTATCGCGAAAGCATGCGAGGATTCCAGGAGCGTGTTTGGGCCTCTTGACAAGAGTCAGTACAAGAAATACGTCACGCACATCATCCATCTCCAGGGACCAGGGACGCCGGCAGTCGACCGAGACGAGCTCAAGAGTATTGGCATTGAGCCTATTCGCGTGTATGGGAAGAAACATGAGGGCGAGAACTTTGTTAGGTATGATGGCACGGCTTTGATTCAGGCGCTTGAAGTCACGATGGGGAAGAGAGATCCGAGGATGCCTAGTCGACGGAACACGTTAGAGGGGCCGGCGAGGTGAATGGGGATTCTCTTTCCATCACATTTTAAGTTCAAGTCTGCTTCCTTCCATATTATGTTGTGGCATGCTCGCTCATTCTTATCTCATGCGTACGCCAGCCATTCGTAGTGCATGTTTCACGAAAGATACCGTGACCAGCCAGTACAGAAATATGCGTACGGAACGGAAAGATTGCGAGCTATGATACAATAGAGGATAACACGAGCACCAAAACCGAAACCATTGATACCACTCCCGCCATTCTACGATGTCCTACCAATCATGCTGGTTGCTGTCCGCGAGACGGCGCATCATAGTGCGCGATCCTGCTCCACCTCGGGGACTTTCCAGTAGCCAGATTGTCCGCCGCCAACACACCCTGCTTAGTAGACACAATCTGATACTTCCCGCCCACAGTAGCGAGCTGCTGTAGGCGTACATTATCGTAGTTATCGGCGACCCACCACAAAGCTGTCTGGCATGACATACCATCGACACACGCCTCATCTTTGGTACCGTACGAAGAACCGCTGGTGACACCCGTGATCAGCACCTGCTGCGACTCCCGGACGATGCCTGCCCATGCGGAGTCACAGCCATCGGACAGGTCTCCAAGGCAGAAGTAGTCTGGGTCGCCGGGGAAGGCGCCTACTTGTAGGTCGAATGGAGCCGGGGCGGCAGGATTGGGTTGAAAAGCGGGAGACTTGGCTTGGATCGCTACTGCGACGACGTTGCGAGCACGGTGTATGTTGTACTGGTACATGACTGCGTTCTCTGAGCTGACGCTGTAGAGCCAGACGGATTCCCTGCTTTCGACAAGGAGGCCGCGAGCAGCATATAGTGCGATCTGGTTCTAGTGAAAGTTAGTATCGATAGAAGATACATGGTGACAGCACAGCTTACCCCTTCAGTATCGGTCTCAGCAACCGAAAGACTGACGCTCTCGAATGTACCTGATCCACTGGGGGTAATGTGCAGCAATAGCGCTGCAACTCGGCACCGTGACCTGTCGTCGCCGGCAAGAGAAGCGGGACATTCTGCGGCTGTTTGCTGAGAGCCAACCGTTCCTCCGATGTGTATGCGGACGTCTGGTAGAGTCAGCTTTGTTGTCGAAACAGAGTGGTATCCTCACCAAGCAGCCTTGCTTTTCCACCTCCGACATTCCATTCAACCAAGATCGCTCCCGCAGTGCCGCCCTGGGTCGTGATCGTCAAGCTGGTCAACAAGGCTTCTCCAACGTCATTCACATTTCCCACACGGAGGACAGCCTGCGGAAAGCTATCAAGTATGTCAGCAAGCGCCATTGATTGATCATATAGTACGTACTCTGGATGCGAGAAATGGTCACCGAACCCGGCAATGGTAGCCCACGCTTCGCCAACCACCCTTGCGTTCTTCGGCACTGAGATCGTGTCTGACACAAGATAGACACCTGCATCGACGAATAGAACCTTGCTGCCATCTGCGACAGCATCTAGGGCCGCCTGGAGGGACTTTGTATCATCGGAGACACCATCACCTTTCAACGTTAGCTGAGTGCCAAAGCTCGCACCATATGCAGACTTACCCTGAGCGCCGTAATCTTTGACATGAATGAAGTCGCCCGCTTCCTGCCATTCGTAACCAGGGTAGCCAGGAACAACGTAAGCACGCATAGGCGCACCGGAAAAGCCGGCACCATTCGCCAACGAGCCATCGCGGGGGTACTCAATTCGCGTTCCATTGGCCCAAGATCTCTCTTGACTTTTGTACGTTGGGCCCATGACCCAGTGTCTCTCCGTGGCCCATGACTCGGGCTTTGGGTGGATAGCTGAGCCCGTAGTATCACTAACGACCTGCCCGACGAGTCTATAACCCAGATTTTCGAGCGTGATAGATGGAGTGTTGCTAGCGGCGTCTTCGGCTGGGGGTGCAATGAGGATGCCGGTGGTTTTCACGTTCTGTAGCAAGGTGTCCATAAAAGTGAGGCAGGTGGGCGTTGAAGCACCGCTTTCGTCCAGAAGGCGGAAGGCAACTAAAGAATCAACGATGTGTAGATTGGTCCACACCTACTCTTCGTTAGCAGTCTGTATTGATGAGGGCATCATTTGTGGAGACATACCGATCCGAAACCGGATGTCAAGTGCACTGCGGTCTTGGAACCTATGATTGAGGACGCTCCTAGATAGAAGTTGTCGTTGGCTCCGTCTACACTGAACATTAGTTGTCGTGATAGGTATGACTAAAGCAAGCCATGCACGCACAAAAACCCACGTCCGCATCACGCAGGGTCATTGAGGCAAATATGCCGCCACTGGCGTTGTCAAATGCTGTCGATTAGAAGTCAGTCGTTGCGCACGTACTGAGGTGCTTGAGTAAGACTTACACACGCCTCGTTGTGTGGTACTGGCCTTGTTTGCCGTTATATCAACATTGTACAAGTTGCTTCCTTTCCCACCGCGCCACCGAATGGCGCTAAACGCAAGACCGGGCTTGGTTTGTTTCATGTTAATATGGAAGTTTCGGATCTGGCCGAGAAAAAGAGCTGCCATTGAAGTGTTAGGGTAGTTTCAATATTGGATACGAAAGGTGAACACTCACGGCCCGCTGTCGACAAAACAGCCTCACCAGCAAAGTCCGGGGTGCTGATCAAGTTAGGTCCGTTTGGAGTACCGAAGGCATCTCCGATAAGCTGGGTGTTGGAGTAGATGTCGATGACACTGGACACGAGGTAGTTGCCGGCTGGAACGAACACTATCGCGGGTTTAGCACCGGATTCGCGGCCACCATCTGTTATGGCGTTCCGGATCGCTACGGTATCATCCTAGGACCATTAGCGGATGTTCCAGACATCAATCGCCGCCATGTGAATACGTACGGTAGCGCCATCGCCTACTGCGCCATAGTCTCTCACATTGCGAAAGATGTAATAGCTGCTCGAGCCTCCCCACGCCTCAGGATAGCTACCGCGGTTCTCGATAGCTGAGAGAAAGTAGGGTGTAGCTCGAGCTTGTAAAAACGGTTCAGTGTCGATTGCGCCGCTTGCGTCCTCCCAATGAGGCGTATGGGCGCTACCTCTCAGCACTGCAGAGGCCATGGAGAGTGATAGGAATGGCGCCATAAGAACGAGCATGTATGAGGGTTGCATCATGGTGATTTCGGTAGGGTGCAAAGAGCAGAGCGATGTGTTTGGAGTAATGGAACGGACTATGGTATCGGCTTTTGGTTCAGAGAAAGACGCATGACTGTGCGCGACTGCCTTGACGTCTCAATGAAAGACCCCCAAAACGAGTGTCTCTGAACTCCTGCATATTCGCCTCCACTTCTAGACGTGACACCTTGGATAAATCTGTGGTTAATGCGAAGTGAGCTCGACGTGCGCTGAGGACACGATATGGTGCTGTGCAACCATTCCGGTTCGTCGGTCAAGCCCGGGTTGGTTCGGACAGGATTGGGTCATTGAAAGCATAGTGTTTAGATGTTCGGTCAATGTCGATCTTGTTGGTCTCGCTGTCGTAGGCGCAGGACACATAGTACGCGTGCATTCGAAGACCGCCTGGAGCAGCGGCTGCATGGGTACCTGCAGTGAACTCTGCAATCTCGGAGGCGGTTATCCAGAATCGTTGAGCTGTAGTACTGCGGCGCAGTCTTTGGGCTTCCCAACCGACATGTTTCTAATCAAAACGCTTCTTGTCGTGCTTTGGGCAAATCTCAAAGGAACTTCCACGATCGGCTCGCCAGTTCCTTTCCCGAACTGGCCACTGGCGCACAGGTGATCCTGTATGACTGTATCAAACCTCATACCACTCCTCGAGGGCATGATGAACTCGGTGTTCCTAAAAAGCATCATGAGATCAAGGTCTTAGCGACAGAAGATGTAGAAGCGTCGTTCAGTACGCGCACAGTCGTTCAGCGATGCTCGCGCGAACTCCGGATTACTTGCCTATGGGTCTTTCGAGTGCCTAGATACCAAGGAGAACTTGTGCAACAGTGCTAAATGCGCAAAATAGCCTCAATGCCCTTGACTGATCGCGCATTGATGGCGCACGCCGACGACATGTCGTGGACACGAAGCGCGGAGGGTTGGGTGGCAGCGGCAAGGGCTTGTCTTTTGGCAACCGGTGGCCAAAGCGCGAGTCCTTCTCTTCCGGGCCGCTCCCAGCGTCCTTCACCCATTCGTCGGACCGCACCGAACGCAGCCATGACGCACCGTAATATACGCGGCTATATTCCCTTGAAAGGTGTTAGAGCTGGGGAATGCCCCAGCAGACGCTCATCTGAATGAACGTTGTCTCGGCCAAACCCCCCTAGCTTTTCCTCATCGCAAAGACTGCGACACATTCATCACTCGCGCACTATCATGGGTTCGGTATTATCCGCAGTCTTCTCATTATGGCCCTCGCAGCCAGCCGCTCCGCCACCCATAGAGGATCTACGTCCTCGTGTAGGTGGTAAACTTGTTCCCACCGAAGCGGACCCCGTCATTTACAATTGGTACGCGAACTTCTTTGAAGTGGCGTACTGTATACAACACGCAAATGCGGAAGACATCATCATCTTCGCCCCTGTTGCCGATGAAGATCACGGTGAATATCCGAACACGAGGTCGAGACCTGGCTGGCCTATCAAACGCCTTCGAAAGGCATACGAGCTTCTTGGTCAACCACACCCAAGAATCGTTCGGTACGTACAGGTCTGCTGGTGTGCTGTGTACCGCTCACGCGAGTAGATATGTCGGTGCACTGCACAGCGAAGCCGGAGACGGTGTAGTCGTTGAGAAGCTAAAGCCGGGCCCGTTTTGCTTCACCATCCCTGTGATGACGGTTCCGGTAGCGCCAACGATGTCGCGAGAAGACAAGATTATGCTATCTCTTCATTACCGCTGGGCATTGCAGGTACTCTCTGCCTTTCGATTCATGCATTCGCGATCCGTTTACGCTGGGTTCTTCTCATCGGAACTCGCATGGATCCGCACCGACTTCTCGTTGGCAGTAACTGGCTTCATCAGCGCTAGTGCAACGGAGATTGAGGATGAATTTTGGGACGACGTCCATGAGGATTCAAGAACGAGACTGCCAGACAGTTATTTACCCCAGGAAGGAGGACGTCAGGAGGACCGATCATCCCACTCGGTAAGCTGCAGCTGGGACGAAGGCGAAGGGGTAGAAGCCGAGATGATCGCATATGATGGATCATTTGCGGGACTTCACGTGCAAGGAAGTGTGCAAAAAGACCTGTGAGTCTCGACCGCCCTCGTTCTACGCATATGATAGGACTAACCGCACCATCGCACTCTAGCTTCTACTGGGCGACATTCGTCTGGCGTCTCATGACGAACGACTACACTACCTCATCACCATCAAGTCGCGGAAAAGCCTGGGAGCCTGTTTACCCCATGGATGGAGGAGATGTGATTGATGGAGCACGAGATATAGATACGATTTTGGAAGAGAGACAGCGGCGCAAGCTATTTCAGCAGCTGGAGAGATGTAGACTAGGACATGTCCTAGTAGACGCTTGGAATGGACGATACAGTAGCGTAGATGACGTTGTGCGTGACATCGAACTGGAAGCAATCAAGGTGGGAATTACTGTGTCTGGCGACGAGGTCGACATTGGTGAGAATTGGGAGGATGTATTCGAGATGAAGGATGGGGAGCTAGACTTCAAACTTAGGACTAATTAGGCCTAGCTGATCGAACTCGAAAGCGGTCATTCCATGTGTGTTGATACATATACGATTGCTGCCCCTTTTATCCTCGTGGTAGGTCTAATTCTCAATAATGTGACTGCCTTCCAGCCTGCGAAGCCCAAGCCGCGGTAATGTCAATTTGTTCTACTTACCCGGTACCAACACAATAAGCGTATCCCACTCACAATCCACTGCAATCTCCGTTCAGTGCTGGATTCAAAGCATATAGCTCACTCAATGCGATTCCTGCCACAGCTGCCATGTCATAACAATAGACATCAGCTTTCTGCATGAGCCATCGGTTACAGTTCGCAGGTATACCGATTTGTGTTGGGCCAGGTGGCGAAGGCCGTGCGGATGCTGGCGGCTGTACCGCTGTCGTTGTCGAAGGCATCGCTGTTCCTGATACGCGCGAGGATGTGCTCGATGGACGTGTGAGGGTGCTAGTCCACGGAAGAGACGTCGGGTTTTGGGTGACTGATGCATCTCGCCCGACGCACACGTAAACCTGGGGCAACAAATGCTGGCACTCATTTCCTACTTCTGGGTTCCAAATATAGAAATCCGAAAGCGCTATCGAGTGCGCATCTGCTATCGCCCAACAGCCATCACCAGCCATGACGTAATAGAATTTGGTGCAGCCTGCTATCATGCCGTCCTAGTTGGCAGTCAGATACAAGAGTATTATCGTATCGCAAAGGTGTCTCATACCTGAATGGGTAATGGCGTTGCACTATTGCTGGGCGTGATCATAGTGGGCGTGCTCGTCGAAGCGTCATCGTCATCCATGTCGGGATCATATAGCCCAATCCTCCCGGTAGAGATGCAGTAATATGTTTCCGGTGAAACACCAGAACAGTCGCTCCCCACTGACGGGTTCATGTTGTAGAAGATGTCCATTGCAACGCGGATGCTGGAAAGGTACGCTCTGCATTCGACAGGGTCGGCCACGTCGATCCAAGCGATGCATCCCTCAATCTCTCCAGAAGCTCGTGGCGTTGGTGGCTTTGTGCTGCTGGGTACCGCTATTCGTGTAAGTATTTGCTATTGGATGCTCGCAGAGCTTCTAGAGACGTACCTGCAGTCGGACTAGCGATACCGATGCAATAAGACACACTAGTGAGTGCTGAACAGGGGTAGTCGTAAGTTCGATCATCGGCATTGGCGTCATTTTGGTCGAGCGAAGGATTCCAAAGAACGAATTGCTGGTGGCTTCAGTATGTACAATCGTTGAATGATGGGGAAATGGTGGCTTTTTACCGCTCGGTCTATTCCTACGGCGTTCGAAATCCCCCAGCAATCGACTGACTCGGACGATGTATCGTTGATCCACATGTAGCTGTATTGAACTCAGTAACATTCAATGAGATTGAGTCCGCATGTACTCACGTCCAACAATCAACGCGCGAGTCGTTCGCGAGAGGTATGATGATTTGACCCGGCTGTAAGGTCGGTGAAGAAGATGTGTACGCTATGGGCGATTTAGGGCCAGGTGTGAACGGAGGAAGATTGGTCGTCGGCCCAGCACCATACGCAGGATACGTGCTTATGTCGCCAACAGGCTGCACACAGTAGCTGTAGCCCAACCAGAGGTTGTTGCAGCCAATGTCGATGCTCGGGTTGAGAAACATGCTACGATAGTTAGCAAATGAGCTTCTGGTAGAAGATGTGGTGCTGGAAACCACTTACAAGTCTTGTAGCAGAATGCTGAACTTCAGCGTCACAGTCGAACAGTCGTCGCCAGTATCTATTTGATAAAACCTGGCACATCGCATTGACACATTTGGCGCCAGATTGGAGGGAGCGGACCTGTTCAGGGTTAGATGGAGTTAGGCCATGCTAACAGCACAACACACGCACGCTGGTGTTTCCACAGGTGTAATGACTGGAAGGTCAGGTATCGAAAAGTCGCCGAGGGGGTTGCTAACACAGAACGTATGCCCGATAAAGCGCTCCAGATTGCTAGTCTTGAGTCAGAAGCAGGTGGATATTGCCAAGCCATAATATTACCTGCATAACTCGTTGATGTTGGCATTCCACGCCATGACTTGTGTGGATGAGACGCCCGCTTCGGCTGCCATAGACGCGCATGTATCACCTTTGGCCAAGACGTGAGTGTTGCACTGGTTCGATATACAGAGTGATCCTGAGTCCGGGAACTGCGCATCGTCATATGGGAGTCCGTTCGAGCTGAGCAAATGGCTCGTAGACACCGACTGTGCATTTGGGATCGTGTAGAACGTATCGGTAGGTAGGATCACGTATGAGAAGCCGTTGCAAGTCGCACTTGGTGTAGGACTATGCTAAGCGTCAGAATATACCCATCCAGATGGCTTGTATAACGTACCTGCTTAGCAAAAGCGAACTAGCAACTGTGGTCGGATAGTTGGTTGCTTCGCATGACGAAGTAAAAGTGGCGTAGTTTGCACGATCTCCATCGTCAACAGCGAATGGCGAGTTGATCTGCATTTGGCGTATCTTTACGAAGCATTCATCGCAGTCGGAAGGGACGGTCAGGCTCTTAATGTAGGAAGCACAAAATTCTCCAGTGCTGCGGTGGAGTGAGCACGTTGTGGAGGGAAATGGTAGAAAAATTGCGGAGTGACTTACCTGCGTTTCAGGCAGGCGATACTGTAGGCATAAAGAATGAATTCATCAGGATAAGACGCGAGCCAGTATGTGTCCTCATATTCATCATGGTACCGAGCCTCTGAGCATGCCCTCTTGACCCGGTTACGGTGCAGTGTCAAGGACTCAAGGCAGGAGGTCTTGCACAATTCTGTGAGCTCGCTGTTGCTTCCAAAATCGTGGAATAGGTCCGCATAGAGCAGTCCTACGGTACTGGGGCAGGTAACGTTCTCACTGAACATAGTGGTACACGTAGGCGAGGCGTTGATCAGACCAGATCCGACAGCATCGTGCAGTTGGTAAGTCTGCGCGGTCGCGCGTTGAACTCTGACCAACAGTAAAGCCAACTTAACGAAGAACATCGTGAGAGTAAAGCAGATAGTACGCTAGCATAGACGGGCGCAGGATGCGACCTCACGCTGCGGTATGGCTGTTAAGCTGGCGTGAGGCGACCAGCTCTACGTGCCCAGACACACATCGTTCATGCGGCTCATCATGGCCAAGCAACCGCATCGCATCCTATGTGTATTGGCTTGAGCATGGTACTCTGGATGTATATGAAATTGGACATGCGGATGCACTGCTGCTGCAGGTACGCGCTACACGTTCGCATGAACCGAAGATTCGCGCGCAGGTGCTAAGCAAGACGGCATCGTTGGCTGCATGGATGACAATGCCGATGGGTTCTGATGAGAAAGCACCGTAGAATTAGATTGCTGTCGTTCATGGTGGTGAGGTAGATATCAGGCAGAAAAGCCCTGTTGAAGCTACCGGAAAGATCGAGTGGGTGCTTGGCATTCGAATCGTGGACGCCAAGATGCTGTGCCGCCGTCGTGCCTTGAGGTCCTTCCAGCGTCGCACAACCTTCACAGCATGTCTGCGCCCTCAACGCTCCCACTATCTGGATCCGATCCTCCGGCTACTCTGTAGACATGGGTGTCTACTTGTTCTGTGTGGATGGCGCAATGTCATATGCGCGCGTCACTGGCCTTCCTACTAGACTTCAGGACGAGACGGCGGACGCGTCTGGCAGCTAGGTATCGCGTCAAAGACACGTGCGTTTGTAAATGTCGTATCTCATGGCACTCAACAGTAGCTAATCCGAGTCAGGAATTTAGTGGATTCGTTTACAACAGCTCCATCGCCACGCAGGGCACGTCGTTCGGTCACACTATCCGCTCGTCGATTTCGTGCCGAAACCCCTTGCAAACCTATAACCGTACCTTGCCGACTGCATTGTGTGGCTTAGCTGGAGAGTAGGGAACACAATATCCGGCCTTGTTCGTTCAACCCGAAAGCCCGACCGTGCGATCCCTAGCGGTCTGAGCCGTCTCATGCGCTGTTTGCTCGTATCGGCGCGAAGCATGAACGACGATCGCGATATCGACCGCACGGAGAGCTATCATCCGCTAGATGAGCTTATACCGGCTCTCATCATGAGCTGCATCCATTGCGAGTGCCATGGCCTGACAGGATAAACTCGATGAGGAACGATGTTGCCGGTTGAATGGCCTTGACCTCAACGTAGATTGATGTCTCGTTCGGTTACAGACCACGGATACATGTCGAGGAGTGTACGACACTCTAATCCCTTGTAGCACACTATGGCTGTCATGGAACAAGCTGGCTTCACCGGCAATTTGGTCAATCGGGCGTTCTCCTGCCAGCCCTGTCGGAGTTCCGGATCGTGTGTAGAGACGGTCTGCGTTGGTAAACCAAGTCGTCTATCTGTGCATGTCGGTGTTGTTGACCTACCTGAACGTCTGAAAGTCGCCTGAGAAACGTCGCTGACCATACCTCGGCGTCCTTGGTCACCTAGCTGGCTCCTGAGCTCACCTCGCAACAGTTTTAGTCCAATTTCGCATTTTTGCAAGCAAATGTCTCTGATCATGGCATCGATTCCGAAAGGCCTTTTCGCTATCCTCATCATATGCATAGGGTTGGTGCAGTACAGCACTGCTGTCCATAGCCACAACAAACACGCACTCCATCACCGAGCCCGTTCCCCGCGACTGTCGGGCGCTCACGTCGAAGCGCCTATTACTGATGATTCTTTGTATCACACCGACTTGCTCGCTCATGAGAAGCCAGTCATATCGGGTCGCCAGAACGCAGGATCCATTGGTCAGGTTGGGGGTGACTCCAACACTGCATCCTCAGCTGACTACACTTGTGGGCCTGGGAAACCTTGTGGAAACGGTGCATGTTGGTAAGCTATTCCAATACAACGTGCTAGACGTGTCTGACCGTTGTAGTGGAGCATCCGGTTGGTGCGGGTACTCTCCCAAGTTCTGCGATACCGTGGGTCCTTAACGCATGCATCTCAATGACCTCTTGCCTGACAAGACCAGGGATGTCAATCAAATTGTGATGCCAAAGCAGAGTGCGGGCAATATGCGAAGAAAGCCGGCCAAGGCTGTCCATTGAACGTTTGCTGCTCGTAGGTTGCTCAGAGTTTGAATGGCAAGCATCAAAGTCCTAGTTCTGACTGCTTTCCAGTGAGCATGGCTTCTGCGGGACTACAAAAGACTTCTGTGGAGACGGCTGCCAGAGCCATTGTGAACAGCCAAAGGCAAAAGGCGGTACCAGTGACCCGAGACAAATTGTTATTGGGTATTATGAGGGATGGAGTCTCAACAAGAAGTGTGGTTCGATGGCGCCTGAAGAGATCCCGGTACACTCTCTTACACACCTCATCTTTTCCTTCGGCTTCATTGCGCCGGGAACATTCAAGATCGAAAACATGCCAGACTTTCAGCCATCGTTATTTGGTAGAGTAACGGACATGAAGCAGAAGAAGCCTTCGCTCAAAGTTCTTATAGCTCTCGGTGTAAGTTCCTTTAAATGACCGCGACTGTCATTATCTAACCCGACCACATAGGGCTGGACTCACAACGACCCCGGTAAATACCAAAAGGTGTTCTCCGACATGGCCTCTACCCCGGCGAACCGCAAACTCTTCATTTCCAACCTGATTGGATTCATGTCACAGTACGGTTTTGACGGAGTAGATCTTGACTGGGAATATCCAGGCGCTGAGGACCGAGGCGGCATACCCGAAGATGGCGCAAATTTGACGAAGCTCTTGAAAGAGATGAAGCAAGCTATGGGTCGGCGCTACATCGTAACCTTCACCGCACCCACGTCATATTGGTACTTGCGTCACTTCGATATCAAATCGAGTGCAGATGCAGCAGACTGGATCAACTTGATGTCATATGATCTCCATGGGTATGTTTCAGTGCTCTTCCCGCGCAAGTAGGCCCTAACATTTGCGTTAGGATATGGGATAGGGACAACCCGATCGGCAATCAGATACTCGGTCACACCAATTTGACAGAGATCGACCTCGCTTTGGACTTGTTTTGGAGAAACGACATCTCTCCAAGCAAGATCGTGCTTGGCACAGGATTCTACGGACGATCTTTCCGCCTGGACAGCCAGCAATGCTGGAAGCCAGGATGCGCGTTCAGTGGTCCAGGAGAGAAAGGGTCATGTACCGACACGGAGGGCTTCCTCTCGTACAAAGAAGTGAAAGATATCCTATCGGCTACGAAAGCGAAATCGACGCTGGATAAGAAAGCGGGGGTGAAGTACCTCACGTACGGTCGGGACAGTTGGATCTCATACGACGACGCAGATACGATGGGAATGAAGGTAGATTTTGCGAAGGAGCGTGGCTTGAAAGGACTTATGGCCTGGGCAATCGACACCGACGACGAGAAAGGAGATTTGATTCGAGCACTGACCGGCGACAAACTCAAAGACGAAGACGACGTACTCCAGTTCATGACGGATAACGGAGCATCCATTGCCCACGGCACCTCGGATGGAACTAAATGCAAAATATCAAGTTGCGGCACGAATAACACAAACCCAACTTGCGAGGACGGCTACACTCCTGTAGGCCGTTGCAACACAGACAGCAATGGGAAGAACAGATGCAACACGGGGAAGTCCAAGGAGGCACGCATGATATGCTGTCCATCATTTTCCGGGCCCCAGGAAGACGACTGTCGCTGGCATGACGAGCGATCAACGGCGTCCAAACACGATTGTTCGGCGAAATGCGATATCGGCGAAATCAACATCATCAATGACAGTTATGGCTGGGTCGGCAATATTACTGGTGGTGGCTACAGCGATAAATGTGGCCGAGGTTGGAAGAGTTTCTGCTGCAAAGCTGGGAACATGCAGCGCTACCTGGACATATGTACCTGGACAAAGTGCAACGAGAAGTGTCCCTCAGACAAGCCACACGAACTAACAACCGATACTGGCGGGCCAGTGGCAAACCCTCGGTGTGAATGGAAGGGATCTGGTGATCCTTTCAGTGGTGAGGGCTCTGGTATCCGCAGGCTCTGTTGCCCAAGAAAAAACTCGTTTGGTAACTGCAATTGGGAGTCTTCCAATGTGTGTTCCAGTACCTGCGACCTGAACAAGATCACTCTTGATCTCGATCCACGAGGGCCAGATCCGCGGTCGAGCTCATGCCATAATGGCCGTCAGCAAGCTTTCTGCTGTGAGCCACCTGGAGGTTATGACCGTGGATTTGCGCCTTTCAACCTTGAGAACTTGTTTCCCGAAGCTCATTTACCGCCCGCCGATGCCATTCCGCGATACGACCTTGTCAGTTTTGGTGGGGCGTACGCAGGTTTGAAAGCCGAGGACCCGAATTTGAGTGGCGTAGCCTTCTTCTTGATCGCTGGACACAGCGATGCAGTGACTTCTATGACGAAGAGGGATAACCCGGGTTTAGAGTTCATCGAATGCCCTCGCGATATCCTGGAACGACCAGAACATGAGCTGCAGATCGCACGCATCGTTTGCATGCAGCCAAACGTCACCGATTGCTTCAAAGTGCGATCGAATGGAGTCGAAGGGACCATTGTCCATATGCCCATCGACTGCGGAGGGCCATCATGGTCGCGCGCTGTTGCTTTGACGCCATCTGCCAACCAGACTGTTCCTAGCCATCTCGCAGCAGATGGCCCTACTTCAATAGTCTACGACTTCAAGTTTGACTACCTCATCGGACTCGTTCGGCGCGACGCTGGAAAATTAAGTATACGCATGGATTATTCCAACGTCCCCGGCTACTGGAATGCCGTTGTTGATACACCCGGGAGCAGGAAACGCGATCTCAATGCTCTCGTGGAGAGATTCTTTGGTACATCACAAGCTTGGTATACCAAGTTCAACGGGCTCAAGTTCAATAGTGCCAGGGCCTTGAACATCTCCGAAAAGCTGGATCAGCTTGTATATCATAACGGCCAGACTTGCCACTACGAGGACCTACCTGCTCAAGACGGAGATCTTGGGGAATCGATCAGCATTGCCATGCAAGGTACTGCAAACATCGAGCTTCACTATGGGTTCTCTCTTATCGCTACCTGGGTGCCAGGCTCAGAGGTCAAGATACATCAAGCCGCTGGGTTCGTTCGACCTGAAGGAACTACCGACGTATCATTTCGACTTGGTGGTGAAGGTGTTCTGGAAACATCGAGAAGCCTCAAGGGCTCGGCCATGGAAAGCGTATCTGGAGTGAAAGGCTTAGCTGGTCACAACATCTTCAAAGGCTGGGCCTACTTCACAGCCTACAGAGAAACTGGACTAAAACTCGAGAGTGGAGGGGGCAATACAGGAGCTGTTCCCTTCAGCGGCTACGCCGAAGCACGAATTAAGTCACACTGGGGCAAATACAACGTCCACTTCCCTGCAGGTGCCACGATAACCCCCAGTTATGGTGAGGAGGAAGGCGCTAGGAAAGAAGATGAAGTCAGCAAGAGCAGTAATGATAAACTGAACCCGCTTGAGAAGACCCAGACTGGTTTCATCGAGGTTGGCGCCACCATTCGAGTAGGCCTTGCGATAGGAATGGCGTTCTCAAAGCCTTACCAGTTTGCCGTAAGCGGACAACTACCGGACATGTCAGTATCTCAGTACGTCTACGCAAAATGGTTCATTGAACACAAAGGTGACGAGAGCTGCCTGAAAACAAGCCTCGGGTCGACGATGAGGAGCCACCTCGCGAAAGGATCTTACGCTGGCTGGGACATGACCGACTCGGAAAAGACATATGTTACCGACCTCAACGCTGCGGGCGATGCGGAGTGCTATACCAACAATGGCGAGAGTCTACGGGCCAGGCGTCGCGCAAATGCCCAAACAGCGGCTAGGCATGATGCGAGTCTCGGGAACGTCACATCCATGGAAGCTGAGGGGCCAGTTCGACGAGATGATCCGGAAGACCAACCAGATCTACCAGATTGGAGGGATATACCTCTGCCCGGCCACAATCTTGGTGATACGGGCTTCGATGGCATGATCCCCCAGCTACGATGTGATGGATGTGCCAGTTGCACATTAGAGAACCCACTGGGTGAGCCGTGCTGCGGCTGCGCCTGCTTAGACTGCAAGTATGGCATCTACGTCGACGATGGCGATCCGCTTCTAGGCTACGCTGGGCTCAACCGGATTAGCCAGTTCGATCTTGCAAGAAAACGGAGCGCAGTATTTCACGAATCACATCACTCACGGAACGGTACGAAGGAGCGAACGCACGATCGATTCGTAGGCCCTCTGCTAGCTACACGTGGTGCCACTAAACCTAGCAGAGGTTGGAAAAAGGCCCAGATCTGCAATTGGGTTAGTGACTCTATATACTACCCCGGATACCCGGATTGGTCGAATAAGGTGGACCCACCGCAGTACGACTTCAACACTCATGACAAGGCAGACGGTGTAATGAGGTACTATCATAATACCAGCTCGTCGTGCACTAGTTGGCGCGTTGCCAAACGACCTTATCCCGATCAGCTCTATGACACTCGTCGCAACGAAGCTACAGGCCAACGTTGGGGCTGGGGACAGCAATTTTATCAAAGTGAGTCCATTCGACGCGCCCTTTGATAAAGCACGAAGCTGACCTTCGCTTTCTGTAACAGCCGAACATCCTTTCGAAGCCCAGACGATCAGTCGCTTCTTCAACGAACACGTCCAGCAGCGGATGCAGAGACCTCGTAACTGCGCTTGGATGAGAAGGTACATTTTGGTGGGGCGGCTCAATCACGGTGGTGTCACTAAAGCAGTCATTATGCACATGATGAACGAACTTGGTACTCGCGATCGTCGAGATCGACTGGCCGTGTTTCTGGCGAGCCCAAATGGTATGAAGGGTCAGATATCTCGTTTCGTATCGACGGTCAACCAAAACAAGTTCAACGGCAAAGAAGCAGGGGATGAACAGCTCCTGTATGCCAAGAATTTTGGCATGATATTCTCGTATTGGAATATCAACGAGATCTGGAACTCTTGGTGTCTCAGTTACAATGGCATCTTGGATGTCCTGCAAGATTTCGATCGAGATTGGGCGCTGAACAACCCACACGACCCTTTGTCATTGGCGACGGAATGGCAAGTCTTCATACTGTTCGAACTCGACGCTATAGTGACCAACTCGAGGCGGCAAGCGATGACGATGTACAATTCCAAAAAGCCTGTCGGAGGTACGTGGGGACGGTGGTGGGATCTCAAATGGTGGATGGTATACAAGGCACCACTTGTCAACCAATATAGCTACATCAGTCTTTCCAAGACGTGTAGGAGGTTGCAGTAGATGCATTGGAGTGGCTGAAGGGTGGTCGCGATACATAGCTTCATGACAAACATCAGCTTTGCTGACCACCACCGCATGGTGCCGTTCATCAGATTTAACGTAAACCTGGTGTGCGCATGAGTATCAAAGTTCGGGTATGGAAGTCGCGCGTTAATCCGCAGAAATACTCGGTGGAGTAATTCGGTTCCGACAGCTGCCCAGGTGGAATGGGTGCCTGGTGGCCTTTGTTGGTTTTATATGTGCCAAGCAGGCACCATTGGCACGGTTCGCGAGGCGCGATGGCGCTTACCTCAACCGGCAACACCTGGATCAGTGTATATAGTACGCGATGTATCTCGTTTTAAAACTTCTAGCATCTTTCCTCGTGCTACATAATGGGTTCGGCAATTTCATATCTTAATGGGCCACTGCCTCAAGATGAAGAGCGAACGATTGCAACGCAGTCGCCATATTATCCCCCCGAAGCCAGCATAGAGCCGGAAGACACCCGACGCTGGTACTGTGATTTCTGGCAACATGCATGCGCAGTACCTCACAAAGATGGGAAGAGTATCATCATCTACGAACCGAAAGATGACGATACAAGGGCTAGACCAGAATGGGGGATCAAACGGCTACGGAAAGCTTATGAGCTGCTTGGCGAAGGCCATCCAAGGATTGTTCGGTATGTGCTGTGTTGTTATAGTACTGTGTTGATGTTAACGCGATGGTAGGCGTACCAGCCTTGTGTATAGCGACGCCGGCAACGGAGTGATTGTCGAAAGACTTGAACCAGGACCACACTGGGGCGATCTTCCTGCCATGACTGTACCTGTCCCAAAGGAGCCTTCAAGAGAGGACCGCATCATGCTGGCCCTGTACTATCGGTGGGCCTTACAATCGCTGTCCGCCATTAGCTACCTCCACTCTCGCTCTGTATACCTAACATTCTTCTCGTCTACCAATGTGTGGTTGCGGCGCGATTACTCACTGGCTATCTCAGGTTTCATTAGTGTTGATGGGCCAGAGCTTGATGCCGATAGTAGACGAGAGGCTTGGAAAAAGGAGAAGCGGTACGAGAGACGAGAGCGAAGGGTCCAGGAATGGCGTGCTGCCGGAGCTCCAATCTCAGAATATCCTGTGGACGAGAGTGAGGGCGAGAGCGAGGATGAGAGCGAAGAGATACCGGAAGACTTTTCCGGTGGTTGGGATACTTGTGAATGGGCGGGAGATGGCGGCACTATATACTACGACGACTATCCCACGGAGTTTCCTCGAACGTGTGGAAGTCATCGTGAGTCTTTGTGAGTAATCATCATTCTCGCATGCGTCAAGAGTTACGTGCGGCGGTTTGCTAACTACATGATCACGATAAAGATTCTACTGGGCGACCTTTGTCTGGGAACTTATGACGAACACTCACACGGCCGAAGCGCAGTGGAAACGGGGCATAGATTGGGACCCGTTCTCTTCGCCTGACGGCGGCCCACCGAAGCCAGCAAAAGATTGGCGTGATCAGCTTCAAGTGTTAGAGGAGGCTAGGCTTGGGAGTGTCTTACTCAAAGCCTGGAAGAGCGAATACGAAAGCGCAGAGCAAGCTGCCGAAGATGTCAGAAAGATTGCGGAGGAGATGGGTGTTAAGATCGTCAGCAGTGCGTCGGAAGTTGATGACGCTTGGACGAACGTATCCCAGCAGGATGAAGTTGATATCGGCGAGCCTTGGGAGGACGTTTTCGAACTAGACGAAGCCAAAGAGAGGTGGGGCGGTCGGACGCTTAGGTTCAAGCGGCAAGGCACGCATGTGATTTTGCCTGTGGCAAGATAGAAGGCAAGACCAGGGCCATAAGTCGGTCATGCTTGTCGTTACGTACTGTCAGACGTGCAGTTTATCCAGTATGCATCAGGTTTCGAAGACCCGGTCCTGAGGCGAGAAATATTCGTATCCTTCTCGCTCGTTGTCTTTCAGTACCCTCCATGCATGATTGCAAGCGAAGCAAGCAGTTGGTGCCGACACGTAAACGAACCAGGCTGCCATAGTAACTTTCTGAGGCTCTGCGACGCTGGTTATGTGACACACCGTGACACCCCCGCGCATGCATTGCATATCGCCCGACAGATCAACTTGTCCAGAAACCTGTCTCTGGCTGCTGGAAGGTCATCCCAACATGCTCTCATCGGATCGTCTAGTGTCGATCACAAGCTGTCAGTCACTGCTTCGGAGTGTGCAACCGAAAGCGTGATTAAGATCGTCCTGTAATGCCACGCCATCTTGCCTCTGCCGCGGCCTGCCGGATGTAAGAGCTTGGCTGTCGAAGGATCAATCTGGCGGTCAAGGCAACGATACCGAGTCGGCGGAATGCTGCGTTCGTGCGGGGTGTGTAGGCAAGCCGTGATGCTTGCCCGTGTCTCAGATATGTACGTACCCGCAGATCGTACCAGCGAGATGCCGAACCTCCCAAGTGCCGTGTGGCTCGGAGAGTAATCTCATACCGATGAAGATGTCTCGTACTTCCGGCGCGCTTCAATCTGTTCGTTAGCAGATTTGTAGCTATCAAATCCGGTGCAGGATCGCATCCTTGCTCAGGTGGCTGTTTGTGGGCGCATGATTTCTAATAGAACGCACTTGTGTGACTGCTTGCTCGGGCCGGAGACTTAGTCATGCTCCTCAGAACGCAGGAGAGATGGTTCAAGCCGACATATCCGGTCCGAGACACTGATATGGAGGATCTTCATGATAGAAGTGCATGAGCGAGAGCGTGTCTGCGTCCGGTGAGCGAAGATCAGGAAGTGTAACGATGTTGTATATCTATCGCGGCTACTCTTAAGAACTGCAGTCGCTCGCACCTATTAGAACCGATTCTGGAACACGGTTGTGGTGTTGCAACCCAAACGTGCATAAGGCTGCGTGTCAAAGATGTCATCCAGCCGCGTATATGCATGTCATGCGCGGTGGATCCGGTGTGTTCGATAGGCCTCCAAAAGCGATCAAATCTGCGAGCTTCCAGCAAGAAGGACATTGGTTGGATAGAGAGCTGAAGATTGGAGGGCG
>Ga0265798_10003614_pt1 | contig 21826 bp, 16 predicted proteins | sample P3T30metagenome_FD_192430 | JGI IMG/M metagenome (GOLD analysis project Ga0265798, IMG submission 192430) | Plant litter microbial communities from East Loma Ridge, Irvine, California - P3 T30 | ecosystem: Environmental > Terrestrial > Plant litter > Unclassified | place: USA: California... | reverse complement strand
TAATTTCATGTATGTCAACAGTTGTGCATCATGAATAGGATGAATTTGATCTACTGATTTTAATTCAACCACTAAACAGTTTTCGATAATCAAATCAGCCTTCAATTCAGTATTTAGGAAGATATCCTTATAACTTAGAAGAATCGAATGTTCAGAAGAAAAATTAATTTGCCTTAATTGTAACTCTCTGATTAAGCATTTATGGTAAACACTTTCTAATAATCCCGGGCCTAATAATTTATGTACTTCAATACATGCACCGGTTACCTTATACTCTAAATTGTCTAAAAAAGTCTTTTTTACCATAAGATCATCAATATTTAAGTAAGGGATGATTCTTTGGGAAGATTTTTCTGACATGGTCTAAGATTTCTTAGGTGGTCATATCTTCAGCAAGATATAATTATTTTCATTTTTAGTTAACATTTATGTCGATTAATCAGGTAAATTCCAGTCAATAGGCTGTAGATTATTTTGCACCAGCAACTGATTTGCTTTTGAAAAGTGGTGGCAACCAAAAAAACCGTTATAGGCCGAGAAAGGAGAGGGGTGCGCGGCTGTAAGTACGTAATGTTTCTTTTGATCAATCAAAGCTGCTTTCTGTTGTGCGTATTTTCCCCAGAGTAAGAATACTACATGTTTACTTTTGTCAGAAATGGCTTTGATAATCTCGTCAGTAAAAATTTCCCAGCCACGGTTTTGATGTGAACCAGCTTCAGATGCCCGGACAGTTAAAGTTGCATTTAATAGCAAAACCCCTTGTTCTGCCCAGTGCGTTAAGTTTCCATGATGAGGCGCTTTGAAGCCTTCAATATCAGTTTCCAGTTCTTTGTAAATATTCTTCAACGATGGCGGAACCGTCATGCCGCGTTGTACGGAAAAAGATAATCCATGAGCCTGACCGGTACCGTGGTATGGATCCTGACCTAAAATAACAACCTTAACCTGATCAAATGGCGTAGTATTTAAGGCGTTAAATATATCCTGTCCTTTCGGATAAACGGTTGCGCCACGTTCCTTTTCTTCTTTTAAAAAAGATTTCAGGTTTTTCATGTAATCTTTATCAAATTCCTGATCTAAAACGGCTAGCCAGCCAGGTTCTAATGCTGCAGACATATTGTGGTTGTGATGGTAATTTCTTTAATATTATAAATCTTAACTAAGATGTAACGAATTTAGGTGCCGAAAGTTTATGATTTCTTTTGATATATGGCCAACAGATCTCCTTCGAGCGTTGTTTTTGGTCCCTCAATGATTCGACCCAGTTCCTTTCCTTTTTGATCGTAGACAATGAAAGTAGGTACCATCTTGATATCCAAGCCATCAATAATTCCGTTTTCTCCTTTCTTATTTCCGTCAACAGCAATCAGTTCCACGTTCTTCTCTTTGAAATGTAATGCATCTAAAATTTTGAAGAAGTTAGGTACATTTACTTTACTATCGCCACACCATGTACCAAACACAATTTTAATTTTTTCCTTTTTAACCAATTTTTTTAGTTCGATCATTGTCGCTGCATCTGGCGTATAGGAAGCGTAAAGAGGATCATACATCTCTTTGAATTCAGGAAACGAGGTCATGCCTTCCCGTGTGCAAGCATTAATTAGAATGTCTTTGTTATGGACCTGATCGTGGATTTTTTTGTTTATTTCTTGTGCAGAAACGTTCATTGCGATGATAATTAAGGTGATGGATAGGAGAATTTTCATGTTAACCAGATGAATTGTTGTATCAGTGAAATTTTTAATGAAATTATTGTTTTAATATCTATTTTCTGCCATTTAAAAACGATATTTGCAAAAAAAATAATTAGAATAAATTTTATGCCAAATTTTATCAGATTGATTGCGGGGTTTGCTTTACTGGGTGGCGCAGTAGCTTTATTTATTTTCGGTTTCTGGCCTTGGGGCATTGTTGCGATCTTATTAGGTCTAATTGTGTTGGTTACTTATTTCTTCAATGAAAACATGCTTTTAGCCCAATGGTTTCTACGAAAAGACAATATGCCTAAAGCAAAAATGTTTTTAGATCGGATTACTAACTACGAAACTCAATTAATTAAAGTGCAACATGGTTACTACAATTTATTAATCGGTTTGATTGAAAGCAGAACTGCACCAATGAAATCGGAAAAGTATTTTAAAACGGCTTTAAGTTTAGGAATGCAAATGGATCACAATATTGCATTGGCGAAATTAAGCTTAGCAGGAATAGCGATGGCCAAAAGAAATAAGCGCGAAGCAACCATGTATCTTGCTGAAGCTAAAAAAGCTGATAAAGGCAAATTACTTGCAGATCAAATTAAACAAATGAAAGATCAGATGGGCATGATGGACAAGCAACAGCAAGTTCGTTATCGCTAATTACATTTCCTTATTAATATTCAAAAGCCAGATTTATCTGGCTTTTTTTATGCCCTTCCCGATCGCAAATTAAAGTCATAATCTAAAAAATATTTTAGACTAGTCGAAATTTTTTAATATTTTGGGATTTTACCGATCCTTATATATTTATGGAATTATATTACTCTTTCTCTGTACTCATTGTTTTAGCTTCATTTTTCTCCTATTTAAACCTTCGATACCTCAAACTTCCATCAACGATAGGGATTATGATAATCGCGATGCTAAGCTCAATCGTACTCGTGTTAACGGGTAGTTTATTTCCAAAAACGTTTGATCATTTTTCCACCTTACTGCAGGACGTTGATTTTACGGAAGTGCTAATGGGTGCAATGCTGAACTTTTTGCTGTTTGCAGGCGCTATCCACATTAACCTGGTAGATTTGCGAGAGCAGCGGGCACCTGTGATTATTTTCTCTACCGTAAGTGTGGTTATTTCTACGTTTGCGGTGGGTGCTTTGGTTTATTACATCACGCCACTTTTTGGTTTTCAGATTCCTTTCATTTATGCATTATTATTTGGCTCGCTGATCTCGCCAACCGATCCAATTGCGGTAATGGGTGTTTTAAAAGAGGCTAATGTAAAGAAATCGCTGGAAACGAAAGTTGCGGGAGAGTCGCTTTTTAATGATGGTGTGGCTGTTGTAATCTTTGCCGTGATTCTTCAGCTGGCTCAGGGAAGTGATGTTGACTTAAGCATTACTAATATCTCCTGGTTGCTGATTAAAGAGGCTATAGGTGGCTTTGCTTTAGGAACGGTTTTAGGCTTAGGTGCTTCAAATGCCATGCGGAAGATCGATGATTATAAAGTATCTGTGCTGATCACCTTATCAGTGGTAATGGGTGGGTACTTAATTGCGCATTCGATTCACATCTCCGGACCACTGACCATGGTTGCTGCCGGAATTGTGATCGGTAACTATGGTAAACGTACTGCAATGTCATCCATTACGAAAGATTATCTAAATAAATTCTGGGAACTTATCGATGAAATTTTAAACGCTATTTTATTCCTGTTCATTGGTTTCGAATTATTAATTATTCATAACATTACCGATTATTGGTTGATCGGCATGTGCTGTATCCTCATCGTACTTTTCTCTCGTTTCTTATCCATCTATATCCCGGTGGTACTCATTCCGTTCAAGAACAAGTTTAGCAGCGGTACTATCAAAGTTTTGGTTTGGGGAGGTTTGCGCGGAGGAGTTTCCATCGCCCTGGTATTATCCATGGATGAAGGACCTTATAAACCTTTATTAGTTGGGATCACTTATTTTGTGGTCGTATTTTCGATTATCGTGCAGGGCTTGACTGTTGGAAAGCTGGCGAAAAAGGTGTTATCTGTAGAAGAGGTTTAGTTATTCGTTTTTCGCTTCTCGTTGATCGTTGGTTGAATATCGTTTATTATTATGGATCATTTTGTTTACGTATTTAAGCTTTCTTCTAATCACATCACCTGATTCCCCATTTAGAAATAGTTAAAACCAAATCAGAAGATTTTTTGTAGTCTATAGAAAATATATACCTATGGCAACATCACAAGAAGGAAGTACTAACAATACTCAGGAAGAAGATAACATTCAGGATTTAGGCGGAAAAGAAGCCGTTGAAAAACTTAGAAATCTCGCTGAAAAGGCAGAAAGTTGTTTTTTCTGTACCAGCATCAAAACAGGCGTACCATTATCTGTTAGGCCAATGGCGATTCAACAGGTAGACGATGAAGGGAATATCTGGTTCATGAGTCTTAAAGACAGTCATAAAAATGATGAAATTTCTTCAGATCCATTTACGCACCTTTTATTTCAGGCCGGAGCACATTCAGGCTTCGTAAATATTTATGGAATCTCGGAAATCAGCAGAGATCAGGCGAAGATAGATGAATTATGGACGCCTTTACTTAAAACCTGGTTTCAGGGTGGTAAAGATGATCCAAACATTACGCTGATTAAAGTAATTCCATCAGAAGGTTATTATTGGGATACTAAAAACGGCGCCGCAGTTGCGTTCATGAAAATGGCAGCTTCTGTAGTAACCGGAAAAACAATGGACGATTCTGTTGAAGGATCGTTAGATATTGATTAAAATTATTAAAGGTTAAAGGTTAAAAGTTGCTCATTTAGGCTCAGCGCATATTCTGCGATCTTGGCCCGGAACTGGTAGCCCGAAACCTTTAACCTATTTGTCATCTAAATTATCATAACCTTCCAATTCTTCTCTTTGAGATCTTTTACTTAAGATATCATCCTCATCAGTTTGAGTTCTGGAGAAAAATAAAGCTTCGGCTTGAATTCTTTTAATCAGCTGGCGTACCAGGGTTAAATCAAAAGCATCTTTTCTTAATTTGATGCAGTACTCGCTTTCGTTGATTTCTAAACTTGAAATATTCATAAGGCAATGATTTTAATTATCGATTGCTGTAAATATAGAAAAGGCTTGCTAAAACATTGTTAGCAAGCCTTTTAATTTTATGTTATGTTTGTGTTAACAGCAGGTGATTTGTTGCAACCGCTTGCTGTTTATTTTACTATTTATGCGATAAAAATAAACCATCGTCGGTTTTGGCAACTTTAAGAATATTTTTAGCCGTTAAAGCTTTCAAAGTAGTATCCCATTTTTTATTACTCCAGTCTGCTAACTTTGCTTTTACCTCGGTGAGAAGTGATTCTTCGCCTTCTTTTACCAAAGCATAAAGTTCGGTTTCTTCAGCAGTCATTTCGATTTTCTTTTTTTCCGGACGCATTTGCGGGAAAAATAGAACCTCTTGAATGGTGCTTTGGTTGGTCATTAACATCACAATTCTATCAATCCCAAAACCTAAACCTGATGTTGGCGGCATACCATACTCTAAAGCACGGATAAAATCATCATCCATTGCCATTGCCTCTGCGTCACCGCGATCGGCAAGTTTGAGTTGGTCTTCAAAACGCTCTTTCTGATCTATCGGATCATTCAATTCTGAATAGGCGTTACCTATTTCTTTACCATTTACAAAGATCTCGAAACGCTCTACCAGCCCTTCAGCTGAACGGTGCTTTTTAGCGAGTGGCGTCATTTCTATCGGGTAATCCGTAATGAATGTAGGCTGAATTAAATTCGCTTCAACTTTATCGCTGAAAATCTCATCTACCAGTTTTCCACGACCCATCGTCGAATCGGTCTCAATTCCCAATTCTTTACAGGTTTGAAGGAGCTGTTCTTCAGTCATTGCAGAAACATCAATTCCTGTGTATTTCTCAATGGACTCATACATGGTTAATTTTTCGTAAGGTCCTTCGAAGTTGATATCGTTTTCTCCGACTTTAACCACTGCCGAACCGTTAGTGGCTACCGCAACTTTTTCCAAACATTCTTCCACCATAGCCATCATCCAGATATAATCCTTATAGGCTACGTAAATTTCCATTGAAGTATATTCCGGGTTATGCGTACGGTCCATTCCTTCATTCCGGAACATTTTACCAAACTCGTAAACACCATCGAAACCGGCAACGATTAATCTTTTTAAATACAATTCATTTGCAATCCGCAAATAAAGTGGCATATCTAAAGTGTTGTGGTGTGTGGCAAAAGGACGGGCAGCGGCACCACCGTGAATGGGCTGCAGAATAGGGGTTTCGACTTCCATCCAGCCTTGCTCATCAAAATAATTGCGCATGGTGTTAATCACCTTGCTGCGTTTAATGAAAATCTGTTTGTAATCAGGATTAACCGTAAGATCCACATAACGCATGCGGTAACGCAATTCAGGATTCGTAAATCCATCATAAACATTCCCTTCATCATCGCGTTTTACGATAGGAAGCGGTCTTATAGATTTAGCTAAAACCTTGAATTCGGTAACATGGATAGAAATTTCTCCGGTTTGGGTGGTAAATACATAACCTTTAACACCGATGAAATCGCCGATATCCAATAGTTTTTTAAATACTGTGTTGTATAGGGTTTTATCATCGCCAGGACAAAGTTCGTCTCTCTTCAGGTAAACCTGAATTCTGCCGGTAGCATCCTGCAATTCTGCAAAAGATGCTGCCCCCATGATGTTACGGCCCATAATACGGCCTGCTAATGAGACAGTCTTATAAGCAGTTTTATCTTTTTCATAGTTGGCTAAAATATCAGCCGCAGTGACATTAACATTGTAAGCTTCTGCAGGATAAGGCTCTATGCCTAATTGACGTAATTGTTTTAACGACTCACGTCGTAATATTTCTTGTTCTGATAATCCTATACTCATCTCGGGTATTTTTTGCAAAAGTAATGATTTTGAAATATAATCCCATTACTTCAACATATTTGTCTTGGCCTAAAAAAAGCGTGTATAATAATCCGTCTACACCTGTTTGCTATTTTGAAACCGGCTTTTCCTGAAGATAGAAAGTAAGGTTTCCGCCGTTAATTAAATCTTTGTGGCTAATCTGGTTTTTCATTAGTTTCTTTCCGTTCAACATGATTCTGGAGATGTAAATCGAATGCTTACTCGGTCTTCTGGTCTCTATGCTGAGTTTTTTTCCTGTTTTAAAAGTAATCGTTGTCTCGTTAAACAGCGGACTGGTGATTTGGTATATGCCTGAAACGGGATTTACAGGATAAAAACCCAGCGATGCAAATACATACCACGCCGACATTTGTCCGGCATCATCATTGCCACTTAATCCGCCAGCGCCTTCTCCATATTCTTCGGCTAAAATTTGTGCAACCTGCTTTTGTGTTTTCCATGGGGAGGAGGTGTAGTTGTATAGAAACGGAATTTGATGGCCGGGTTCGTTACCATGCCAGTATTCTTTTTTTGCAAAGATCGAATCCAGTTCATTTTCCAGGTTCTTCTTGCCGCCCATAATCGAAATTAAACCTGGCATATCTTGTGGAACATAAAAAGTGTACTGTCGCGGCGTGCCTTCCGTAATGTAGGGTTCACGATGATCGGGGAGATACGGACTATACCATTTTCCATCGCTGTATTTTCCCCTTACCATTCCTACTCCTTTATCGAAAACATTCTTGTAGTTCAAAGATCTTTTAATCAATAAGTTATAGTCTTCTACCTTTCCTAAATCTTTCGCTATGGTAGCAAGTGCATAATCGTCATAGGCGTATTCAAGGGTTCGGCTCACCTGCTCTTTTTTATGAAAAGCATTTGGAATACTGTCTTCCATTGGGATATAACCATATTTAAGGTAGCTGTTAATACCGCGTCTGCCTTTTCCGTTCAGGTAATCTGCTGAGTCGGGCATTTCGAAGGCGTTTTGCCTCATTAGTCGGTAGGCCTCATTAATGTCGTAATCGCGGATACCTTTGTTATAAGCTGAGGCGATAAAAGCTGTACTGTGGTCGCCAATCATGGCGGCGGTATAGCTATTCCAGCATGGAAAAATCGGAAGCCATCCACCCTGTGTCCCTTTTAAAATCAACGAATTTGCGAAGGAGTTGGCAAACTTTGGTTGGAGGAGTTCAACCAGGGGCAATTGCGCACGATAAATATCCCACATGGAGAAATCGTCATAGTAATTCCCTTTCGTTATTTTTTTTATCTGATAGTCTCCGGCAAATTGCGGGTAACTGCCATCGATATCATTAAAGAGCCTCGGATGCTGTTGAGCATGATACATCGCCGTATAAAAGATTTTCTTCCGTCTTTCGTCATTGTCGGCAATTTTTATTTGAGCCAACGAGGTCTCCCAAGCTGCTTTAGTTTTTGCCCTTGTTTCGTCAAAACCCGCAGTGCCGATTTCCTTTTCCAGGTTGAGTTTAGCTGCCGCAATACTGGTGAAAGATGTTCCTGAAGTAATGATGAGTTGCTCGCCTTTTTGCAGTTTAAAGCCAGCGAATACGCCGATATCTTTTTTGTTGCTGATTGATGGCTGGCTGGTTACTGTTCCTTCTATATACGAACCACTCACGCTAAGTGCTTTTCGGATTTTGATGAAAAAGTACCCGCTAAAACCTGCCGCCTGTCCCCAGCCCTGATAAATTCTGTGAACAGGATTATAGCCTGAAATTTCTCCTTTTTGCTGATCAATTTTGATAAAACCTTTACTTTGATCGCTATTCGGGCTAATTAAGATATAAACGCTGTCTGACTTTAAAGCGGTAACCCGCATGATTCCACTGCGCAAGGTCGCTGTAATCTCCGTTTGAAGTTGGTAATTAGGCAAGGTAACTTTATAGTAATCCGGAGAAGCAACTTCCTGCTGGTGGCTATAGTCATCAGCAATAGCTGTCCACTTTGTTTTCAGTTTACCAGAAATCGGCATGATGGTAAAGCTGCCGTAATCTTGTGTGCAAGAGCCACTAATCCAATGCGTGGCCCTGAATCCATAAATCTTTTTATTGTTATAATAATAAGGTGCCAGACACTTCGTTTCACTAAGTTGTGTTTGTGGTGTCCACTGGGTCATGGCAAATGGAGGCGCCACCGCCGGGATAGTATTGGCTAATCGTTCAGTTTTATCCTCAATATGCTGACTAGCCATGGTGGTACTGGCCGAGGTACCAGAAAATGGCTGAACATATTTTACCAATGCCGATTTTTGGCCAAATACCTGATCTTGCAAAGCAGTAAATTGTAGGATTAGAACAAGAAGAATGAATCCCCGTTTGAAGTTATTCTGCTGTTGATTGCTGTTTGCTGTAATTGGCATATTATTCGTGTTAATATAAACTATAAGGCATTCTCTGAGTTGCGTTTAATTTAAGCTTTATATTACAAAAAAGTATTTAAGACCTTGCTTAACAGTCATTTATTTAATTTGTTGTTGTGAGCGATTTCTATCAGCTTTCTGTATTTAACGTACATTTCAACCGATGTTGCAATTGGATTACCCACCGGATTTACAGGAAAATCCTTTCTTTGGTTTACCCACTTCCATTCCCATTCGCTCACCTCTTCATTAAATTTTTGGAGGTTGAGTGTGGTATTTTGATTGAGTGCTGATTCTGCCTGTTTAAAAAACAGTTCCCATCTTGGTTTGTAAAAATCGCTCAATAAACCGCTCCATTGCCTGCATGCATATTCATTCAGCGGGCTTTTCTTATCTCCCCAAAGGGTGATGAGGTCTTTGGCATTAAACTCATACAATGCCTTTTCTTCCGGATTGGTTCCCCATTTTCTGGCATCGCTTACCCACGGGCCGAGCATAAAATCCTTTCTTGTGGCAAGCAGCTTATCCAGATCATCAATCAGTTGAATAAATTTCTGGCTTTCCGCTTTGAAAGTTTTCAGCTCTTTTCTTCCATAAGCAGTTACTATTTTTCGCTGTACAGTAAGCGCATAATTAGCCATTACTTGTCGGGTTACATCAACAATGTCATATTGAAAACCATCGCTTTGCTTAACAGTTGGTGCCGCTTTTACAAATTCATCCCAGGCTGGTAGCAAATCTTTCGCTTCGTAATTCAGTTTGGTATTTGCCCAGCGGGTGAGGGAATCCAATGTGGGTCTGGCCTGAATAATGGACTCGGCACCATCTCTGATGTACTTGTTTTCCGGAACGGTGTATACAGTTTTTCTTAGGATTTCCCATGCTTTTATGGCATTGGCATTTTGCTTTCCATATCTGTTTTGTACAAACTTTGGCAGCCAGGTATTTAAATCAATAGGGGTGGATTGCCAGGTATTTTCCATCATCAGTTCATACAACACCGGGTTTTGCTCAATTCCTTCCATGGTGAGGCCTATACCACTCATTTTCCCGCTTTTCGGATCTTTTAATGTGGCAGCGGGGGCAGTAGCAACTACATCCATCCGACCAAATAAGTTGGTATTGCCACCAAAGTTATGAAGCATATTCCAAATCCATGGTTTGCCATAGAAACCTTCAGTGCGTTTCCAAACCGGTTCAATTTCAGTCGCTAAATCCAGTAAAATCATTTTATCATCAGGAACAGCTTTGAGTAATGCTTCCGTTTGCGGTTCTTTCCAGAATTTCCGGTCGCTGTAAAAAAGCCAGCCTTGCATTACCCAGATCGCTTTCGGGTCTGCGGCAGACATGCCATCATAAATTCTTGCACTTAGCTTGCTCAAAAACTCTGGCTCAGCAGATGGGGGTTCATTTTCATTAAAAGTATCAGCAGAGTAGAGGTGATCGGTACCCAAAAGTTCCATTTGTTTTTGAAGAAATTTTTTCCCAATGGTGGCAAACATCGGATCTTCAGCATCTAAAATATAGGTATCGGCAAATCCATTTGTCCAGTTGGTTGCCTTTAGTTTTGCATTAGGGAATTTGCTTTTAAAAGCCGCCGGTACATGTCCTGTAAAAGCAGGTAGCACTGGTTTCATTCCTAAAGCACGTTGCCTGGCTAAGATTTTCTTTTGCAACTCGAAATGACTTTTCATCCATGTAACTGGCAGCGGACCACCCCAACCATCAATGTTTCCCATCCAGAACCATGAAAAGTAAGCCGGTCCGGTAAAGAAGCCTTTCAGTTCCTCATCAGAAAAACCCATCTCCTTATATAGCAAATACCAGGTATATTCTTCACCTGTAATTGCCAGGGGCATATTAATTCCGTGTAAGGCCATCCAATCAATTTCTTTTTCCCATCTTTCCCAATCCCACCAGCTCATACTATAATTAAAAGTGCAATAGTTGAGGTAGTACCTATATTCGTAAGGTGTTTCCTTTATTACTTTTTGCGCTACCATTGGAAGTGTTTTTGGCATGTTTAGGTTCGTACCGTTCCAGGTGATCTGGCAATGTGCGTATTCAGTGAGGTAGTAATAAAATGCGGAAGCCAATGCCACACCGTTACTTCCCCTTAAAATTATTTTATTGTTTTTGCTTTCCACCTCAAAAACGTCCATACCATTTTTAGCATCAATGCTTTCTGTAAGAAAGGCACCATGTTCTTTTGGTAAAATTCTCGCGATAAGCTGATTGGACGATGCTAAATAATCCTGAGAAAAAATGCTGCCAGAAATCAAGAGCAGGAATGCAGTAGATAGTATGAGTTTAAATTTCATCTTTCGTAGTTATTTTAATTATAAAGGCTCATGTCAAATTTTTAAGAACCACTTTTTATCGTAAAGAAACTTCAGCAGAAACAATTGTATAACCAACACACCAGTCCATAATGCGGCTTGCTGCCAGGTTAGCGGAAGGAAACGGATAATACCGCCAAATATAAACTGAGCGGTGGATTCAAAGTTGAAGAGTCCATGTGCGAAAACATAAATGAGAATGGGGTTGGTACCCATCCAAACGAAGGGTAAACTCCATTTGTTGATGGCTTTTACGTCTATGATATAATAGAAAACCGCAAAAATGATGATGCTCCAACCCCCAGCGAAAAATACAAATGAACTGCTCCACATGGTTTTGTTTATCGGGAAAATCGAATTCCATACTAAACCAATCAGTATACCAATTACGCCAGCAATTAAAAGAGATAAGACTTTTTTATTCGCCGTAAACCGGGGAGAAGCAGATTTGATAAAGGTGCCGACAAAAATACCCAGCATAGCAGAACAAATTGACGGTATAGTGCTAAGCAAACCTTCCGGGTCATAAACCATTCGATGAAGTTTCCCCGGTAGCCATAACCTGTCGCTATAGGCAGAAAGATTACCTTCAGGAGTGAAATTTCCTGCACCGAAATTTGGAACAGGTACAAAGGTCATTAATACATGGTACCCAATAAGTATAGAAAAAAACCAGATGATTTGTTTAGGAAGGGAGAAGTTGAGGTAAATTAAGGCTGCAAAAAAGGTGGAGAGCCCAATTCTGGCCAATACGCTTGCAAATCGTGTGTGCTCATAGCCGTTCCATTTGAAAAGGCCGTTTACGATAATCCCCAGCAAAATCAAAATTAAAGTCCTTTTGATTAAAGCGAAGTAAATGGCCCTCGAAGCATCATTACCGTTCTTTTTATTATCGAAGTATTTTTGATAAGAATATGGCATCGACACCCCAGAGATGAAGATAAAAAGCGGGAAAATCAAGTCGTAAAAAGTAAAGCCATTCCAGGGCGAATGGTGCAACTGGTTGCTGATGCCAACCAATCCCCGTTCAAAGACTGAAAGACTTTCATTTGTTGCAATTTGCCAGTCGGTCTGATTTTGTATCAAGCTATGTTTTTCTTTGATACCATTGGCCAGCCCATGAAAGATCCCCTCGCCACTAACAATCCAGAACATATCAAAGCCCCTTAAGGCATCAAGAGAAATTAACCGCTGGCTTTTAACAGCCGGAATGATGGTTTTTTGATCCACTTCTGTATTCATCTTAATGCCTGTGTAAACAAAGCTGGTTTGGTGTTTTCTGTTAAATTACTTCTTTATCAATGTGCTGTAGATAATATATCCTTCATCATTGATTACTTGCACGTGTAATTGGTTATTGCTTACCGAAAAGAGCATAAAACCATATTCTGATGCCACCATCTGGGCATCCGGAATCAGTTTTACCGGAGTTTTTTCTGAAGCAGCTCCGGAAATAAAATGGTGGGTTTTACCTTCCGGTTTAATATATTGCAAACTGTGTTCGTGGCCGGTGAGGTAAACATCTACGCCATATTGGTCCAACACTGATTTCAGCGAACTCCTGATGGCTTTTGTATCATAGCCCTCTGTTCTGCTTCCGCCGGTATACATCGGATGGTGACCTACCACGATTTTCCATTTGATGGATGCGTCTTGATCTGCTAATGTTTTAGCCAGCCACTTTTTTTGCGCTGTGGTATCCTGACCTCTAACATTAGGGCCATATTCAGCATTTTTATAAAATTCGGGAATCAGGGGATTCGTATCTATAAAGGCGATTAAGACCTGATTGTTGAGGTCTCCATTAATCGGGAATTTCTTCGCAAAATAGCGGGCAGGCATCTTCCATCGCCTGCTGATTTTAGAATAGGCTACCTGTGCATCAGGGTTTGACTTGTAATCATGGTTTCCTAAAATGGAATACCAATCCCACTGCAAAGAAAAATCGGTATAAATATCTTCAAAAGAATATTTAAACAAGGGATCATACTCACTGATTACACCGCTTGGGTAAAAATTATCGCCGGTTGAAATAATAAACTGTGCCTTTACTTCGGATGCCGTAAGTCCCATTTGTTTAGCCACTTGTTTTTGGTGATCGGCTCCGTTTCTGCCCCAATCGCCCATAGCAATGAAGTTTAATGCCGTCGGCGCTTTGGTAAGTGTTTTTGTAATGGATAAATTTTTTGATGGGGTTTTTGTGAGTATCTGTGCGTATAAAGAAGCGGAAGATAACAGTGGGAGTAATAGGAGTAATCGTTTAATCATGGAGATGAATTTGGGTATTTTTTTTGAGATAAGCTTTAATAGAGAAGAACTTTCTCAGATTGTTTGCAGAGAAAGTTCTTCTAATAATCAATCCGGATTAATTATATCCTGGATTTTGTTTCAGCTTAGGATTTAAAATCATCGCCGATGCTGGAATTGGCATTAAGCGATGAAAGGTTTGTGCATCGGTTTTAAAGCCCCATCGGCCTTCGAATTTTCCGAAGCGAATCATATCATTGCGGTGCCAGCATTCCCAGGCAAATTCTCTGCAACGCTCTTTATAAAGATCTTCCAAAGTTACTGCTGCCCATGCCGGAGAAGTAGTACGGGCTGCACGAACCTGATTTACCAGGGATAAAGCCGTTTGGCCCAACGTAGGTGTTGCACCTCTCAGGATCGCTTCTGCTTTCATTAACAAAACATCTGCATATCTAAATATAGGCACATCATTATTCTGATTTCTGTTTGATGAGGTACTATCGCAATAAAATTTATTGTTACGGTAACCCATATTCCAGGCAACCTCGTCATTTCCGGCATCGAATGGTCGAGATGCATCCCTCAACGTTACATTTGGTGTAATCTCTACCTGATAACTAATAGGTGCTGACCCGTCTGCTCCGGTATAAAACTGATCGAAACCTTTTTTAGTTGTGTTCACCATTACCGGTGTTCCATTATTGTTAAACTGTAAACCTCTTATCCATTGTGCATTCCTTTTATCGTTTGGATCGTTAAAGTTTGCATAGTATTCTGGTAGTGTACTCATTGGTGCACTTGGCGTATGTTTTAAGCTGTATTTTGCCTGCAAAGAACGTGGCAAAGAATAACGTGCATAAAACATATATCCATTGCTAAAGCCTGGATCATAAGGAACTGCAAAAATGAATTCTTTAATTTGAGGACCGTTATCAATAAAAAACATTTTACGGTAATCCGTTTCCAGACTGAAAGGGGAACCTGTTGCCGAAATAATAAGATCGCACATGGCAACGGCTTCATTATATTTTGCTGTACCGGTGTAAACTTCTGCGTTTAAATACATTTTGGCCAGGATTGCGTACGCAGTATATTTAGTCGGACGGCCATAAGTTGGAGCGCCAGTGGTGATACTTAGATTAGGCAAGATTTCTCTAAGTTCTGCCTCAATAAAATTGAAAACTTCTGTTCTTGTTTTTGTCTCAGGTGAAGTAGTTTCTCCAAATGATGTTACAATCGGAACATTGCCCCACAGATCCATCATCATGAAAAAAGCCAATGCACGTGTTGCCCTTAATTCTGCCAGGGCAGTTGTTTTTGCTGGCGATTCCGGCGCATCCTTTAATAAAAATAAACTTTGGTTAGCCTTGCTAATTGTACCTGACAACCAAGACCATCCACTGTTTATATGTCCGTTATCCTTATCCCATGTATGTCTGTGGTGCTGCTCAAAGCGTGCGCCATCATACCAGTTTCCGCCTCTTGCGGGCATAATGGATTCATCAGTACTCAGCGACTGCATGAAAAAATAGTCAACCGCAAGTCCCTGACGTAGCTGTACATAAACCTGACCGGTTAGTTGAATAAAATGCTGATCTGTTTGTGGAAATGTTTCCGGAGTTAATTGTGTTTCGACCTTTAAATCCAATTTATGACAGGACGTAAGCATGCTTAATGACAAGCTGGTTCCTATAATGAGTTTGATAAGATTTTTCATCTTCCTTAGTTTTAGTTAAATGATACGTTTAAACCGAACAGGAAAGTCCTGGTTTTTGGATAAAAATTATTGGTATCTACACCTGGAGCGGTACCGCCCTGGTTAATCTCCGGATCAATTCCCTTGTAACCTGTAATTACAAATAAATTGTTAGCTGTTGTGTAGAGACGAAGATTATTGATGCCTGGGATAATTCCCTTTTTAAATGTATAACCCAACGTAGCATTGTCTAAACGAAGGTAACTTCCATTTTCTAAAAATCTGCTCGAGTATCTGTAAGAGTTAAAATCAGCAGTAGATTCATTTTCTACTTCAACAGGAATATTGGTAAACTGCGCAGTATTCGGGCGGAATAAATCGGCTCGGGTTACATTCATAATCTTGTTTCCCAAAACTGCTCTTATGAAAATACTAAGATCGAAATTTTTATACCTGATGTTGTTTGACCATCCGATCAAAGCTTTTGGCTGTGCATTTCCAAGAAGGTAGTAGTCAGTTTTGTTAAGTAAGCCTTGCGTTTTAATGTTTCCTGCCGCATCATAATATTGAGAAACACCGTTAGCATCTTTACCTGCGTATTTGTAAGTGAAGAAAGTTCCAATCGCTTGTCCCGGAGCTAAAATTTGGATAGTCGATCCACTTTGCCCTGCACCATCTGGCTGAACGGTTAACCGGTTATCAATATTAAATTGGCTATCAGAAAGCGTGATTACTTTGTTCACATTATGAGCAAGATTAATCCCGGTAGTCCAGCTGAAATTTTCTGTAATAAAAGGAGTGCCGTTCAACACGAACTCAACACCTTTGTTGCTCAGTTTTCCAATATTTGCAGTAAGTTGACTTGAGGGATATAAATTTGGATCAACATCAAAGGGGATAATCAGATCTGTTGTTCTTTTATTATATAAGTCAACAGAACCACCTAATCTACCGTTAAACAAACCAAAGTCTATCCCGATGTTTGATGTTGCTGTTTTTTCCCATCGTAAATTTGGATTCTCATTTTGAATGGCACCATAAGCGCCTTCCCTTGGTGCGCCGTTAGAGTAGAACTGACCAACCGCACCGTAAATTAACTTTGTGGTTAGGGGAGCGAAACCTAATGAGTTTCCTGCAATTCCATAACTTCCACGTAATTTTAAGGTCTTAATTACATTTTGATTTTTCAGGAAGTTTTCCTGATCAATGTTCCAGCCCGCGCCAACAGAAGGGAAATAACCCCATTTCTCATTTTCACCAAATACATTAGAACCATCTCTCCTGATCGATCCCTGGATCAGATATTTGTTCTTATAATTATAATTCACTCTTGCGAAATCAGAGATCATTAAAATCTCCTGATAAACCACGCCCGGATTAAAGTCTACCCTGAAGTCGTTCACTGCATATGGATTTCCTAAACTCAGGTTATTATAACCTACCTCATTCACTGGAAAGTTTGTTGAGGTTGCCTGTACACCATCGTTATTTAGCGATTGCTGGTAGGAGTAACCCACAACTGCGTTGATGTCGTGGTCGCCAAATTTCTTATTCCAGGTGAGGTAAGTCTCAATAATTTTGTTCGTATTCTGATAAGCATTCCGAACGGCAACACCATTTTGACCTACCAGAGAAACAAATGATGGATTTGCTGGCGGATCAGGCGTATTTCTAACATTATTATATCTTGAAGTATAGATACTGTTGTAAAATGCACCATATACATTCTGTGTATTTTGGTAAGATGCAGAAACATCATAAGAGAAGCCAAAAGGAAGTTTCAGATTAACCGTCAGGTTTCCGAGGATATTCTTATTCTTTAAATTCTCTTGCCCGTTTTCAAGCATGGATACCGGGTTGTAGTAACTACTTTGCGTTAAGTTATCGAAGTAAGACCCGTCTGGGTTTCTCACTGGAGCTGTTGGCAAATAGGTCAGCATTTGCGAAAGTATTGTATTGCGGTACGGAACCAAATCTGCATCACTCACAGAGTTGCTCAGATTTAACCCGATTTTCAATTTATCGTTCAATGCCTTTTGTTCTAAGCCAATCCGGCCAATAAATCTGTTTAAACCATTCGTTTTTACAATACCTTGCTGACTGAAATAATTCACACTGGCATTATAGGTGGTTTTATCTGTACCGCCACTTAACGAAACGTTATGATTTTGAGATAGCGCATTGCTGCGTTGCACTTCATTTTGCCAATTGGTATTAGCCCCTTTATCATTTGCAGGAGTTAATGCTGAATTGTTTCTGGCCAGAAACGCTTTCAGCTGATCAGCATTCATCATTTCATATTGATTGGATACATTTTCAATACCAAAATAACCATTGTAAGAAACAACAGTTTGTCCGGATACACCTTTTTTGGTTGTTACCATAATTACGCCGTTCGCAGCACGGTTACCATAAATGGCAGCTGCAGCAGCATCTTTCAATACATCAATCGAAGCGATATCATCAGGTGCGAGAATAGAAATATCGGCACCAACTACTCCATCAATCACAAATAATGGCGACTGAGCCCCCTCACGAAGGGTAGAAGCACCACGCATAATAATCGCTGCATTTCTATTAGGATCTCCACTGCGGCTAATGTTTAGTCCGGGAACTTTACCCTGTAACATCTGGCCAACATCGCTGATGGCACCTTTATTTAAGTCATCTCCCTTAACCGTTGAGATAGAACTTGTTAATGCCTTTCTGGTGCTTTTACCGTAGCCGACTACCACTACATCTGTTAGGGAAGAGGTGGCTTCTGTGATGACTACCTGATAGGTTGACGCTGTGCCAACGGTTAGTTCTTTAGTTTGATAACCCAAAAAGCTGAAAAGAATTTTATCTCCAGTTTTTGCAGAGATGGTAAATGATCCGCCAGCGCCTGTAGAAGTGACTTTCGTTGTGCCTTTAACGGCTACGGATGCTCCAACGATTGGCAGATTCGTGTTATCCAGTAAGTTACCAGATATTTTTCGTTCAGTCTGAGCGTAAGTAGCCTGATAAGACAGGCCGAGAGTCAGAATCAAAAATACAATAAGGCTAGACTTGAAAATAGTAAAGTTAATTCTCATAAGTCTGTAGAGTTAGGTTCATAAATGGTTTGTTTGTTTTGTTAGTTATTATTTTAAAATTTGATCGTTGGTGGAAGGTATTTCGCAACCAATGCCTGATAATAAGGCTGTAATTCTTCCCAGCTTTTTTGGTTGGGATTTTTTGAGTATAAATCATATGGATTAAATAATCTTACCCATTTAAACATTTCGTGGTCTTTTTCACTCATTAAATGATCGTATGCATTTTCCCGGTGCTGAGAATAAAACGAGTGGTAACGAAGCATATACAATCCCGATTCAGGCAAATAAGGTTTCATCATGTGGTATACATATTCATCATGCCCCCATGACATATCCACGACATCTAAACCACAATTTTCGGTATATACGCCAAGCTTAGTCTGATAAACCGGATTGTTGAAATCCGGGTTGGCGCTAAAAAATTCCGGATAAACAATTTTATCAGAATAGGCACAACCTACTGGAAATGTATCACCTACAACTGCCCACTGTGGCTCTCCATATAAGCAAAGTACCTTTCCCATATCATGAATTAAACCCACTAAAACCATCCAATCCGGGTGACCGTCGTTGCGAATCGCTTCAGAAGTTTGCAGCAAATGTTGCATCTGGTCTAAATCCGTATCAGGATCAGAATCATCAACCAATTTGTTGAGAAAATCGAAAGCGCTCCAAATCGGCATTTCTTCCTTATTAAATTTTAGATATTCAGCTTTTTTCTGCTGAACAAAGTCGTAAGTCTGGTAAGTGTGGTTTAAACGATAAAACTCTTTTACGCCATCCTTTTCAGTTTCTTCATAATTACGAAACTGATCTTCTTTTTTATCCGCATTGATGCTGGTTGGATCAGGGTAACGGACTAATAAATCCTCTTCCCACTGATCAAGGTTTTTCAAAGGATTTTGATCGTCCTGTGAAACTATGCTTTCGTTTCTCATAAGATTAGAAATTTGGTTAAAATGTCTTTTGTTCCATAAAGTTGAGTTTTTGAAAGACTAAACTTTTATTTTTCGATGAATTTATTTACGTAAACGATTAAGTAAAATTGATTAAAAGGTGTTTAAAGGCGTTGTTTTATAGCGAGTTAACCGGTTTAAGATGCTGCAGTGAGGTGCTTTACAATGCAGGCGGTTTATGCTGATTGATTACTTAAGAATTCTTAAGTGATGAATTAATTGCTATTTTCGTTAAACAGAATTTCGTTTACATGACGAATCTGTTAATATACCAAACTAATGATTCCCTAAACTCAGAAACTCACCAAGTTTCTGCCTTTTTTCCTTCACGCAGGCCCTGAATCTTTCGTCTGCGTAAAGGCTTGAAATACCGGAAACGTTTGGTATATAGCATTTGCTAACCAAAAACTAACAAACTATTGCAGGCATGTCTGGAGAGGTTAATATTAAAAGATTAGCGCTGGAACTAAATATTTCCATTGCCACAGTTTCGAAGGCACTTAATGATAGTCATGAAATTAGCTTAAAAACAAAAAACCGGGTTTGGGATCTGGCAAAAGCACTTAATTATACTCCAAATCCTGCGGCAAGTAATTTGCGAAGCAACAAAACGAAAACCATTGCGGTAATCATTCCGTTTGTGGCGAATAACTTCTTTTCGCTTGCTATTAAAGGTATCGAAGAGGTAGCCAGGCAATACGGATATCATGTATTGATTTATCAAACGCATGAAGATACAGAGATGGAAATCGCGTTTACAAACAGTCTGCTTAACGGCAGGGTAGATGGAATCCTGACTTCGGTATCCAGCAACGAATATAATAGCGAATACTATCAAAAGCTGGTGAAGAAAATTCCTTTGGTATTTTTTGATCGTGTGTATGAAAACATAGATACTTATACCATCACTACTGATGATTACGAAATTTCGTATCAGGCAACAGAACATCTGATCGCAAGCGGCTGCCAGAAAATTGCTTATTTATATGGCCTGGAAAAATTACCCGCCGGTAGGGCAAGGTTTTCTGGTTTCGAAGCTGCCATGCGGGCACATGGCTTGGAAGTTTCTGAGCAGCTTATTGTAAACTATAGAGATGACGAAGATCTAAACCTGAAGAATATCAAAACGCTTTTTAGCGAACATCAGCCTGATGGTGTTTTCTCCTCTATGGAAGAATTTATTATTCCCACCTACGTGGCATGTCAGGAATTAAAATTAAATATTCCGGAGGACATAAAAATTCTCAGCTTTTCTAATCTGTCATCAGCGAAGTTGCTTAACCCCTCGTTAACAACCATCACACAGCCTGCCTTCGAAATTGGGAACGAGGCTGCTAAATGCCTTTTTAAATTATTGAATAAAAGGGGGATTGGTGACGATCAAAACATTGTGCTAAAATCAATGCTCATTAAACGTGCATCTACCGGGCATGAGGCAACTCTTTGCTGAGTTTAAATGCCCAATCCGAAAACGTTTACGTAATTAAATAAAAGTAGAAAGCCCCGAAGGTTCAATTTTTTTCTGACTTTTAGAATAACCAAATATATACACAACCCATATATGAATCATCTTTCTGCGCTAGACTGTGCCGTTTTCTTTATATACTTTATTATTGTATCCGCGTACGGTTACTGGGTTTATCGGAGTAAAAAAAAGAAACAAACCGATACGAAAGATTATTTCCTTGCAGAAGGTTCTTTAACCTGGTGGGCAATTGGCGCTTCGATTATTGCTTCTAATATCTCTGCCGAACATTTTATCGGTATGTCAGGTTCTGGTTTTGCCATGGGCCTCGCCATCGCAAGTTATGAGTGGATGGCAGCAGCAACGCTGATTATTGTCGCAATATTTTTTCTTCCCATCTACCTGAAGAACAAAATTTACACCATGCCGCAGTTCCTTTCTCAGCGGTATAATAATACAGTGAGTACGCTGATGGCTGTTTTTTGGCTTTTAGTCTATGTGTTTGTTAACTTAACATCGATCTTCTTCTTAGGCGCTATTGCCATCGAAACCATTACGGGTATCCCATTTAGTACTTGCATTATATTTCTGGCTATTTTTTCAGCGATTATCACTTTGGGCGGAATGAAGGTTATTGGTTATACCGATGTGATTCAGGTGATTGTATTGGTTGCTGGAGGGTTAATTACCTGCTATATGGCCTTAAAATTAGTATCCGAAAAACTGGATACACAAACTGTATTGGGTGCACTTCCACTCTTGCGGTCTGAAGCTTCTGATCACTTTCATATGATTTTTTCTAAAGGAGATAAATTTTATAATGAATTACCAGGTATTGCCGTTTTAGTTGGCGGACTTTGGATCAATAACCTGAACTATTGGGGTTGTAATCAATATATCGTTCAACGGGCACTAGGCGCAGATTTAAAAACTGGCCGGAGCGGGTTAATCTTCGCCGCCTTTTTAAAACTTTTAATTCCTGTGATAGTTGTTATTCCTGGTATTG
>Ga0265798_10003612_pt1 | contig 21837 bp, 18 predicted proteins | sample P3T30metagenome_FD_192430 | JGI IMG/M metagenome (GOLD analysis project Ga0265798, IMG submission 192430) | Plant litter microbial communities from East Loma Ridge, Irvine, California - P3 T30 | ecosystem: Environmental > Terrestrial > Plant litter > Unclassified | place: USA: California... | reverse complement strand
ATCGCCTCGACCGCGCCGTTCTTCGCGCCGGAGCTGGAGGTGGTGACGTTCCCGGCCTGGGACTGCCTGCCCTATGACCGCGCCTCGCCGACGCTGCGCGTGATGGCGGAGCGGGTGGCGGCGCTGTACCGGTTGCAGGGTAAGGCCAAGGGTCCGCAACTGGTGCTGACCACTGCCAACGCGGCGACGCAGCGGGTGCTGACGCCATTTCGGATCCGGCAACTGGTCGCGACGCTGGCGCCGGGCGAGCGGATCGGGCGTGACGATCTGGCGACGTTGTTACAGGCCAACGGCTATGTCCGGACCGAGACGGTCCACGACCACGGCGAATATGCGGTGCGCGGCGGGCTGGTCGACCTGTATCCGTCGGGTGAGGAGCACGCGCTGCGGCTCGATTTCTTCGGCGACGAGATCGAGAGCGTGCGGACCTTCGACGCCGCCGACCAGCGGACGACGGGGCGGATCGACGGCTTCACGCTGCTGCCCGCGTCGGAAGCGCTGCTGGACGCCGAATCGATCAAGCGATTCCGCACCCGGTATCGCGAGACGTTCGGCGCGACCGCGACGGGTGATCCGCTGTATCAGGCGGTGTCGGACGGCCGGCGGCAGGCGGGCATGGAACACTGGCTGCCGTTGTTCGAGGAGAAGCTGGCGACGCTGTTCGACCATATCGGTGCGGCAGTCGTCATCCGCGATGCCTCCGCCGCCGCCGCGGCAGAAGGCCGGTTCGAGGCGATCGCCGATTATTACGAGAACCGGAAGCGCGCCGAAGCTGCGCAGCCGGGCAGTTACCGGCCGCTGCCGGCCAAGGCGCTGTACCTCGACCTCGATGCCTGGACGGACGGGATCGCCGGGGCGACCGCGCATCTGACCACGCCGTTCCACGAACCCGAATCGAGCCGGGTGCTGGATTTCGGCGTCGACGGCCCGCGCGATTTCGGCGCGGAGCGGGCGGCGCAGAGCAACGTGTATGAAGCGGTCGTCGCGCATATCGAGAAGCTGCGTCGCGACGGGCGCAAGCCGATCCTCGCCAGCTATTCGGCGGGCGCGCGCGACCGGCTGGGCAGCCTGCTGAAAGACCATGGGCTGAAGGGCGGCAAGCACGCGGAGACGTGGCAGGAGGCGCTGGGCATCGCCGACACGACCAAGAGCTTCGGGGTCGGGCTGGTCGTGCTGCCGCTGGACCATGGCTTCACCGCGCCGGGCGTGGCGGTGCTGACCGAGCAGGACATGCTGGGCGACCGGCTGATCCGGCGGAACAAGCGCAAGAAATCCGCCGATGCCTTCCTCGCCGAACTGGCGACGCTGTCCCCCGGCGATCTGGTGGTCCACAGCGACCACGGCATCGGCCGGTACGAGGGGCTGACCTCGATTCCCGTCGGCAAGAGCCCGCACGATTGCGTCGCGCTGTCCTATGCCGGTGGCGACAAGCTGTACGTGCCGGTCGAGAATCTGGAGGTGCTGACCCGCTACGGATCGGGTGAGGACGGCGCCGCGCTCGACCGTCTCGGCGGCGAGGCGTGGCAGCGGCGCAAGTCGCGGATGAAGGAACGCATCCGCGAGATCGCCGGCGAGCTGATCGCGGTGGCGGCGGAGCGCGCGCTCAGGCCGGGCGAGGTCGCGGAACCCGATGCCAGCGGCTATCCGGCGTTCGTCGACCGCTTCCCCTACGATCCCACCGACGATCAGGATCGGGCGATCGACGACGTGCTGGGCGATCTGGCGGCGGGCAAGCCGATGGACCGGCTGATCGTCGGCGATGTCGGCTTCGGCAAGACCGAGGTCGCGTTGCGCGCCGCCTTCGTGGCGGCGATGGGCGGGATGCAGGTGGCGATCGTGTGTCCGACGACGCTGCTCGCCCGCCAGCATTACAATAATTTCTCTGCCCGGTTCGAAGGCTTCCCGATCAAGATCGGCCGGATCAGCCGGCTGGTCGGTACGGCGGAGACGAAAGCCACCAAGGAGGGCACCGCTTCGGGCGATCTGGACGTGGTGATCGGCACGCACGCGCTGCTGGCGAAGAATGTCGAGTTCAAGCGGCTCGGTCTGGTCATCGTCGACGAGGAACAGCGGTTCGGCGTGACCCACAAGGAACGGCTGAAGGCGCTGAAGGCGGACGTGCATATGCTGACGCTGACCGCGACGCCGATCCCGCGCACGTTGCAGATGGCGATGTCGGGCCTGCGCGAACTGTCCGTCATCCAGACGCCGCCGGTCGATCGGCTGGCGGTGCGGACCTATGTGATGCCGTGGGACCCGGTGGTGCTGCGCGAGGCGTTGCTGCGCGAACATTATCGCGGTGGCCAGAGCTTCATGGTCACGCCGCGCGTCGCCGACCTGCCCGACATCGAGGAGTTCCTGCGCAACGAGGTGCCGGAGATCCGCTACGTCATCGCGCATGGCCAGATGAGCGCGTCGGAGGTGGAGGAGCGGATGAGCGCCTTCTACGAGAAACGGTTCGAGGTGCTGGTGTCGACCACCATCATCGAGAGCGGGCTGGATATCCCGTCCGCCAACACGATGATCGTGAACCGCGCCGACCGGTTCGGGCTGGCGCAGCTGTACCAGTTGCGCGGGCGGGTCGGCCGGTCGAAGACGCGGGCCTATGCCTATATGGTGACGCCACCCGAACGGCAGATGACCGAGGCGGCGGACAAACGGCTGAAGGTGCTGAGCGATCTCGACACGCTGGGCGCGGGGTTCCAGCTGGCCAGCCACGATCTGGACATTCGCGGCGCGGGCAACCTGCTGGGCGACGAACAGTCGGGGCATATCAAGGAGGTCGGCTACGAACTCTACCAGTCGATGCTGGAAGAGGCGATCATGGACGCCAAGGCGGGCGGTTTCGCCACCCGGCCGCGCGATTTCTCGCCACAGATCACCGTCGACGCGCCGATCCTGATCCCGGAGGATTACGTCCCCGATCTCGACCTGCGGATGGGGCTGTACCGCCGCCTGAACGACGTGGCGGACGCGCGCGAGGTGGAGGCGTTCGCCGCCGAGATGATCGACCGGTTCGGCGCGCTGCCCGATGCGACCGAGAACCTGATCCGCGTCATCGAGATCAAGTTGAACGCCAAGAAGGCGTGCATCGCCAAGATGGATGTCGGCGCGAAGGGCGTGCTGGTGTCGTTCCACGACGACAAGCCGCCCAATGTCGGCGGGCTGATCGCCTATGTCGACCGGCTGGGCGGCGTCGCCAAGCTGCGGCCGGATTCGAAGCTGGTGCTGCAACGCGCCTGGCCCGATGCGAAGTCGCGGCTGCACGGCGCGCTGCAACTGTCGAAGGGGCTGGCGAAGGCGATGGCCTGACGGTCGGTCGCCACCCCGCCGTGGATCGGGCGATGGCGATCCCCGTCTTTTGATGATGATCCCGCGATCGACTCCCCGGTGGGGGTAGGATAGCATCGCCCCGTCAAGACCGGGGGGCGGCATGGCAACTATTTACGATAGAACGCGAACATCCGATCACCAATTCTTCGTGGTCACGGCGTATATCATGGCCGGGATCATCGTTGCCGGTTTCGGCATGCAATGGCTGATGGGGCGATCGAGTTTTCGGTCACCGCCGATGCTGCATATCCATGCCGTCGTCTTCATGGGATGGACGATATTATATGTCGTCCAGAACCATCTGGTCGGGCGGGGATCGGTGGCGGTGCATCGGCGACTGGGCTGGATCGGGGCCGGCTGGGCCGTCGCGGTGGTGATACTGGGCCTGTACATGACCGCAATGATGGTTCGTCAGGGAAGGACGCCGTTCTTCTTCCAGCCCGGCTATTTCCTGGTCATGAACTGGTTGACCGTGCTGGGTTTCGGCGCATTGACGGCGGTGGCGATCCGGCTGCGGCGGCGGACCGACTGGCATCGCCGGTTAATGCTGTGCGGGATGGCGATCCTGACCGGGCCGGCATTCGGGCGGCTGCTGCCGATGCCGCTGCTGATCCCGTTCGCGGCATGGGGCGTGACCCTGTGCGTGATGCTGTTGCCGATCGCGGGCATGATCGCGGACATCAGGCGGTACGGCACGATCCATCGCGCATGGTGGTGGGGTGCAGGCACGATCGCGGCGTTGCAGCTCGCGATCGGCATCGTCGCGTTCAGCCCGTTCGGCCTGACCGTCTATCGCGCGGTGACGGCCGGCGCGGCGGGCGAGACGGTGGCGCCGCTGGCCTTTCCGCCGTTTCCCGGGGCGCGGCCTCCCGGAACACCGCCCGGCCGGTGACCTATGCTCAACTGCTATGGTCGGTGACGATGCGCCAATGACCGTCCCGCCGGGCGAAGACCAGGGTGGTATAGCCCGATTGCGTTTCCTTGCCGGTCAGCGTCCACCGCGCGATGAGGACGCGGTGGGTGGCATCGATCGGGCGTTCCACCAGCACCTCGAACGACAGTTTGCCGCGGGTGTTGCCGCCAGCGGTGAAGCCGGGCGCATAACGCGCGGCGATCGCCGTCTTGCCGCGCACCACGCCCCTGGCGGTGACGTAGACCGCATCGTCGGCATAGACCGCCATGAAACGATCGAGGTCGCCGGCGTTCCACCCCGCCGCGCTGGCGGCCATCGCGGCGGCGATCGTCGTCGCCTCCGCCAGTTGCACCATCGCCGCGATCATCGTTCGTTCTCCACCATCGCGATCAGCGCCGCCTCGTCCAGCGCGCCGGCACGCAGGAACCCCTGATACGAGCCGCACCCCTCCGCCGTCAGCCGCGCGAGTTGCTCGGCCGTTTCCACCCCCTCGGCGATCACCGCCAGTCCCAGCCCACGGGCGATATCGATCACGCCGCGCACCACCACCCGGTCGCGCGGGTTGCCGACGATGTCGCGGGCCAGCGCCTTGTCGATCTTCAGATAATCGAGCGGCAACGCCTTCAGATAGGCGAGGCTGGAATAGCCCGTGCCGAAATCGTCGATCGCGACCCGGCACCCCGCCCCCCGCAGTTCGGCGAGGACGGTGGCGGCACAATCGAGTTCGAGGATCAGGCCGGTTTCCGTCACCTCGACGGTCAGCCGCCCGCGCGGAAAGCCGCTGGCATCGACCCGGTCGAGGAACAGGCGGGCGAAACCGGGCCGGGCGAGATCGGCGGCGGTGAGGTTCAACGACAGCCGCAGCGTCGCCAGCGATCGCGGCCAGCGTGCGGCACATCGCAAGGTCAGTTCCTGGATGTGATCGGACAGCGCGATGCCGAGATCGGCCCGGTCGGCGGCGGCGAACAGCGTGTCGGCCCCCAGCGAGCCGAGCCGGGGATGCTGCCACCGGGCCAGCGCCTCCACCCCGACGATGCGGCCGCTGGCGATCTCGACCTGTGGCTGGAACAGGATCGCGATGCCGTCGCCCGTCACCGCGTGATGCAGATCGGCGGCGAGCGCATCCAGCGACCCGGCTTCCTCCGGCGCGGCCATCCGCACCGTCGCGCCGGCGCTGACCCGCGCCTGTGCCAAGGCGGCGTCGGCGCGGCGCAGCAGGGCATCGGCATCCTCCCCCGGTGCCTGGCCAGCGACGCCGATACGGTGGCCGATCAGGATCGGCCCGCCCTCCACCGCGAAGGGCCGGGCGAGCGCCGCGCCGATCGCGCCGAGCCGGGTGATGGGCGGGCCGTCCAGCCCGATCAGGAAATGATCGCCCGCGATCCGCGCCACGACGGTGTCCGGGCCGGCGGCGTCGGCGATCCGTGCCTGCGCCAGCGCGATCACCGCATCCACCCGTTCACGTCCATGCGCGGCGTTGACGAGGTCGAGTCGCGACAGCGTGACGGCGACCAGCGCGCAGCTGCCGCCAGCGGCGATCCGGGCGTCGAGCCACGCGCGCAGTCGCCGCCCCTCCTCGCCGTCGACCGCCGATGTTTCACGCCGGTCGACGGGGCCGGCAGCCCGCACGGTGGACAGCATCGTGGCGATCGCCGGTTCGCCATGGGGGCCGGCGAGGAAGCCGGCGGCGCCTGCCGCGACGAACGGCACGGCCGCCTCGGCGGTATCGGTCAGGACCAGCACCGCCCTGCCCGCGGCGGCGGCGACCCGAACCTCGCACAGCGCCGCCGGTTCGCGGCCACGGGCGTCGATGATGACGATGGCGCGGTGCTGATCGGGGCTGTCCATGTCCGCAGACCCTAGCGGCGCGTGGACGCACCCTCAATCCGTTACGCATCGGTCACGTCCTGTCGGTCACGCTCTTGCCGATCGACGATGCAGACCCTAGCTGGGGCGGTACGATGGCGACGGTCCTATCCCCTTCCGATACGCCCGCTTTCGACAGGCTGGTCGACGCGCACGGGCGGGCGATCCGGTATCTCCGCATCTCGGTGACCGATCGCTGCGACCTGCGCTGCCGGTACTGCATGGCGGAACAGATGACGTTCCTGCCGAAATCGGCGCTGCTGAGCCTGGAAGAGATCGCGATCATCGCCGAGCGATTCGTGGCACGCGGCGTGACGAAGATCCGGCTGTCGGGCGGGGAACCGCTGGTGCGCCGCGATGTCGGCGAACTGGTCAGGCGGCTGGGCGATCTGGTCGGCCACGGGCTGGACGAGCTGACGATGACCACCAACGGCACGCGGCTGGCCGATCATGCGCCCGCGCTGCTCGCCGCCGGGATGCGGCGGATCAACGTCAGCCTCGACAGCCTCGATGCCGACCGGTTCCGACACATCACCCGGCACGGCGACGTCGCGCAGGTGATCGGCGGTATCCGGGCCGCGCGCGATGCCGGCCTGCGCATCAAGATCAACATGGTCGCGCTGAAAGGACTGAACGAGGACGAGATCGGCCCCATGCTGCAATGGTGCGCCGACGAGGGGCTGGACCTGTCGCTGATCGAGACGATGCCGCTGGGCGCGATCGACGAGGACCGGGTCGATCGCTTCCTGCCGCTGACGCGGGTGTTCGACGATCTGTCGGCGCGCTTCCCGCTGGAGCGCGATTCGCATCGGACCGGCGGACCGGCGCGATACTGGCGGGTGGCGGGCACCGACACGCGGCTGGGGCTGATCTCGCCGTTGACCGCGAATTTCTGCGACGGGTGCAACCGGGTGCGGCTGACGACCGAGGGTAAATTGTACATGTGCCTGGGTCATGACGATCAGGTCGATCTGAAGGCGGCGCTGCGCGATGGCGGCATCGGCGCGCTGGACGCCGCGATCGACCGTGGCCTGCGCGAAAAGCCGTTGCGCCACGATTTCCGGATCGAGGCGGGATCGGCCCCGGCGGTGACCCGGCATATGAGCGTCACGGGCGGATGACCGTTTACCAGCGGTGGGCGCTGGCCGCCTCACCCACCGCCCCGGCGCAGGCCGCGGCCGCCGAACTGGCCGATGCCGCCGATTGGGTACCGCTGGACGAGGCGGACGTGGTGATCGCCCTGGGCGGTGACGGGTTCATGCTGCACACGCTGCACCGGATGCTGGAGCGGCGTATGGCCCCCGGCGCGGCACCGGTGCCGGTGTTCGGCATGAATCTGGGGACGGTCGGCTTCCTGATGAACGAATGGCGGCGGCACGGCCTGCAGGAACGGCTGGCCCGCGCGCGCCGGTTTCAGGTCACCCCGCTCCAGATGACCGCGACGGCGGTGGACGGTCGTATCTGCACCCTCCCCGCGATCAACGAGGTGTCGCTGCTGCGCGAGACGCGGCAGACCGCCAAGCTGGAGGTGCGGGTCAACGACCGGATCGTCCTGCCCGAACTGGCGTGCGACGGCATCCTGTGCGCGACGCCGGCGGGATCGACCGCCTATAATCTGTCCGCGCAGGGGCCGATCCTGCCGCTCGGCTCCGGTATGCTGGCGCTGACCCCGATCAGTCCGTTCCGGCCGCGGCGCTGGCGCGGGGCGATCCTGCCCGACAAGACCCGCATCTCGCTGACGGTGCTGGACCCGGCCAAGCGCCCCGTCTCCGCGGTCGCCGACCAGCGCGAGATGCGCGACGTGGCGCAGGTCGATATCTCGATGGACCGTGCCCGCGACCTGACCCTGCTGTTCGATCCCGAACATGCGCTGGACGAGCGGATCACGATGGAACAGTTCATCGCCTGACCGCGCAGTCACCGGGGGCCGTCGCCGGGGGAACCGGCGCCGGTTCAGCGCTGGGTTTCGCGCTGCGCCTGCGCGGATTGTGCGGGTTTGTCGGTGCCGGCGACGTTCGTCACGAACAGGATCGCCAGCAGGATCGCACCGGCGAGCGCGCACGCCATGCCGATCACCAGCCCCCGGGCCGGCTTGTTGCCATTGTCATCGGCCATCGATCATTCTCCTGTTCATGCGTGGCCAACGCACGGGCCCCGGCGATGGGGGCGTCCGCCGCGGTCGATATGGCGTGACGACATGCCGCGAATACGCGGCATTCCACCGGTAACATCATCATTATCCGCTTAAATCCGTCATCGATCGTCCCTACAGGACAAATGCCGCATGGTTGACCCGCGGCGATTCGAGTAGGTCGAGATGCCCAATCCAGTCCCGGTTCATCCCCGCATCGATGCCCATGACCTGCCGCATTCTCCTTTCGAGGAGTTCCGGCTGTGCGAGCGGGATACCCGCAATGTCGCGCAGGACGCCGATGAGCGGCTGGCCACTGCCCGGTTGCTGCTGCGGGCGACCTGGCCGGTTTCGACCGATACGTTCGTGACGGAGGACATGCCGCTGCTGCTGACGCGCGCCGGCCAGATCGATCCATCGCGCTGAACGGCGCGGTGTTAACGTAGACCGGGATGATCGTGGAAAGCAGGTGACGGGTACCGGTCTGCCATCATCATCCGCGTCATATCGGATGGTGGCTCCCTGAGTAGGATTCGAACCTACGGCCGCTCGATTAACAGTCGAGAGCTCTACCGCTGAGCTATCAGGGATCGTTGCCGGTGGCGGCTCTATAACCGGCGGAAAAGAGGATGCAACCCCCTATCCGATCATGGAGCGATCATCGCGGCGATGCATTGGGGGTAAATGCGACAGACGACCACCATGCTGACGATCGCCACCCCCGGCGCGGGGCTGCACGAGATCACCGACCGGATCGTCCGCTGGATCGCCGGGGCGGGGATCGACGAGGGGCTGCTGACGGTGTTCTGCCGGCACACCTCCGCCTCGTTGCTGATCCAAGAGAATGCCGCCCCGGCCGCCCGACGCGACCTGGAACGCTATTTCGCGCGCATCGCGCCGGAGAGCGACGGTTACGAGCATGACGACGAGGGACCGGACGACATGCCCGCGCACCTGCGCAGCGCCCTGACGACGGTACAGTTGTCGATTCCCGTCATCCGTGGTGAGATGGCGTTGGGGACGTGGCAGGGCATCTATCTGTTCGAGCATCGCCACGCCCCGCATCGCCGGACGATGGCGTTGCATCTGATCGGCGAATGACCCAACCCGTCATTTTGCTGAACGGGAGCCAAGTCGTTCATCGCTCGTTCCACCATTGACGGTTATTGCGGGGCGTTTCGCCGCATCTGCCGCGAACGGAGACGCTGAAATGTTTCTTTCCTTCGGCCGCAAGGCCATCGTGGCGGCGTTGACCGCCAGCACCCTTTTCGTCGCGGGTTGCGCGACGGAAACCCGCTACCGCCCCGCCACCGGGCAGGGCTTCTACCGGTCCGGCTACAGCGACCGGCAGATCGAGCCGAATCGCTTCCTCATCAGCTTTGCCGGCAACAGCGTGACATCGCGCGATACCGTCGAACGGTATCTGTTCTTCCGGGCCGCCGAGCTGACGTTGCAGCAGGGATATGATTATTTCGTGATGGCCGATCGCGACACCAACCTGCAGTCGCGCACCTATTCCACGCCGGGGTTCGGTGGCGGATTTGGCGGCGGCTTCGGTTATGGCGGCTTCGGCGGCTATTGGGGGCCATCGTGGCGGTATCGCGGGGCTGGTTTCGGCTGGCGCAGCTGGGACCCGTGGGGCGGTGGCTTCGGCCCCTGGGGCGGCGGCTTCGACGTCCGCACCATCGACCGGTACGAGGCCGCAGCGGAGATCGTGATGCGCAAGGGACCGATCCCGCGCGAGAACATCCGCGCCTTCGATGCCCGCAAGGTCGTCGAATCGGTGGGTCCGTCCGTGCAGCTGCCGGACCAGCCCAACCGCCGCTGATCCTTCGCCGGAACGACATGGCCGGAGTCACCCCCGTGGTGGCTCCGGCTTTTCCGTGCCTACAACGTCTGGTCGAGCGCGGTTCGCGCCGGCCGGGGGCGCAGGGCCAGCAGCGCGACGAGACTGAGCGCCGCCGCACCGCTGAGGTACAGGCCGACCGCGGCAAGCCCGTGTTCCATCGCCAGCCCCTGCGCCACCAGCGGCGTCAGCCCGCCGCCGATCACCCCCGCGACGTTGAAGGCGATCGACGCCCCGGTATAGCGCACCCGCGGCGGAAACAGGCCGGGCAGCCAGGCGCCGAGCGGCCCGTAGACGAAACCCATCGCGAACAGGGTCAGCGACAGGAAGGCGAACGCCCCCGCCGCCGACCCGTTCATCAGCGGGGCGATCGTGAAGCCCACGAGGATCGTCGCGACGCATCCCCCCGCCAGCACCCGCCGCTCGTCCCAACGCCGATCGGCGAGCCACGCGGCACCATAGATGCCGACGGCCATGAACAGGATCGCCCCCAGCTGCATCAGCAGGAACTGCTGCATGGTGAAGCCGAGCGTCTTGGTTCCGTAGCCGAGCAGGAAGGCGGTGCCGACATAATAGGCGGCGAAGCACGCGATCGCGCCGACGATGCCGGCCAGCGTCGCACCGCCATGATGCCGGAACAGCTCGAACAGCGGCACCGATGGCGGCGGTGATTCGGTGAGCGAGGCGTCGAATTCCGGAGTCTCGGTCAGCTTCAGGCGGATCCACAGGCCAAGCGCGACCAGCACCGCGCTGATCGCGAACGGCACCCGCCAGCCCCAGTCGCGGAACTCGGCCGGCGACAGCCATACGCCCAGTAGCAGGAACAAGCCGTTGGCGAGGATGAAGCCGGCCGGTGCCCCCAGTTGCGGCGCGCTGCCATAGCGCGCGCGCCAGCCCGGGGGAGCGTGTTCGACCGCCAGCAGCGCCGCCCCGCCCCACTCCCCGCCCAGACCGAAGCCCTGCCCGAACCGCAGCACGCACAGCGCCACCGGCGCGATCCAGCCGGCACTGGCATAGGTCGGCAGGAAGGCGACGAGCGTGGTCGACACCCCCATCGTCAGCAGCGAGGCGACCAGCGTCGATTTGCGGCCGATCCGGTCGCCGAAATGGCCGAACACGATGCTGCCCACCGGCCGCGCGAAGAACGCCACCGCCAGCGTCGCGAACGCCGCCAGTTGCTGCGTACCGGGTGAGCCGGCCGGAAAGAACAATTCCCCGAACACCAGCGCGGCGGCGGTGGCATAGACGTAGAAATCGTAGAATTCGATCGTCGTACCGACGAAACTGGCGGTCAGCACGCGGGCATGGGACGGCGGATGATGGGTCATGCGCCCGTTTCACGCCCCCGCCCTGCCCGGTCAACCCGACGGGCCTGCCGTCACCAGATCAATCGACGCCCGGATAGGTCGCGAATCGGGGCAGTGCGTCGATATCGTCGAGCCAGCCGACGCGGTCCTTCACCATGATGTGCGCGCCGGGCGGATCGCCGGCCTGGTCGTCGAGCGTGCCCGACTGGATATCGACGATGCCGGGCAGATAGGTGGGGTTGCGATAGAACAATCCGGTTCCGCACCGCCCGCAGAAGTCACGCGTCGCAAGGGCGGACGAGGCATAGGATCGCGTATCCCCCGTCACCGTCAGCTGTTCCTCGCGAAACGCGATCCAGCCGACCATCGGCGCCCCCGACCAGCGGCGGCAATCGCTGCAATGACACAGGGCATGATGCGCCGCCTGCCCGGTCGCGACATAGCGTACGGCACCACAATGGCAGCCGCCGGTACGGATGGCGGCGGGATCGGGAATCGGATCGGTCATCGCGGCAGCGTCTCTGTCGGCGGGGGTGGAGTCAATCGGGGCGGGTCCTGCCCCGCCCCGATCGACCCTGCGGCGATCAGCGACGATCGACGCTGGCGAGCTGCACGGTGCGACCGCCGACGATCGCGGCGATCTTGCGGGTGCCGTCCGCCATCATTTCGCGGTAGCAGCGCTGCGCATCGGCCAGTTCGTGCCAGCGGGCCTTGTCCTGGCCGCAGGCCTGACGGGCGGCGGCGGCCAAGCGACGTTCCAGACTGGCCCGCCCGGCGGGATTGGACAGGTTCAGGTCGGCGGTGGCGATCCGCGCGGTGACGGGCACGCGAGGTTGCGCGGCGGCCGCCACGGGCGACAACGCACATAGGGCAAGGACCGCCGCGGTTGCGACGTTCTGGATGATCTTCATGACTGGGCTCCTGCGGGGGGCGCCCCGGTATCCGGGTGCGCATCATCGCCCACGGAGACCCGCCCCGGTCGATCCCGACCGCGACTCTCCGTTGGCTGCACGCCCTCTGCGCCGCTGTCGTTACGCCCGCGCGACGATCGCGTGTCAGGGCGATGACGGCGGAGGATGCTTGCCCCCGGCATCGCCGTTCCCTACCTGTTCGTCGGTGAACGATGCCACCACCCCGATGCAGGAGCCGCCCTATCTGCGCGGCCTGAACGAACCCCAGCGCCAGGCCGTGCTGACGACCGACGGCCCGGTCCTGATGCTGGCCGGTGCCGGCACCGGCAAGACCGCGGCCCTGACCGCGCGGCTGGCCCACCTGCTGTACACGCGCAAGGCGTGGCCATCGGAGATACTGGCCGTCACCTTCACCAACCGTGCCGCGCGCGAGATGCGCGAGCGGGTCGGCCGGCTGGTGGGCGATGCGGTGGAGGGGATGCCGTGGCTGGGCACCTTCCATGCGATCGGCGCGAAGATGCTGCGCCGCCATGCCGAACTGGTCGGGCTGCAATCCAATTTCACCATCCTCGACACCGACGACCAGTTGCGCCTGCTCAAGCAGCTGATCCTCGCCGCCGACATCGATGAAAAGCGGTTTCCCGCCCGCAGCCTGGCCGGGCTGATCGACGAATGGAAGAACAAGGGACTGATCCCCGGCGACGTCGATGCGGGCGAGAGCGAGCGTTACGCCAACGGGCGCGGCGGCGAGCTTTATGCGCAGTATCAGGCGCGGCTCCGGTCGGTGAACGCCTGCGATTTCGGCGACCTGCTGCTGCACATGCTGGTGATCCTGAAGACGCAGCGCGACGTGCTGGAACTCTATCAGCAGCGGTTCCGCTACATCATGGTCGACGAGTATCAGGACACCAACAGCGTCCAGTATCTCTGGCTGCGGCTGCTGGCGCAGGAACGCAAGAACATCGCCTGCGTGGGCGACGACGACCAGTCGATCTATTCGTGGCGCGGCGCGCAGGTGGAGAACATCCTGCGCTTCGAGAAGGATTTCCCCGGCGCCACGGTGATCCGGCTGGAACAGAATTACCGCTCCACGCCGCATATCCTGGGCGCGGCGGGCGGGGTGATCGCCAACAACAGCGGCCGGCTGGGCAAGACGTTGTGGACCGAACTGGACGTGGGCGAAAAAGTGCGCGTGCTGGGGGTGTGGGACGGCCCCGAGGAGGCCCGCCGCGTCGGCGAGGAGATCGAGGCGGCGAAGCGGCGCGGCACCGGGCTGGACGATGTCGCGATCCTCGTCCGCGCCTCGCACCAGACGCGCGAGTTCGAGGACCGGTTCATCGCGATCGGCATGCCGTACCGGATCGTCGGCGGTTTCCGCTTCTACGAACGCGCCGAAATCCGCGATGCGCTGGCCTATCTGCGCATCGTCAACCAGCCATCGGACGATCTGGCGTTCGAGCGGATCGTCAACGTGCCCAAGCGGGGTCTAGGCGACAAGGCGCTGGCGAAGATCCACCAGCTTGCCCGCGCCACGGGGACGCCGCTGACCACGGCGGCGGCGCGCATCCTCGACACTGACGAACTGACCCCGCAGGCGCGGCGGTCCCTGGGCAATCTGGTCGGCGACATCGCCAGGTGGCGCGACCGGGCCAGCCAGTTGCCCCATGCCGAACTGGCGCGGCAGTTGCTGGACGAGAGCGGCTATACCGCGATGCTGCAGGCGGAGAAGTCGGTCGAGGCGGCGGGGCGGCTGGAGAACCTGACCGAACTGACCCGGGCGATGGAGGAATACGACTCGCTCGGCGCGTTCCTCGAACATGTCAGCCTCGTGATGGACAAGGAGGGCGCGGTGCAGGAGCCGCAGGTCACGATCATGACCATCCACGCCGCCAAGGGGCTGGAGTTCGACACGGTGTTCCTCGCCGGCTGGGAGGAAGGGCTGTTCCCGTCGCAGCGCGCGATCGACGAGGGCGGGACCAAGAGCCTGGAGGAGGAACGCCGCCTCGCCTATGTCGCGATCACGCGGGCGCGGCGGCGGGCGGTGATCCTGCACGCCGCCAACCGGCGCATCTATGGCCAGTGGACCTCGTCCATCCCCAGCCGCTTCGTCGGCGAACTGCCGAGCGACCATGTCGACAGCGAGACGACGATGTCCGGCGGCGAAAGCCTGTGGCGGGCGAACTGGTCCGAACATGCCGATCCGTTCGCGGACGTGGCGCGCGGCACCGGGCGCGGTCCCGGCTGGCAGCGGGCGGCGGGGCAAACCGGCGCGTCGAGTTTCACCACCGCGCCCAAGCGCATCGTCGAAAGCCGGGCGAGCGCGGTCAGCATCGGCAACAAGGGCCGCGACGACCTGTCGCTCGGCCAGCGGGTGTTCCACCAGAAATTCGGCTACGGCGCGATCGCCGAGATCGAGGGCAACAAGCTGGAGATCGATTTCGAGAATGCCGGCCGCAAGCGAGTGATGGACAGTTTCGTCACGGTGGGGTGACACACATTCCGGATGCAGAGCCGATCAGGACCGGCCGGTGAAGCCGATCCCGATCGAATACGCGTCCTACGCCGCCACGACCCGCCTTTCGCGTCGCCGCATGGCACCGGCTACCATGCCAAAGCCGCCGATCATCAGCGCCCAAGTCGCCGGTTCGGGCACGGCCGCTGCCTGGCTTAGGAATGTTCCGGAAGCGGAGGTGTAGCTGACGCCATCGGGAAGGATCAGTCCTAACGTCGAAGTATGACGGTAATCCATCGTTGTACCATAAGCCCCCACCGACAGGCCATTTAATACAGTCACATCTAACGGCGATCCGGCTTTCACCATCATATCAAAGCCATATGTGCCGTCACCGTAATAGGTCAAACTACCACCGCGTGGAATTTGAGAACCAAAATACTCTGAAGACGATCCACCAATATAGCCGTAGCCAGTTAGGCTAGGTCTTGCCATCAGCATAGTAACCATATTCGCGGTGCCACCCGAATATAGCGATGTAAAAATACCTTTTACCGTCGCACGAAAGCCGATTTTAAGATATTTTTCGTTGAGACTGGGGTCAAAGGCAAAGGTAAGGGTGTCGACAAAGCTGACATTGGAACGAGACTGACTAATGATACAGCAACGGCCGCTACTCGGTATGGCATAGTTTTCGGCATAGACCTTGAGCTGGCCAGTCGAGAGGTTGGCGCTTGCGCTGTATGGCGACGCCACCGCGACATCGCACTGCTGCCACCCGATCGCTGTGCCATCGCCGCAATCGGCCCGGACATTGCCGGCGAAAGTGCCACTTATGGTGCTCGACGTAGCGCCATTACCGGTATCGATGAAATCCCGAGCATCATTTTTGTAGCCACCGGCATACTGAAAGCCGCTGATAAAAGTAAAGGCCCTGCTGTCCGCCCCGAAACTTTGTGCTTCAACCGTGCTGATCGCGGCTATCGCGGCAAACAGGCAACCTCCCACCCTGGCCAAGGACATTGTCCAAGATATTCTGCCAAATACATTCCGCATACTGATTACCCCCATTAATCGAATGGTAATCGTTGCCATTCGCTGCCATCCTCATTGCGATCCAATGATGGGCGCGCATCACTCAATCGAATGACGCGGTGCAGCATGAAATCGCCTATCATGGTTTGGGACAGGTATGCCGGGGGGCATCGACGACGTGTGATTAGAACGCCTGATGGAACATGGGGCTTAATACCGGCGGTGCATGAGCGCATCGGCGACGGGAGTGAGGCGTTACGTCTCGTCAATATTCAACTCGGCGGCATGGGACTGCTTGGTGGCACGATCGGGCTGAACTCGGCAGCAGAGACCGTGATGATGGGGCCGGTCACCCATCCACGCGACGAAGCAGTCGTGATGCGAATGTGGGAGACTTATGTAGGTGGTGCGTTTCTGACGGACCCGACCCCCGGCCTGCTGAACCGCGCAATGGCAAGCGCTAATCACGGAACGTTGGGTTGGGACGACTTCGCATTGCCTCAAGCAGTCGAGCATCTGCGCTGGCATCGTGACAGCATGCGCACCCACTGGATCGTCGATTGGCGCGTCGAGGATCAAGCTGTCCACGGCTTCGCTTTACATCGGCCGCTGACCGAACGGTTCACCGACACCGACGCCACGACATTACGCATTCTGTGCGGTCACGTACTATTGGCAAAACGGCTGGAGACCGATCGCCCGGTTCAAGAAGCGGACGCCGTACACTATCCGATATTCCTGATCGACAGCCGGATGCGTGTGCATCACGTTAACACCGAAGCGGAACGATTGTTGTTGGCAGACGACGGATTCAGGACGGCAGGAAAAAAGCTGTTCTGTAAGGACGTCGATGCCAGCACGAAGTTAAAAATGGCGGTGGCCGCTGCTGCTGCGCTCCATGAATCTCCAGAGCCACGGTTCGTCCTGGTGCCACGTCGTCTCACCCACCGGCCCTATATCGCCGCGATCACCACCGTCCGCCTCGCCAACGCGGCGGGACAGCGAAGCTATGGCGCCCGAGTGCAGATAATTGATACCACGGCGCCACCAAAGCCATCCCTGGGCGAATCCTATCGGCTTCTGTTCAACCTGACCGTGGCAGAACGCCGCGTAGCGGAAGCGCTGATGACGGAAGGCGATGCACTGTCGGTGGTCGCCCTGCGATGCGGCATCAGTTATCACACGGTGCGTACGCATGTTGCGCGGTTACTGGCAAAGACGGGAACGAAGGGCATACCGGCGCTGGTGCGGCTGCTATCCCGGCTAGATTGATTATCGGTTAGCCCAATCGGCGTTCAGCAATCGTCTCGCTTCATCCGCTTAATGCAATATTCTGCCTGATTCGCAGGCCGGAGGATATTGCCATGCTTTCCCGCTTGATCCCGCTCGGTCTGCTTGCCGCGACGATGGTGGCGGCCCCTGCCCTCGCCCAGACCGGCGCGCAGGAGCAGCGGTTCCGGACGGCGCAGGACCGGTTCGATCGCGAATACCAGCTCTACCGGCAGGAGGTGGACCGGTATCAGGCCGCCCGCACCGGCCCTGCCCGTTACGACGAGCGCGACGAGGATACCGGACCCTATCGTCAGGCCCCCGACCGCTACCGCGACGGGTATGACGACGAGGCGGCCTATGACCCCGCCCGCGATTATCGCGGCGGCACGCAGTATCGCGAACGGGTGCTGGCATCCGAAGACCGCGTCTATGCCGGCTATGACGGCCGTTATTACTGCAAGCGATCGGACGGGACGACCGGCCTGATCGTCGGTGGCGCGGCGGGCGGGGTGCTGGGCAACGTGATCGACGGCGGTCGCAGCCGCACCGTCGGTACCCTGCTGGGTGCGGCGGCGGGTGCGCTGGCGGGACGGGCGGTGGATCAGAACCAGCAGGTCCGCTGCCGCTAGGGAAACCGCGACTTGAATATCGGGTCTGCCGCATTGCCCATGTGGCAGACCAAATCCTGTTGATTTAGGGCGAGTGTGCGGCGATAGGATGGGGCAATATTAGAAGCAGGGGTATGGGACACCGATCCCGCCCGCCCGTTCAGGAGACGATCATGACCGCCTCGCCGATCCGCACCGAGCGCCACGACGATATCCTCGTCATCATTTCGGACAATCCACCCGTCAACGCGCTGGGCGCGGCGGTGCGGCAGGGGATCGAGGCGGCGATCAAGGACGGTGTCGCCGACGCCTCGGTCGCGGCGATGGTGATCCGTTGCGACGGACGCACCTTCTTCGCCGGCGCCGACATCACCGAGTTCACCAAGCCGCCGGTATCGCCGCTGCTGCCCGAGCTGGTCGACATGATCGAGGCATCGACCAAGCCCGTCGTGGCCGCGATCCATGGTACCGCGCTGGGCGGGGGCTGCGAGGTCACGCTGGGATGCCACTACCGGATCGCGGTCCCCTCCGCGAAGATCGGCACGCCCGAGGTGAAGCTGGGGCTGCTTCCCGGTGCGGGCGGCACGCAGCGACTGCCCCGTGTCGCGGGCGTCCGCGTCGCACTGGAACTGACCGCGAAGGGCGATCCCATTCCGGCGAAGAAGGCGCATGAGGCGGGGCTGATCGACCGGATTGCCGGCGAGGATAGTCTGGTGGCCGATGCTCTGGCGTTTGCCAACGAGATCAAGGATATCCGGCCAATTCCTCGCGCGTCGGAAAAGACGGTGACCGCCGATCCCGAGGCCGTGGCGGCCTTCAGGAAGGAAAACGCCCGCCGCTTTCGCGGGTTCGAGGCGCCCGCGGCCAACATGGCGTGCATCGAGAAGGCCGCGTCCGGCGCGACTTTTGCGGACGGCATCGCGTTCGAGCGGCAGGAATTCATGCGGCTGATGATGGGTGTCCAGTCCGCCGCGCAGCGCCACATCTTCTTCGCCGAGCGGCAGGCATCGAAGATCGACGACGTGCCCGCCGATACCGCGTTGCGCCCGATCAGGCGCGTGGGCGTGATCGGTGCCGGCACGATGGGCGGCGGCATCGCGATGAATTTCCTGACCGCAGGCATCCCGGTCACGATCGTCGAGATGCAGGCCGATGCGTTGGAACGCGGCACCGGCACCATCCGCAAGAATTACGAGGCGACCGCCGCCAAGGGGCGGATGAAGCCCGAACAGGTCGACGCCGCGATGGCCGCGCTGACCCCGACGCTGACCTTCGACGATCTGGCCGAATGCGACCTGATCATCGAGGCGGTGTATGAGGAGATGTCGGTGAAGAAGGATATCTTCACCCGGCTCGACGCCATCGCCAAGCCCGGCGCGATCCTGGCGTCCAACACCTCCTATCTCGATATCGACGAGATCGCGGCGGTCACCTCGCGGCCGCAGGACGTGGTGGGGATGCACTTCTTCTCGCCCGCCAACGTCATGAAGTTGCTGGAAGTGGTGCGCGGGGCCAAGACCGCGGGCGACGTGCTGGCGACGGTGATGGATGTCGCCAAGAGAATCCGCAAGGTCGCGGTGGTGGCGGGCGTCACCTATGGCTTCATCGGCAACCGGATGCTGATGCCCCGGCAGGTGGAGGCGACCAAGCTGCTGCTGGAGGGCGCGACGCCCGAACAGATCGACCGCGTCCATGTCGGGTTCGGGATGCCGATGGGGCCGTTCCAGATGGCCGACCTGGCGGGCGTCGACATCGGCTGGCATCGCGACCCGAGCCGGATCGAGAATATCCGCGATGCGCTGGCGGCCGAAAACCGCTGGGGCCAGAAGACCAAGGCGGGCTTCTACGACTATGACGAGAAGCGGACGCCGTCGAACAGCGCGCGCGTCGCCGAGATCATCGACCAGTTCCGGGCCAAGGAAGGCGTGACCCCGCGCGAGATCGGCGATGATGAGATCGTCGCGCGCACGCTCTATACGATGGTCAACGAAGGCGCCCTGATCCTGGAGGAAGGGAAGGCGCAGCGTGCCTCCGATATCGATGTCGTGTGGATCTACGGCTATGGCTGGCCGGTCTATCGCGGCGGCCCGATGTTCTGGGCGCAGACCGAAGGACTGAAGAAGGTGGTCGCCGGGCTGGAGCAATATGGCTTCCCGGTTGCCAGGTCGTTGAAGGAAGCGGCCGCAACCGGCGGGCAGATCAAGTGACCGCTGCGGCGGCCGTCGACGATCCGGACCGTTTCCGACAGGATACGCGCGCCTGGCTGGCGGCGAACTGCCCGCCCGAGATGCGCCGCCCGGTCCGGACCGAGGACGATGTCTGCTGGGGCGGGCGGCGGTTCGTGCCGTCGTCCCCGGCGCAGCGCGACTGGCTGGACCGGATGGGGCAACGCGGCTGGACCGTGCCGGACTGGCCGACCGCCTATGGCGGCGGCGGGCTGTCACCGGCCGAGACGAAGATCCTGCGCGAGGAGATGGCGGCGATCGGCGCGCGGTCGCCGCTCAACAGCTTCGGCATCTCGATGTTGGGGCCGGCGCTGCTGAAATACGGCACCGAGGCGCAGAAGCAGGAGCATCTGCCGAAGATCGCGCGCGGTGAAATCCGCTGGTGCCAGGGCTATTCGGAACCCAATGCCGGCTCCGATCTGGCCAGCCTGGCCACCAGCGCGCGGGATGGCGGCGATCATTACATCGTCGACGGGCAGAAGGTGTGGACCAGCTATGCCGACAAGGCGGACTGGATATTCTGCCTTGTGCGGACGTCGAAGGAGTCCAAGCAGGGCGGGATCAGCTTCGTGCTGTTCGACATGGCCTCCGAAGGCGTGTCGACGCGGCCGATCCTGCTTATCAGCGGTTACTCCCCGTTCTGCGAGACGTTCTTCGACGGGGTGAAGGTTCCCAAGGTGAACCGCATCCATGACGAGAACCGGGGCTGGGAGGTCGCCAAATATCTGCTGGGTCATGAGCGGGAGATGATTTCCGGCATGGGCCTGCGAGAAACCGGGCGTAACCCATTGATAGATAGCGCAATCGCCACGATCGGTGTGGATGGTTCCGGACGGCTGGCCGACCCGTTGCTGCGCGCCGCGATCGCCCGGTTCGAGGTGCGGGCTCGCGCCTTCGCGGCGATGTCCGAACGCTTCATCGACGAACTGAAGGCGGGACAGGCGCACCCGGCCCAGCCATCGATGATGAAATATTACGGCACCGAACTGAACAAGGAGCGTCAGGAACTGGCGATGGCGGCGGGCGGGTCGGATGCGCTGGAATGGGACAGCGCGGCGTCCGATACCGGTGCCGCGGCGCGGCGCTGGCTGCGCAGCAAGGCGAACTCGATCGAGGGCGGCACGTCGGAAATCCAGCTCAACATCATTGCCAAACATATCCTGCAACTGCCCGGCGCATAACGATAAACGTTCCAAGAGGACGGGGGAGAGACAATGCCGCTCTATCTGACCGACGAGCAGGTCATGCTGCGCGACGCCGCGCGCGACTTCGTCACGGATACCGCCCCGGTTTCCCATCGGCGGGCGTTGCGCGATGCTGACGATACGACGGGGTTCAGCCGCGACCTGTGGCGCCGCTTCGCCGAGATGGGCTTCACCGGTATCCTGATCGGGGCGGACCATGGCGGGCTGGGGCTTGGCCATGTCGAGGCGGGGATCGTGCTGGAGGAGATCGGCCGCAACCTGTCCCCCTCCCCGTTCCTGACCACGGCGGTCGCGGCGGTGACCGCGCTGGCGGGCAGTGCGCAGGGAGACCGCTGGTTTCCCGGAATCGTCGCCGGCGAGACGGTGGCGGCGATCGCGATCGACGAGACGGCCAAGCATCGCGACCGGATCGCGATGGCGGCGGTGCGGTCGGGCAACGGCTTCCGGCTGTCCGGCGAGAAGTGCTTCGTGGTGCACGGCCATGTCGCCGACCTGCTGATCGTGGCGGCGCGCACCGCCGGGGGGCCGGACGATCGCGACGGGGTGACGCTGTTCGCGGTGCCGGCGGATGCCGAGGGACTGTCGGCGACGGCGGAGCGGCTGGCCGATGGCGGGCTGGCGGCGCGGCTGCGGTTCGACGGCGTGACGGTGGATGCCGATGCGGTGATCGGTTCGGTCGATGGCGGCCGCGACCTTCTGAACCGGATATTGCGGGCCGGCCGGACGGGATCGG
>Ga0265798_10003611_pt1 | contig 21838 bp, 27 predicted proteins | sample P3T30metagenome_FD_192430 | JGI IMG/M metagenome (GOLD analysis project Ga0265798, IMG submission 192430) | Plant litter microbial communities from East Loma Ridge, Irvine, California - P3 T30 | ecosystem: Environmental > Terrestrial > Plant litter > Unclassified | place: USA: California... | reverse complement strand
AGGATGGAGAGATTGGCCACAGAATCTCAATTGCGCGTCCCAACCACTTCCTACGCTTCCCACCAAACTCAGGTCGTCCATCCTATCGTGCACATTGTTCCTTTTTAATTTGCTGACATAAGAAAGGAATTTCAATTGTGTACTGCATTCCATAGGTAACAAAAGCCATAACACCACGCTACCCCAGTAATGCCGAGTCATCTCATCATCAAACACACTAAACCCTCTTTCACCCACCAAACCTCACCCCGTCCCTCCTTTCCTCCCCTTCCCTCACAACTCCTTCTTCTCCCCCCTACTCACCTCCCCTTGCGCCCTCTCAATCAACCCCTTCGCCACACTCGCACTCTCCCTCCAATTCCTCTGCCTAGACCAAAACCTCGACTCGGCAGTTGACGCCTTGAGACTATTCTCGCGCGCATCCTCCTCCAGACTCTTCCTGTTGATCTCGCTCCCGCCCTCGCTAAGTGTAGGCAACTTCTTGATCTGACTGAGGTTCTCCTCAAGATACTTCTGACGCACGATGAAGCGCTCGCGGCGTTCCTTTTGTAAGCCGGGCGAGTCGATCTTACCGATGACGTGGCGGATCGTGAGGCGTAGGACGATGAAGAGGTGCTCGGAGAAGAAGACGGTAAGGAGCAGGGCCCAGAGCTGGATGTTGGACGGGCTTCCTTCGGGGCCTTTGTTGGAGTTGTAGAACATGTAGACGAGAGCGGACGTAGTCAGGCTGCCGAGCCACGTCAGGAACGACAGTGAATCAAGCCACGGACCAATGGTGTCCGCACGCCAGGGCGTAGGTCGCTGCATCTCGACACAGATCTTCATCGCGTCGGCGCGCAGCTCGACCCAGTCGTTGATGAGAAAGGACACGGCGGTCAGAGGCCAAACGACGGAGAAAAGCGAGAGGTAGCCGAACTGCAGCACCATCTCGCGGAGATCGGTGGTCACATCGTAAACATCGAGTTCCGCCTCTTTGCGCACGCGCTCAAGGAACGCTGCATCTTCGGGTGGGTCGTTGGCGGACACAGCTGCGCCGCCGTTCTTTGACGCGCGCTCAGATTGCATTTGCTTGAACCAGGCGAAGCCGCGGCGCTTGAGATACGGCACGATGAGTTCCATGCCGAGGTTGACGAGCTGGGCGGTGACGGTAAAGTAGATGACTTGCTTGCGCAGGCGGTCGGGGTTGATGCTCCAGCTGGGATTGGTGTGGTGGAGTTGCTTCTCGTCCTCGGCGAAGGGGCGGACAGCTACATTAAAGATGTCGAGGTAAGGTACGATGACGGTGCCGAAGGGGACGTAGACGAACGCCGTGAGAAAGATGCCTAGGTAGGAGAGGATGAAATTCATGACGAAGATCTTGCGGGTCAGGGCGGTCTCGTAGGCGGACTGGGTGTCGTAGTTCTCGAATTGGTTGAGGCGGGTAGCGAACTGAGTGAGGATGGTGACCAAGATAGGGTTGACCGTGGTAAGAATGCCAGTAGGAATGAAGACTAGGACGCTCTTGAGTGGGCCATTGTAGACTTCTGAGATGAAGACCTCAATGCCGAAGCAAGTGACGATGACCGTTCCCAGGCACAAGACGACGGTCAGAGCGAAGGGAACTTGAAGCAGCTGTCTCTGGAAGCGCTTGCTAGAAGCAAAGAAGCCGACATTCTCGCCGGTGATAGGGTCGGTTATGGTTTTCTCCGGTACAAAGTCGCGGTGTCGAGTGTCGATCTTAGAAACATTTCGGACGCCCCACCTCACAGCCAGGTCTTGCTCTTGATGTCTCCAGTACTCGGTGAAGACAGTGCACCAGACAGCACTCACAAGACCATAGATAGGTGAAAAGCTGCCCAGGAAGAGCCACGACGCGAAGCCAAACGCAGCAGGGAACATAAGAAACGTGAAGTAGGACTGCGTGAATGCAAAGTAGAAAGCAATCTTCTCGCCCAGGCGGTTGCGAATGTCATCGAGGTCCTCCGTCTTAAGGAAGTACGACGACGTCCACTTCCTGATCCAGTCCTTGTTATAAGCATGGTCGTGCAGAGCGAAGACGGACTCGACGCCTTTCCACTCGCCGTCCTTGGGCGTGATGCCCGCACCGCCCTCGTGTGTCGGGTTCGTGATGAGTTGGTATATGATTCGCAGGCGCTCGGCTTCGTAGAGGGGTTCGGCTTCGAGGGCTTCCTTGGTCTCTTTGGGCGGTGCAGCGGTGCGGACGCCATGGACCCAGTCGCGTACACTATATGTAGTCGTTAGCACCAATCGGGTGATGGCCCTGATTGGAGCGTACCGTGACCTGTATACTTCTCCATACAAGTGCTCGTCAGACGCAACCCTTACGAAGAGGAGCACCGAATGCGAATCGCCATTGCGGACCTCCGTCTGCAATCCAACGTTCGCCAGCGTCTCACACAGCTTCTCAAACTGCTTGATAGCCTTCGCCTTGTCTGTCTTTAATCAGAACTCGATCCCCCACCAGATTCCCTCACCCCACTCACCCGTCTTCGCAAAGCGATAGCTGATCACATAGTCCACGTCCAGATTCGACTGGAGCGCCTGTGATTTCGTCATGACCGCCGCCGGGTCTGTATCGTCAATGAGTGCGTATTTTAGGTTATAGATGGTAGAAGCAGCGCGCGAGAAGCCAGGAATGCGAGGAGGTTTTGGGTTGTTGGACCCCTCGGCTTTGATCGACATTTCAGGGAAGTGTGGTTGTGGTTCTGGCAGGTAGCACCAACGTCATCATGCCATCGATCTGCGTGTCGCTTAGATCCTTGCTGCATATCACTAGCATGGATCGTGCCACGATCTAGCAGGATTGCTCGACGGGACGTCTTGCTTTTTGAGATGCACATGGAAGTCTCAAAGATGGCGTTGGAAGAGCCTGACATCGATAGTATCCTACAGTTCATCCACCACACTACGTCAGTACAATGCCTTGTGCATTAATCCACGATACTTTCAGCGGTCAAAAGACGACAACCGCACATTAAGCAAGTCGTAAATCTGCATTGCCTGATTACTGTAACTCTACATATCCAGATGCTGCCTAATATCATCGCCCAACCTCCACTCATCCTCCCTCTCCCTCACCGGACTAATCACATCGTCCCCCTCATCACTCCTCCGACTGCCCTCCGTCCCCACACTCGTTACCGTAATGCCGCTCACACTCCCACCCCCAGAGCTCTTACTGCGCTTCTTCTTCTTGAACCAACTGCGCTTGGATCTCGTGCTGGCTGCATCGGTGTCAGATAACGCCGAGGCGTCGTCGACCAACGTCGGTGTCGTGGCGGAAGAGGCAACGCTGAGATTTGAGTTGAACTTCGTGAGTGGGTTGTCCGGATTGTCGGCAGGCATGGCCTTCGGTGTAGGCACTGGCGTAGTCTCTGTTGAGGGCGTGGATTCCACGAGTTCGGCGTCGCGGTACCATTTTCTGCGGCGTGTGTAGCGGCCCCAGCCGTCTAGGCCTCTGCGGCCATCTCGCCACTTGTCGAACATTAGTTGTGTTGTGAGTTGCTTGCGAAGAGAAGAAGGGCGTACCTTGTTGTCATAGTATATCCACCCGGCGTCCTCTTTAGATGCATGCTTGTCTTTACTATCCTTGTCGCCGCGCTCAATCTTCCACTCGCTGCCCTGTACCCAGCGCCAGCGCGAGAGCCCGCCTTCGACTTCAGGAAGCTCGAATTGGTCTTTCGGCGGAACGGCGTTGAGATGCTCGTCTGTCCAGGAAGCCCGCTCGTATGCAAGCATAGATGACGTCCATCCGATGCCCAGCCAACGCCGCTGATTCTCGTAAATGGAGAAAGTGAAGCGCACGCCCGTTGACTCTGGGCGACGCTTGGCTGCAAGAGATGCTGCGACTTCTTGCGTGCTCTTCTTGCGAGGAGGAAGTGGTGGCGCCCCCTTCTTGTCGGCAGATACGATATCGCCGAAATTGAGACCTGTCAGGAAGGCACTCGTTCGGCGAACTAGGCGTGACCTCCAGAGGAGTGTGCGAGTGACGCGTGCAGGGCGAGAGTGCCAGCTGAGCATGACGGTTCCAATGGCGAGGACTACGCGCTTGGTGGAGAGAATGTAAAACGGTGGGAGTGTGAGTGCGATCCATAGCGGGAGTACGAAGAGTATTCGGATGAAGAGCACAGTCAAGGCTGGTCGTGTGGTGGCTGACGTTGCCGTCCGTTGTGTGGAGAGGAAGTCCGTCAGGCGCAAGAATGGGTCCAGCAGTATGTTGCAGCGTGACGTGAACAACTTCAGGCTGTCCACTATCTCTTCCAGACTCTTGTGGTGTTTGATGTCGCTCTCCGACTCAGCCTTTCTATGACCCTTCTGGCCCTTCTCGCCCGTCCATCCCGTCGACGAAAGCGGCGAATAGCGTCGCGTGTACATGCCCAGTATCAAGCCTGACACCACGATGATGGGTCCGGCATACCGCGTCACCACATCACCATACATAACGATTGCCCAGAAGCTCGCAACCAGGAGAAAGCTCTCCCACGGGTCTCCGGTCGTCCATGTTACTAGCCCCACCAACTTGTTCAGCGGCAGTATGAATGGATGTGAGTATGCAAGCACGCGCGTGATCTGTGGCGGCGTGGCAGCGAGCAAGGGCGACTTTTGATGTACGAGAATGGCGGAGCGCAGTTTGGTCTGTGGCGTGGTTTGACCTAGCGTCGAGGGCGAGAAGGTGGCATAGGTGGGCGGGTTCGGGTCACCGGTGGGCAGCGGAGACGACGCATCGTGGGAGGACCTCGAAGGGCTGGACATGGACATGTGCTCTAGCCAGGGAGTGTCTTGGTGCGAGTAAGCATGGTGCGGTGCGGATGGATGTGTAGATGTGGTTGTTGGAAGAGACCAACCTAGTGCTGCCATGCATGAATCTAGAAGTGCGTCATAGGCTGGCGCGGATGAGGCTGGAGGCCGCGTTTACATAGAAGCCACACCTGGAACGTGTCGCGCCACAAGTTTGTGCAAGCTGTTGACAGTGAAGAGAGAGTGAAGGACGTCGAGGCGCTGCTTATGGGAAGAGACAGGCATGTGACGCAGGCGGCTGGGCCGTGAAGGTTGGCGGGTCTTTGTGCATGTGAAGACGTTAGTTCACGCCTGCCGAAGCGTCATGATCCTGGAGCTGGGCGAGGAACTTTTTGACAGCATATGTGACCAGTAGTGAAGACTACGGAATGCGGTCGCATTGTATCTGATCAAAGTCAACTGCCAACATGATTGTGAATTCTGTGCGACGTCCCAGCTTTGCGATCGGAGTTTGATTGGCTGCAAAAGCATGCATCACGTGGGCCCTCGGAAGCTGGAGGCGATCTCGAAATTTTGGCGACGACAGCAAACATCGACGCGCGCATACAACACCTAACAGCTGCCTGTAGTGGCACCGACAGATCCACCCTCTCTCGATACCGAAGCCATTCGCTCCTTCCTTTCCTTTCCCACACATCACAATGGTACGCCACAAAGAGTCCTGGATCACCGCCCATCTAACAACCCCAGGCCCACCGCATAATAACACAAGTCGTCTTCTCCGGCGCCCGGATAATAGGTCGCGCCGTCTCCGAATCCTGGCGACAAGCCTCGGCCGCCCAAAAATACGCCGCCGCAAACCAAGGCAGTGGCGGCGGCTCGTCGTCCGCCTTCTCCGCGTCGAACATCACCATGGACGAGGCGTGCAGCATTCTGAACGTCGGGCCGGGCAAGATGGGCAATATTGAGATGGAGGCTGTGACGGAGCGGTTCAAGAGGCTGTTTGACCTGAACGACCCGAAGAAGGGCGGGAGCTTTTACTTGCAGAGTAAGATACTGCGCGCGAGGGAGAGGATTGAGAGGGAGATCAATGGGCATCGGAGGGTGGAGGAGAGGGAGAAGGAGTTGAGGGAGGGGTTCAAGCCGAAGTTTACGAAGGATGAGTGAGGGGTGGGTGAAGGGGGGTCACCTCAGCACTTTCAGATGACGGCCATGGAAGGGTTGGTCTTGCATATTCTGGCGTTACAACAATGGCCTAGCGATTGCTAATGCAATTCAGGCGGATTGGATCGAGTGACGGCGTATTGTTTATGGATCTTGGGCAATGTTGAACAATATGCCGCAGACATGTCTCTCCACTCGACCATGTATATATTCAAGTTCTTAGTGACGGCTATGCCACTTCTACTTCCGACCTTGGCCTATTTCACTGATCGATTCATTGTATCCTCTGGTATTATATCTTCTCTGACCCCACACACGTCGCACATTCAAGGTGACTATGTACGTTTGCATGTAAAGACTGTAAAGGTGCTCGTGAATGACGGAATGCGCCTTCCTACGTTTGCGCACGGGCCACCGACCTTCGATCAACAAAACTTTCGCACGACCCTTTGTTCGCTCACCCACACCGCCCGCTGTAAATCAACCCCGCGACAAACAGAGCCCCCAACTACACAGTCGCATCACCCACAAACACCCGCGCATCATGGTAGACTCCTACCGACCGTCGCGCCCAGAGCGTGATCGTCCGCCGCCACTCGCAGACCGCATGACCTTCAACGGCGGTGCGCGCGACGACAACTACAGGCCTGCGCAGTCGGACTTCACCTTTGAGTCGAGCCATCAAGGGCCGCGCTTTCCGCCTGCTGGGCCCGCGGCTGATGGCGGACGCGCGCCTGCCAGAAACCAGCGCGGTAAAGGACGCGGACGCGGCAACGGTCGCAATGACCATCAAGGCAGAAGCAACGCCAATGGGCGTGGTCGAGGTAGAGCGTACCGCAAGCCTGCTACCCACGAGCGCGCGCTGCTGAGTCTTCGAGACGCTGGCAGCCCTGAACGCGCTTTTGGCATAGAGGGCCCTAGTCGCTTCATGAATCTAGACGACATGTCGCAGGGAGACGACGCCGAGATGGACGAGAGTGACATGTCTGCCGGCGGCAATGACTCTGCCGAGGCGCTGGGTGAGGCCCTTGGTGATGCCAAAGCTGTGCAGCCTGCTGTCTCCAAGTGGTCCAATCCTGACCCGTACACTGCCCTTCCACCGCCGAGTGAGACCACGGGCGTCAAGAAAGACGTCGTGCAGTTGATCCGCAAGGCCAAGAACCAGGAGGCTGAGAAAGCCGCCGCAGCCAACGCTGTCGCCGCCAACGATGACTTCATATCATTTGGCGACGATGACGATGGCGAGGACGGCGAGGTCGACGAAGGTCCAAGCATGAGAATCTACGAAGACGAGGAGCCCATCCGGCGCCGCGATGATCGCCGAGACGATGACGACGGCCGCGGCAAACGCAGGCGCACAGAGGGACCCGCGGGCGACATGGAGTATATCGCCAGCCACATAGTCCCCCCTCAGCAGGATAGCTATCGGCCTCCTCAAGACGCTTATCCGACACAGCGTGTAGGTGGTGGTCGCAAGCGTAGGTACGACGATTCCATGCCCATCGTTGACGAGTGGATGAGGACGCGCAACGGCAACCCCTCGCCCTGGGTCGAGCGTGCCGACGCCTACAAGCACCTCGAGGACAAGCCAGGCAGATGGTAAGTACCCATCTCATCTCACAGACATCGCAGCCGCGTCCGTCACTAACGCGCCACAGGCTCCACAACGAGATTCTCGACTTCTACGACTTTGTTGCTCCTCAGTCGTATGAACACAGGGCACGCGACCAGCTGGTGCAGCGTATCAAGTCCGCCTTGTCCAGCCAGAAGTTTTTCCCCCACGATAAGGGCCTGCTGCTCTCTTTCGGCTCATATCCCGCCGGTCTCTACTTGCCCACGGCCGACATGGATCTCGTGTACACCTCGGAGAGGCACTACAACGGCGGCCCACCACTGCTAGATGCAACGATACCAAACGACAGGCCATCCATCAAGAAGACCCTGTACAAGTGCTCGAGGCGGCTCCAGCAAGTCGGCATTGCCAACAACCCTGTTGTTATCCCAAGCGCCAAAGTTCCCATCGTCAAGTTCAAAGATCGCGTCACTGGTCTTGACGTCGACATCTCGTTCGAGAACCTCAGCGGTGTACAGGCTCAGGCAACGTTCCAGAAGTGGAAGGAGCAGTTTCCGGACATGGTATACATGGTAGCGCTCGTCAAGCAGCTGCTAGTCATGCGAGCGATGAACGAGGTGCATTCAGGCGGTCTGGGAGGTTTCACCATCATCTGCTTGATCATCAGCTTCTTGCAGCACAGCAAGAAGGCGGACAACCTCGGCGACTGCTTCATCGCTTTCCTCAAGTACTACGGTAAAGACTTTGACTTGTCGAGACAGCGGATCCAGATGAGCCCGCCAGCAGTGGTGAAAAAGGTATGGAGAATATCAATTGTTCTGCATGCATGCTCTTGCTAATCATCCACAGAGTCATGTAGGCATCGACGGCAGACCTGAAAAGCCTACTGGTCTTTCGATACAGGATCCCAACAAACCCGAGAACAACATCTCCGGTGGATCACACAAGGCTCCCCAGGCCTTCCAGATCTTTGCAGACGCCTTCGATACCATCACTGATTGCGTCGATCGGGTTCACATGAAGACGGACATCGGCAGCAGCATCCTGGCGTGCATTCTAGGCGGCAACTACAGCTCCTACATCGACCAGCGTCGAATTATGAGGTCTCTCAAGTGAGTTGTCGTACTGGATTTGCGACGACTTCGGTCTTCTTTGGTTTTGCGAGCGTGCTCCGACCCATCGGCGATTGCGTAAGCCGGATGTTCTGTGTTTTAGGAGTGTCGCACCCAACTTACACGCACACAGGAAGAGAGACTACAAGCAAATCGACAAGCAGATTGAGCTTGCGCAGGCCACGTATGATGATTGGGCACAAGTTCTGCACTGGATGGACCAGATGCAAACCATGCGTGTTCGCACGGCACGGCGTTAAGGAGGGAGTTATGGTGTATGATCAACATGGGCCGAGAGGCAAGTATCGTTGCTTTGGCACTGCATACTCACTGGCTCGGCAGGTTAGGGCGGCATTCTACGATACCCAAGCACGAGCGGCCTCATTTGCGGCATACTTAGATTCCCGACGCGACGTTCGAAAAGCGGCTTCTTCATCGACCGGACGGACTGGATTGTACGACCATGTTGTTGCTCCTTCACCAGGCCTCGATATGGACATGCGAACCTGCCCGACCACCCGATGGCGTTACCTCTTTCGACCGTCTCGTTCGTCATAATTCATGGAAGCGTTTTCTTGTACTATAGATTTCCAAGTCAAAGCTTCTGTTCTTTTCTTTTTGTTTACCTTGGGCTATCCAGTAGCATCACTTTTATCGATGACGAGCTACTAATCCGGACCCGGTGTGGGATAGGGATTGTTTTGAAGACAAATCACAATCGACGAGTCATAACGCAGAGTTCAGCGGAACGCGTCTCCGGTAACGGGACGTCTTTTATCATTGAGCGTTGCGCCTTTTGGTGTGCGCTTGAGGATGGAAGCTGCATGATCGTTGCTCCAGGTAATGTACGACCGATTCTACTCTACCTCGGGTGTTGAATGCGGCGGCTATGAAGAGCCGCGTCGACGTGCTTCGGCGCGTCTGCGTGCCGAGCGAGCGGCTTTGGAAGGTAATCACGTATGTTATAGATGCCCGTGATTCTGACGTGTCAGCCAATGGAGTGTGCAGGTCAAACACAAGCATCTTCTACATTCTCAGCATATCGCAGCACGTACATGTTCTGGTCCAAGTTGTTCTTCACTCTCCGGCGACGCATATCTTTCGTGGACTCCAATTGGATACTTTTTAGTAACATGCATGCCACGATTGTGGAGGTGCCGAAATGCTGAAAATGTAGGTAAGAACCATTGTCATGACGGAATGCGTCAGATTGCTTGTCGAATATTCTTAGTCGTGCGTTCTCACGTGCAGCACAAGTTCAGATTGTAATACCGCAAAGGGGAACGTGAAAGAGTGTCATTGTGTACATCAATAATAGTCCGTCCCAAGATCCATCCTGTTTCAACACGCTCTCCGAAGATCTTTTGTCATCGCATGCGTTCCAGCAACATTGTCGGAGGCGTCGTTCGTTTCAACATTTAGTGCTGCGAAAACCACGTTAGCATTCCACATCGTCGAGCGAGCCGTGCCGCAACTTACAGAGCACGATCCGCAGCCGCAGCTGGAGCAGTCACCAGCGCACGAGCAAGAGGCGCAGTTGCTGTTGTTCATTCGTCAGCCCATCCATGTCCAATGAATGCACACTCTCCATCACGGTGCTGGCGCTAGGCCCGAAAGGCATCGCGAGGCTGCGAGGGATTGGGTGGATACATACCATGGAGACATGTTGATGGTGGTGATTGGGTGGGTTGGTGGGTTGGTAAGGCTTGGTGTTGTGTGTTGTGGGTTGTGTGTGATGTGTGATGTGGTAGTGCGGTGAGAAGACCATCAGGGTGCGCATGGCATGGGACTTATATAGCTGGGTCGGCTGCACTGCTTTGACGGAGAGGTCTGGTCATGTGGGTGAATGGTGACATACCGATCAGTCCACAGTCCCGTGTCGAAGCGTAAGATCTCCACTCACCCCCAAGAGCAAGTCTCCACTACGGCGACGCCGCTATCCTACTTGACCATACACACGATCCTTTGGAGCGGCTGGAGGGTGGACACCCCACACTACTGGAAGATGAGGCGAGGAAGGCGTTCGGCTTGTCGGGGATGGTTGGGGACGGGCAGAGTTGTTTCTCCGAGGCTTTTGCCTGAGGTGGTACTGGGAGATGGATGTGCTTGCCCTTGCCGTGCCTCACTGATGGCTTTGCTTTCCTCCGTATCTACAATCCAAACGTCTGAACCACTCATCACACAGTCCAAGCAGCGTCGTCACGGGCAAAATGTCCGCAATACGCTACTCACACACCCTCACCGACCCACTGACATGGATACGCCCGGCTAGACCCGACAACGTGGGGATAAGCTTACCTCGACTTCTTATCAACGTTTACGTGATGCGAGTCTACTGGCTACGCGGCGTGACCCCGCAGTGTAGGTGCATATCTGGGCACTTGCGTCGGACCAGTAGGCGAGATGTTCGGGGGAAATCTTTGCGCAGCTGTGCTGTTGCTTGATAGTGGAAGTGCATTGTTGGATTAGATTCGCTACCTCGTTGCGTCTGGAAACGAAGCTGTGTCTTGAGACCACAAGCATGTGATTACACCTGTGACGTCCCAAACGGGCCGACCTGCGTAGTACGCTTAGACTAGCGACGTAACACGCCGATCATGCAAGTCCTATGTAGTAGTTAGACTACTGTGCCCTAGTCTAGTCTAGAACACGTGGGCTTTGTACCCGACGATGTAACGCGGTACGCGCAGACATGTATCCCACGTGTGAGACACATAACATGCGTTGTCAGAGCTAGTTTATCTCTCGGCATGGTGTATAGGCGACGTCCGGCTGTCCAAGTGCGTACCTATGTCGTGGTGACATATCGGCGAGGCAGCAGAGGGCCGATGTCGTGTCTGCGGCGGTGATAACATATCGATACTTTTCCCGTTAATTAGCAAAAAGAGACCGTGACAGTAACTCTACGTCGTAGTTGCGCAAAGGAAGACAAGCGTGGGATCCAAAATATGAAGCGTGAGACAATGCACTTGCCTCGTAGCACCTAGCATTGATCCTGCTCCTGCATCGTACACAGAGGCATAACACGAGCCCGAAAAGTGCTGCCGTACCGATAACCGCGCCTGCAATAGCACCGCCTTGTGTACTTTTCTTGCTAGAAGATGTATACATTTATAGTTTCTCTACGGAGAAGCAGCAGCACACGTAATCCGAAATCTTCCCAACCCCCAAAACCGAGTCCGTTATACCAACGTAATTGTCTTCCGCTCGAGTGCGCAAGGATCCACACCTCCGTTGTTCCCAATCGCAAAGCTCCCTACCCTTCGCGCTGTTCCGTCGCTCGAAGTTTCAACAACGAGAACGAAACTCACCATGCCTCTCGTCGAACTAGTATAATCGCCCAACCATAGATGTGTCCAGACGTTCTTATCATCTTCATTCTAGCTTCACCACGATGCTCGCCGTAGAATTCTCCAATAGTTGGACGCGTAGTATTCCTTGCGCCATCCTTTGGAAAGAAATGCGTCCTGGGGTCTGTGATGACAGGGGCGTCGAATCGAATACATGCTACCAAGTCGAGTCTGTCTGGTGTTTCTTCGGCGTGCGGAGGTAGAAGCGTGCCGTCCTTGAGTACCAAGATGATGTTTTCCCTGAGTGATGAAGCTTTCCAGTCGTTTGTGACGCTTTGACAAGGCCAGGCAACAGCTTGAAGCCAACCCGCCCACGTCCAGGACGGGAATACGGTACGTCGATTGGTGTTTTCCAGGCTGGGAGCTGCATTGTGTCTGGAGGGGCATGGTGCCAGGTCAGTGTAATGAAGATGCTTGCCGTTCCTGGACGCCCATCCGAAGTGAAGATCTTGATTGGCAGCCCTGACATGGTGCGCATGATTGGGATTGGACGTGTCTCCTCGCTATAGTGCTGCATGAACCCAGCAAATGCGTTCAAAGCGTCATAGTCATACGTCAGCCTTCGTCTGGAGTAAATTGCGACCTGGTGACAGTAGTTTCCTAAGATGGCCTGTACTTGCCTTTCATACCCTGCGTATGTGCCAGATTCGTTTGAGGGTCTTGGCCGAAAAGTGTAATCGAATGGAGAGCAGTCGCGGCTTAGTTTCTGCCAAGGTATGTTCTGCTCACCCTGGAGATGAGACATATCACCCAAGAGCTCGGTCCAGGCTGTTTCCTGGCAGTAGAAAGACATCTCTTGATTCGAGAAGACGAGCAGTCGACGGGACAGTACTCCCTCTGGTACCTGGACACAAAGGTACACACTTGTTCTAATGATTGCTTGGTGTAACTTACGTCCAAGCACGATCCCACTAGGGCGAGTGCTTGTGAAGACTGACGAGAGGACTGAATCCAGGTGAGTTCTGAGGATGGACGTACTCGTTATGACCAACAGACGATTGCCCGCGTCGTTCAATGCTAACACCCTCAATATCAGCATGCATAGAATTCCCCGAGGCAGCAACAATGGTCAGGCCAGCTCCCTGGTAGATCTTGTGCATATTGCGAATTTGCTCTTCTTTGTGCGCACCATCATCCTGGCTGATACAGTGCTTGTCGACCCACAAATAGCGGTAGCATTTCTCTTTGGTGACTTTGATAGTGTCCATCACTGTCTTTGACCATGTCGACTCGTTCGTTTGGGCCGTGCCCCACACATAGCTCAAGGCAACCCACCTCCAGAAGGGATTCGACTTCACGACTTCCATCTCTACGCAGTCTATGAGGCGCATACCATGGACTGCGGTAATGCCTTTATAGCATCCCGGACCGTGATAGTGCGTGCAATGCTCCAGCCAGAGTTTGACGAGGGTCGGGCTGTAAAGTGGTGCGACTTTCCGCAGTTTGAACACCTCGTCATCTCCGGAAAAGTATGCATGAACAGACGCGACATGTCTATGCCGCAGTTCTCGAGAAAGTAGCCACGATCTATAGCGAGTTGAAGCAGCCAATCTCTCGAACAATGACTGCACGAAATCAGGGCGCCGGAAAGGAAGGGGGAGCCATCTCTCATCGACAGGTGGCCGCTGGAGCTTGTTTCAATCGAAGACCGAGCAGAGCGAACAGGATCTCAGGACGCTCGTCACGCTAATTTCGATACTGTGGAGCCTGATAATGAGTGTGAGCTGCGAGACGCAACTCTCCTCAACTAAGCCTCAACTTCTAAGACATTCGGTAGGGACATCGAAGAAGGCCACGGAACCGCAACTTATGCAGACAAGACTCGATTCGGGTCCGAAGATACCGGCGGCAAGGGCGTCATGGGATCTCGGGGAAAGGTCCTCGGTTAGGGCTGCGACATCGGTGAAGGGCGGTAGAAACGCGAAGTCGATGCGTTCTGGATATCGACTAGATCTCTGTATGCCTTCTCGTTGAACCGCGCAATCTTCTCCGTGGTGATGTATGCCATATACACATCGGTAGGCATCTGCTCAAGCAGCTCCGACGGTGATATGAAGTAGTCTGAAGACCGATAGCGCCAACCGCTAGCTCACGACGAAGATGCAAGAAACTACTGAAGCTCAAAACTATCAGTCCGTGGTCATGATCTACCGCAGATTCGGGAGAGGGGTATGTGCTGCTGAGTCATCGCATCAGGCTGAAAGACAAAGCGGACCAATAGCGAGACAGGCATGGAAGGAGAGCTGCATCATGACACCTTGGTCGCAATGCCCGAATGCCATGAATTAGTCCCTTACCGGACGAGGGACAAGTCCAACGCAATCAGGTTCATACCTCGACTCAATATAGCCATCCTCAAGCTAGATCACCCCCAAACCCAACGGGCCTCCTAATCTTCGACCCCTTAACATACGGCACAATCGCCAACGCTTTATACAACTTCCCCATCCCACTCGGGCCCCTATCAACCAACCTCTTCCATCCAACTTCTAACCTTCTTCTCGTCTCCTCATCTTTGGCACCTGTCAGCAATCTCTCGGCTCTTTCCTTGATGCCCATCGTTGACAAGAAGAAGCTTTGCTCCACAGGTCCATGTACCTCCACGCCAGGCGATGCTTCCAGTGCCGACTCAGCGATAGCCATGAAGTCAACGTCGGCGGACAGATCGACAAGGCCGGGCGATGTAAACGGCGAGACGGTTTGGTGGGCGCGTATGCCGCGGAAGGTGTTGGCTGGGATGGTGGAAGCCGGGCCGTAGTCGAGGATGAGGGCTGCGCCTGAGGGCTGTGGTTTGATGAAAGTGTCGGGTTGCACTTTTGTTGAGATGGATGCCTTTGCTGATGATGCGTTGCCGCCGCCTATCCGGACTGCAAAGTCGGAGACATAGGCAAAGGATTCGGGTGAGATCTCGATGATGGCGTTTTCGGTCTGCTCGAGCTTCTTGTAGCGGTCTGACATTTTTGGCAGGTAGAGGGAATGTGGTGTGGGCGTTTTCGAGACGGTGAGTTCGAAGTCGGGCTTTTCGTCTGGCTTGCTGGTGGAAGACGAAGTCGTGATTGTGGTACCAGCAGATGCATACGGAGATGTGGGGGAGACCACCAACTCATGCCATGTATTTTTGGGCGTTGTTGGTCCATGCTTAGGCTTGATGGGTCCTGTGGGTGTCATGATGGTCGAGGATGCTGGAATGGAGGACCCTGGAATGTTCTGAAACACGTGAATGGGCAATGCGTCGAAGAATTCATGAGCGAGGATGAATGGTGTTGACGTCTCTTCTGTCGTGTCGTCAGCTGAGATGCTTAGTCGATAAGCTGGGTTGGCATACCTTTGGGGACGAATCGTATGTCTTCGCACCACTGTATCTTGACGCCTGACACATATTTGAGCGGCGCCGACCACCCAATAGCGCTCTTTTGTAGTTCCTCTGTTCCCGCCAGCAGCTTCGCCTGTTGTTTCTGCAGATGTGGTGATGCTTCGATGAGGTACACAGCTTCGATACTGTTTGCGAAGGCTTTGAAGCTTGAGATGGTCTGACAACGTCAGTGCGGCTCCATGCTCTTACCCTTGAATTATTGTCATACTCTCAATACATCGTCCATCAACGTTCCTCTCCCAGGTCCAACCTCAATGATCTGCACCTTGTCTTTCTTTCCTTGCGCCAGCCACTCCGCGTACAGCCATATACCAATCAGCTCGCCGAAGACCTGGCTTATCTCAGGCGATGTCACGAAGTCGCCTTTCGTGCCGAATTGATCCTGGCCGTTGCTCGTCTGGCGTGTGTAGTATCCGCCTTCGGGTGCAGTGAGGCATTGTCGCATGTATGCTGCGACAGAGACTGGTCCTGTTGCCTGCATTTGTGTTAGTCATGTAAGAAAAATAGAATGGTCGAACCATACCGTGATAGCTTCACCCAGCATCTTTGCCAGCGGTGTCGACCATTTCCGATGCTCGCCTGAGGATGTTGTTGTCGATGACGACGACCACCGAGTGGCGCATGGCGTCAATGGTGAACATCTGGTAGGAAGCTTTTGGCTACACCGCGTAGCCGTCCGAAGTAGACTCAGAGATGTCGCTCTCATGGCGGTGGATGCTATCGTAGTTCCATGACGTGGGCGCGGTCGGATCGTCGAAAGATTTAGATTGACGTGAAGGGTCCAAAGCTTGGACCTCAATTGACTTCAATCCATGTTCAACTTCACCCACGTGCTTTCCACGACATCAACACCACAAAACTGAAATTACGATATAGCCCTCGCTCCATCCTGATCTGCATCACCGAGTTCCTAGAAACAAAATTCGTCGACTCGGAAAGAGAAAGAACATGGCATCCCGCTGGGCCGACACTGAAGCCGACGCAGCAGAAGACCTCCGCCGCAAGCAAGAAAAAGAAGGAAAGAAGCGTCTCAAGCTCCTCAAACAACAAGAAGCAGACGCCCTAGCCCAGCAATCCGACTCAAGACCCTCAAAACGCCGGCGTCTCTCAACCAGCGAGGACACCGATGCCCACCAACAACAAAATGCACCACAAGCAGAACGCAAACTCCTCCGCTTCGATGCAGGAACTTGGTCCCCCTGCCCCTCCACATCCAGTTACACCACTCTCAACGCCATCGAAGAAGGATCCTACGGCTACGTGTCCCGCGCCCGACACATCACCACCAACACCATCGTAGCCCTCAAGAAAGTCAAAATGGAAAATACATCCACGGATGGCTTCCCCATAACCGCGCTCCGAGAAATCTCCATCCTGCAAAAAGCACGACACCCCAACATCGTCGCACTCCTCGACGTCCTGTCCGCGCCTGACGACGTAAGCGAATGTACACTAGTCCTAGAGTTCGCAGAGCACGATTTAAAATGCCTAATGGAAGACATGCGCGAGCCGTTCCTCGCGTCTGAAACGAAGACGCTCTTGCGCCAGTTAACTAGTGCGGTTGCATATCTGCACGACAACGCGATCATGCACCGCGACCTCAAGACATCCAACATCCTCCTAACAAACCGCGGACAACTCAAGCTCGCAGACTTCGGCATGGCGCGACACATACCGCCGCCCGATGCGCCGCTCACACAGCTCGTAGTCACGCTATGGTATCGCGCGCCAGAACTCCTTCTCGGTGCGAAAACGTACGGTACTGAAGTTGATATGTGGAGCGTGGGCTGCGTGTTTGGCGAATTACTTTCCAAGGAACCGGTACTAGCTGGGAAAAACGAAGTCGATGAATTGGCGCTGATATTCAGTCTGTGCGGTTTACCTACCGAGAAGACATGGCCAGCTTTTTATCGCCTGCCAAACGCCAAATCACTAAAATTACCACGTACACCCGCGTCTTCACCACCAGGTTTCAACCGCGCGAAATTCCCGTTCCTCACTGCATCCGGGATAGACTTACTCTCCTCCTTACTCAGTCTGAATCCGGAACAGCGTCCCACGGCCAAAGAGGTCCTGGAGCACGAGTACTTCCGCGAAGCGCCGAAGCCGAAGCCGAGCGAGATGTTTCCTACGTTTCCGAGTAAGGCGGGGCAGGAGAAGAGGAGGCGCAAGAGTCCGCATGCGCCGAGACGGGGGGAGGGGGTCGCTATGAGCGATGTGGATTTCAGCGGCGTATTTAGGGAGAGTGAGGAGGGGGGGAAGGGGTTCATGTTGAAGATGGGTTGATTGGTGTTATGGAAGTTGGCGGCGTCCATGATCATAGACTAATAATACCCGGAGATGAGGCTCGTTTGCTACAAAATTTGAACGTGCACTTGATCTGCAACACCGAATGCCAACGTTCCTCATCTGCGATCCCGACTCCTGCTGCGGTCTCGCGGGCTCCTGCTTCCATACGAGCTGTAGCTCGGACTCCTTCTGCCACCTCCACCGGCATCACCACCTCGTCCACCCCGTCCCCTATTCCTCGGCGGTGACTCGCGCCTGCCACCTCCGCGTCTAGGAGGCGGTGTCCGTGAAATCGACCTGCTATAAGATGACCGCGAACGGCTTCGGCGCGGCGACCTGCTCCTCGACCGCGAATACGAGCGAGGCCTGTATCCTCCGTACCCACCACCGCCTCTTCCCCTGCCACCTCTCCCACCTCTGAATCCTCCCCTGGGTGACCTATCACGTCCTCTACCCATCGGCGGCGGCCTGTACGCGCCCGGCGGCCCACCCACCCTATCCCCATACCCACCCCCGTCAAATCGTTCCGGCCTCGGCGGCGGTCCTCTGTTCCTTGCAGGCGGCGGCGTCTGCGAGAAGCGTCGCCTTGGCAGCACAATACTCACCTGCAGCTTCGCGCCATCAAGCTGCGCATCGTGCATCTTCGCAATTGCGCGCTCCGCGTCATCGATTTCCTCGTACAGGATATATGCTGTGCCGCGATTCACGTTGAAGGCCGGGTTCATGGGCATGCGCAGGTCCTTGATGGTGCCGTACTGGGAGAAGATTTCGCGGATGTGAGGTTCTTTTACGTTGCGAGTCAGGCCTTCAACGACGATCTGGATTATCATTAGTATGGGGTTGGAAAGCAGCTTTGGGTAGAATGTGGGTTGTAAGAGGGATTGCGTACTTTTGCGCTTCGTGGAGCGGGCGAGCCATCTCGCGGTGTGACGCTGCGCGTGTGACTTCGGCCTCGTGAGCGTGACCTGCTGTCTGATGTGCGACTTCTGCGTCCGCCATTGCGTCTGGGCGAAGGCGATCTCGAGTCTCGTGCTGGAGAGCGCGAGGCTGATCGTGGGGAGAGAGAGCGGCGTGGTGACCTCGAATGCGCCGAGCGCGCTGGTGATCGCGTACGCGAGCGGTCGCGAGAAATGCTGCGGGAACGCGATCGCGAATGTGACCGCGTTGGCGAGGGGGTGCGAGATGACATTCCTTGTGGTTTCCGAGCTAATTGAGATATGCTGGACTTGGTGGGTAGCCTTTTGGCTGAATGATGTTGTTGAAGTTGTCGCATCCTCGAGCTTCGGCAGGAGCTAAGAGCGTGCGCACGTGACTGTAGTGCGGCACGCTAGTGGGTGGATACCGGCACTTCAACGGTCGTCATCACACCACTATTTTCACTATATAGAATGAACAACACGCTAAGTTTCGTATCATATCCTGTCTTATGTAGCTTGATGTATCTCAGGAGTGATATCGGTCTACATCTACCGAGTAAAATTGCGCACGACACATCTTGCACATCATGCGGCCAACGCCTCGAACAATCGCCATCTCGTTGGTACAGTCTGAAGAGAAGGCAAGATTCGTGGGAAACCTGACACAGAATTGTTTACTACCGGTAATCCTTCAGAAACCGTGTCTTTATCGTCTTCGCACTCCCCACTTTCTCAATCTTCAACGCAACCATCAATTCATCCGTAAAGTCCCTCGAATATCTGTATCCTTTCTTGTATATCCTCTTTTTCTCCAGTTCCAGCACCTCTTCCAGCAGATTCAGCATACTGATGCTCAAATCGATCTTGATTCTGGGCTTGTAGACTAATCCCAAGAGCCCGTAGATCTTGTCGTGCGTCATCGCGCAGTCCTGGCCACACCACCGAAACAGGACTTCATGGAGCTCGAACCTTTGGTCGTTCCACTCTCTCTTGGCTTGTACAATGCATTTCCAAGCTTTCCAGTCGATGACGAGATTCTCGCCGAGCTCAAGATCACCTTCTTATCGCAATTGCGTGAGATCCGCAAAGCTCCAGAGGAGCGAGCCAGTATACACGAGAATCCCCTTGGCCAGGAAGATCTCCTGAATGACCCATAGTCGCTACTACGCTCTCAAGGACATTGTCCAAAACGCATACTGGTCGCGTCTGAGTTCATCGAGCTCTCTACCAAGCTTTGGCGGCTGGTGCCCTACGTACGATCAACGGTACGATTGATAGTACGATCGATGCAATGCTTCCACGCCGTTGGCTTCGTTTGCGTCGTATGCACCAAGCCAGACCAACACCCAATCGGCCTCTGCGTAGATTTTCGGCATCAGCTTTCTATTCCTCCTTTTCCCCCTTGTTCAGTTGGTCGATGCACAAGGCGTCAATCTAATACGGACCTTCTCTGTGGGCCTCGCGCATAGTGTGTAAGAAGTCCCAGAGGTTGCGTCGCACGCATACAGGCTCATCGTGTATCAAGATATCCTCTGTATTTGACTTGTCTGTAGCCAGATCCCATGTATATGAGAGGGCCGTGTACCTGACCCGCTCCCAGAACACTTTACTCGCAAAGCGGCTCTGGTTCAAGAAGTAGCATTGTATCGGAGTCGACGGGTTGTCATTATCACTCAAAAGCACCACTTTGAGAAGTCTCATCGCGGCGCAGTCATCGCCAGCCTTATCGAACGGTCTCGGATGATAGTCGCGCTCTTTATTGACGTATCGGTCAAAATCAGTAGAACTGTACGCGATGCCGAGTCTTGGAATGTCCATGGGCGCCGCTGACCGATCAGCAGGTTGAAGACGAATTGTTGTGATGCTGTCCATCTCCCGAGGGGTGACGAGGTTGGAGCTTGGGGTTTAGGGTAGGTCACTGCGCTCGAAACTACAATGCTTGAGACTCTAGGGCTGGTGGAGATCGGTCGGCAGCTGCAGCAGTACCAAGCAGTTGTGTAGTAGCTCGGCCCTCACGCAGCTCTGCCTGCGCGCAACCGAAACGCGATCAATACTACAAAGATAGCGGTACACGCTGCAGCGGGTATCACAAACCGTGTAAAGTGCCGAAGCACGAGGGAATCAGAATGCTCTAGTCGTATGCGACAACGAGAGTTATTAGCGTCGCCGATATAACGACGATGGCGGTGGTATGTTGAAGGTGGGGAAGGGTGGTCAGCGACCACTAGGTGTTAGCGACCAAGGCTGGAATCGTGCTTGATTTAGCGGCATCGACGAGGCAGAGACACACACACTTCGAGTGCGGAAGTGAAGCGCGCTTGATCCCAGCCGTTCCTGTCAGGCCGAGACTTTCAATCGGGCATATAGAAACAAAAGCAGATAAAGCGGGCAAATGTGTTGCTGACGGAGCCAACAAACAACACAGGATCGAGTAGCACGGCAATACTTCTCTAAGCAGCATTTCCAGAAATCACTATCCGATTCTGTGTAACTTATTCCTTGTACCTCTTGACAAAGCCAATCTCTACCTGCTGCGCGCGCGCATCCTCCCGCAGCCCAAGAATGCTTCTCAACCTAGCCGTGCAATCTCGCGAACATCGATAGCCATGCGCATGTATTTTCCCTTTCTCAACCCGGAGCACCTCTTCGAACAGGTCCACAATACTCATGCTAAGATCGATCTCTAGTGACGTTTCGACCGCGAGTCCGACAAGTTCATACACCTTGTCATGTACATTCTGACACTCGTGATGGCCCCAGCGGAGCAGTGCTTCATGTAGATGTAACTTTTCGTTCTTCCACTGCTCTCTCATCTCGACTGTGTTGATCCAGTTGGTCCAATCGACCTCGTACTCTGATGAATGCCTGATTCGCGCAAGTTTCAACTCGGCTAGTGTCCAACGGAATGGTCCTGTACGTATATAGAGTTTCTTGGAAAGAAAAAGCTCCTGGATGATCCAGAGGCGCGTCCAATACGCATTGTTGACTAGGCGGAAGAACGCGGCTCTACGGGCAGGCGACTGTGCTTGTGTTGATATTGTCTTCGCCCTGTCGGCGTGTAGCTGTTACATGCCATCGAATAGCTCTCCTTCGCATGTACCCAACCAAACGAGTACTTCCTTGGCGCGTGCGTATATCCGTGGCATGAGCTTAAGTTGTCGTTGCTTCTCTTTCGATGATTGTTGGTCGATGCAAAGGGCGTCGATCCAGAAAGGGCCTGTATTTTTTCTTGACGCATGCAAATTAGGAAATGATAGAGGTTTCTCCTGACGCAGACGAGCTCGCCATTGACAGTGATGTCTTTGACCTGTGAGGATACATCC